>Ga0209442_1000777_pt1 | contig 18552 bp, 18 predicted proteins | sample LauGreSBDMM110DD_2_FD_187565 | JGI IMG/M metagenome (GOLD analysis project Ga0209442, IMG submission 187565) | Freshwater lake microbial communities from Lake Michigan, USA - Sp13.BD.MM110.DD (SPAdes) (version 2) | ecosystem: Environmental > Aquatic > Freshwater > Lake | place: Lake Michigan...
CCTTAAAGCAGACAAAAAGAAAAAAACCAATTGGTCAGGAATTACTTTTAGATATTGAACCACTTACTGACAATCAAAGAAAATTATTTGAGTCTTATAATGCCGGTAAGCATCTAATTGCTCACGGTGTTGCTGGTTCCGGAAAGACCTTTCTGTGCCTCTTCAAGGCACTCCAAGATGTTTTGAGTGAATGCACACCATACGAAAAGATTTACATCGTGAGATCGCTTGTACCCACTCGTGAGATAGGTTTCCTTCCAGGAAGTCACGATGATAAGGCATCTCTTTATCAAATTCCTTATAAGAATATGGTAAAGTATATGTTCCAGATGCCGAGTGATGCTGACTTTGAGATGCTCTACGGAAATCTCAAGGCACAAGAAACTATTAGTTTTTGGAGTACTTCTTTTATTCGTGGTACAACACTTGATAATTGTATTATTATTGTTGATGAATTCCAAAACGCAAATTTCCACGAATTATGTTCTATTATTACTCGTGCCGGTGAAAATACTAAAATCCTTTTCTGTGGTGATGCTACTCAATCCGATTTGATTAAAACAAACGAAAAGAATGGTGTAATTGACTTTATGAAAATTTTGAGAACGATGCCTTCTTTTGATATAATTGAGTTTGGTGTAGATGATATTGTTCGCTCAGGGTTAGTCAAGGAATTTCTAATTGCTAAAGAAACATTAAATCTTTGAATTATGTGTCTAACTCGTGAAAGTTTATATTTATATAAATAATTATAACTTTCTATGAGTTAGATAATGTATAATATTTACTTAATTACTAATATTGAAAATAAAAAACAGTATGTTGGAATAACCAAATTTTCCATTACTGAAAGATTTTACCAACATACCAAAAGGGGATTTATTTTAACTAAAGCAATCAAAAAATATGGTGAAGATAAGTTTTCTATTGAATTGATTGAAGAAGTTGATACCTCTGGAAAAGCATATGAATTGGAACAGTCTTATATTAAGGAGTATAATAGTAAAGTTCCTTATGGTTATAATATAACTGATGGTGGTGATGGAATTTTTGGTTGGGAAGCAACTGAAGAATACCGACAAGAATGCTCTGAAAGAGTTAAACAACTTCATAAAGAGAAAAAAGTTGGTATGTATGGTAAAATGCATAGTGATGAAACTAAAAAAAAGATGAGTGAGGCATCTAAAGGGAAATCTAAACCTTGGTTAATTGGTAGGAAATTCAGTCCAGAAACTATTGAAAAATTACGTCAATTAAGTCTTGGTAAAATTGTTAGTGAAGAAACTAGAAAAAAAATAAGTGAAAATCACCACGATGTGAATGGAGAAAATAATCCTATGTATGGAAAAAAACATTCACCAGAAACTATTGAAAAATTAAAAGAAAAGGCAAAAAATCGCACTAAAAGATTTTGGGTTAATGATGGAATTAAAGAAAATCTTACAAATATTGACGAAAGTATTCCTATTGGATATAATAAAGGAAGATTACGGCATTAAATATTTAATAATGTGTTATAATAAGTAAAGATTGAGGTTTTAATGTTTAAACATGTAGATAATGAACTCCCTCAACTTGAGAGAGCAACGATTGATGGAGTCAGATACTATTCTGTTCCTGAAGAAGACAAACTTATTAAATTAGTTTCTATTACTTCTGTAATTAGTCACGTTAATAGTGAAATCTTTGTTAAATGGCGAAAAAGAATTGGGGTCGAAGCAGCAGATAAGATTACAAAGGCGGCAACAAGTCGGGGAACCGATATGCACACGTTGGTTGAGAACTATCTTTATAATAGAGATCTTCCAACGGTTCAACCACTTTCGGAGTTCCTTTTTAATATTGCTAAATATGAGTTAAGTAGAATTAACAATATTTACTGTTTGGAGGGTGCTCTCTATAGTAAAAAACTTGGTGTTGCCGGAACAACAGATTGTATTGCCGAACACGACAATGAACTTTCTGTAATTGACTTTAAGACTTCTAAAAAACCAAAACCTTTAGAATGGTTGGAAGGATATTTTGTTCAGGCAATGTTCTATGGAATGGCTCTTTATGAGATGACTGGTATTCGAGTCAAAAAACTTGTGATTATTATGTCTTGTGAAGATGGTGAGTGTGTGGTATATGAAGAAAGAAATTTAGAAAAATATATGAAACTGGTTGTAAAATATATTGAACAATTTGTAAATGATAAACTTGAATTGATGTCTGTTTAATTAATTATTTTTTTTTTATTATTGTGAGATTATGACAAATTCATTAAAAACCTTTCTAGAACTTAATATTGAAGATATGGAAATTACCGAAAAAAACAAAGAACTAGAGCAGGCAATTGAAGATAAGTTTTTAACCTCATCTAAGTTCTCAAGTGAAATAGAACGAGTAGTTCTGGAAGAAAATTGTAATTATATAGATGCCATTTGTCATTATTGTGAGGTTAATGGTATTGATATAGAGTCTGTAACTAAATTGGTTTCTAAACCTCTTAAGGAAAGACTAAAGAATGATGCTATTAGTCTTAATTTTATGCGACGAATTTCTAAAGCTAAATTGCCACTATAAAATATAAATATAATTATGTTCTCTAAATTATTGATGAAAACTTTTAATCAGTTCTTATCTTGCTGCATAATTGTTTCCCCATCTTATGCTAATGAATTGAATGAATATTATTATGGTGATAGTATTGCAGTTGGATATGGTGGAAAATCTCCTGGGTCAAGAAAGGTTGGTGCAAGTCCAGCAGAAGTTCTTTCATATCTTGACAGAGATTTAAAAGATAATCCAGAAAAATTTAAAGGAAAAACAGTTAATCTTTCAACTGGTGTAAGTAATAATACGAGTGATTTTACATCTATTGAAAGACAAATTGCTCGTCTTAAGAATGCTGGAGCAAATATTAATGTTCTTGGTGCCGCTCAGGGAAGATACGATAAAGAAAATGAAAGATTATCCGCATTATCTTCTCAATATGGTGTAAATTTTAAAGGTGGATTTAAACCAGGAAGAGATGGAGTTCATCCAGAAAGTTATTCATCATATGACAGCAAAAAAACTCCCTTAGTAATATCTACTCCAAAATTTACATCAAATGATTCTCCTAAACTTTCTGCAGCACCATTATTTAAATCAGTTTTATCCAAATTAAAGGGAGTTGAGGGAACTGGTGCTGGTAGTAATTTTGTAGCAAAAAAATGGACCGACTCTGAAGGGTCCAGATATAAATCCTACGGAGGAAAGTAACTTATTTTTTTTATATATTATGGCACCATTTGACGTATATGTGAATTATTTGGCACTGAAATCTCATTTTTCAAGTCCCAAATATGATTACTTTAAGTATAATAAAAAAGTTAGAGCCTCATTAACTTCCTTTAATAAACGAAAAGATCGTTATTTTTTTGAGAAAACCTCAAGAAAATATAATGACAAAGAAATATTAGATTTTTTACTCTCAAACTTTGTATCCACAGATAACCCACAAAAATTATGGATTGGAGAGATTATAAATTCTGGAGAAAGAATATATACAGAGTGGATGAAACGACAACAGAGTTTGACTTACATATTCAAGGAGCAATCCGAAGAATTATTCTCTCAAACAAAATTAGAGAATGTTTTAGATTGCTCGAAAGGTCATCCAATAATTCTTAGAAGACTTCTTGGAGGACAAATATCTCCAGAAACTTTTATAATATATAATAAGATATTTGGTTTTTCTGAAGAGTATGATACTAAACTGATAGACCCAGTATGGGAGACTATAAGTTTAAAAATTCGTAAATACTCAGTTTTTCTAAATATCGATATATTTACATTTAAGAAAATTTTGCGGAATATTATAAATGAGTGATTTTTTTAACTCTGATATTATTCAGGAAGAAATTAAAGAGATTGGTGATATCCAAGACCAAATATACGGAAGTATATTAACTTTTGGTATGATGAATCGTGAAACTAAAATAGAATATATTGAAAAACTAAATGCACTACTTCAGAAACAACGAATAATGTATACTCGTCTTTCTCTTTCTGATGATCCAGAAGCTCTAGATATGAAAGAAAATATGAGGAAGTCAGTTTCTTTAATGGGATTTCCTCCAGAAACTGATATGCAAGTTTTATTTATGAGTGTTGATAAAACAATTGCGGCACTTCGAAATTATGTTGACAGTTGATAAAATATTTGCTATAATAGCAGTGGAGTAAATCCAAACTATCCAATTTATCTAGACAATCCTTATGTCGTTTGAAAATTTAAAAAAGCAATCTAAACTTGGTTCTCTTACCGAAAAATTGGTAAAAGAAGTTGAGAAGATGAATAATTCCAGTAGTTCTTCTGGTGATGACCGTTTATGGAAACTCGAATGTGACAAAGCACAAAATGGTTATGCCGTAATTCGTTTTCTTCCTGCCCCTGATGGTGAAGATTTACCATTTGTAAAACTTTATAGTCATGCATTTCAAGGTCCTGGAGGTTGGTATATTGAGAATAGTAGAACTACCATCGGGGAAAAAGATCCACTTTCGGAGCATAACGGACAGTTATGGAACTCTGGGATTGATTCAAATAAAGAAATTGCTCGCAAACAAAAGCGCAAGCTGACTTATGTAAGCAATATCTATGTTGTTAAGGATCCTGCCAACCCTGAAAATGAGGGTAAGGTGATGTTGTATAAGTATGGTAAGAAAATCTTTGATAAGATTACTGCCGCAATGCAACCCGAGTTTGAGGACGAGTCTCCGATTGATCCATTTGATTTTTGGCAGGGTGCAAATTTCAAACTCAAGGCAAAGAATGTTGCCGGATATAGGAACTATGACTCTAGTGAATTCACAACTCCTGGACCTCTTCTGGGTGATGATGATGCGATGGAAGCAATTTGGAAGAAGGAGTATTCTCTTTGTGAATTTATTGCTTCCGATCAGTTCAAGTCTTATGATGAACTTAAGAAGCGTCTTGATTTAGTATTGGGTTCCAAGACTTCTACTCGTATTGATTCTGAAGTTGATGATGAGGATGATTATCGCGGTTCTTCTAAAGAACTCGGCACTGATTTACGAGAAGAATTAAATAATCTAAAACCATCTCGCCGTTCTGTGGTTGAAGATGATGAAGATGAAGATTCAACATTATCATATTTCGCAAAATTAGCAGAAGACTGATATATTATGGGGGGGAGATTTCTCCCCCTTTTTTATGGCATTGTGACTCTTGTATTTTCGGTACGAATTAATTTTTTATTAATATATTGGGATGATTTTTCATAATACATAATTTTTTTCATATCATTTAAGTATTGTTGTAAATAACTTTCTTTTAATAAGTATATTAATCTTTTTTGATTATTTTTAGTTGTTTCGTATTGATAATTTGATATTCCAACAATTGGATTTATTGTTGCATTATAATTATTTGGATTTGGGATGTTAAAATTAGAATCTACTACTTTTCCAGATGGAAGTATTAGTCTTCCTTTAGAATCCTTGATTTCCTCAGTCTCATAGTGATGAATATCATTTAGATTATTTCCGTATAGTTGTTCCGAATATCTGTAAATATCTCTATCTGAAAGAGGCCACTCATCTCTAATATTTACAATACCTGCGGTTAATATAACCACCCAGTCATAGTCTGATTTTCCATAAATCTCTTCGGCAACTGTATCTGGTCTTGCACCTTCTTGAATCTGATACTTATTAAATATAGTAAATACATTATTTAAATCATCTCTTAATTTTACTCTACGAAATAAGTTTTTTGCTCTCACATAATTTTGTGAAGAATTACTATCAACAAATGGAGATTGATATTCTATATCTGGTAACTCGCGGAAATATGACATATTAATACCCTACTCCATTTATACCTTTAACTGTCACATAGTCTTCATAATAAATTGGATTAAGTTCAGTAAATCCTAAACTCATTTTCATATGAACTGGTGTTTTGTCTAGGTATGTCGAATAAGAACCAGACCCTGTATAGTTTGTGGTCATACTTACCAAAGCACAAGGTTTAAACACGTTTAGGAATGGATGATCATTTTTTCCACTTTTATAAGTTAAAATGAATACATTTGGTGCCGAAATGAATAGTCCGGCACCATCATCAGTTCCACCAGTTCTTGGTGCCATTCCAATTTTAAAAGTCCTTATAATATTTTTTACAACCTTAGATTCTTTACTATCTCTTGGGGTAAAATCAAAATCAAAACTAAAACTTCGCAAATTCACACCACTAAATAGTAATTCTAAATTTGGATTAAGAACTTGTCCGGTTGCTCTTGATATTAATCCAGAGGTACTAGTATTTCCTCCTACTGAATTTACTAATGCTGTAGTAACAGCAGATTTAATTAACTCTTGAGCTCCACCTTTGATTCCGACTCCCATAGATGCATCTAAAAGTCCTTGTGGAATATTTTTTATATCTTGCAGTGATCCAGCCTCTAGTAATGAATTAATAGCGCCTACTCCAATTGCTGCCAGAGGATTTATCTCATCTTTTCCCCAACTAACTTGATTTGTATCTCCAATATTTGAAGGTATTGGTAATTGTATTGTTTGTTCTATCATTTCTACATTAGAATTTTTATCACTCCCTGTAGGAGAAACTATAGTTTTTTTCTCCTTATCAAAGTTGATAAATCCTGGAGGTTTATACGTAACTAAAGAAATTTCTAAATAATCGTCATCTTTACCAATACTTTTTTGAGGATACCTAAGTGTATATACCGGAATCTGATTTGCGGTTATAGGTCCAGAGAACGACATATTACTGTGTTTTTAGTTATTTAGACTATGTTGATAATATTTCTTTATATGGAACATCGTGTAGGTAATCAAATTCTTGTCCTTTTTTTATAATATGAAATGAACTCTCAACTCCTTTCCATACATAATTTCTATAATTTCCCCAGTGGACATTGTATCCTCTAAATCCTGAAAGTGAAATTGATTCTACTAATACTAATGGATGTTTATCATAATCAATATTTGGAGTTTTCGCAGTATAAATGAAAGTATATATTTTTCCAGGATTTGGAATTGAATCTGTATCATCAAAAACCTCTTGTATTATTTTCATAATTTCATCAGGTCTATTAGATATTTGAGATATTCTTTGTATCATTATTTCAACTCTGTTTATTTCTGTTGCCATTTTTTTATTTAAATAATTCTTTTTCTGTGATTACTTTAAATGTCCATCCTTTATCTTTGCAATATTCTATAGCAGCTTCCCATTTAGATTGATTTTTTGCATATTCATATGCCTCATATATGTATCCTTTTGTTTGTTTTTTTGGTTTTGTTGGTGGTATAGTTTGTTTATAAGGTTTAATCTCAATTAAATATTTTTTAATACTTCCATCAGACTCTTTAACTTTTATATAAGCATCTGGAAAATATCTATGTATTCTTCCATCTATTGGAGACCTATAAGGAATTGCAAGTTCTTCTGATGCATATTCTAAAATGTTTTCGTTTGTATCACAATATTTTAGAAATTTAAGTTCCCATAATGATCGATATACAATATTGGAAGGATTACCAATATATTTTTTTGGAAATGATGGATTAAATTTTCCTTTATAAGACATCTAAATAACTATAATTAGACTTATATACGGTATTTAGAGTGCCATCTATACGCAAAATATCAGATTTTAAACCATTATTTACTAATGTTGCCCAGACCTCACACTTTCAGGTTATTTTTGGAGGGCTTCCTGGTCCATTATTGACTCATCTGGTATTCAGAGGAATAGATCCACTGTTTATTGCACAGGATGCTGGACTTCTTTGTTATTCAGCATCTCTTCCTGCAACATCTCTTATGACTTCCGATATCACAAACAATTTTACGGGAGTTGATGAAAAAATAGCTCATCGCCGAACATTTGTTCCAATAACATTAGAGTTTTATGTTGATAGTAATTATAAATCCTTAAAATTTATGGAGCACTGGATAGAATTTATTGCAGATGGATCTGGTGCACCTAAATCTCAAGAAGGATATTTTTTCAGAATGCAATATCCAAAATCGTATAAAAGTAATAGAACAAAAATTATTAAATTTGACCGAGATTATAAAAAACAAATAGAATATAACTTTTTTGAACTTTTTCCAGTTGAGATGAGTTCTATTCCAGTATCTTATGGAAGTTCTGATGTTTTAAAAATGAGTGTTAGTTTTAGTTATTTGCGATATGTCTGTGGAAAAACATTAAGTTTAGATGTTTTTAGAAATGCAGATAACAATAAAAACAATAATTATAATGACAACATAACTGAACGAAATGATGAAATAATTGAACCAGATTTTGGTGATATTGGGGGTCCTGTTGGAAGTGATGTTGGGGGTAATAGTGGTATTGGTGGATATGGCGGAGGAGACGACGGCGGAGGAGACGGCGGAGGAGACGGCGGAGCAGGAGGAGATGGTGGTGGTTAAACTGAATCTATACTTATTTAATAAATCTAATAAATAAAAGTAAGTGATTTGAATTTAAAAAAATGCTACCAAAGATTACGACTCCAACTTATGAGTTAGAAATTCCTTCACTACAAAAAAAGATAAGGTATAGACCTTTTCTTGTTAAGGAAGAAAAGATTTTAATTATCGCATTGGAGAGTGAAGATTCTAAACAAATCGCAAATGCTGTTAAAAATGTAATTTCAAATTGTATTTTGAGTAAAGGAATTAAAGTTGAGACTCTAGCAACTTTTGATATTGAGTATTTGTTTTTAAATATTCGTGGTAAATCTGTCGGGGAATCTGTTGATGTGTTAGTTACCTGCCCAGATGATGATGTTACTCAGGTTCAGGTAAGTATTAATTTAGATGAAATCAACATTGAAACTGACCCAAAACACTCTAAAGATATTAAGTTAGATGATACTTTAACTTTAAGAATGAAATATCCATCTATGTCTGAGTTTATTAAAACTAATTTTGATTCTCGTGAATCCGTAAGTGTTGATGATACTTTTAATATGATTATATCTTGTATTGATCAAATTTATTCAGAAGAAGAATCGTGGAATTCTGGAGATAGCACCAAGAAAGAACTAAATGAATTTGTTGAGCAATTGAGTTCTAAACAATTTAAAGAAATTGAAAAGTTTTTTGACACTATGCCAAAACTTTCTCATACAATTAAAATTACAAATCCAAAAACAGAAGTAGAAAGTGAAGTATTGTTGGAGGGTTTGTCTGCTTTTTTCGTGTAAGTATGGCGCATACTGATCTTGCGTCATACTATAAGACAAATTTTTCACTCATTCATCATCATAAATATTCATTGACTGAACTTGAAGATATGCTTCCTTGGGAAAGAGAAATATACATAACTCTTTTGCAAAATTATATCGAAGAAGAAAATTTAAAGAATCAGGCAAATGGATGAAACTGAACAGATATCTCAAAGTGAATCTGCCCCTGAATCTGGGGAACTTTCGTCTGCGAAAACTAATAATACAACTACTCGTAAAACTAAACTATATTCAAATATTTTTAGATCAGATCCAAAAATTACCGCAATTGTTCAGACACAAAGTTCAATAATTTCTGGATTACGAAGACAAATTAATACATTAAAAACTGAATCTTCTAATTTAAATACAATATTACAAACACAAACACAAACTATAAATGGACTGCAGCAGTTTGTTGGGGCATTACGAAATGAAGTTTCTGGACTTAATAATTCATTAAAAGGAGCTATAACATTAATTAATACTGATTCTATAATAGAACGATCTCAAGAAAAACTGAATCAACAAGAGCAACAACGCTCATCTGAAATGGGATTACGAAGAGGTAGAGAAAGTACTGTAGAAAGATCAATACAAAAATCTTTAATTAAACCAATTCAAAGTAGTTCTAGAGATACATCAAAATCTTTAAATAAGTTGTCTACTATATTTGCCACACTATTTTTTGGGTGGTTAGGAATTTCTACGATCAATAGTTTTAAATCTCTTTCTAATAATAATAATAAAAGTTTAAAAAATATTATCGATGATGTAGGAGATAAAATTAAGGATTCATTGCAAATATTTAAAGGTCTCTTTGATGGAACTACTAATATTGTAACCATAATTGATAAAATTAAAAAGATAGTTAATACATCAATTATCAAAACTCCTATGCTGAAACAATTATTTGATTCTGTATTGAAATTTATGGGTATTGAGTTAGAAGAAAAACCTAAAGATAAAGAAGGCACTGGTACGGGTAATACAACAGGTACTGGTACTGGTACTGGTACTAAAACAGATCCGGGTACTGGTACGGGTGATACACCAGGTACTGGTAAGCAAACACCAATTGAAGTTATACCATACAAACCTAAAAAACAATCTGAAACACCATCTGAACCTAATAAACCATCTGAACCTAATAAACCATCTGAACCTAAAACACCATCTGAACCAACACCAGAAATGGTTCTAAAATTTGAACAAGCTTGGAAATACAGAAAAGAGCCTTTTTTAAGGGGAAGGATAGAAAGCGCCTGGAATAAAATGAGTTTTGAAGAAAAAAATCAGGCAATAGAATGGGCAGAATCGACAGGTAAAGATTGGACTGAAATGAACCTGCCACCTCCAACTAAAAAACCAACAGTTTCTCCAATTAGTTCGATCATGAATACTGGTACTCCTGGTACTCAAGTCGCATCAAGTAATTCATCGGCAGAAGTTTCATCATCAAATAATACTGATTCAACACTAGCATCATCCGATACATCAAATTATTATACAAATATTGCAAGTACATCTATACCAAATCAAAACCAAGAAAAAATTGAGGATTCTAACTCGGGTAGTAGTATTCGTAAAATGATTTTACCTATTAATATTTCTCCATTATCAAAAAATCCTAAAAATATTGATATTGGACTACCACCTGAAAAAACACCAAATATAATATATAAAAGAATAGCATCTTCTCCACAACCTCGTACTGGTGGTATTTCTCCCACTACAGGTCAAGCAAATCAAATTCCTATAATATCTGCATCTAATGCTGATAATTTTCTTTCTCTCAATTCACGAGTAACTTATGGAGTAGTGGTATAGATGGCAATATCAATAAAATCCCCCAAAAATATTATTAATTTTAATAGTAGTATTACAACTATACAAAAATCTTTTTCCGGAAGTAGACGAAAAGTAGAAAATCTTACAGAGATACTATCAGCAAAAATAACGAGAAAAAAACAAGGTATTAATTTAAATTATATTATGGCAAGGAGAAGAGATGAGTCTGCAAAAAGACGAGAAAGGAAAGACCTGTTGGAGGCATCTTCATCAGGCAATTCTTCTGCTATTAGAAACTCTTTTTCTGGTAGGGTTGTACCAAAATCTGCAGAGTCTTCTGGAAAAGGATTTTTGGGAAGAATTATGGATTTTGCTGGAACTCTACTAACTGGATGGTTATTTACAAATTTACCGGTTTTTCTTGAAGGATCTCAAATATTAATAAAGAATATTGCAAACCTTACAGATGTTTCTAAAAGATTTGTAGGTACAACCAAAAATTTATTTACAGAATTTGGATCACTTCTAAATGGATTTGCCTTAAACTTAATAACTTTTGATTTTACTGATAGTACAGGAAGACTTTCTCGTTCATTTGGAGATATTTCTATAAGTTTTAATACTATGAAAGACCAGTTTGATGAGGCATTCAAACTTCTTACTGAAGGATTACCAAGGATAGGTAAAAAATATCCAAATACTACCAATCCTAATAATGACCCTTCAACTAATACTCCACCTTCAACTAATACTCCACCTTCAGGAGGAAGGTCTTCAGACTATTGGACTCTAATCGCAGTTTCTGCATTAGAAGACGGTGATCCTCAAGGTAGAGCAGATGTGGCACAATCAATTTATAATAGAGCAAATTCTGGAAAGTTTCCTGGAAAAAAAAATATTAGATCTATTATAATTGCAGAGGATGGGGTACAATATTCACCTGTGCGTAAAGCAGTAAAAGAATTCAAAAACATAAAAGATAGGGAGAGTGCAATAGCAGCTATAATGCAAGCGGACAAATTATCTAAAAAAAATGCTACCAAATATATTGATGAGACTGTTTCTGCAATTAATGATACAACACTACGGAAAAACGCAGCAGAATATATCGAAAATAGAACTGACTTTCTTGGTATAGGATTAGATCCAGGTCAACAAAATAGTTCAACTACATTAAAAAGAAGAAATCCTTATGATAATGTATTTGGCAATTTTGTGGGGGCTGATTCATATGAATACGGAAAAACTAAAAAAGGGCAAGCATCACTCCCTCCAGAATCTATATTTCCTAAAGCACAACCATCACAACCATCACAACCATCGAAAAAAATAGTACTTCCTCCAATATCAGGAACAAGTGGACCCTCGATGGGAAATAGACCAATGAATGTTCCGTTTAGTCCATTTAAATCTGGATCTGGAGCAGTTCTTACTTCTACAATCGGACAGCGAGGGAATACGTATCATACTGGATATGATGTTGGTGCTGACGCAGGTACTCCAATATATGCATATTTCCCTGGAGAAGTAACTCATATTGGTTTACACAGAACTGCAACAGATGGAGGATATGGGAACTGGGTTATATGGAAAGATGATATTTATGGAGCTTATCATTTTTTTGGGCACATGTTAAATACTCCACCAGTTCGAAAAGGACTGAAATTTGGTCGAGGACATTTAATGGGTCTTGTCGGAAATACTGGGATATCTAGGGGTAATCATTTACACTGGGAAATTTCAACTGAAATACCAAAGGAAAATGGAAACTTTAAATCTCGTGTAGATATTGAGTCATGGTTACGAAGTCATCCATTACCAAAATCATATTTATCATCATCTATTTCAAATACTCCACAGTCAGCACAAATCGCATCTGCAGGAACTCAACAAAGATTACAAAAATCTCAAGATATTGCACTACAACAATCTTCAGGACCTAAAATCATAGTAATTGAAGAAGATGCACCACCGTATTCTCAACCTCAATATTCTGGCGGAGGAAAATCTATGATGATTCCAATCATAATTGATCCGTTAAATAGTTATATCGCACAAAAACTTTTATTAGATTTAACATATACATAATGTCTACAAAAAAATCAATTTACGAAGAACTTATATTAGAATCTAACGATCAAAAAAGAACTATTGATATTAGAACCGGTACATCATCAATTGATTATTATGAAGATATTTTTTCTCCAATAATTACTGTAAAAATACAGGTAGGAAATACTGGAGATTCAATTCGGGAATCAGACTCTGATGGGAATGCAACTGGAACATTTCAATCAATTTATAATGGACTTCCATTAAGAGGAGGAGAACGAGTTTCTTTAAAAATTGCTGGAAATTCTGATACAAATCCTGGATTAGATTTTTCTACTGATGAAACTGATTATCTTTATGTTTCTAGTATCAAAAATGTAATTTCAGAGTCTCAACGAGAGTTTTTTCAACTAAATTTAGTATCAAGAGAAGCAATCACGAACGAAACTGTAAGAGTTCCAAAAAAGTTTAAAACAAATCAATTAATTAGTAATTCTGTAGATGATATTATTAAAAATTATTTAAAGACTGATAAAATTCATAAAATTGATAAAACTCAAAATACATATGGGTTTATTGGAAATCAAAGAAAACCATTTTCTATTTTAGTATGGTTAGCATCAAAAGGAATTCCTGAAAGTTCAAAAAAAGATGCAACTGCTGGATTTGTTTTTTATCAAACTCAAGATGGATTTAATTTTAGATCTATTGATGGATTGATTTCTCAACCATCAAAACAAGAGTACATTTATACCGATGTTAATCAATCTGGGATTGAAAGAGATAATGATTTTATAATAATACAATATAATACAAATGTAAATCAAAATTTAATTGAAAAACTTCGTCTTGGTACTTATGCAAGTCAGAGAATATTTTTTAATCCATTAACTTTTAGATTTACTGATCCTAAAAAAGGACTCTTTAAGTTAAGTGATTATGCTGGAGGTATCAATAATTTGGGGCAAGAACTTGAATTACCAAAAATTTCAAATAGTTCGAATATAAGTTTGGGAGATTGCCCAACAAGAATCATTACTGCTATTTTAGATATTGGAACTATGGACCAGGGAGTGTCAACTAATAAAAATTCTGATCCATTTAAATATCAGTCTCAAGCAATTATGAGATATAATGTTTTATTTACTCAAACTTTGAGTATGACTATACCATCAAATACAAATTTAAGGGCTGGAGATATTATTACTTGTAATTTTCCTAAAAACTCAAGAGAAGATGGAAAAATTTACGATAATGAACAGAGTGGACTATATATGATAAAGGAATTATGTCATCATTTTGATACTACAGGTTCTTTTACTTCTATGACTCTGGTTAGGGATACTTTCGGTAAATATGGCACAAATACACAGGAACCATAAATGGACGAATCATTACTCAAAAGTAATTTTATAGGAAGAGACGGTTTTCGTTGGTGGGTAGGCCAAATACCACCAGAAAAGTTTCATGGTGGGCAGATAAATGGTGCCGGATGGGGGAATCGTCATAAGGTTCGTATTATGGGATATCATCCATATAATACAGTAGAACTTCCGAATGAAGATTTACCTTGGGCACAGTGTCTATTACCTACAACATCTGGAACTGGTGCTGCAAATCAGTCAAGTAGCACTAAAATATCTCCTGGTGATATTGTATTTGGATTTTTTCTTGACGGTGATAATGGGCAGATTCCTGTTATTATGGGATGCTTTGGAAGAACTGATCAAGTTCCTGATATTGCTGAATCTGGGCCATTTGAACCATTTACTGGATATACATCTAAAATAAAAAAACCAAATGGAAAGTTAATACCAAATCAATCTAATCAAAATAATTCAAAATCACAAAAGTCTCCAAGGAACGTCTCACCAAAACAGGCAGAACAGATAGGTGTGGATGAAATCTCATATTATGGTGGAATTGGAGATAGAGTTCAATTAGGAAATGCGGTAGGCAATACCACAATCAATAAAATCTCAACAGAAGTCAATAATTTATTGAATAAGGTAAAGTCTCCTTCAATATTCACAAATATTGCGAATGAAATTAACCGTGTGGTTGATAAAATTCAGGCAATTACGAATGGTCTTGTTGGAAATATGATGAACGGATTATATAAGGCAATTATGCCAATTTTTACAAAGGGTCTTGGTTTATTATATAAGGCAATTTCTGCAAAAATTTTGGCAGCCAGTGGAAATGTTGCCGCAGCTCATCTTGCCGGTGTTGCTGCACAAACTGCACTAGCAGGTCCAATGGCAGCAGTGCAAAAGGCACTTACCTGTGTTGCCTCATCTGTTGTGAATTCACTTACTGGTATTATTGAGGATATGCTCAATTCGGTAATAGAAAATGTTAAAAATTTTGTAACCTGTGCCGCAGATCAATTTACTGGAGTTTTGGTGAATGATATTATTGGAAAAATCACAGATGGATTGGGACCAGTATTGGGTGGAATTAAGGCAATTTTAGATTTAGTGTCAGACTTTAGCATTGATAAACTTTTGAGAACTGGTGTTGATGCCATCAAGGGACTTGTTGGAATGTTTGATTGTGAACAGAATAAGTCAAAAATGAGTGGTCTTGTTGAGGAATGGGTAATTGGTCGTGGTCCGGCAAATGTTCCTGGACCAAATTTTGATATAATTTTAGAAAATGCAAATCTTACAAATGCAATTTCAACTGCTGGAAATATATTTAATGAAGTTCAGGATATTATTGGTGGAGTTAATGAGGTTACTGCAGGAGTTACTGGTGCATTCAGTGCGATTAATAATCTTCCAAATAAAATTGGAAATTGCTATACAGGAAATCCATTATATGTAAGTGCTCCAACCATTAGTATTTTTGGTGGTGGTGGATCTGGTTCCACTGCAATTTCATTAATTGGTGCAATTTCGGGAGGAACAGGAAGTGTGATTGGTGCAAAAGTAACTAATGGTGGATCCGGATATAGATTTCCTCCATTTGTTGAGATTATTGATAATGCAAATCAAGGATATGGTGCTGTTGCCAGAGCAATTATTAAGGACGGAAAAGTTGATTCAATTTATATTGTATCAGAAGGTGAAAATTATGCTCCAGGAGATTTGTCTGATAATGCTGAACCCCCTGGATTATTAGAACCTAAAGTTTATACTATTGATAAAATTTTACCTATAATTCCAGGAACTGGATATGTGGTTGGAGATGTTGTAAAAGATCAATTTGGTAATGAATATTCTATTCAAATAGATAATGGATCTATTATCAGTGTTGAACCAATAAATAAGACAGTTACTGTAAATGATCTTCCTATAATTCAAATTGACTCTGATACTGGATCCGGTGCAATCTTAAGACCCATATTAGACATTATATCTCCAGATTTACAGGGTGAAGTCAAACAAGTTATTGATTGTGTAAAATAAAATGGCAGAAAGACCTTTTGATAAACAAAACTGGCAACAAAGAAACCTAGAGGGTTTTGGTCCAAAGTTTAGAATAGATATGTGTAGTCCCCAGATGGGATTAGACGGAACTGATGTATATAGCATTTATGCCGTAACTGATAGTAATGATGTTTGTCTTACCGGATTGAGTGAGGGTGGATTATATACAATATATAATGATCAGTCAATTCAAATTGTTGCCGGACAGAATAATCAATCAAATGGTGTTGATATTACAATTATGGGAAGAAATGGTGATGTCTGTATTACGGCAGAAAAAAATGGAAGGGTTAGAATTCGTGCTCAAAATATCATGATTGATGCTGATGAAGATGTTGATATTAAGGCAGGGAGAAATATTACATTAGACTCTGGTTCTGGAAGAATTTTACTCAAAGGAAGTAAGATGGACTGTGATGGACTATCCGGAAATTTAGTTCCAAAGGATCTTCAATTTGTATCTAAAGTATTCAGCGGAACATTTGTTGGTGGAGATATTGTCGGAAAAATATTAGAAACAATAGTCCCCGAAATATTCTAAAAACATGGCTGAACCTAACGACTCAATCGATTCGAATGTTAATGTTTTTGGAAAACAGACATATTTTAATGAGGATACAAAATTCTTTAAGGATGTTTATGTTTATGGAAGATTACATTATGATTTTGAGTCAAATCCACTAGAAGAATTTCAGGATGTAACTATTAAAGGAAATCTTGAAGTTTTTGGGACATCAATATTTCATAAATCCGCAACATTTAATGGTTCTGTTAATTTCAGTGGTGATGTATCTTCTGGAATTCTTACAGTTACTAAACGGTTAGATGTTGGAGTTGGTGGAACAGTATTAAGAGCAATTTCTGATTATGATGGTCTTCCTTTTGTTTCCGGTGTGGTTGGTATTGGAATAACATCTCCGAGAAAAACTTTAGATGTAATTGGAACTGCAATTTTTAGCGAAAATGTTGGAATCGGCACCACAAATCCTGATAAAAAGTTAGTTGTTAAAGGTTCTGGTGGAAACTTTGTTGCCGAATTTGCCAATACAAATAACGTAGCAAATAATAATGGCGTTTTTATTAATCTTCAGAATACTGCATCAGTAACACAGGCATTAAATGTAAGTAGTGGAGGATCTCCATTATTAATTGTTCAGGGAGATGGTAAAATTGGTGTTGGAACAACAACTGCAAGACAATCTTTAGATGTAATTGGAACCGGACTTTTTAGTAATAGAGTTGGAATTGGATCAACAACTGTTCCGCAACAAGAATTGGATGTTGCTGGTAGTGTTAAAATAGACAAAAATATATTTGATTCTGTAAATTCATCTGGAGAAAATGCTTATTATCTAAGTCAAGACGGTAATGGAATTAGATGGGTTTCACTTGAACCATCTTTTAGTGAAGGTATTTTTGTTCAGGACGAAGGTGTTTTTATTCCCACTACGGGGATTGCAAAATCATTCACAACACTGAATTTCACTCAAAAAAATAGTCTTGGATTAGGAATTACTAATATAATTCCAATTCCAAATGATTCAGTAACTATTGCAGATATACAATCTTTTGATTTATGGGGATTTGTTGCCGGAATAGGTACAGAGGCTCCAATTTATAGAATGACAAGTGTTGGAATTGAAAATAATAATCCAACTGAAACTCTTGATATTACCGGAACTCTTCGTGCGACAGATATTGTAAAATTTACAAGTGCAACCGACTCAGCAACTACCACAGACGGAGCTCTTATTGTAACTGGTGGTGTTGGTATTGGTAAAAAACTAAATGTAGGTGGAATTTCAAAAATTAGTGATGCAACCGACTCAGCAACTACCACAGACGGAGCTCTTATTGTAACTGGTGGTGTTGGTATTGGTAAAAAATTAAATGTAGGTGGAATTTCAAAAATTAGTGATGCAACCGACTCAGCAACTACCACAGACGGAGCTCTTATTGTAACTGGTGGTGTTGGTATTGGTAAAAAATTAAATGTAGGTGGAATTTCAAAAAT
>Ga0209442_1000780_pt1 | contig 18533 bp, 16 predicted proteins | sample LauGreSBDMM110DD_2_FD_187565 | JGI IMG/M metagenome (GOLD analysis project Ga0209442, IMG submission 187565) | Freshwater lake microbial communities from Lake Michigan, USA - Sp13.BD.MM110.DD (SPAdes) (version 2) | ecosystem: Environmental > Aquatic > Freshwater > Lake | place: Lake Michigan...
CGGCGTCGGCTTTTGGTCGAGGCCTTGCACCACCGTTTGGGTGAGGTGCAAAAACGCCGCACCCCCAGCGACGATGCCCAGCGTGATGTGTGGGTGGGCCGCTTGCTCGAGGCCGCCAGCTCGGCCGTTGACGGCTTTGCCCAAAACTTTGAGCGCATGGCGGCTTTGCGGCGCAAAGCGCAAAAGGTGTTGCGCAAGTGCACGGCTGCCGACAACATCAAGTTCGATGGCTTGAGCCGCGTGTCACACGTGACCGACGCCACCGACTGGCGCGTTGAGTATCCGTTTGTGGTGCTCACCCCCGACTCAGAGGCCGAGATGGCCAACATGGTCAAGGCGTGCATTGAACTCGGCTTGACCATCATCCCGCGCGGCGGCGGTACCGGCTACACCGGCGGGGCCATTCCGCTGACCTGGAAGAGCGCGGTCATCAACACCGAAAAGCTCGAAACCATGACCGAGGTCGAGCACCTGAGCTTGCCCGGCATCGATCACCCCGTGCCCACCATCTGGACCGAGGCCGGCGTGGTCACCCAGCGCGTGGCCGATGCCGCCGAGCGCGCCGGTTTTGTGTTTGCGGTCGACCCCACTTCCGCCGAGGCCTCGTGCATTGGTGGCAACATCGCCATGAATGCCGGTGGCAAAAAAGCCGTGCTGTGGGGCACAGCCTTGGACAACTTGGCCAGCTGGCGCATGGTCACCCCCGATGCGCAGTGGCTGGAAGTGGTGCGCTTGTCGCACAACCTGGGCAAGATCCACGATGCCGATATGGCCAGCTTTGAGTTGCGCTACTTTCAGGCCGATGGCACAACCCCCATCCGCACCGAGCGCCTGGACATCCCAGGCAAAAGCTTTCGCAAAGAAGGCCTGGGCAAGGACGTCACCGATAAATTTCTCAGCGGTTTGCCCGGCATCCAAAAAGAAGGTTGCGACGGCCTGATCACCAGCGCGCGCTGGGTGCTGCACCGAATGCCGGCGCACACCCGCACGGTGTGTCTTGAGTTTTTTGGCCATGCTCGCGACGCGGTGCCCAGCATTGTCGAGATCAAAGACTTCATGTTTGCCGAGGTGCGCCGCAGCGGCACCTTGCTGGCGGGCTTGGAGCACCTGGACGACCGCTACCTCAAGGCCGTGGGTTACACCACCAAGAGCAAGCGTGGCGGTCTGCCCAAAATGGTCTTGATTGGCGACATCGCCGGTGACGACGCCGACGCCGTGGCCCGTGCCACCTCTGAAGTGGTGCGCTTGGCCAACTCGCGCAGCGGCGAAGGCTTTGTGGCGGTCAGCGCCGATGCACGCAAAAAGTTTTGGCTCGATCGCAAGCGCACCGCGGCCATCAGCCGCCACACCAACGCCTTCAAAATCAATGAAGACGTGGTCATCCCGCTGCCGCGCATGGCCGAGTACACCGACGGCATTGAACGCATCAATATTGAGCTGTCCCTGCGCAACAAAATTGCTTTGTGCCATGCCTTGGACGCCTTTTTGACCGAAGGCCCCTTGCCCTTGGCCAAGACCGATGACGCGGGGGACATTCCTGCTGCCGAGTTGCTCGAAGACCGCGTAGCCCAGGCTCGTTCCCTGATTGCCCAGGTGCGCGATCAGTGGCAGGGTTGGTTGACCGATGTCGACACCTTGTTCCCGCAGCTGCAAGACCACAGCTTGCGCGCGAGCTGGAAGCAACAAATCCGCCCGGGGCTGGAAAACATCTTCAGCGGCGCCGCGTTTCAGCCTTTGCTCAAAGCTTGTTTGGACATCCACCAAAAAGTGCTCAAAGGCCGGGTGTGGGCGGCCTTGCACATGCACGCCGGTGACGGCAATGTGCATACCAACTTGCCGGTCAACAGCGACGACTACGACATGCTGCAAACCGCCCACGAAGCGGTGGGTCGCATCATGGCGCTGGCACGCTCGCTCGACGGCGTCATCTCGGGCGAGCACGGCATTGGCATCACCAAAATGGCCTACCTGAGCGACGTCGAGTTGAAGCCTTTTGCCGACTACAAAGCGCGCATGGACCCACAGGGCCACTTCAACAAAGGCAAGTTGCTGCGCCAACCCACCCACAGCGACGCCGATGTGCGTGCGTCGGGTTTGGGGCAGGCCTATACGCCCAGCTTTGGCCTGATGGGACACGAGTCGCTGATCATGCAGCAGTCCGACATCGGCGCGATTTCCGAGTCCATCAAAGACTGCCTGCGCTGCGGCAAATGCAAACCGGTGTGCGCCACCCATGTGCCGCGCGCCAATTTGCTCTACAGCCCGCGCAACAAAATTTTGGCCACATCGCTGCTGATCGAAGCCTTTTTGTACGAAGAGCAAACCCGCCGTGGGGTGTCGATCAAGCATTGGCAAGAGTTCGAAGACGTGGCCGATCACTGCACGGTGTGTCACAAGTGCGAGTCGCCGTGCCCGGTGAAGATCGATTTTGGTGACGTGACCATGAACATGCGCAACCTGTTGCGCAAGATGGGCAAAAAAACCTTTCGCCCCGGCAATGCGGTGGCCATGATGTTCCTCAATGCCACCAACCCAGAAACCATCAAGTTCATGCGGATGGGCATGGTCGAGGTGGGCTTCAAAGTGCAGCGCTGGGCCAACGACCTGTTGCAGCAATTCATCCGCAAGCAAACCGCCCGACCCCCCTCCAGCGTGGGCACTGCCCCCATCAAAGAGCAGGTGATTCACTTTGTCAACAAAAAGATGCCCAAAGGCTTGCCGAATAAAACGGCACGGGCTTTGTTGGACATTGAAGACAGCGACTACGTGCCCATCATCCGCAACCCGCAAGCCACCAGTGCCGATAGCGAGGCGGTGTTTTATTTCCCCGGTTGTGGCTCGGAGCGCTTGTTCAGCCAGGTGGGCCTGGCCACGCAGGCCATGCTCTGGCATGCAGGCGTCCAAACCGTTTTGCCCCCGGGCTATTTGTGCTGTGGCTACCCCCAGCGCGGATCGGGCCAGCAGGACAAGGCCGACAAAATCATCACCGACAACCGGGTGTTGTTTCACCGCGTGGCCAACACCCTCAATTACCTGGACATCAAAACCGTGGTGGTCAGTTGTGGCACTTGCTACGACCAATTGCAAGGCTACGAGTTCGACAAAATTTTCCCGGGTTGCCGCATCGTCGATATCCATGAATACCTGTTGGAAAAGGGCATCACTCTGGATGCCGCGCAGCAAGGCCAATACCTGTATCACGACCCCTGCCACAGCCCGATGAAGCAGCAAGACCCGATGAAAACGGTCAAGGCTTTGGTGGGCGACCAAGTGCTCAAAAGCGAACGCTGCTGTGGCGAATCGGGCACTTTGGGCGTGACCCGACCCGATATTGCTACCCAAATTCGCTTTCGCAAAGAAGAAGAGCTGCGCTTGAACGAGGCAAGCCTGGCCCAAATGGGCGGGGGGGCGCCTGGGCCGGTCAAGATCTTGACCAGTTGCCCCAGTTGTTTGCAAGGTTTGTCACGTTACGGCCAAGATTTGCAAAACGGCTTGCTCGAGGCCGACTACATCGTGGTCGAAATGGCCAAGCACATTTTGGGTGAAAACTGGATGTCCACCTACGTGGCGGCGGCCAATGACGGCGGCATCGAGCGGGTTTTGGTGTGATGGAGTCCCCATGGCTGGCTTGAGCACCACCACCCCCAACCCCACGGGCATCACCCTGCACAACAAGTCCAAGGTGCTGGAGGTGTCGTTTGCCGACGGCCAAAGCTTTCGCATTCCGTTTGAGTTGATGCGCGTGTACAGCCCGTCCGCTGAAGTGAAAGGCCACGGTCCCGGTCAAGAGGTGCTGCAAACCGGCAAACGCGAGGTCGGCGTGATTGACTTGGCCTCGGTGGGCAATTACGCGGTGCAACCCACGTTCAGCGATGGCCACGACAGCGGTATTTTTTCTTGGGACTACCTGTACATGCTGGGCTCGCAACAAGACGATTTGTGGGACCGTTACCAGCAGCGCTTGCAAGCTGCGGGCGTGGAGCGCGATGCACCCATGCCATCCAAGTCTGCACCCGGCGACCCACAAGCCTGTGGCAGCCACTGATCCCTGGCGATGAGCAGCACCCATTTTGGTTTTCAGTCGGTTGACGAGCGCGACAAGTCGCGCATGGTGCGCGGCGTGTTCGACTCCGTGGCCAGCCGTTACGACGTGATGAACGACTTGATGTCAGCTGGCTTGCACCGCGCCTGGAAGGCCTACACCGTGATGGTGGCCGATGTGCGGCCTGGCATGCGGGTGCTCGACATTGCCGGAGGCACCGGTGACTTGGCCATGGCCTTTGCGCCTTTGGTGGGCACGGAAGGCCAGGTGGTGCACACCGACATCAACGAGGCCATGCTGCGCACCGGGCGCGACCGGTTGATCGATGCGGGCTTTTCCTTGCCCACCCTGGTGTGCGATGCCGAACAATTGCCCTTTCCCGACCAGTACTTTGACCGCGTCAGCGTGGCTTTTGGTTTGCGCAACATGACCCACAAAGACGCTGCCCTGAAAGAAATGCACCGCGTGCTCAAGCCCCAAGGGCGTTTGCTGGTGCTGGAGTTTTCCCGGGTGGCCAAGCCCCTGCAAAAAGCCTACGATTGGTATTCGTTCAACGTCTTGCCCAAATTGGGCCAGTGGGTGGCAGGTGACCCCGACAGTTACCGTTATCTGGCGGAGTCAATTCGCATGCACCCAGATCAAGCGGGGTTAAAGACCCTGATGCAAGATAGTGGTTTCGGCCATGTGGATATTCACAACCTCAGTGCCGGGGTGGTGGCATTGCATGTTGCAATACGTTGTTGATAGTTTTCGCGGTCTTTTTGACGGAGCCTTCCCATGAAACTTTGGACCTTGATCCTCGCCAGTGCCCTGGCATTCACCAGTTTGCACGCCGATGCCTCTAAGCGCTTGGGTGGCGGCAAGTCAGTGGGACAGCAGTCCAACAGCGCGACACAGAGCCAAGCGGCCAAGCCCGCCGCACCGGCCCAGGCAACACCTGCCACGCCGGCACCTGCACCAGCAGCCGCCCAACCCCAACGCCGCCCTTGGGGCGCCATGCTGGGTGGTTTGGCCGCCGGTTTGGGCTTGGCTTGGTTGGCCCACTCCATGGGTTTGGGGGCCGAGTTTGGTCAGTTCTTGATGTTTGGCCTCTTGGCCCTGGTGATCATGATGGTGGTGGGCTACTTCATGCGCCGCCGCCAAGCGCAGTCGGCGCCCAGCCCCTTCGCGTTTGAAGGCGCTGGTGCTCCAGCGCAACCCCAAAGCCCACCCCAATACAACCCCCGCAATGTGGGCAACGATGCTTCGGCCAGACCCTGGGAGGGGCAAACCGCTTCTTTCGAGCCAGCCACGCCTGCGCGCCAAGGCCTGAGCATTGGCTCCGGTGTTGCCGGGAGTGCCACCACCTGGGGTATTCCAGCTGGTTTTGACGTCGAGGGCTTTGTGGCTGCCGCCAAACAAAACTTTGTCCACTTGCAAGATGCTTGGGATCGCTCTGACATTCCGGCCCTCAAGGCCATGATGACCGACACCATGTTGGACGAAATCAAGGTCCAGTTGGCTGAGCGTGAATCCCTGGCTCCGGGCCTAGTCAATAAGACCGAGGTGGTCAGCTTGCAAGCCCAGTTGTTGGGCATTGAAGAGTTGGAAAACGACTTCCTGGCCAGCATTGAGTTCACCGGTTTGATCCGCGAAGACCCCAGCGCTGGGCCCAGCCCTTTCCGTGAAATCTGGAACATGGGCCGACCCAAGCAAGGCCAAATGGGCTGGCTGGTCGCGGGGGTGCAGGCCCTGCAGTAAAAATCGCTGCACACGATCGGGAATAATCGGGGACTATGGAAACACAGTCCCCTTTTTCTTGGTGGGTACAACAGGCCCAAACCATCGCCAGCCGCATCCAACCGCCCGCTTGGCTGATCGATGAGGGCCAGCAACGGGCGGTGTTGCTCATCAACCATGTATTGATGCAAGAGCCCCAGGCTTGCGAACGCCTGCGCCGCGTGGCCGGTCAGCGGGTTGAGGTGCGTTGGCGCCAGTTCAGCTTTTGCGTGGTGTTCACCCCGGCAGGCTTGATCGACAAGGCTGAACCGTTTCAAAAACCGCATTTGGTGCTGGAAGTCGCCGAGCCCTCTCCCTTGGCCCTGGCGAAGTCTTTGGCCAGCGGACAAAAACCCCCCATCCACATCGAGGGTGATGTGCAACTCGCCGCCGAGGTCAATTGGCTGATCGACCACGTCCGCTGGGACTTGGAAGAAGACCTCTCCCGTCTGTTGGGTGACGCCCGTGCCCATGTGGTGATGGGCGTGGCCCGGCAAATCGCTCAGGCCCTGCGCCAATGGATGGCCCGTTCTGGAGCCAACCCTGGTGCGCGCAGCGATGGCCGGGTTGGGTTTCCATGACGCGCATGTTTCGCGGCATCTTTATTCTCTGGGTGGTGTTTCGACACGGCCTGGACGAGCTGGTGTTGTCGGGCTTTCAACAGCCCGGCTTGCGGCTGCTGCGCCGCGTGGTCAGCCTAGGGCGCAATTTGTCCACCCCGCGTGGCCAGCGCTTGCGTGAGGCCCTGGAGTCGCTGGGCCCCATATTTGTTAAGTTCGGCCAAGTTTTGTCCACCCGGCGCGACTTGCTGCCCACCGACATCGCTGATGAGTTGGCTTTGCTGCAAGACCGGGTGCCCCCGTTCTCATCCGATGTGGCGGTGGCCACCATAGAGCGCGCTTTGGGCGCGCGTGTGGATGAATTGTTTGTATCGTTTGACCGCATCCCCGTGGCCAGTGCATCCATTGCCCAAGTGCACTTTGCCAAACTGCGCGGCAAAGACGGGCAAGTGCGCGATGTGGCGGTCAAGGTGCTGCGCCCGGGCATGCTGAGTGCGATTGAAAAAGACCTCGGGCTGATGCGCACCATGGCGCAGTGGCTGGACCGCTTGTCCAGCGACGGCAAGCGCTTAAAGCCGCGCGAGGTGGTGGCCGAATTCGACAAGTACCTGCACGACGAACTGGACCTGGTGCGCGAGGCCTCCAACGCCGCGCAACTGCGCCGCAACATGCAGGGCTTGGACTTGGTGCTGATCCCCGAGATGTTTTGGGAATACTGCCGCAACGAGGTGATCGTGATGGAGCGCATGAACGGCGTGCCTATCAGCCAGGTGGACCGCTTGCGCGAAGCGGGCGTGGACATCGCCAAGCTGGCGCGCGACGGGGTGACCATTTTCTTCACCCAGGTGTTTCGCGATGGGTTTTTCCATGCCGACATGCACCCCGGCAACATCCAAGTCAGCATCGCGCCTGAGAGTTTTGGGCGTTACATCTCGCTGGACTTTGGCATCGTCGGCACCTTGACCGAGTTTGACAAAGAGTATTTGGCGCAAAACTTCACCGCCTTTTTCCGCCGCGACTACAAGCGCGTGGCCGAGTTGCATCTGGAGTCGGGCTGGGTCCCGGCCGACACCCGGGTCGACGAGTTAGAGGCCGCGATTCGCTCGGTGTGCGAGCCGTATTTCGACCGCCCCTTGAAAGAAATTTCATTGGGCATGGTGCTCATGCGCTTGTTCCAAACCTCACGCCGCTTCAATGTGGAAATCCAACCCCAGTTGGTGTTGCTGCAAAAAACCTTGCTCAACATAGAAGGCCTGGGCCGCGACCTGGACCCCGATTTGGATTTGTGGAGCACCGCCAAGCCCTTTTTGGAGCAGTGGATGCTCGAGCAAATTGGACCCCAAAAGCTGTGGAACCAGCTCAAGGCCGAGGCCCCGCGCTATGCCAAGCTCATCCCTGAACTGCCGCGCTTGGTGCACTTGTTTTTGCAACACCAAAGCCAACATGTGTCCAATCCGCAAACCCAGGCCTTGTTGGCCGAGCAGCGCCGCACCAACCAATTGCTGAGTCGCTTGTTTTGGACTGGCTTGGGTTTTGTCGCTGGCTTGCTGCTCATGCAATTGTTTTTCAAAACCCATTGATCCCACCCCTGTTGTCCCCCTGGCTGGGGGCAGCAGGTCTCATTTTTACGGAGTCTTGGCCATGTTGCTTACCCTGGTTTTTGTGTATTTGCTGGTCACCATTGCCATTGGCCTGATGGCGGCCAAACGGGTCAAGAGCAGTGCAGACTTTGCCATCGCTGGGCGCCATTTGCCCTTGGTCATGATCATCACCACCACCTTTGCCACTTGGTTTGGCTCCGAGACGGTGCTGGGCATTCCGGCCAAATTCGTCAACTCCGGCTTGGGCGGCGTGGTCGAAGACCCGTTTGGTGCGGGCACTTGCCTGATTTTGGTGGGCGTATTTTTCGCGGCCAAGCTGTACAAAATGAACCTGCTCACCATCAGCGACTACTACCGCGAGCGCTATGGCCGGGTGGTGGAGGTGATGTGTTCGGTGATGATCATGATCAGCTACCTGGGTTGGGTGTCGGCCCAGGTCACGGCCTTGGGCTTGGTCTTCAATGTGCTCTCGGGCGGTGCCATTTCCATTCCCATCGGCATGGTGATCGGGGTGGTGTCCATCTTGGCCTACACCTTGTTTGGCGGCATGTGGTCGGTGGCGGTGACCGACTTCATCCAAATGATCATCTTGGTGGTGGGCCTGAGCGTGCTGGCGGTGTTTGCCGCCGACCAAGCGGGCGGCGCGGACAAGGTGGTGGCGCTGGCCATCGACCGCGACATGTTTGCGTTTTTCCCAGAGCCCAGCTTCAAAGACATCGCCTTCTTCATTGCGGCGGCCCTCACCATCATGTTGGGCTCCATCCCCCAGCAAGACGTGTTTCAGCGCGTCATGTCGGCCAACAGCGAGCACGCAGCCAAATGGGGGCCGGTGATTGGCGGGGTGTGCTACATCTTGTTTGCGTTTGTCCCCATGTTCTTGGTGGTCAGCGCCTTGATCATCATGCCTGAGCGCGCCGCCACCTTGATGGCCGAAGACCCGCAAAAAGTGTTGCCCACCTTGGTCATGGAGCAAATGCCGTTTGTCATGCAGGTTTTGTTTTTTGGGGCCTTGCTCTCGGCCATCAAATCGTGCGCGTCGGCCACCTTGCTGGCCCCCAGCGTGACCTTCACCGAAAACATTTGGCGCCAGTTCCGCCCCTTCCATAGCGACCGCGAAGAGTTGCGGGCCATGCGCATCACGGTCTTGGCCTTCAGCGCCGTGGTGCTGTCGTATGCCATCGCCATGCAAGGCACCTCCATTTACGAAATGGTCTCGGGCGCTTACCAAGTGCCATTGGTCGGCGCTTTTGTCCCGCTGGTTTTTGGCTTGTACTGGTCGAGCGCCACCACCCAGGGCGCGATCTTTTCCATGGTCCTGGGCCTGCTCACCTGGGGCTTGTTTTTGGCCACCCCAGCGGGCGAAGAATTCCCCGCCCAATTGGCCGGTCTGGCCGCAGCCCTGGTGGGCATGATCGGCGGCTCCTTGGGCCCCCAAGCCCTGACCAATCGGCACGGACAACACCACCATTTGGCGGGCACAGCGCGCTAGGCATCTCGGCGCGGGCCCTTGAAGAGGGTGAGGGGGAGGGTAGTCATAACATCCTGAATTACTTGCACATACCCATTTTGGGTATTAGAATGCCCAAAATGGGTATATTAAAAAACCAAACCACCTCAACACCACGCGCCGCCGGCTTGGCGGACGCTTTGTTTTCTGGCACGCAGCAGCGCGTGCTGGGTTTGTTGTTTGGGCAGCCAGAGCGCAGTTTTTACGCCACGGAGCTGATCAACTTGGCAGGGGTGGGCTCGGGTGCGGTGCAGCGTGAGCTGGCGAGTTTGTCGCAAAGCGGTCTGGTGACGGTCAAGCCGGTGGGCAATCAGAAGCATTACCAAGCCAATCCTGCCTCACCCATTTACAACGAGTTGTGTGGCATGGTGCGCAAGACCGTGGGCTTGGCCGAGCCTTTACGTGCTGCGCTGGCCCCCTTGGCATCGCAAATCAAGGCGGCATTTGTGTATGGCTCGATTGCCAAAAAAGAAGACACGGCCAGCAGCGACATCGACCTGATGCTGGTGAGTGACACCTTGACCTTTGCCGACACCATTCTGGCGCTGCAAGCGGCAACTGAGTTGCTGGGCAGAGAGGTCAACCCGAACATCTTTACGCCAAAAGATTTCGCCAAAAGGTTGAACGAGGGCGGCTCGTTCGTGTCCCGTGTCATGGCCCAACCCAAGGTTTGGCTGATGGGAGAAGAGCATGACCTCAGCCTTTGAAAACCTGACCGGTCCTGGCAAGCCATTGCGTGCCGAGCCACCGGACAGCAAAGAATTTGCGGGTCTTCAGCGCATGGGGCTGGCACGTTTGAAAGATGCCCAACACCTGGGCTTGTCGCTGGAGAGTCGGTTTGACTTGGCCTACAACGCAGCACACGCCTTGTGCCTGGCGGCTTTGCGCTGGCATGGCTACCGTTCGGGCAATCGCTTTATCGTTTTTCAACTGTTACCGCACACGCTTGGCCTGGGGCCAGAGGTGTGGCGCGTGCTTTCCAAATGCCACGATGCGCGCAACCTTGGTGAGTACGAAGGCATGCTCGAAGTCGATACGCGACTCGTGGCCGACCTGATCACGGCTTGCCAACAGGTGGCCAATAAATTGGGCGCTTTGCCGCCTTTGGCAGAACCATGAAAACATGAAACTCACGAATCTATTCATATATTCAAGCGTGATGGGTGGAGATCGCACGGGCTGTGTTGATGAGGCAGTTAATTCGAGTTAACTGCAATCTCCAGCGCGGACAATTCATTAGCTCAGCACGGTTGAGCGCTAACGGCCCTAGAAGCCCCCGCCCAAGCACCCAACTATAATCGCATGCTTTGCATTGTGCGGCAGCCAACAGGCTTGTCGCCGTCTTAAACCACCCCTCCCACACCATGCCCATTTACGCTTACAAATGCGAGTCCTGTGGCCATGCCAAGGACTTTTTGCAAAAAATGTCTGACCCGCCCTTGACCGATTGCCCGGCCTGCGGCAAACCGGCTTTGGCCAAACAGGTCACGGCGGCTGGCTTCCAGCTCAAGGGTTCGGGCTGGTACGTCACCGATTTCCGTGGCGGCAACACGGGTGCGGCCAAAGAGGGCGGTGAGGCCAAGGCCGATGCCAAGCCTGAGACCAAAACCGATGCCCCCAGCGGCGACAGCGCCAAGTCATCTGATGCATCCAGCGCATCGGCACCGGCCCCCAGCGCGCCTGCGGCGGCGGCCACACCGGCCAGCACGCCCAGCCCCAGCACCCCCAGCACCCCTGCGTCATCGTCTTGACCCGGCCCCTTTGCGTTGATCCATTGAGTCGATCTTTTGTGAGCCCCAGACCATGAAGCTGCCCATCAAAAAATACCTCCTGGCCGGATTGCTGGTCTGGCTGCCCTTGGCCATCACCATTTGGGTGCTGCACTGGTTGGTGGGTTTGCTCGACAGCGTGTTCCTGGGGATGATGTACGGGTTGGATTCGGTCATTTCCGTTGGCGGCGTCAATCCAGTGGCGGGTCTGCGCGATGTGCCGGGTTTGGGCGTGGGTTTGATTTTGTTGCTCCTGTTGCTCACCGGTGCTTTGGTGTCGAATGTGGCGGGGCGCTGGTTGGTGCGCCAATGGGACCGGTTGTTCACCCAAATCCCCATCGTCAAGTCCATCTACACCAGTGTCAAAAAAGTCTCCGACACTTTGTTCTCCAGCAACGGCAATGCGTTTCGCAAAGCGGTCATGCTGCAGTACCCGCGTGCTGGGTCTTGGACGATTGGGTTTCAAACCGGCTCGCCCTCGGGCGAAGTGGGCCAACACCTGGACGGCGAATGGATGAGCGTGTATGTGCCCACCACGCCCAACCCCACCAGCGGGTTTTTTCTGATGGTGCCGCGTGCCGATGTGATTGAGCTGTCCATGAGCGTGGACGAGGCCCTGACCTATGTGATCTCCATGGGCGCTGTGGCACCGGACGCGCAAACGGATACCCCACCCTTGAACCCGCCGGCTTGATCGGCCGGGTCTTTTGACAAGAGAAAGCTAAGTATGGCCATGCGTTCCCATTACTGCGGTCTGGTGACCGAAGCCCTGGCGGGGCAATCCGTTTCTTTGTGCGGCTGGGTCAACCGCCGCCGTGACCACGGTGGTGTGATTTTTGTCGACCTGCGCGATCGCGAAGGCTATGTGCAAGTGGTGTGCGACCCCGATCGCCCCGAGATGTTTGCCATTGCCGAAGACTTGCGCAACGAGTTTTGCATCCAGGTCAAAGGTCTGGTGCGGCCCCGCCCCGAAGGCACGACCAACGACGGCCTGAAAAGCGGCAAGATCGAAGTGCTGTGCCATGAGCTGACGGTGCTCAATCCATCGGTCACACCGCCCTTCCAGCTCGATGACGACAACCTGTCTGAGACCACCCGCTTGACCCACCGGGTGCTGGATTTGCGCCGCCCCTACATGCAAAAAAACCTCATGCTGCGCTACAAAGTGGCGATGGAAGTGCGCAAGTTTTTGGATGCCAACGGGTTTGTTGACATCGAAACCCCCATGCTCACCAAGAGCACGCCCGAAGGCGCGCGCGACTACCTAGTGCCCAGCCGGGTGCACGATGGGCAGTTTTTTGCGCTGCCCCAGTCGCCCCAGCTGTTCAAGCAGCTGCTGATGGTGGCCGGTTATGACCGCTATTACCAAATCACCAAGTGCTTCCGCGACGAAGACCTGCGTGCAGACCGTCAGCCCGAGTTCACCCAAATCGATATCGAAACCTCGTTTTTGACCGAAGAAGAAATTCGCGCCTTGTTCCAAGACATGATCACCGGCGTGTTCAAACACGCCTTGGGCATTGACCTGGGCGAATTTCCGGTGATGACTTACCAAGACGCCATGCATTTGTATGGCTCCGACAAGCCCGACTTGCGCGTCAAGCTCAGCCTGACCGAACTCACCGACGTGATGGGCGATGTGGACTTCAAGGTGTTCAGCGCCCCCGCCACCAGCAAAGGTGGACGCGTGGTGGCCTTGCGCGTGCCAGGCGGCGGGGACATCAGCCGCGGCGAGATTGACGGCTACACCGAGTTTGTGAAAATTTACGGTGCCAAGGGCTTGGCCTGGATCAAGGTCAACGATGTCAGCGCCGGGCGTGAAGGGCTGCAGTCGCCCATCGTGAAAAACCTGCACGACAAAGCCATTGCCGAAATTTTGCAGCGCACCGGCGCGCAAAACGGCGACGTGTTGTTCTTTGGTGCCGACAAGGCCAAGGTGGTCAACGACTCGATGGGCGCGCTGCGCTTGAAGGTGGGCCACAGCGACATGGCCAAAAAGAGCGGTTTGTTTGAAAACCGCTGGACGCCGCTGTGGGTGGTGGACTTCCCCATGTTTGAGTTTGACGAAGAAGCCCAGCGCTACACGGCGGTGCACCACCCCTTCACCGCGCCCAAAGACGGGCACGAGGACTGGATGGTCACCGCACCCGAGAAATGCATTGCCAAGGGCTATGACATGGTGCTCAATGGCTGGGAGATTGGCGGCGGCTCGGTGCGCATTCACCGCGCCGACGTGCAGCAAAAAGTGTTTGACGCTTTGAAGATCACGCCCGAAGAGGCCCAAATCAAGTTTGGCTTTTTGCTGGACGCCTTGCAGTACGGCGCGCCACCCCATGGTGGCATTGCCTTTGGCCTGGACCGTATCATCACCTTGATGACCGGTGCCGAGTCGATCCGCGACGTGATCGCCTTCCCCAAAACCCAACGCGCCCAATGCCTGCTGACCCAAGCCCCATCGCTGGTGGACGAAAAGCAGTTGCGCGAATTGCACATTCGCTTGCGCAACCTGGATGCTGTCAAAGCAGCTTGAAGCCCCACTGAACCAGGCTGACCGCTGGCATTTGCCAATGGTGTGCGCTGTTCTTGAAGACACGTTTTGAACTTGCGAAGCGCTGGTTGCACCCCATATAAAAGTGCATGCTCGGAGCTGTCCATTGGCCCCAGCATCCACAAGGCTTTGTCATGGTTTTGGCCGTGACCTGTGTTGCAATGGCCCACCTGTCGAACTGTCAAAGGATTGCCCCATGAACCACTCTTTCCAAACCCGGATGCAGCGCATGTTGCTCGCCCTGATCTTGACCTTGGCCGCTGGTGTGGCTTTGGCCCTGCCCAGCCCCAAAGAGATTGAAGCCGCTGTGGGTGCGGGGCAATTGCCCCAGGCCGAAACCATGCTGCGCGAGGTCTTGCAGGCCAAGCCCCAAAGTGCCAAGGCCCACTACGAGTTGGGCCAGGTGCTGGCGCGCCAAGGCAAATACTTCGAGGCCCAACAGGCCTTGGACCAGGCCAAAACCATCGACCCCACGCTCAAATTTGCCACCAGCCCTGAGGCGTTTGCCAAAACCTATGACACGGTGCTTGCCCAAGTGCGCGGTGCGCCCAGCGCCGCCAGCGCGAAGGCGGCTGTGGCGACCCCTGCCGCACCCGTGGCTTCGCCTGCGCCGGCCAGTCCGGCGCCCAGCGGTGGCTTCAACTTGATGTACGTTTGGATGGGGGCCGCTGGCTTGGTGGTGTTGGGCCTGATTTTGCGCCGCCGCACTGCTGCGACCCCTGCCGTGGCCACCCCCGCCGCCGCTTATGCCGGCATGCCCCCGCCAGCGCAGCCGGCCTACAACGGAGCGGCCATGGCCACGGGCGGCATCATTGGCTCTGGCCTAAGCCCAGCACAAGCTGCTGCCCCCGCACAGCGCGGCTTTGGATCTCAATATGCGCCCCAAGCCCCAGCCCCAGCGCACTACCCACCGGCTGCTGCCCCAGCCGCAGGTGGCATGGGCGCCATGGGTGGTGCGGTCATGGGCGGCGTGGCCGGCTTGGCGGCGGGCTATGCCTTGTCCAAAGCCATGGAGGGCGGCGCCAACCATTCCAACTCTGCCGCCAGCAACAACGCGGCCAACCCCGCAAACGACAGCGCGGGCTATGTGCCGTTTGACAACCCCAGCCGCCCCGACATGGGTGCGTTTGATGCGGGTTCGGGCGGCGATAGCTGGGACGTGGGCCAGGCCCCCATGGATGACGACGAGTGGTGAACTGCTGGCGCACCCATGTGCACCAACTTCACCCCCACCCGACAAACCGAATGGGCGGCCCAGGCCTTGGGGGTCGCTTGGCCCCAGGGGCATCCTGAAGAAGTCTTTCCCGGGCAACTGGCCCCAGTTGTTTTGCGCAGCCACCGCCAAGAGCGAATGGCCGCGGGCTTGGCCCGGTTTGGCCTGATACCCACCTGGGCCAAAGACCTGGGGCAAGGGCGCCACACTTACAACGCCCGCAGCGAAACCGCCGCTGCCAAGCCCAGTTTTCGCCATGCGTGGCAAGCGCGCCAATATGCGCTGTTGGTGGTCGATCGCTTTTATGAGCCCTGTTACGACACGGGCCGTGCGGTGCGCTGGTCCATCGCTGCCGACAACGGCACCCCTTTGGGGCTGGCTTGTTTGTGGGAGCGTTGGGTCGAGCCCCAAACCGCGCAAACCGTGGCCTCGTTTGCCATGCTCACCGTCAATGCCGATGCCCACCCGGTGATGAACTACTTTCACAAACCGGGTGAGGAAAAACGCAGCCCGGTGTTGCTGCCGCTGGACCAGTGGCAGCACTGGTTGTCTGCCACGCCAGAGCAGGCCCTGCAAATGATGGATGCCCACCAAGCCCCGCCTTTGCGGGTGCAAGCCGACCCATTGCCCGCAAGCCAGCGCTCAACGACCCCTGCGACCTGATCAGTCGGTGGCAAATTGCTGCGGGTTTTTGCCTTTGAAGGGCGCGTAAAAGGCTTTGATGCGCGCCATGTCGGCCTCGATGTCACCGCTGGGTTCAAACACCGGGCCCAGGCCGGTGACTTTGCGGGAATAGTCCAAATACCCCAAGACGATGGGCACTTTGGCACCGGTGGCAATGTAATAAAAACCGGTCTTCCAATACCGGGTGTGGCTGCGCGTGCCCTCGGGCGGCACCACCAATTGCACTGGGCCTTGGGCCTCGCTCAGGGCTTGGGCCGAGGCGGCCACCAGGTTATTGGCCTTGTCGCGTTGCACCGGTATCCCACCCAGCCACATCATCAGGCCGCGAAACGGAAACCTAAAAATCTGCACCTTGCCCATCCAGTAAATGTTCAGGCGCAAAGCAAAAGCCACCATCAAGGTGTAGGGCAGGTCCCAGTTGCTGGTGTGGGGCGCGGCGATTAACACACTTTTTTGCCCGTTGGCCGGGAGGTGGCCTTCGATTTTCCAGCCCGTGGCTTTTAAAAAAGCGACGGAAAAACCGCGCAACAAAGTGTTGACGATGGGGGTTTGAAAGATGGTGCGGTGCATGGGGCTGGTGCCTGGCCAGCCTTGCAAAGCCGACAATCCGAGGTAAAGCAATGTGTCTGATTATGGTGTTTTCATTTTTGTCAAAAAGGCATTTTTTTGTATTCAAAAATGCCTGCTCAAGCGTGCCATCGAGGTACCTGCTTGGCCGCACCGTTGGCTGGGTGCCAGGCCACGACTCCTCAGGTGCAAAATACTTGGGGCTTTGATCTGCCCCCAGCTTGGCTTTCGACACACCATGAACCCCACCTATAAATTGCCCCAATCCGTGTTGGTGGTCATTCATACCCGCGAGATGCACGTCTTGTTGTTGCGCCGTGCCGACATGGGCAGTTGGCAGTCGGTCACCGGCAGCAAAGACCACGCGCAGGAAAGCTACGCCCAAACCGCGGTTCGCGAAGTGGCCGAAGAAACGGGTGTGGACGTGAACGCGCCAGGTTGTGTGTTCTGGGATTGGGGTTTGGAAAACGTGTACGACATTTACCCCCAATACTGGCCGCGCTATGCCCCTGGCGTGCGGCGCAACACCGAGCATGTGTTTGGCCTGCAAGTGCCAGACAACAGCCCCATCGTGCTCAGCCCCACCGAGCACACCGAATACCGTTGGTTGCCTTGGCTGCAAGCCGCTGATGAGGTGTTTTCCCCGTCCAACGCCGAAGCCATTTTGATGTTGCCGCGCCAAATGGCGCTGCACTTGGGCGCGTCCCAGTCGCCTGCGGGCTCCACATGATGGGCCAGCAAATCTTGCGCGTGGCCACCTACAACATCCACAAAGGGGTGCAAGGCCTGGGACCCGCGCGGCGATTGGAAATCCACAACCTGGGGCATGCGGTTGAGCAGCTCGATGCCGACATTGTGTGCTTGCAAGAGGTGCGCAAAGCACACCGCTTGGGTCAGCGGCACTTCCCGCATTGGCCCGACATGCCACAAGCCGATTTTTTGCGCCCCGAGGGCTTCGTGGCCGTGTACCGCACCAATGCGGTCACGCGCCATGGCGAGCACGGCAACGCTTTGCTGTCGCGCTGGCCGGTGGTGGGGCATCAGCATGAGGACATTTCTGACCATGGCTTTGAACAGCGGGGTTTGCTGCATGTGCAACTCAGCGTGGACCAGCGCGAGGTGCATGTGATCGTGGTGCACTTGGGCTTGTTGGCGGGGTCGCGCTTGCGCCAGGTGCGGCGTTTGTTTGACTTTGTCCAGCGTGAAGTGCCCGCCCATGCCCCTTTGATCGTGGCCGGGGACTTCAACGACTGGGCGCGCCGTTTGGACCGGCCCTTGGCCCAGATGGGCTTGCGCTGTCACCACGGCTTGCCCACGCCCACCTTTCCCGCGCGCATGCCCATGGTCCAACTCGACCGCATTTATGCCCGGGGCTTGCGGCCCGTGAGCAGCCACACCCCGCACGGCGCGATTTGGGCGCGCATGTCAGACCACCTGCCATTGACCGCTGAATTTGCCTTCTGAAATGAACCCAGGCCCGACCACCGCGCAAATCACCTTGCTCGAGGGCAGCCGTGCCTTTTTTCCGGCCTTGATCCAAGCGATGGATGGGGCACGGCATGAAATCCATTTGGAAACCTATATTTTTGACTTCCATGGCGCGGCAGCCGAGGTGGCGCAGGCCTTGGAGCGTGCCGCTCGTCGGGGGGTGCCAACCTGCGTGGTGGTGGATGGGGTGGGCACCCCCCATGTGCCCTTGGCGTGGCAGCAACGCTTGGCGCAAGCGGGCGTTCAATGGCAAACCTTTGAGCCAGTGGCACCTCTGGGGCTTTTGGTGCCCAGCCGCTGGCGGCGCTTGCACCGCAAACTCTGCGTGGTCGATGGCGAAGTGGCGTTTTGCGGTGGCATCAATGTGCTGGATGACTTTTATGAGGGCCATGTAGAGGCGACTTTGCGCCAACCCCGCTTGGATTTCGCGGTGCGTTTGAAGGGGCCGTTGGTGGCCGATGTGCGCCAAACCATGCGCCAACTGTGGTGGCGCATCCAAGCGGTGCGTGATTGGCGCGAGAGCAAGTTGTCAGCCGCTGTTGACGCCTTGAAAGAAGTGGCCACAGATCACCAACGACTGACCACGGGCCGTTGGCGCTTGGTGTTGCGCGACAACCTGCGCCACCGCACACGCATAGAACGCCATTACCTGCATGCGCTGGGCCGAGCCCGCAACGAAGTGTGGATTGCCAATGCCTACTTTTACCCGGGTGCGCGTTTGCGCCGTGCCCTGTTGGCGGCGGCCCTGCGCGGTGTACGCGTCACCATCTTGGTTCAAGGCCACTACGACCATGTG
>Ga0209442_1000783_pt1 | contig 18493 bp, 16 predicted proteins | sample LauGreSBDMM110DD_2_FD_187565 | JGI IMG/M metagenome (GOLD analysis project Ga0209442, IMG submission 187565) | Freshwater lake microbial communities from Lake Michigan, USA - Sp13.BD.MM110.DD (SPAdes) (version 2) | ecosystem: Environmental > Aquatic > Freshwater > Lake | place: Lake Michigan...
TTGGCTCGGCAGGTGGGCGCGCCTGACTGCGAAAAGGCCGAACTCAAATACATCTATTTACTGATGAAGATCAATGGTTTGAAGATCGCATCGGGTTGATTTAACCCACCCTGCTCAGCAGGCAGCTTTACAACAAGATCAACCCGGGCAATCATGATGGCGTCTGACATCGCAACGATGGAATCAAGTTGGTCGATTGCTATTATCAACACTAGCGAGGGTCGATCCATTTCTTTTCAACGTGACACATATAGATCTTCTACTGAATTTGCAGAACATAGCGATCTTGAATTTGAAGATCTTCCAGAAGAGTTTGCAGCTGAAATACTGAAATTGATATTGCATTAAAAGCAAAACCCCCGTCATCGCTGACAAGGGTTTTTCTTTTTTTGGTGGGCCCACCTGGACTCGAACCAGGGACCAAAGGATTATGAGCAGCTTCAAGAAATAAAACCCTATATAAATCAATAGGTTACAAGCGATCTAATGGAGTGTGGAAGCAAATGTAGAAGCAAGGTTTATTCACATTGACAAAGCAGCAGACTGTTATCCGGTGGTGATTAGGAGCAGAGGTAGTTCGTCGTCGCGGTCAGTCCACACTTTGAAGTAATGTACGAATTGCTGCTGTGTGTTCGCCCAGAGCCGGCAAACGGCCACCTTGGCGGGTTTTCCGGTCTACAACACATGCCGTAGCGGGCAGCTGCAAGGCAGGGCCGGACGGCAAGCTTACGCTGACAAAGCTGTCAGCAGCGGTGCCGCCCCGCCCCGCAATCACATCTGCTAGGGTATTGACCGCGCCACAGACAATGCCGGCATCACCCAGACGTTGGCAGGCTTCGCGGGTGGTCCAGCTGCTGAGCGCACGCTCAAGCACCTCGCGCAGTGCTGCCCTGTGTCGTACGCGGCTAGGGTTATCTTGAAAACGGTCATCTAACAGCAATTCAGGACACCCCAAACAATTACAAAGCCGCTCAAAGTGTTCTGGAATGTAGGCCGACACAACCACCATACCATCGGCAGTGGCAATCACGTCCGCAGCAGGTGCTAAGTGGGGCTGTCCGTTCCCACAGCGAGTGGGAATTTTTTCGCTGAGTCCGTATTCGGCCCAGGGGTAGATCAGCGCATCTGCAGCGGCATCGATGAGCGACACCTCAACCAAAGCACCATGACCGCGCACACCACGCCGAACTAGGGCAGCCAGCACGCCTGTAGCCAAGGCATGTGATGCCATCACATCCACCACCGCATAACCAACGCGTGTAGGATCGGCATGGGCGTCTCCGTTGAGGCTCATCATGCCGCTTTCGGCTTGGGCCGCAATGTCGAGTCCGGGGCGCTGAGCCATCGTGCCATCCAATGCAAATCCACTGACCGCACCATAAATAAGACGCGGATGAGCAGCCATAAGCGCTTGGGCGCCCAAACCCAGACGCTCCATCACACCGGGCCGCGCGTTATGTAAAAGCACATCGGCATCAGCTGCCAACGCGCTTGCCAATCGTTGGTCCCCGGCATCGCGCAGGTTGAGTGCCACAGAACGTTTGTTGCGGTTATAAGCACTGAACATGGGTCCAAAATCGTCTTTGCTCCAGCCTAGGCGCCGGCTAGCGTCGCCGGTTTCTGGTTCAATTTTGATAACGTCCGCTCCCATATCTGCCAAACGCTGAGCAGCTGCGGGCGCAGCTATGTATTGACCGATTTCTAGGACACGCAGCCCAGCAAGAGGGCGCATGTCTTGTGGCTTGGTAATAACCCATACGCTTGCGGAAGGACTCATGTTTTACGCCCCTCCAAAGTTGGGGCGGCGTTTTCCCAGAAAAGCTGAAGCCCCTTCGCGGAAATCGTCACTATCGAAAACGCTAGGAGCATTGTCCAGCTGATAATCCAGCGCCTGTTCCAGCGACTGGGGGGCACGGCGGAGGCCTGCTTTGATGCGCCCATAGGCGCGCTGAGGGCCCTTGACAACTCTTTGGGCCAGCATGCCGGCATGGGAAAGTGCATTGTCGACCCCCAGTTCGTCGGCCAGTCCACAATCCACGGCCTGATTAGCATCGAGCTCGGTGGCCCATAGCATCAGCTGGCGCGCACGCGCCGTACCTACCCGGGCCGGAAGGGACCAGAACAAAGCCGCATCAGGCATGGCTCCCACACGAGTGAAGGCGCAGCAAAACCGGGCAGTCGGGCCTGCCACCACCACGTCGCAAGCGCAGGCTAACCCTAAGCCGGCCCCAAAAGCTGGGCCATCCACAGCGGCAATTACAAGTTTGTCCAACAATGCGATGCGGCGATATAGCCATGCATTCACGCGCATCAAAGTGGCAACTCCATCACGATCGAGGTCACGCAGCTGGCCCAGGTCGCCCCCAGAGCAAAATACGCTCTCACTGCCGGCAATCACAGCGCAACGCAATAGCGGATCGCGCTCCAGTCTTTCCAGTGCCAATTGCAAGCCCTCAGCCACTCCGGGGGCAGATAAAGCGTTGCGCTTGTGAGGCGCGTTCAATCTCACGGTCAAAACACCATCGACCGCTTCGATTAGCACTGCGGATGTCTCAGGCAATTGGTTCATCTTTGTTCTCATAATGCGAAGCTAGACATAGGTTAGCAAGGTGTTCAAGTTGTTGGTCGTGATTGCCGAGGCAGCGGCTTGCCAGCGCAAGGTGCTTGACGTAGCCACCCAGCAGGTATTCATCGGTCATGCCGATGGCTCCGTGCATCTGCAAGGCCTCTTGCCACACGTGCGCTGCAGTTTCGCTTACTAGTGCCAGCGCAGCTGAACATAGTGTGTCGGTTGTATTGCAATGAGATCCAACATTGCGGTGTGCATCTGGTTGTGCCAAGGCAGCCTGCCATGAAAGGGCCCGCGCCTCTTCGATATCAACAAACAGATCAACTAAGCGGTGCTGAATGGTTTGGTAAGAGGCGATGGCTTGGCCGAACTGCTTGCGCTGGTTCAGGTAGACCTGGGTGATCTCAAGTGCCTTGGCCATCGTTCCAAGAGTGAATGCACAGTGGGCCAGAACACCAGCTCGCAACACAGGCGCAAGCATGGCCTGCATTTGCCCTGCATCGCACTGCAAAACGGGCACTGTGCAGCGCACACTTTCGAGTCGCAGACGGACGGCGGTGCTGCCATCGATCAGCGTGCACTGCTCCTTCGTTACACCTTGTGCGTTGAAGTCCACCACGAAAAGTCCAGCGCCGTCATTAGGCCTTTGGGCCAACACGAGCATCGCCTTTGCCCTTGAGGCTTGGGGCACTAAACCAGTTTCCCCATTTAGAACCCATACCTGTTCCGCATCTTGCGCAACACACAAAACAATCTGCGGCCAGACCGGCTGGCCTAGATTAAATAAAGATGTGGATAGCTGGTAGGCGCCCGTTGTCAGCTCATCTGCCAAGCCGTTCGGCATTTGCGCTCCCGCTTGTGCCAAGCAGGCACCGGGTAACACGGCACAAGCCAGGTAGGGTTCAGGCGCCAGTTCGCGCCCCATTTGCTCGCACAACAAGCAGATGTCAAACAAATCGGACTGAAGGCCGCCCATGTGTTGCGGCATTGCCATCGCTAGCCAGCCCATCTCGCCGAAGGTGCTCCAGCGGTCGTAGTCTGCTGGCTGTGCCAGCAGGCGTGCGGCGTTCTCCACCAGCATCGTTCGCTCTTCATGGTTGAAGCTGTTCATACTCATAATCCCAACACCTGTTTGGCAATCACGTTATGCTGAATTTCGCTGGAGCCGCCCGCGATGGTGTAGCCCCGTGCGAGAAAACGACAGGCTGACGCATTGGTATCAAAATTGGTGTTAAGCACCATATCGCCAGCGTTCACCAATGCATGTGCACCCAGCGTGTCCACAATTAACTCTTCCCATTGCTGTATCAGCCGGCTACCGCGCATCTTTAGCATGGACACCTCAGCACCAATTTTTTCACCGGCCTGTGATCGTGCAATGAAACGCAAGGCGTTCGCCTCCAGTGCAAGCAGGCGTGCCTGCAGGATTGCATAACGCCGACGAAACGAAGCTTGTCCTAATGCTCCAACCTGCTGAGCCGCAGCAAGTGCCCGTGCGCGTCGGCGCTTGTTCTCGCCGATGCGTGCGAGCTTAAGCCGCTCAAATTCGAGTAGCGACTTAGCGATGGCCCAGCCCTCGTTTTCCTGACCCACACGGTGATGCAGTGGCACGCGCACATCATCGAGAAATACCTCGCAAAAGACATCCCAGCCGTGTATGCCCCGGATTGGTCGTACGGTCACGCCAGGGCTGTGCATATTAATCAGCAAAAAACTGATACCCGACTGTGGCTTGCCTTCTGTGCTGGTTCGCACCAGACAAAACATCCAATCCGCATATTGGGCGTATGAGGTCCAGATCTTTGAACCATTGACCAGATAAAAGTCATTGTCACTGTTGTTGTTGTCGTTGTTACCACGCACGGCGCGTGTGCGCAGCGAAGCCAGGTCAGAGCCGGCGTTGGGTTCTGAATAGCCCTGGCACCACCACTGCCGTCCACTGGCGATGGCCGGCAAAAAAGTTTGTTGCTGCCAAGGCGAGCCGCTACGTGCCAAAACCGGGCCAATCATGTCGAAGGTGACAGAGTTGAGTTCGGGTGCATCGTTCAGACACATCTCCTCGTCGAAGACCATTTGTTGCGCTACCGGCCACCCCTGCCCGCCCCACTGGGATGGCCAATGGGGAACCAACCATCCTGCTGCCGCCAATATTTCGTTCCAACGCACTAGCTGCTCGCGCTCGGGTGGGCGGCCACTGCGTACCGTTTCACGCAGGTCAACCGGTAGGTGCGTGCGCACAAACTGGCGAACCTGCAAAGCAAATGCCTGCAAATCGACTACGGAGTCATCTTGTGGTTCGTTCATGCCGAATCCTTCATGGGTTGATGCCGTGGCGGAAGACACGCTTTGCGATGGCAGCGCGGTGCACTTCCGACGCGCCGTCGTAAATTCGAAAGGGCCGCAGCATGCGTAAGATCATTGACAACGGCGCATCTTCGGACACCCCAAGCGCGCCAGTGATCTGCACAGCAGAATCAGCCACGCGGTACACTGCCTCGGCTACAAAAACCTTCAGCATTGACGATTCGTGACGTATGGGCGTCTGGGCATCTAGGCGCTGAGCTACATCACGCGTCATTAAGCGGGCGGCGTACAAATCAATGTGTGCATCAGCCACCATGGCTTGAACCATTTGGTGGTCTGCCAAAGTAGCACCGTGCGACTGGCGTTGCAGGGCATAGGCTTGGGCTATTTCCATAGCGCGTGAAGCCATGCCAATGAAACGCATGCAATGAAACAGACGCGCACCCTCTAACCGCCACTGACTGTATTCAAGTCCTCGCCCTATCTCACCTAAAACCGCATCGGTGCCGACGCAGCATTTGTCAAAAACTATTTCCGCGTGACCTCCGGTTTCGAACGGCTCCATCGTCGAAATGTCGCGCAGGCGCCTCATGCCTGGGTTGTCCGTCTCGACTAAAAACCAACCCACCCCCTCCTCCGCACGTGCGACCACAATCGCGATATCAGCACGCATGGCCCCTGAGATGAACCACTTGTGTCCATCGATTACCCAACCTTGCGATGTGCGGCGAGCAACAGTACTCAGCATCTTTGGGTCGGATCCTGCCCCGGGCGGGGGCTCTGTCATGGCAAAACAGGACCGAAGACGGCCCTGAATCAAGGGCAACAGGTAACGTTGCGCTTGCTGCGGACTGGCCAGGCGCTCAAGCGCTGCAATGTCGGGCTGCCCAGGTGCTGCGCAGCCAAGCGCGGCGGGTCCTAAAAAGCTGCGCCCCACTTCTTCAAAGTACCAACAGCAGTCCACCCAACTCAGACCCAGTCCGCCGTGCTCGGGTGCCAAGCGCGGTCCATAAAGTCCCTGATCACATGCCTGTGCCGCCAGCTTCCTGGTAGTGCTCTCAAACCACTCCGTGTCTTTTGCGCGGGTCAGGTCCTCATTCGGCACTACCATCTCGCGCACAAAAGTGTGCAGGCGCTGCTGAATATCGGCTCTTGTCAATCCCATCCCAAAGTCCTACCGCTTAATCAGAGCGATCAATTTTTTCCAGCGCTCGGTGTCAGACTCAATAAAGGCTTGGAAATCATCTTGCCCCATAAAAGCCGATTCGCCTCCAGCACCGACCAGCCTAGTTTTGACTTCCTCGGCGGAAGTCGCTACCCGCATAGCGGCCTCTAACCGCTTGATGGCCGCCACAGGTGTACCCACAGGCGCATGCAATCCATAAAATGAAATTACCGTAGCCTCTGGAAATCCGGCTTCAGCAATGGTAGGTACATTTGGCAACTGCGTCGATCGGTTTGAGCTGATGATGGCAAGCGCCTTGATCTTGCCGGTCTGGATAGCAGACTGCGTAACGGTCGATGGCAACACAGCCATCGAAACCAATCCGTTAGCCAAATCTGGCACGATGGGAGGCGCCCCTTGATACATCACACCCTCAAGCGGCAGATTTGCCGTGATCCGAAAAACTTCGCTGGCCATGGTCTGCGGAGTGCCAGTGCCACCGTCGCCATATTGCAGCGTGGGCTTAGCGCGCCGAGCCAGGTCAGCATACTCTTTGACCGTGTTAATGCCCAGGCTGGTTGGCACCGCAAAATAACTGGGAGACAGGGCAAACCGTCCCACGGGCACAAAATCCGCCGGCTTCCAGCGTAGATTGGGCGTGAGAATCGGATTGTTAATTACAAACGCCGCACTGACGAGCAAGGTGTATCCATCAGCAGGCGAACGAGCCACAACTTCGGCGCCGATGTTTGCTGATGCACCGGGCCGTGCTTCAACCACGATCGCTTGCCCCAGTTCCTGGGCCATGCGTTGGGTGACGATACGTGTTTGCACATCGACCACTCCGCCTGGAGCATAAGGGACGATCACACGTATGGGCTTAGCGGGCCAGCTGTCCTGCGCAAACCCGACCACCGATGTGACAGCACAAGCAGCCACCACCAAAACGTTGCGAATTTTCATCAATGTCTCCTTTTTAGTAATGCAATGAAACAGCGCGTTTGCGCCCGCCCAAGGCCCATTCAATAGGCTTGACCCTGCGTATGGTGCCATAACCTATTATGATAGGTCAACCCATTTTTTCTTGTTGTAAATATTAATAGATATCATCAAAACAGCCCGCATTCATAACGCAAATGAGCACACCCACGCCTTCCCTGTTTAAGCGCATCGAATCAGATTTGCGCCAACGCATCCTCAGCAACGAGTTGGCACCGGGCGAAAAGTTGCCGTCCGAATCTGAAATGATCAACAACTTCGGTGTAAGCCGTATCACAGTGCGCCAAGCCTTGTCCGATTTACAGGCGGCAGGTCTGATTGAAAAGATCAATGGCAAAGGCAGCTTTGTCAGCCGTCCTTTGGATAGGCCAGACCTGGGGCTCTTGACCGGTTTTTATGAACACATGCGCGCGCGTGGACATGTGTCGCGCGGAAAAATCATCTCGGTTCGAAAAATTACAGCTCCTATAGCTGCAGCGTTGGCGCTGGGTCAGCCACATGACAGTCCCATGACCCGTGTGACCATCTTGAAAACCGTGGATGGTCTAGAAGTGGCTTACGGCCATGTAATTGGTTCGAATAAACTCATCCAGCGCTTACTGGAATACGATGTTGAGTACAACGATGCCCTTCAATTGCTTGAGGCCCGTTTGGGTTACCGGTTGGATTACCATGACATTGAAACGCAGGCAGTAAAATCAACGAAGGAACAATCAACACGGCTTAACGTTCCCGTGAGCTCACCCCTGTTGCGAGTGAAATTCGTGACCCACGATATCGATAAACGTCCTCTGCTTTACTCAGATTACGTTTTTCGGGGCGATAAATTCAGCTACAAAGTACGCGTCCGCCGAATGGGCTGAAAAGTGAGGCCCATGCCGCAATCACTTAGTTACATTTGGCATCGGTAGTGACCGAACGTCTTTAAACATGACTTAGTAAGTTGATGATTTACATTTGCACTTTTGGTATTTCTGTCCGATCTCTATTTAAAAATCTTTTCAATGACAGATGACTTGGGTGCCTAGAGCCTAATTTTTGAAGAGACCCAAGCTTTGTCGAGCATCGAAGGCGAAATCGCTCAAGATGAACAACCAGTGACTAGTCCAATTTAGAGACTTTTTGGGCAAAGCGCAGCTAAGCGTTTTAGACGTCGAACTTCTCCAAAAACAAGTCCTAGCCCCAAGGCTAGCGTCTAACTTTTTCGCGAGCAATTTTTCTCTATACATTGATCAACTTAGAGACACTTTCTTAAACAAACAAAAAATCCGTTTAAGAAATATTTTCCTCATACAGATCAACGACTTATAGGAGTCGAATCAATAGTGTGGAAGCGGTGTGAAAGAAACAGGGAAATTTGCTTGGTTTTCAATCAAATTTAGGCAGTTTTTAGCTACTAAAAACACTTGAGATTTGTTCTGCGCTAACTCAACAGAAAATTCGCACATTACTCGGGAAAACTGCTTTTAAATGCGTGTATCTGCAGCTAAAAAGCAAGAAAAAAGCTACTTGTAAGTAGCTTTTTAAGTGGTGGGCCCACCTGGACTCGAACCAGGGACCAAAGGATTATGAGCAGCTTCAAGAAATAAAACCTCAATTAAATCAATAGGTTACACGTGATCTGCAGGAGTGTGGAAGCAAATGTGGAAGCAACGTTAATGCACTTTGAATATGCTGAATACGGATAGCTCATACCAAGCTTAAGAGATACAGACTCAAACAAGTTGAGTGGGTACTCGAAGCCGCTAAGTGCGAGAAATTGCTTAAGAAGAAGTGTCGACCTCCTGCGTGGTTGCGCGTCTCAGTTCGCGACGTGCAGAAAGATCAAAATAGCGGCCGCGATGAATTGTGGCAGTGTTATCCCACATGACCAGATCGCCCACTTGCCAGCGGTGCGTATAAACAAACTGGCGTTGGGTGGCATGTTCGAGAAGGTCCATCAACAGCATTCGACTTTCCGCGAGAACCATGTTCTCGACTTCACAAGCATGCGCTCCAACGTACAAAATTTTCCGGCCAGTGTGCGGGTCAGTTTGAATGAGGGGCCAGACCACTGGGGGAAATGTCGCAATTTGTTCTGGCGTGTATTGGGTATCCCCCAACATGAACCTTGAATGAAGGGCTGAATGAATGGCGTTTTTGTCCTTGATTTGATCCAAGCGCCAATCTGGCAAATGGTCATAGGCCAGGCGCAAGTCTGCAAATTCTGTCTCCCCACCAAAGTCAGGAACCACTGAGGCGGCAAGCATGGAATATTTAGCGCGCGGCTTTTGAAATGAGCTGTCGCTGTGCCACAACTGATTGGCAAGGTTGCTCACAATTTTGCTGTGATCACGCGCAGCGACTTCACCGTCCACCGTGACATTGGAGATATCGGCCAACTCGTTGTATTTCAAGCGATGTGCGCCCGCTTTGATTTTTCGAAATCCCAACTCTAGAGGGCCAAGGGCTTTGGCAAATGCAATTTGCTCATCTTGACCGATGTGCTGTCCAGGGAACACCAAGACTGCATGCTGATCCATGGCTTGTTTGATAGACGCCACCTGATATGACGTCACATGGCTTAAGTGAATGCCAGTGACTCGACCCGCGAATGGCGAAAGTTGCTCGATGTTCATACTTGAGTACTCGGTAATTTTCTGGGTTGTTTGAATCAATCCAATTTGATGTTGGCGCTCTTCACCAGTTTGGTCCAACGCTCAATGTCTTCCTTGATCGTGGCGTCAAATTGATCAGGTGTGATGGGATTGGGCTCCAAACCTAAAGAAGCCATTTTTTCTATCACTTCTGTCTTTTTCATCACACCTAAAACATCTTCGTAAATTTTTTGCACGACAGCGCGGGGCGTTCCACTGGCCACCACCATGCCGAACATGCTTTGAACACTGAAGCCTGGCAAGAGTTCTGCCACAGTTGGAATTTCAGGCGCCAATGGCGATCTGCGTGGACCTGTCACCGCAATGGGCTTGAGCTTGCCTGCTTTGACATGAGGCAAGCTCGAGAAAAGTGGGTCAACCAAAAAATCAATTCGCCCAGAAAAGACTTCAGGGTAGGCCGGGCCGCTGCCTTTGAATGGAACATGCAAGAGTTCAAGCCCAGCACGTTGCTTAAGAAGTTCCATGGCGAAGTGCATTGAACTGCCGCTGCCTGGACTTGCATAAGAATACTTGGTTGGATTCTTTTTAATCAAATCAACCATGTCTTTCAAGTTGTTGCTTGGATAGGCTGATGTGGCTGAGATCAAGACATTGGAAACACCCAAAATGGTGATGCCCGACAAGTCTTTCACTGTGTCAAAGGGTAACTGCCGCATGGCGGGGTTGATCACATGAGGCGTTGCCACCAAACACAGGGTGTGCCCATCAGGTGCCGCCTTGGCTGTGAAGTCAGTTCCAAGTGCTGTGCCTGCACCCGGCTTGTATTCGACGATCACAGGTTGCCCCCAAGCCGCTTGCAAGTGTTGTTGCAAGGATCTGGCCAAGATGTCAATGGCGCCGCCAGGTGCGTTAGGGACAATTAGGGTGACAGGCTTTCTGGGGAATGTGGATTGAGCAAAAGCTTGTGGGATGGCGGTTGATGCCGTTATGGCTGACAAACCAATACCAAACTGACGGCGTGAAATGCGTTGCTTCATGGGAACTCCTTTTTCAATAAGTTTATAAAATTAATCAATCCTCGCACCCGTGGCTTGAATCACAGGTGTCCATTTTTTGATTTCGGCCAAGATGTAGGCGTTGTACTCTTCCGGAGTGGAAGCAATCGACTCCTGGCCAATGGATCGAATACGTTCTGCAACCTCAGGCATTTGCATGACGCTGGAAAAGTCATTCCGAATTTGCCTGACCAGTGCAGGGGATGTCCCACCTCGAGCGATCAAGCCAAAGACGCCTGTGAAATCGTATCCGTTGACCAACCTCCCAAAAGCAGGCGTGTTGGGGGTTAAGTCGGCACTCTTACTTGACAAGGTGCCAATGAGTTTGAGTTTTCCTGCTTGCACATGTTGCAAGGTGCTGTGCAGGACAGGATCGATCATGAGTTTGATATGCCCCCCCAAGACATCGTTAATCGCTTGTGCACTTCCTTTGTAGGCCACGTATTCCATAGAGGTGTTAGTCATAGCGTTTAACAAACTCATTCCTAAATAAGATTGGGTGGTAGCGGCGGCATAAGCCAAGGGTGGTTTTTGTTTAGCCAATTCAATCAGTTCTGCAGGGGTGTTTGCTGCCAACGAAGGATGGGCGTAGATGCCCATGTGAAAACGTGTGAGCATCATCACGCCCGTCAAGTCCTTCAAAGTGTCATAAGGCAATTTGGCACCCAATAAAGGGTTGGTCACGTGAGCGCCAGTGACGATACCGATGACGTGTCCATCGGGTACAGATTTGGCTACGATGTCTGTGCCAATTGCCGTATTGGCACCAGGCTTATTTTCGACAACAACTGCTTGCTTCCACTTATCGCTGAGTTTTTCTGCCATCAACCGTGCCAATGCATCAGTGGCACCACCCGGTGGGAATGGAACGATCAAGCGAACGGTTTTGGTTGGGAAGTCAGCTGCTGCTGCACTTTGAAAAGCAGAACCAAACAACATCAAAACTAAGCTGACTAAAGAATAAAAAACACGCATATAAGTTCCTATTAAGTAGCTTTTGAACGCTTGGTAATTTCGACCAGCCCTTGATTGGCATCGACTCTAACCCAATCACCCGTTTCAATGATGTCCATAGGGTTTTGGTCAAAGTCAGTCAAGCAAGGTGCGCGTGTGACCACGGCACCTAAGGCAACTTTGGTGGTCATTTCGTTGAACAACATGGCGGCAGGACCGACACCAAAAGTGCGCGTGAGGTGAAAGGCATTAGACCAACCCGATGACCCTTTAGCGCCCGGGAATACCAACACTTTTCCAGCAAAACTCACCCCTCTCAATTCATGACGTGTTTCCACAATGGTGCCTGTCCTTGAATCAATCCCGCCCCAGCCTGAAATTTGTTGATGTGTGACCAATGCTTCGCCTTCGCTGATGCCGGGCACAACACATCGGCCGCGCAAGGTAATTTTGTTTGTGTCTGCGTTTTTGATCATCGCAAGCCACCTTGCCATTGACCAGTACATGCTGCTTCAACGCAATCAGCTGTAGAACCAAACCAGGCTTGAATTCCCAGAATGGCGGGCAGATAATGTGTTTGTTTGGCCGAATCCATGGCCACCACGCGAGTGCCTTTGGGCATGGCGCGACTCATGGCCGAACAACTGTCCGACAAAATGTGGCCTCCCGCTTCTTCAATAATTCGGGTGTAGCCATTTTGATCACACAAAGTTTTGGTGCTACGGGGCGTAAAAATCCAAAGCTCACAATCGGGGTGAACTTTGCGCCCCTCAATGAGTTGCGCCAGTTCCCAAAGTTGCTCCATGCTGTAGTGAGGGCAACCCAGCATGACATAGTCCACCTTGGTGTCTTTGCCCGTGCTGTTCAGTCTGTCTAAAATGCTGGCCTTTTCTTTGGCATCGAAACGAAATATCTCCTGTGGTTTCCGTTTTCCAAAGGCTTGTTCTTGCGACATTGCTTCAGGCGTAATGCCCACAATGTGGTACATCTCCACACCACCTGAAGACGATGCAGATGCACCAAAGTGTTTTAGCCTTGCCAAATTGGGCGTCTTGCCAATGCCGGTCACGACGGGAACTTTTTCCTGAACTTTGTCGCCAATCCAATAACCCAGCAAGCCCCAATCTGCGGTCGACTCGATGGAAGTAGCCACCTCAATTAAATGGGTCCCTAAACGATTCTCGTCCAAGTGATAGCCCCAGTAAGGAATTCTTTGGGTCAGCATGGCGGCGCCGACGCTCTCTCGGCCTTCTGTGTTGGTTCTGGCGCCCAAGACCGAATTGCAATAGATCACGGCTGAGGATTCCATCCAAGCGCAATGCTCCCCTCGGGTTGGAATGTTGCCGACTTGGTAAGGGGTACAAGTATTGGTTGCTTGAATGCCCAAACCTGTGGTGAAGGCTTCGCCCTTGCGGTAAAAATGAACGGTCTCTTCATCAACACCCATGCGTGCGGCTTGCTCTGGATCAAATCCCAATTGAGTGTGGGTCGTGAAGGCCTTGATTTTGGGAATGCTGACGACTTCATCGCTGTCCAAACTGAACTGTGAGAACACTGCATCCATGCCCCCATTTTGTTTGGCGAAATCGCGCATGAATGGGGTAGTGGCACTGACCGAGGCAACAACGTTGTTTGTTTCAACAAGACGTTCTGCACCCAATGCATTGCCATAACGCATCAGCAAGTCCATGGCCTTCTGAACCGCAGGCCCTTGATCGCCATCGAGCATGCTTTTTTCTTCCTCAGTTAATTGCATGCCATGTCCTTAAACGGTTTCGGCGGTTTGCACATGCACCGCCTGCGGTCTTAAGTAAGCACCCTGCGCGATCAGTGTGGCTTGAAGCGCATGAATGTCAACGGCGCGCGGTTGAACTTTCTGTGCAACTGCCAATGCAGCAGCCACGCCAGCTGCCTGTCCAGTCAGCCAGCATTGGGGGATTTCGCGCATGAAGCCGTGTGAATTTCTGTCGCAAGAAAGGTGTCGACCACAGGCCAGCAAACCATCCAAGGATTCAGGGACCAAAGCGCCATACGGTATCGAGATGTTGGGGAAGTTGGGAGACACAGCAGGCGAGATTGCAATTTCATCGGGCAGAGCAACACCCAGTGGCCATTGCTCTCTCAGCACGGCGCCCGTGCCTTTTAAGCGGCGTGCATGCCTGACACCAATTTGAGGTGCGCTGAGCATCAAGTAAGCGTTTTCAAATCCTGGTGCTTGTTGCTTGTAAAAATCAAGGTGCTGTGCCATCGCACGATGCGAGCGCACCTCTACGGCTGTTAAATCATCGACGTCCAATGCAGAGTAGCCGGTTTGTCGAGGGCCCATGAACAAGGCGATGTCGTCGCGCCATGAAACAAAGGGCCGCTCGAATAAACCGCAAGCCTCACGTCCCTTCGCCATGAAAGCGGTAAAGGCTTCGGGTTGCCCTGCTTTGAATTCAATCCAGCGATTCATGTCAACGCCGCCAAAGAGCCAGGCTGTGTTCATGCAATGATGAACATCTGCGGCTTCAATGTCATTGGTGTATGCAGCACCTGCGCGTGCAAACATGTCACCGTCGCCGGTTGCATCAATGAGTACTTTGGCTTTGACAGCCATGCGCCCTTCTTTGCTTTCAAAGGCCACACCAATGACGGTATTGTTTTCAACCAGTGGCTCTGCCGCCCATGAGTGGTAGATGAGCTTGACATTCTCTTCCAGCACCATTTCTTGACTGAGTAGTTTTAGACGCTCTGGATCAATGGTTGGGGACCATGTTACAACGCCGTGATACGCGGCCGTTCTTTGCGACCAATGCGCGGCTTTGGCGGCATCTTTAGAACCCCAATCGCTTTGATCAGGGCCTGCAATGGCGTCTGCCGGCAATCGATTGAAAATCTCTTCTGCAAATCCGCGGATGACCAATTTACCTTCCCAATCAGTCATGCGGTCAATCCATAGCACCAGACCACCGGTCGACAGTCCACCCAGATGGTTGTAGCGCTCTAAGAGAGCCACACTGGCGCCAGCCCTGGCTGCGGCCACCGCTGCGGCTGTGCCTGAAGGGCCTCCTCCCACGACCAGTACGTCACATTGGTGATAAACAGGGATTTGCCGAGAAGCTTCTTGCACAAAGCCAAGGTCGGGGCGTGGTTCTCTTTGGTCTTTGCGTTCAAAGACATCCGACACAAGAATGCGCTCTGACGTGCGCTCTGTGCTGAACATTCCTATGTTTTCGGCCATGGTGTTTCTCGATTCGATCGTGTGAAATTATTGGGGGTCAACCAACACGGCACCCTTGGTGAGGGGGCCGACATTGCGTCTGTAAATTTGCAGCCAACCTGAGTCAAATTGTGGCTTAGAGGGTGTCCATTCTGCACGCCGTTTGGCCATTTCTTCTTCGTCCACTTCAAGGTCGCAGCGTTGTGTTTCAAGGTCGATGGTAACGGTGTCTCCATTCCTCGCCAAGGCGAGTGGGCCACAGACTGAGCCTTCAGGCGAAACCTCAGCAACCACGAGACCTTTGCAGACCAAACCGGAAAGATGGCCATCGGTAATGAGTGCCACCTTGTCGCCTAGGCCTAAGCCATCAATGGCAAACACCACTTTGGAGGAACCGCCTCCCATCCCAGGGCCGCCGCAAACGCCTGCGCCGCGCATGATGATGACATCGCCTTCTTTAATAGTGCCATCTTGCAGGGCAACCAAGGCGGCGTCAGAGGTAGGAAAGCAAACTGCGGGGCCACTGAATTTTTGTGTTTTCCGCTTCACAATGCCTGTTTTGATGATGCCGTATTCCGGCGCCAGACTGCCTCGCAACATCATGATGGCCGGTCGTGTAGAAATAGGACGATCGATGGGCCGGATCACCTCCTCATCGACTACTTCGTAATTTTTCAAGTTTTCAGCCAAGCTTTTACCAGTGATGGTCATTGTCGAAGTATTTAGCATGGATTCAAGTTGTTTCATGACAGCCTGTGCACCACCTGCTCGATCAAAAACCTCAATCACATGTTCGCCAACGGGACGAACGGAGGTCAAAACAGGAACGTCATGCGAAAATTTCTCAAACATGCCATAGACATCCGCACTGCAATTGGCCTCGGTTGCTACCGCTTGTAAATGTTTAATTGAATTGACAGAGCCACCAACAGACAAAATTGTTTTTACCGCATTTTCAAATGCACCTGGTGTGAGAATGTCTCTTGGCTTGAGGTCTTCCCATACCATTTCGACAATGCGTTTGCCTGCTCTTCGCGCAGCATCAAACATGGCCTCACTGTTGGCGGCAACCGGCGTTGTGCCTGGAAGGGCCATGCCCAATGCCTCGCAGCAAATATGCATCGAATTGGCAGTGCCCATGCCGGAGCAAACGCCTGGGCCACGAATGGCATTTCGACTCATGCCAATGATTTTATCCATCGACATCCGGCCCATCTGTGCATGCATGGCGCCAACGAAGACGTCTTCAATATCAACATGCTCCCCTTCAAACTCACCGCTGGGTTGATAACCGCAGGCCACCATCAGCGTAGGAATATTCAATCGGCCAGCCGCCATCATTTGGCCAGGCACAGTTTTGTCACATGAAGTAAGGCAGATCATGCCGTCTAATTGAGCGCCCTCAACAATCACTTCAATGTCATTGGTGACAAGGTCACGTGTGGACAAAATATAGCCTCCACGACCTCCAGCACCAATGACGAAATCACTGGGGGCTGCCGTTCGAATTTCAAAAGGTACAGCACCTGCAGCGCGAATGGCTTCTTTCACCACAGCAGCAACGCCATCTAGATGCGAGAAACATGCCGCCAACGATGAGGAGCTGTTGACTATGGCTATTTTGGGTTTCTCGCAATCTTCCTCAGGAATGCCCATGCCATGCCACTGAGCATTGCGCACGGCCCAAAGGTAGGATCCTTTGGGGAAATTGCTGCGCAGTTTGCGAGGTGTCGAATTGTTGATTGTCATTAGGACATTTCCATTTTAAAAGGGTTGATTGTTGATAGTCTTACCATCTGATTTTGTGGCATGCTTACCCATCTCTGCTCTCGGAGTTTTTTGATGAATGCAACCAAGAAAAAAGTCTCTGCTGTGATTCCAAATTCGCCGCCTATTCGGAAAGTTTCGAGAACAGCGCCAGTGAATGGGTCGAAGGCCTTTGTGAATCGATTCTTGGCAGCCTACATCATGGGTGTAGCCAACCGCTTGGCCAATGGGGCTTCGAACTATTACCGAACTCATTTCAATTTGGGCATGTCTGAATGGCGCGCCATGATGGCCATTGGTGCAACCGCAGAAAGCATCGTGCGTGAAGTGGCTGAAATGGCAGACCTCGACTATGCCGCAGCCAGTAAAAGTGTTCGCGTGCTTGAAGATAGAGGTTTCGTATCGGTTGAGCAAACGACAGGAAGAGGCCGCGCAGCCATCGTGCGGCTCACGCCTGAAGGCGATGAGATTTATAAAAAACTTCGCAGCGCTGCAAAGCGCAGACAAACGCGCTTGATTTCGCAATTTACAGCGCAGGAGGTCGAGGTTTTGTGGGCTTTGTTGCGGCGCGTTGAACAACAAGTGCCTCACATGAACAGTATCTGATTTCCAATCAACATTCATTGCCTTTTCATAAATGTCGATCAGGGCAAGCTTCGCGCCGTTTGCCGCCATGACTTGGGCATAACCCAAACCGATGCCACTGTCGGCCCCTGTAATGGCGACGACGCTGTCTGAGACTTTGAAAAGTTGTTGTGCCTGCATTTGCCCATTCTGTTGATTCTTTAGTTGATATGTCAATATAGGGTAGACCCTAAATTGGCTCATTTGAACGTTCTCTCAATTAATATTTGCACGCTTTGTTTTTCCTTAAGCGGCGACAATACCAAGTGTGGTCCATGGCCGGCCCCCAAGAGAAAACCTCCAATTGATTTCAATATGACCTTGCAATTCTTCGTCATGCTTCACTTTTTTAAACAAACAAAAAATCCGTATAAGAAATATTTTCCTCAAACAGAACAACGACTTATAGGAGTCGAACCTAGAGTGTGGAAGTAGTGTGGAAGAAACAGGGAAATATGCTTGGTTTTTAACCAAAATTAGGCAGTTTTTAACTGCTGAAAACAATTGAGATTTGTTCTGTGCTGACTGACCAGAAAATTCGCAGTTTCAATCGAGAAAACTGCTTTTAAATGCGTGTATCTGCAGCTAAAAGACAAGAAAAAAGCGACTCGAATAAGTCGCTTTTTAAGTGGTGGGCCCACCTGGACTCGAACCAGGGACCAAAGGATTATGAGCAGCTTTAATAAAAAATAACCTATATAAATCAATAGGTTACAAGCGATCTACAGTGGTGTAGAAGCAAATGTGGAAGCAACGTCTAGCGTCTCAAACAAGCTGGGGACAGTTACTCTTTTGCAGCGTCGTTCTTTAGGCGTTAGACGCGCAGGGACTTGGCAGGGACAGTTAAATCCAAGCGCAAAAAGGCTTCTGGAGGCGCATCATTTTTTTCCATCAGGTTGCCAATCTGTGACAGCAAGCGTGCTTCCACTGTCGCGTCTCGGATGGGTTGCAACTGAGCCGGATCGGAGGCCAAATCAAATAGCACCGTGGTGGTGTCCTCGTAGCCGCTTCCCTGCCCAGTGTGGCCCACCGGTTGGCCTTTGGCATTACGCCGTGCAGGAACTTTGAGAAGAGGAACCCCTTGCGTGAAATTAAAACCGCGCGCCAGCTCGGCCTGGGCCAGATCAGCAACTGCAAACATGGACTTTAGATGCATAGGCATCAAGGTGTATTCATACAAATCCTGACGCGTCATGTCATGCGGATAGCGAAAATATGTGTAGCGCCCATCGGTGATATTGGTGGCCGCTCCAAACA
>Ga0209442_1000786_pt1 | contig 18477 bp, 16 predicted proteins | sample LauGreSBDMM110DD_2_FD_187565 | JGI IMG/M metagenome (GOLD analysis project Ga0209442, IMG submission 187565) | Freshwater lake microbial communities from Lake Michigan, USA - Sp13.BD.MM110.DD (SPAdes) (version 2) | ecosystem: Environmental > Aquatic > Freshwater > Lake | place: Lake Michigan...
AGGTTACAAGCGATCTACAGCAGTGTGGAAGCAAATGTGGAAGGGCCTCAAAAATTACACAACTTATATAGTTCTATTCAGTATGAATTGACAATCGCAACTTATCCTTCTGCTTTGGGAAATCTTTTTCAAGAATTGACTTAACCCATTCCGATTTTGCCTCCCACATTTCTTGATTTTCACATTCTTCAGACTCGTCACGCTTCAACTCTTTGGGATTGAAGATTCTTTCATCAGATGGGTTATCGTCACCATCAAGAACAAATCCGTCAAGATTTACTTTGACTCTGGTAGCTTCTGCGTCAAGAATTAAATAGTCAGGGCAACTCTCTCCCAGTTCATAGACCAAAAAAGTCCAGCTACAACATTGATCCATGCTGTCAATATCGATGAACTCTTCAGAATCTTCATCTTGTTGTTCATCTGATAACTCTACAAATTTAATTTCTCTGCCCTCAACTACAATCGAATAATCGCATCCAGAATTCATTTCCAAATTATCTTCTTCAAGAAAATCTAGCCAAGTAGGGGCAACCTCATCATGGTAATTCTTGATACAACAATACAGCTCAGGCCCATTATTTTGGCGACATAAAAAACTAGCACCCCATGAGCCACCTTGTTCCTTATGCACTATTTTTATATCTTCAAATTTTTTGACTTTGATATCAGATTTAAACTCCATCATCGTCACCGCAATATGTTCGCTGTAAAAAACTTCAAATGGCAATTTAAAAAAATCAGTGGCTGGTGGTTTAACAATTGCAATTTTTTTAACTGGTACTTTTGCCATGGATACTCCAACATTACTTTTCTTATTAAATTCTACTGAAATTAACCATTTTTGCTACCCCCTTGAAAAAATACAGCCAGCATTGGGCACTGATATAGCTTTGTCAGAGCTTTACCACTATGCCTGTCAGGACATCGGCTTAGATTGCTTGAAATAATGTTGTCGCAAGGAAAAATTCGCGCTCCTGACTCAATAGAGCGAATTAGTCGGGGTAGCGGATGTTGTCGTACCCTGTGCTTGTTGCTGCACGCCATACAAATCAGCTTGGCTAAAACTACTAGAGTGAGTGGGCCTGAGCACGGGTTGGGAGCTGGGTAATGTTGAAGGCCTGCTGGGAGCTACCGACCTAGGCTGTGGGGGTACAGGACTTTTAGCTGGGGGTGGCTTGGGAGTTTGTGGTTTTGGCTTAGGGGCTGGCGGTGGCTTGGGTATCGCCTTCTTGGGCTTGAACTTTTTTGGCTTGGGGGTAGGCACGGCCTGAGCTTTTTGAGCTGCTGCTTGCTTGGCCTGGGTCATGACAGCAGACCATACGTTGTCAGATATCAGCCTCCAAAGTGCTACCTGATCTTCAGCATTGGCAATTTCCATAAATCTCATCTTTGGTCTCCTTTTTACACATTTATTTATGCAAAAAAGAAACCGACACGCATGCCGGTTTAGTTAATCGCAATTCAATCAAGGGGCTTTAGATGGCAACTTCAATGTAGAACGACTACTAGCCGCAGAGTCTTTGGCAAAGCCTGCTTTTACCTGTCCCATTACTGCATCAATACGTTTGTCCAATTCACCTGAATCAACGGCAGTGCGAATCACTTGAAGCGAGGTGATCACATCGGCAATGCTGTCTGTCTCGATGGCATTTTTCCCTTCGACAATTTCCAATGTGCGTGCCCCATAACGGACGGTGATGCACAGCTTGCCCGTGTCATCTGTCCACCACCAAGGCTTTATCTTCTTGGGCACTTCAATCTTGCGGCTCTGCCCTGTTGCCTCATCCTTGACAGTTCGAACTCTTACTGGGGAAAATTCAGCGCCCGACTGCTGGGCCTTGGCTAACTGGATTTGCTCAGCCAACTTGGTACTGAGCTTTTGACGCCTTGCGTGCTGTGGGCTATTACCCTTTTCACGCTTGGCTTGAACTAATTTCAATGCGTTTAAACCTGACATATCTACTCCTTGTGTGTGTTGCAGGAATAGCTAATTTATTGTCAGACCATGGCTCTGAGCAACCGAAAAAATTGGTAACCCGACTACTTGGCGGTATTCAATGTATAGATTGACAAAACAAATGGTGAGATATATCAAAAATAGTTAATTGCCAAACGCTCCTCTTCAGCAATCCTTTGTAGATGCATCCGTTCTTCTACCGCTGCATCAATTGAGATTGGGTTGTAACGTTTGATCTGCTTAGGTGTTAGGTACCAAAAAGGGTTGCCCGTATGCTGTTGCAGGCAATATTCAATTTCACTTTTTAAATCAACGCCAAGCCTATTCCTGAAAAAGATAGCGTCGTGAACTCTTGCAATAGGTTTATGTCCATGCTGCCCTGCGTAGTGGAGCACAATGTCAATAGCCTGTGTTTCAGCATGCTGGTACAAGTAAGAAATTGTCTTTGACTTGCTGACTCGTCCACTCTGAGTATTTAAAATTTCAAGATCCAATAGTTGCGGAGCTTCTATTTTTACCAACTCGAATAGAAACTGGTCTAACGCCTTTTGCTCAGCTATAAAGGCTTTAACTGTTGGATCAGAAAGAAACCTATCCCTCTCAAGACTATTCTGAAGAATTTCAGCAAGGGCAGGGTTGTGCCAATTGCCAGTGCTGTCTGTCCAACCTTTTGCCAAAATCTTTGCACCAAAACTGATCGCTGTTAGTGCTTGCTTTATCAGCCCTAATTGAAATTCAGGCGTAAGGCTGACGTTACCTTCAAAGGTAAAGTACCTTACTGTGCTCATAAAGTCCGCTTTGTCTTCTAGATAAAGTGATGTTGCTGGAAAATGCTGGTGAGCGTCTGGAGTCAAACCAGCGCCCTTTAGCAAACGCCTGGCAAAGCCCATCTTCCAGCTGACCACACTGCTACGCATGTCGTATTCCCAGCAATTCCCAAGCATCGCCCTACGAAGCTCTTTGTGAACGTTTTGAACGCTCACCCCCTCATAGTAGATGCGGCCGAAGGGACTTGGCTTGCGACGCTGAGGATAAATGCCACCAGTGACTGAAGCCACTGCCAGAATAGTTTTAGCATGTATCAAAGACTGAGCAAGCTTATCGCCAGCAGCAACATCTGCCCTATCAGACAGCCAAACTATGAAAGCTTTCAGTGACTCAACGTCTATTGGAGCGAAGTCAAATTGGTCAAGTACCGATTCCTGCGACTGCGTTGTATCAAGCTCAGGATATAGATGCTTGAAAACTGCTGCGTTATCAGATTCATCCCCAGTCAAATACCTGTCGAGTTCTCTATCCGATTTAATTTCATCGATTTGCTTGGCACTCACCGTCAATTGACCGCTTATGCTGGCAAGCTTGCTGAGTTTCACTAGTGAATACTCGCCTCTGAACTTATCGCCATTCTCAACTTTTTGTACTATTTCCAACTTATTTTCCTTAAGCCATTTGTGCAGCCTTGTCTTATCTGGACCAATGCGTCCACCTCGATTGGCCAATCCATGCAATGAAATGGCAAATATTTTGAGTTTGCGCTGCTCAGGAGTAATCCCTCGTTGAATGGCATTAAAAATCAGCCCTTCAATGGCAGCTAGATATTTATTCAGTGCTCGAAAAGCTGAATTGACAGGCGTGGGAAATGCCTGCTGCAAACTAATTAGCACTTGAGGATCAACTGTGAGCTTAATCATGGTGTAGGTCTAAAAATCATTGTTTTCCGTTGTATTTAGCTGGTTTTAGTGGGTTTCAAAAAAGTAACACACATATAGTAAAAACTAACAGCCATCATGGTCAGACATATCGGACAAGTAGCGAATCAGTACCGCCCTTGGCGGAGTCAACTCCTCATCTATTTTTCGTCTAGATATCTAGTATGCAGCGAATCAATTTTTTATGATATTCTTGAATTTAATCAACCAATTTACTTGTTAAGAATATGAAAGTTCACTTTCTAGCACCTCACCCATTGTTTGGACGCAAGACAGCTCCCCTGCCCTTAAAGGAACAAGAGCGGAGCCCCTACTACTGGTGGTGGGCTTACCTTAGACGTTCTGAGGCATACATAAAGTGCTGCGAGAAAGGCGGGAAAGGTCCACTTGCCACGATATATGCTGACTTTGGAGATGTCAGGGAAGATGACTTTCGCAAATGGTGGACTACGGGTGATCATGGTGCTGAGCTTTTTGCAGAACAGCGTCAAGCGGTCAAATTTGGACAGCTGAAAGACGCCGCTGAGTGGCATCCTGATTGGACGGCTGAGCGAGCCTTGGTAATTGCTATCCCATTGAACATGAACAAACGTCTGATCAAAGCAGGCGTTTCAAAATTGCTAGATTCCCATATTCAGTCGCGTCGTGGAAGAAAAGCTTTGAGAGATGCGGATAGTTCAGCCCTTTATCCACTGGCAAGAAACTACACAGCACAGAACCTAAAGACGGCACTGGCTGTGTACGACCTTTGGCACACGGGAAAAGTCAATCCAGAAGAAAAGCTCTACTACTGGGAAATTGGAGTCAAGGTTGGCCTAAATAGACTATCTGTTAAGGATGCCAAGTCTTCCGATAAGCTTGCACGCTATGAAGCTCGCAACAGACTAAACGCAACAGTGCTTAGATATATCAAAGAAGCACAAAAGATCATTGAAGGCGTTGAATTAGGCGAGTTTCCTGCTGTCTAATTTATATCCACCACATCTAGCATTCATAAATACCCCGCATAGGCACATTTATAAAGGGACAAAACTATGGCAATTATCAAACTTGATCAACAAACAAAAAATGTCAATATCTCAGAATGCTCAATTGAGCACACACTGATCTTTAAGTACTTTGACGATCTACCAGAAAAGCAGCGTGACGACGAGTTCAAGCGAGCACTACAAATTGGTGTCATAGCGCTTATGGAAGATCGTTTTGCAGCATTCCTATCAAGAACAGAGGGTGAGTTAGGCACCCAGCTTGAATCTCTTAAGTTAATTTATGAGAGAAATGTTAAGGCTAAAGAAAAAACAACTGAGTCAGGCACTAGCGCTGAGCCAGAAATCTATAAAGAAATACAGAATTACCTTGAGCGTGCTGGGTTTGCCGATGACGATGTAGTCATGACTGGCGCGTCTGTTGGAGCTATTCCGCGCAACAAGACTGGTGACATAGTTCTTAAAGTCAATGGCGATAACACAAAGAAGATTGCAGTTGAAGTCAAGTTTGATCAGTCCCTAGCACTTGGTGAATTTGATGGAACAGACAGCCTTGGTCGCCCACGTGATACAGCCATAAGTCAAATGATTGAGTCAATGGCAAATCGCGAAGCTCAGCTAGCAGTGATTGTTTTTGATCAAAGTCGTTCATCAGATGGACTCAAAAACATGGTTAACGGCATATCTTGGATTCCAAGTGTTGGATTCGTAGTCATCATTGATGATGTACGCCAAGATTACTCCAATTTGTTTATAGCGCTTGATTTAGCACGCAGCATGTTGATGAGCACACTGCAAGTGGTTGATCAAAATATTTTTGAAAGTCTTCTTGGAAGAATGTCAAAAGATCTTTCATCCATTTTAGAAACTGAAAAGCTTCTGAAAGAAAATAACGCAAATCTCAAGAAGATTGCCATTTCAATTCGAAAGCACGCAATGCTAGTGGGATTCACGCAGAAGATACTCAAAGACTTCATCGCTAATGGCAACGTCAGCAATCAAGAATTGCTTAAGCTCTACCACGGAGATGGACTCAGAGAAGAGTTTGCTGCAATCACCAAGGATGTAGAAGCCATTTTTCCTGCTTTGGAAATTGATAATTGACCAATACCAGCTCGGCTACTAGCCTAGCACATATGCTGAGCATATATGCTAGGCTAGTTCAATTTCATTTGTCACGTGCATTGATTCAATCAAAACCGTGCAAGAACTTCTCCATCTGGACTTGCTTCAATATTTAATCTACAGTAGCACAGAACTTGGAGAGTTGCTTCATCATGCAATAAGCGGTTAACTTGGTAGGAGTCAAAATTGGTTCAAAAAATTCAACGAATTCCGCTTAGAAAAGCCTTTCCTCATGAAGCTAGGGACTTTACACGTTGGCTTGAGGAAAACATTGATGTGTTAAATGATTGTCTAGACATCACATTGACCAATGCTGAACGAGAACAGTCGGCGGGGGATTTTAGTGTTGACATCGTGGCTGAAGACGAGTCTGGCGGCAAAGTAATCATCGAAAACCAATTAGAAAAATCTAATCATGACCATTTAGGAAAAGTCATAACTTATTTGGTTGCCATGGAAGCTAAAGCGGCAATTTGGATCGTTGCTGACCCAAGACCAGAACATATATCTGCAATTACTTGGCTAAATGAATCATCAAGCGCTGATTTTTACTTACTTAAGCTAGAGGCAATACAAATTGCTAATTCGGATCCAGCGCCACTTTTGACGCTGATTGTTGGTCCTAGCGAATCAACCAAAGCTGTTGGCAAAGCTAAGCATGAGTTTGCTGAAAGATACGATGTTAGAAAACAATTTTGGACACAACTTCTTGAGCTTGCTAAAACCAAGTCTAGGCTTCACTCTGCAATAACCCCAGGAAAATATTCTTGGATTGGCGCAGGGTCTGGGAAAAGCGGTATTTCATACAACTATGTTGTTTGGCAACATGAGTCTGCTGTTGAACTTTATATTGATCGAGGAAAAGGAAATGACGCAGAAAACAAAGTAATTTTTGACACGTTACTAAAGAATAAAGAAAAAATAGAAAAAGATTTTTCTGGGAAACTAGAGTGGCAAAGACTAGACACAAAACGTGCGAGCAGAATTCGTGTTGCGTTTGCTGACGGTGGCTGGAAGGACAGAGAAAAATGGACAGCTGTAATTTCTAAAATGGCTGCTGCCATGATCCAACTAGAAAAATCTATGAAACCTCATATTCAAAAATTAACTATTCAATCTTGATTCTGGAGCTTATGAATATGCTTTGCTCAAAATGTAGCAATCAAATTAACCCAGAAAGACTAAAAGTCGTACCCAATACTTTTCTGTGTACAGAGTGTAAGTCAAAGATTGAAGCTGAATTAATAGTCAATTCTAAAAGGGAAAAAAGAAAAGATCCCATTCAAAAGACCAACAAAATTGGTAACCTAAGGAAACTTTATAAATGCAATAAATGCGGCTACTCTCTAAATATGAATCCAGATTTAAAGTGTGCCTCATGTAATGAGAAGTCTGACTTCTCAATATCGTATAGCTAATGCTCCTGATGCAAGTTAGTTTTTTTGTTGCCCCTTAAATTTTTTTCTCTTTTTCCATTTTTTCCCATAATTCATATGCCTTTACATTGGCATAAGAAATCTTCATTGATCTTATTTCTTCTTCGATTAGAGAAGAACCTTCTTTTAATTTTTCTATTGCCCACATTACACGAGCATTGAGGGCCTCTATTTCAATTTCTAAATCTTCTTTAGATAATTTATCGTCTAGCAGTGCTGATTTAATATCGCCAGAAAATGATAAAAATATTTCAATGACGTTTACAACTTCAGCAATCTGTTCCGAAGTACTTAGATCAACTGAGTTATTTTTAGAACAATTTTTATCTCCTAAAAATTCACTTAATTTCTCAAGCCCTTTCCAGCGGTTATTGAAATAAAACTCTCGCGTTCCACTCATAGATATCACCTTCCGAAATAGCATTAAGATAATTTAATCTTTCCACTTAATGCAATCTTAATGCACTTACGTAATTCTCAATACTCACTAGGCAGCATGATGACCCAGTTCTCCTGATCCCAGCAGGCGTAGAGCATGATGGAGTTCAGGGGAAAGTCAGTGTAAGGAATCTCCTGCCTGGCATGTTCACTGCCACTGCCGTCCTCGTAAATCATTGTTGCCCTGTTGCCATTGACAGTCATGCGCACTTGCACAAACCAGTCCTCAGTACCAATCTCACTTAGGTGACTGGCAATTGCGTCCATCATCCAAAAACACTCGGCCTCTTCTGCCAAGTATTTGGTGCCATCAGTCAGCAGGTGCCTGCGGCTGATACGGAAATAGCCAGTTGTTCCAATAAATTGTGTCAGTTGGGTTTCATCAAAGTTTTTCATCTGTAGTTCACTTCTGTTTGTGTAACTACAGTTTGTTTTCAGACACGCAGATGGACAACCGACATTTGGTAACCTGAAAACTTGGCGGGGTACCGAGTAAAAATCACCATGGTGATTTGATAAGTACTCCTCCTAAAAAATCCGCAGCGCAGAAATTTAGACCTGCAGGACCCATTTGGGCTAGAGATACAAACCGCACTACTCGCACAAATTTCAGTCGTTACTCGCAAAATGCGACGCGTTTAAAAGCCCTATAACGCGAGGATTTACCCGAGCGAATACTTTGAGTGCTGAGAACCCAGATCAGCGCTTGTAGGGCTTGCTCGCCAATCTGCTTGAGTTATCCACAGAGCGGGTGAGTTATCCAAGAAAAATCACGAGAAAATTAGCTTTTCATAGATTTCAAGTTTTAAGCGTTGAAATCATTGAAGAAAAAAACCGCTAAAAAGTTATCCACAGCCGATCCAATTTGCCCTGCCCTAGCTCGGTAACCCGCCAAAGTGGACGGACTCAGGTTGCCCAGATAAATATATGAAAACACAATGCAATTAACGCAAACACATGATTTAGGAGATAACACCATGGCACAAGCAAAGACACTGACAACTGCTGAAATTGAGCGCTTGTTAACGCACATCAATACACGTAAGTACGCAGCTCGTAACAGATCAATGATGCTGCTCACACACTGGGCAGGTTTAAGAATCGGCGAAGTAGCCTGCTTACGCTGGAGCGATGTCACAACTACAGACGGCGAAATTAAAGATGAGATCCGCTTGCTGCCAGACATGACCAAAGGCCGTCATGCCCGCACTGTGTTTGTCAGCGCAAAACTCCGAGCAGAGTTGCACGCCTATGCTGAGCAAGCCAAGTGCGTGGATCGCAGCTACCCATTCTTTGCAAGCCAAAAAAGTATCCGTGCTGGCTTTAACGCAAACAGCTTGGCACAGACGTTTGCCCTGTTATATGAAGGAGCTGGACTTGAGGGCGCTAGCAGTCACAGCGGGCGCAGGACTTTTTTAACAAACCTTGCCAACAAAGGCACTGCAATTCACATTTTGAAAACGCTTGCTGGTCATCGCAGCATCAGCACCACAGCTGCATACCTTTACAGCAGCCCGAGTCAGTTAAAGGCAGCTGTAGAATTAGTTTAAATTCAAATTTGGCCGACTATATTCATTAGCTAATCGATAAAGCCCAAAGGAATAAAAGATGGAAGAGCACGAAATAATTAAATTCTTGGATTTGGCGGGCCTCCAGATGATTGCATACCAAGTTGATGAGATGGACGGTATGCCAATCTACAAAGAATATGTTTTGGCCAAATCAGAACCGGGTGCGATGATTCCTCCTAGCATGGAAGCGATTGAGAAGTTTGCCGCGTTAATTGCAAAACATGTAGCTGGTTGACTTTTGTAGTCTAAATCTGTTCGCCGTAAGTTATGACTTTTGAAAATTTGTCACCATCCCAAAGCGCTTCCTTTGGCGCTGTTATTGGGGCATTAGTTGGGGATGCAGCTGGAGGTGTTCTCGAATTTCTTGGACGTCGACCGACACGTCAAGATATTGATCATGCAATGACTTTTCCTGGGGGTGGAGTATTTGACTTGGCACCAGGCCAATTCACTGATGATGGCGAAATGACGATGGCGTTAGTAAACGCACTTGCTGAGAACAATGGTGTGTATGACCAAGATGTCGTAGCAAGATCCTATAGCGATTGGGCAGACTCAAAACCATTCGACATTGGCAATGCAACAAGTTCAGCCTTGAAGCATGTGGATCGGAGTTCTGAAAAAGTTTCTGAAGTTGTTTTGCGAAATGCAGCACAGTCAAACAGTGATTCAAAAGCAAACGGAAGTTTGATGCGAGCTACACCTCTGGCGATAGCGTCTTGTGGTTCAGATGAGGCTACTGCAATCGCAATCGCAATGAACGATGCCAAGTTGACCCACCCGCATATTGTTTGCCAACAGGCAACTGCTGCCTACACTTTGGCTATCCGGCATCTGATTCTTAATCCGAAGGATCAGCAGGGAGCTTTAGCATCAGTTCGTTCATATTTGGAGCCCACTCAAAGTGAAGTCTTTGAGTGGTTCGAAGATGCAATGTCGGGAGAATTGCCAGACGGCAAGCCAAACATGGGATTTGTAAAAATTGGTTTTATCCATGCATTTTTTCACCTTAATGAAAAATCTGGTTTTCGTAGTTCCATCACGCAAACATTGGCTTTAGGTGGTGACACTGATACGAATGCCTGTATCGTTGGGGGGTTGATCGGCGCTTATTACGGAGTCGCAAAACTAATGAACAACGACTCGAACAGAGCCGCTATTTTCAAAGTATTGGATTGCGATGTCGAAATGGGGCAACCTAGACCCTCGCAGTACACATCGTCTAACCTTGTTAGCCAACTGAACTCATTGGTATCCAAGGCGACATTTATTCAGTCCTAAAGTTGAGTTGTGCCCGCTGATTTACCTATCTGCTTTTTAACCACACTTGGATCCCTGCCTCCAGCTGGCCACTCGAAAAACAAGACCGAGACGATCATTCGATCCGATCAAGTCCCTAATACAGTCTTCGCAAGTTGCATAGGAAATGGCAGATTCATGTGCGCCTCCGTTACGATATTTCTTTAAAACGTCCTCTAAAATCAGATGCCAGGTTGAACGATCGGTCAGGATTGTGAGGCCAGCATCGGCAAGCCGTTGTGCTGCGTATTTCAATATTGGTGTTTTAGCTGTCTTAAGTGATTTGATAGCATAGGTAATGGACCCTAAGCTAACTTTGTCGCGGCGGTCTTCGAGCACATTGAAAAACGTATCTTCTTCACGGCTAGGTTCACCCGGTCGTTCCCCTAAGAACCCAAACACAAGATGCGAAGCGAATTCCCGTAACTCATATTCAAGTGCTTTGACAATTTGCACTGATACAGGTGCATAATCTAAACAGGGACTGCTACCTAAATTTTCGAACTGAAGCAGTGCTGTTGATAAAAACAATTTTGTTCTGGGCAAAATTGATGAATTTAATTCCTTCCCAATGCATTTTAATAGCAACTGTTCGCCCTGGGGGTCTAGTTCGGCCTTAACCGATGTCAGAAGTAATTCGTAAACCGCAGGATTTATATTTAGTTCTGATAGCAGTTGTTCAGTTGACCGAGCTTCGGTAGAAATATGGGAAATCAAAATATCAGCGGTATTCCCGCAGATACTAACTCGGAAAGACTTCAGTACTCGATTAGATGCACCTGCCATATCCAAGGAATCTGAAGGCTTGTAGTTACGACTGATCATCCGAAGACAGATTTCGATAATTGCATTTTTAAGCCCATCTCCTCTTGCGGCTTCAAGATCTGTATTTTCAGAGCCATCAAATCCTATTGATCCGTGGCCGCTTCTGCCTGAAATGCGAGACGTTCTATCCTCAATTTCTAACGAACAAAGGGCTTTCGCTAATTCGAATGGACTCTCATAATAAAATGGCCCAAGCTTCTCGCCATCCACCGTATCCCAAAAGTTGAGTACCCACATCCTCATAAATTTGAGATGGGTAGCCAATGTCTTATCTGATTGGCCTTCGCGATCTGTAACGTTATTAAAATCAAAATCCTCGCAGCTGTCATCCGGACCTTGATGTGATGACCAAAAGTCGCATTCGTCATTAGTGTTAGAAATATGCTCATGAATTATCGCTTTAGCTTCGATAGGGGACATCAATCTCAGGTCCTCCTCATCGACGATTGGCTCAAATTTTCCAAGACTCCGGCCGAGATCAGAAAATTGGAAATCCATAGGGCCGAGAAAAAATGTATCGTGTCCCATGAATTGATCAAAACGTGAAAGATTTACATATTCATGTGTTGTAGTAAGTTTCCAGCATGCCCCTACGGAATTTATTTTTAAATCTTCCGAATCTGTTTCCGGGAAAATACCCCACGCGGTGTCCTCGCGATGGCCTGCCGGATTAATTACAAATGAAGAGTATGGTGGCAAAGAAAAAATTCTTTTTACCTGTGATATGTGATTAACCAAATTATCTACTTGACGAATAGAGGCACGTAGCTGCCCTTGGGGGCCTAATTCACAGGACATAACACCCTGGTGCTGAACAAGGTTTGGTATGTTACTTTTTGCGAGAGACATAATGTGAAAGGCACCACCCATACGGCCTTCCAGAAAATCCTTCGCCGCATCTTCAGAAGTAAAGACTGGATAGTATCCCTCGGGCGGCATGAATGGGCCGACAGCGGAGTCTCTAGCGAATAGAACAATTGAGGCTCCCTCTGGCTCATACCAATTGGTACCATCAGTAAACCCAATATGCCCTTCGCCGTGAGAAAGGCACCAAAAGGGCTCGTTCGGCTCGTGTGAGCGAAACGGTTGAATTTCAGATAACTGTGCACTGGCACGATCTAAAATATCCCAACGTATCCACTGCATCAGATCGTGCGGTCCGAAGTATTCTTGCCCTTTCCTTGTCAGGTAACAGCCCTCATCACAAAGTAAAGCAGACCCAAGTACCGTTGGCCACTGACTGCCGGCCTCGGCCAATCTGGTCATAAACGGGAAAAGAATTCGACCTTGAGTAGCGGTAAGCACTACCTCACGCTGATCGTCGGTGAACATCCCGGAGCTAAATTGAAAGCCTGCAGCTCCTTCGCCTGCAGCCTTACGCATTGCTTTGAAAGGATCTCCAAGATTGACTATGCGCAATTCCATTCTTCGAGGATCATCGGAAAGACTTTGAATTACTTCCTCGGCGGACAATGCGTCAGGGAAAAGTGGAACAATCAGGCCATCTGCGAGCATGCCAGCGCCGAGAAGATACTGTCCATTTAAATGGACCAGGACTGAAAATTCGGACAAATCGGGAAATTTGTCCTTGACTGGTTCTTTATGATTCTCTTTCATGCGTCATTACATGCTTTCTAAACATGTACCTTTGTTGTGTCGATTAATCTAAATGAAATTGGTAGATAGCCTACTGCTTGAACACTCGCTCGCGATGCCAGACTAGGTAAGGTTCATGCTGTGGTTGAAGCCGGATGCAAAGATCATCAGACAGGTTTAGAACATCAATAGTCGCATCCGAAAGTGCTGCGCTAGAGACAACATGTCCGTTGGTTGAAATTGTGATGAGGCCGGAGTCAAAGGCGGCGTCCCAATGGGCCGCCAGCAGCAAACCATTGAATACGTCCAAGCGTTCAATGTCTGAGCAATCTGCCCACGGCTTTGCGTGGCTGGCTCGCAATAGCTCAGGGGCGTCAAGCCCTGTGATGGCACAGCGGCCGCCCCAAAGAGCCAGCAAACCTTCTCGAAACAGGTTTTGGCCAACTCTCTGCCTAACAGTCGCTTCACGCTCCGTGGCGCTGACCTCAGACAGTGCCTTCTCAAAGCGGCCAATCAGTGCGTTGGGCAGACTGCGAGAGAGTAGCCAAGCCCTTTTAAGCATGGCCTCGAGCTTGAAGATATCAGAGGCTTCGAAGGCACCGGCCATGTCGAACGACGTGCTGGGTAGCCTTGCTGAATTGATGGCTTGATCAATATCAGAATCAAGTGCATGGACTACATTGGCCATTGACAAGGCGAAAATGAAGCCTTTGCTTGTCGAAGTCCAAATGGCGCACTTGATTGGGGCGTGACTGCTTTCACCGACTACTGAGCCCTCAAGGTCGAACAAAATATCAAAGCCTGCGTCCCGTGAAGCCTTGCGAACTGCATGGCTCTCTAGTACTGTTAACGCTGATACAACGATGACATTAGTGGAGTTCATAACTCACCTTGCGCTAGCTTATCCCATGCTTCAAGCACAAGGCGTTGGGTACGGTATTCGCCAAAATGGCGAATTTCTTTATCCTTCAGAACACGGAAGCTTTCGCTTGGATAGTCCGTTCCCATTACCGCGCTAGGGTCAAGGATGTATTGAAGATCTTCGCGGGACAAACCATACAGGCGGGCGTAGATTGCATCCAGTTCAGCACGAAGTATGGCGCGGCGTTCAGTATTCCAGCGCCACGGTTGGCTGCGATCCGAACCAGTTCTCGCGTCAGCTAGTGGAAAAGCTTTAACAACATCGGAATAGAAGGCAGCTATGTCATTCGATGTGTATACGAGTTCAACAACTCTTGGGACAATCGCCTGAAGCATCTCAGTGGAGTATGCGCCGGGTGGAAGAATAGGAAACTGCTTTATGTAAAAGTAATTCATCGTTGTCCCGCCTAATTTTTGACGAGCAACAAAATCAAAGCAGATAGCAGAAAGATTGCCAATAAAAGCAGCCGCTAAAGCATCGTTTTGAACAGTAGGCAAAATTAGTGGAAAATTATTTCCGCAGCCAGCTCTAGGAAAAACTCCGGCGATTGTGGTCCGCTCGTCGGTCGCTCTGCAAATATTTCGAAATCCTAAGAGCCATTTTTTCGACCAATTTTTTTCGGCAATCCTCGTTTCGACGACACTACTTTCCACCCAATATCGTGGCATCACAACATTTGTGATATTTTCTTTTTCTAAATCGGAAAAATCCCTAGATTCATCGCTACCTTCAATGCAAGTGGCCCAACGATGATCAAATAAATGCACATACTTTGATTCGTATAGAGGGACGGGATTAGTAAGTTCATCCTTATGGCGGTTATCGCGAAACAGACTGCTGTCATTAGACATGTCAAGCATTCGAGAAAATTGAATGCCCCAGGGGTTTCCGTCTTTGACTGTGTCGTTCCAAAGAACTGGTACGCGTTGATAAATTTGTTTTGTGATTTCAGCATCCCTCTCGCTTCTAAAAACTGGACAAGTAAGACTATTTGGATTCAATCGCGAAATATCATCTGCATTAAGTGTGAAACCTCGCCGTTGATCCTTTAATTGGTCGGCGTTGGTCAAAAAGAATGAGAATTTTGAAATAAGCGAGTTACCAAGAGTTAGTAGACAAAACTTGTAACTTCTGTGTACTCCTGCAAAGATGGCTTCACGATTCTCAAAATCAATAAGTTGAACGATTCGGCCTTTGCTGATCTCGCCAAAAAATGCACTTGTAGAGTCGTCAGTAGCAATTCCACTGGGTAAAACCAAACCAGCGCGTCCCTGCGGATGCACTATTTGCAAGGCTGTCTCTGCAAAAAGTGCGTATGTGTTGACGTCGCCTGTACCCGTTAATGGGTACCTTGGCCCATGACAAAAAACACTACCCGCTTCAGCTATTTGCTTTGCAGCATTGAAATCATCATAAATGCGGCGCTCGGGGCTGCCTGGGGCTGAAAGTCCTAAAGCGCGGATCGCTCGCTCACGCTCAGACTTATTCCTTGCCTCTGCAACTGCGGGTGCTCGTTCTGCAAAATACTCCTCCTCCTGGAGCTTCATGCGTTCCCAAGGTGGGTTAGCCACTGAAAAACCACCCCTCGCGAAGACTTGTGCGAAACCGAGCCTCCAATGTAAAAGTGGAACTCGTTTGGCTAGGTTAAAAGCCGCTTGTTTCTTCCTCTCTGAAACTGTTTGTCCCAGCAATGCATTCATCACATCTTGTGTCGTTGGCACGTCGGTATCTGTCTCAGTGCCATGCTTGGGCAACAAATAAGACGCACAGTACAAGTTCAGTGCAAGGCTAAGGCCATCTGTACCTGCGTCGAGTTGCAATCGTTCATAAGCTTGTCGCTTGGTAGCAATCTCCGCCAAGGTTTCGTCTGGCAAGACATCCAACTGCTGCAACGGTAGTGCTGTCGCAGACAAGTCCATTGATTGCAGGCTTTGACTAAAGCTTGCAGCTTCTCGCATGCGCAGCAATCCAGTCCGTTCAGTTCTATTGCGTCGTTTCAAGTCACGACAAAGAGCAGCGTCATCACCTGTCAAGGCCGTGAAGGCCGTGTCGGGAACACCATCTAAGATCATTTTGGGATCCATCACGCCCAAGAGCCCGTTACCAAGAAGAAAGTGATGATCAATGAATCCAAGCGGAGCGTCTGGCGTGTAGCCCTCAAGCCATAACGCCATCCGAGCAAGTTCCAACGCCATTGGATTCATGTCTACGCCGTAGACGCAGTGGGTCACCACATCCCTTAGTGCATGCCGATAATCTTCTGGCGTTGGTTGGCCGCTATTGCCAAGTTGCGAATCACGCATTTGGGCACGTACGCGAGCTAAGTGTCCTGCTATTCGCCTAGCAGCAGCTAATAAGAAATGGCCGCTTCCACAGGCGGGGTCAATAACGCTAATCGACAAAAGTGAGTCGACAGCTTCTTGCCCAACTGGATGAGATGCCAACGTGCTGACAATGACAGGTTCTAGCGCAGACTCCAGTTGAACTTGAACCAATGAATCGTGAGTGTAGTAACTGCCTGAGGTTTTACGTGCATTACCCCTTGTGGCCGCTCCCGTGTGAAAACTAAACTGCCTATGGTCGTTGCTAAGCATAGGCACCAGCTCAAGCAGACTTTCGTAGATGCTGCCTAACTCCTCGGGTCCCATGTCCCGCCAGTTAACCCGAGTCAATGGCGCATTGGCCTCAGGGCGCAACCAGGCTAAGTGAAACAAAGCAGAAAGCAAGAACCGATTCTCGAGCTTGCAGGCATCGAGCGATGGACACTGATTTGATTCAAATAAGCCGCCTAAAGGTGGCAGTGCCAGCAAGGGTTCGCCTACCCCTAAACCAATCCAGACCTGCCTTAAAGCTTGCCACAGGTCACCATGGCGATCATGTGCACTGCGACGGACAGCTCGCTCACGCAGTCGTCTCAAGCTGTATCCGTCTGCATATAGTGCAACCGCGCCTGGATCGGCATCACTGCGGTGAAGAATTTCCCGCTCTTCCACCGTAAGCAGAAAAATCTGTCGATAGACCAAGCGAAGTAGTTCGCGCAAATATTCATGCGAGCTCAAAGTTCCGGCGGCCAAGGCATCTCGGAGTGCCGTATTGGCCGGATGACTAACAAAGCCTTGCCCAAGTTCGAGTAAGGCTGCTTCCACTCCGCCGCGCAAGGTTTCACGTGCTCGCGTGCCTTGTTCACGACATGCGTTACGCCATTGCTCTAGAGCACAATCCGTGGAAATACTTCCTGCGGAACCAAAACGTGACGCATGCAAGAGCAGCCACATGACTGAAAAATCAGCATATCGCTCCTCAGCAAATAAACGTTCAAGGTCGACCTCGACCCATGCTGGCCTCGTTAGGCTGGCGTTGTCTCGTGCAATTCGAAGTTGCAAGCCATTGGTTGCGATACCCCACAGGGCGTCGGGCATGGCATTCAGACTTTCTTGCAGCAACCCAAATGCGCTGCGCTTCCTTACCCGCTCACCTGAGTTGTCACCCAAGCGGTCATGGGCTACGTCTAGCGCTTTCGCTTCATCGTGCGGTGACATCACAATCGGAACATGGCCTTCTAGGGCGCTGAATAGAACAGGATAGTTGCGATCGGCAATGACGATTGGCGCAGTCTGTTTAGTCAAACTGAATGCAAAGCACTGCCGCAAAAGTTCGGTCGAAAAATGTTGACTGATACCCCAAGCATCCGCATTGGGCTGCTGGCGGGCTTGGTCAAATTGCCGCCATAGCGTTTGGGCTGATCGCCAAGCGAAACCGATTTCTTCGCGCAAGTTGAACCCTGCGCGAACTCCATAGTCTGCATCAGCTTGCAATGCTGCTTGTTGAGCAGATACTTTTGCAAGCCATTCAGAAGTGAATAATCCACCTTCAATACTGAGGGTGTCGACGTGTAAAACGGTAGAAGTTCTGGACATGTCGAATCAAAGCCCCAAAGCCGGAAGCAAGACAAACACGCCAATTACATCTACTGGTAACAAAGGCGTCACTTCGTAGCGACCTTTTGATCTAGACGCTTCTCGTACTCTTCGATGGTCTGCAAGCAATAATTCAGAGCGCTCGCGGGCAAAATTTTCAACAACTGGCATCCATTGTCCTTGCTGAGCCAAAGCGCCAGATACGCGTGTCTCTCTTGTACGATCATCAATGGTCTCGGCGGGTGGCGCGGTAAGCCATTGAAGCGGCTCATCTCCAGATAGTATTTCAAAGCGCCTGCCGCCATCGATCGATCGCAATGCGACGGCAATTGCTTCCTCAACCAAAAGTGTGTCGCCACCACGGGCATCTGCGCTGCTCAACTGATGGCGAAGTCGAAGCATCAGGACAGTGGTTTGGGATTGCACGGTGGTGCTTACCCAGCAACCTGTTCGCCCTAGCATGGCAGGGTCGGTAACATTTCGTTCTTGTTCAAGACCTGCATCTGCCAGAGTGCGTTCAAGCAAGCCTTCGGCTAGCGTGCTCACCAACGGGTGGCTGCGATGGACGAATCTTGTGCCCACTGGGGCCGGTACTGTAAAGCTCAATCCAACAGTACCGCTGATCCCGTCAGCTAACATTCGCTCGCGTAAGTCTTCAGGTAAATTTGCCAGCGGTGCTCGGTATCCTTTGTT
>Ga0209442_1000789_pt1 | contig 18455 bp, 18 predicted proteins | sample LauGreSBDMM110DD_2_FD_187565 | JGI IMG/M metagenome (GOLD analysis project Ga0209442, IMG submission 187565) | Freshwater lake microbial communities from Lake Michigan, USA - Sp13.BD.MM110.DD (SPAdes) (version 2) | ecosystem: Environmental > Aquatic > Freshwater > Lake | place: Lake Michigan...
CGCCACTCGGTTTGATCGCTGCCGCAATGCGGGCAATAGGGGCGCGGGTAGTGGTGCGGCGTGTCGCAGGACAAGCAATGCTTGAGCATCCACTGACCTCTTTGGGCTTGCGCCCAATAGGTTTGATTTTCCGGATTCTGCAAGGGGTCTTGAAAAACCAGCGGTGTTGCGGGTGCGCTCATGTCAAACCCTTTTCATGATCAAGGTGGCGGCGCCATGGCGCGAGCCCAAAAAGCCACCGATGCCATTGGCCAAAGCAAACTCCAAATTGGGAACCTGAACGTTGGGGTGGGCTTGACCACGCAGTTGGCGCACGGCCTCAATGATTTTGGTCATGCCGCCACGGTTGGCCGGGTGGTTGTTGCACAAACCGCCCCCATCGGTGTTGACCGCCAGCCGGCCTTGACCAGAAATGAGTTGGCCGTCGGCCACAAATTTTCCGCCTTGCCCTTTGGCACAAAAACCCAGGTCTTCGAGCTGCATCAGCACCGTGATGGTGAAGCTGTCGTAGATCGATGCATAGCGAATATCTGCGGGACCAATGCCCGCTTGTTCAAAAGCTCGGGGGGCTGTCCAGGCCGTCGCAGAATGGGTCAGGTCCACTTGACCGCCGGATTGGCCTTTGACCGATGCGGACATGCCCACCACTTGAACCAAGGGTTGACGCAATGTTTTCGCCACATCCGGATGCACCACCACCACAGCGCCGCCGCCGTCGGTGACCACGCAGCAGTCGGCCCGTCGCAAGGGGTCTGCCACGCGCGGGGAATCCAACACATCTTGCACCGTCATCACGTTGCGCAACAAGGCATGGGGGTTGTGTTGGGCGTGATGCGACATGGCCACTTTGATCCAAGCCAATTGCTCTGACGTGGTGCCAAATTCATGCATGTGGCGCATGGCGCACATGGCATAGCTGTTGAGCGGCGTGGGCATGTAATGGCGCTCAAACTCTGCATCCGGTGCCGTATCGCCATAGTTGCGTGGTTTGGTTCCGCTGGAGCCCTCCGATTTGGGTCGACCCGCCAAGGTGACCAAAGCGACTTTGCACCGCCCCGCTGCGATGGCCGCTGCCGCCTCACCCACATGCGACAGGTAAGAAGCGCCACCCAACTCTGTCGTTTGCACCACTTGAATGCGCTTCAAGCCCAGGTAATCCACCAAGGATGTGGGGCCCAAACCGGGCGCATCACCCGCACAAAAATAGGCGTCCACATCGTTGATGGTCAAGCCGGCGTCACGCAACGCACCTTGGGCCACCTCAGCGTGCAAGCGTGCCACTGAATGGTCAGGCGCGACCCGCAAAGGGTGTTCGTAAATGCCCGCGATGCAGGCTTGCGTCTGCGCACTCATGGCGTCACCTTTGCACCCGTGGGCAAGGCTGCCGACGGCAGCGCCTCGTTGACCAAGCTTTGCGCGAGCAACCACACGGGTCGATCCACCAGCTTGCCGTCGACGGCAATGGCGCCCAAGCCATGTTGCTCCACTTGTTGCAGCACGCGCTGGGCCCACTGCAACTCGGTGGCGCTGGGTGCAAAACCCTGGTTGACCCCGGCGACTTGTTTGGGGTGAATGCACAGCTTGGCACCCATGCCCATTCGGCGAGCGCGTGACACATCGTTGGCCAAGGCTTGATCATCACCAAAAGCCAAGGTCACGCCGTCCACCGGCGAGCGCACACCGGCCAAGCGCGACACGAGAACCAAATGGGTGCGCACCGCATTGAGCTCTTCGCCATCGCTGCCCATGCCCGCATCGGATGCAAAATCGACCGAGCCAAAAAGAAGCCGGTCCACCAAAGGGGCGCTGGCCAATTCGCGGGCCCGGTCCCAGCCATACACACTCTCCACGATGGGCAACAAACGTTGATCGGGACGCAGGCTTTTGGCCAACTGAATCAACAAATCAGGCTCTTGGGCTTTGGGCAACACCAGACCGCACACAGCAGGGTGGTCGAGCAAGGCCAAATCACCATCAAACCAAGGGGTACCGTGCGCATTGCAACGCAGGTAAACCGGCTTGTCTGGATGCAACCATTGGCCAATGGCCGCACGGGCAGACAGCTTGGCCTCCGGTGGGACGGCGTCCTCCAGGTCAATGATCACCGCATGGGCACCGGTGGCCAAGGCCTTGTCAAAACGCTCGGCACGGTCGCCAGGGACAAATAAGTAACTTCTCATGGCATCAAATCACCGCGAGTTCACGCAGCTTCTCTATTTGTTGGTCGGTAAAGCCCGCTTGCAGCAGCACTTGCGCGGTGTGCTGCCCCAAAGTGGGCGCGGCCTGCGCGGCAACGGGCCCGGCTGTGATCGGGCAAGCCAGGGTGCGGATGGGGCCTTGCGGGTGGTCGATGCTGACAACCGTGCCCATCTCCCGAGAAAAGTCGTTGTCCAAGGCTTGCGCCACATCATTGACGGCTGATGCCGGTACCTGACCCGCGAACACCTTTAACCAATGGGCCGTGGTTTGTTGCTGCAGCACCTCGTCCAAGGCCACATTGAGTTCTTGGCGGTTTTTCAAACGGGCGGCAAAACTGCCAAAGCGTTCGTCGTTCGCCCATTGGGGTCGATTGATCTTTTCACACAACACGCCCCAAAATTTTTCTTTGTTGCACATGACGAAAATCCAACCATCCTGGGTGCGGTACAACTCACTGGGCACCAAGGAGGGGTGGCCCGAGCGCGCTTGGCGCCCCGTGACCACGCCTTTGTTGAGGTACCACGTGGCCAAGTAGGCCAGGTTGTACATGGCCACGCTATAGAGACTCACGTCCACATCGCGGCCCACGCCTGTTTGCCTGGCCGACAACACACCCGCCAGCATGGCCAAGGCCGCTGTGGTGCCGGTCATGTAGTCCACGATGGACAAGCCGGCACGGGTGGGCGGGCCATCGGGCTCTCCCGTCAACGACAAATAGCCGGCTTCGGCCTGCATCAGGTAGTCATACCCCGGCCAATTGGCCCGAGAACCCGTTCGGCCATAAGCGGACAGGTGCGCGCAAACCAGTGACGGCTTGACCAGCCCCAACTGCGTGTACGTCAGTCCGAGTTTGGCGGGCAAGTCACCGCGCAGGTTGTTGAACACCACATCGGCATCGCGCGCCAGTTGATGCAACACCTTTTGTCCCTCGGGGTGTTTGAGGTCCAGGGTCAAGCTTTTTTTATTGCGGCTGAAGCTTTGGTAGAAGTGGCTGTCAGCGGGTCCAAAAAAATGGGGCCCCACCATGCGGCCCACATCACCGCCGTCTTTGCGGTTTTCGATTTTGATGACCTCTGCCCCCAAGTCGGCCAAATACTGGGTGCCAAATGGACCAGCGCCATACTGTTCAACCGACAAAATACGCAATCCTTGCAGCACGGGTGGCGGGCTCGGACTGGCTGGGGATGGCTTCATGGGATGTTCCTTGTGGAAGTGGTATTCAAATGCTCAAGTCAAGCGCAAGATCACGTGCGCGATGCATTGCCAAATTCAAGACACGATCGCGCAACTGCGTCGATGCCGTGGTCGGCCAAGCCAGCGCGGCGTTGTCCATGAACTTGCTCACGATATCGGCGTGCGCTATCGGCCGGCCCGGTGCACCGCGATTGATCGGTTCTTTGTGCGTGACCTGACGACCGTCTTTGAAGTGCAGGACCACCTCGCCGGGGAAATACTTGGGGTAATTGGCATCAGGGTCGACCTCATAGCGCACCAAGTCGGCCAATGCCAAGGTGGCAGGGTCTTGCATGGCTTGGGCCTCCAGCGCAGGCAAACCAAACTTGCCATGCCGCAAAGCTGTCGCGATGCCGTATTGGACGCTGAACTGCGCTTCATACGCATTGGAGGGTCGGCGTTTTTGATCCACCGGCTCACACACCACAGGCACAAAACCCTGGGCCACGCGGGCCACAATGTGCGACAGCTCTCCGCTGGCCAAAGCAGGTCGCAAAGCGGTCGCGGCATCAATGCAAGCATGGACAAAGTGGCACGCCGGAATGGGCTTGACCGCCACGCGCAGCACCTCCCAATCTGTGCCCAAGCCTTGGGTGGCCAAGGGCATCTGGCAATCTGCCAGCGCCGCGCCCAAATGGCTGGCGTACAAACCATATTGGCCTTCATACGCGGTCGACGGCCCGCTCATGCCATGGCGTGCCAAAGCCACCGCCACGATCGCGCTAGAGGCGGCCCACCCCGGGTGGAATCGTTTGGTACCCGCGCCCTCTTTTAAAAACTCCAAGGTACCGCCCGCCATGGACAAAGCAATGCCTTGCGCATGCACGGTTTGCGCTTGATCCAATCCCCACAACCTGGCGGCGGCCACCACACAACCAAAAATGCCCGCCACCGCAGTGGGGTGAAAACCTGCTTTGTGAAAAACGCCACCTGCGACCTTGCCCACACGGGTGGCCACCTCCATACCGGCCACATACGCCAGCAATAAATCTTCACCCGAACTGTCTTGTTGACAGGCCACACTGAAGGCGGCTGCAAAGACGGAGGCTGTGGCATGCACCACGCTGCCGGGATGGGTGTCGTCGTAGTCCAAACCATGAATCAACAGGCCATTGATCAAGGCCGCATCGCGGGCAGGTAAATGGGTTTTCATGCCAAACACCGGGACCGGCCCTGTGCTGGGACACAAGTCTGTCATGGCCAGCATGGTTTGCTGGGCAAAGGGGTAGCGGCCTGAAGCCAGGGCGATGCCCAGGGCATCCAATATCAGGTGCTGTGCTTGTGACACCACATCCGGTGGGATGTCGCGCCACTGCAAGGTGTTTGTCCAATGCGCATACTGGACCGCTATGGGGCGATCCGCCTGGGCAGTGGTTCGATCAGGGTTTTGCATAACTGCCGCTGGCTTCAATCGTCCACCGCATGACCGCGGCAAGCCACCAAAATGATCCGCTCAAAGGACATGATTTCGACCCCGTCTTGGTTGATGCCCCGGGTGTGCACGGTCACGATACCTTGGTGGGGCCGCGACTTGGACTCGCGTTTGTCCAGCACCTTTGTTTCCGCATACAAGGTGTCACCCGCAAACACTGGACCGCTGAGCTTGATGTCTTTCCAGCCCAAATTGGCGATGGCTTTGGCACTGACATCATTGACCGTCATCCCCACCACCACGGCCAAGGACAAGGGGCTGTTGATCAGCAAACGGCCAAACTCACTTTTCTTGGCAAACTCCATGTCACAGTGCATGGGGTGTTGGTTCATGGTGAGCAGCGCAAAGCTGATGTTGTCTTGGTCGGTCAAGGTGCGCCCAGGGCGGTGCTCGTAAACATCGCCGACTTGAAAGTCTTCAAAGTAGCGGCCATAAGAAGTGCGGTAGCGCTGGGGTCCGATTTCGCGAGCAGTGATCATGGTTTCTCCTGTGTGTGGTTTTAAAAATGTTTCAAGCCAAACTTTTTTCTTCGGCCAAGGTGGGGTAATCGTTGTACCCATCCGGTCCGCCGCCATAAAAGCGTTTGGTGATGGCCTTGTGGTACGGGCCATCGGCTCGAATGCGCTCTGGCAAATCGGGGTTGGCCATCCACAAACGGCCAAAAGACACCGCATCAATCGAGCCGTTGCCAATCAAGGTTTGTGCGGTCTGAGGATCTATGCCGCCATTGGCAATGATCGGCCCATCAAACACGGGCCGGGTGAGGGACAGCATTTGATCGCGATCAAACTGACCCCCCCAAAAATTGGTGTCGGCCAGCTCCAGCCAGCCCATGCCGTGCCGGGCCAACTCGTCAACCAAATATCGGTAGGTGGGCACTGGATCGGGGTCCAGTGCGCCATTGAAGGTGGTGAATGGGGAGATGCGCATGCCCACGCGACCGGCCGGGAACTCGGCAATCATGGCGCGCATGGCCTGCAAGGCGAATTGGGCTCGCGCTTGCGGTGAGCCACCATATGCATCGGTGCGGTGGTTCAAATAGGGTGACAAAAACTGATGCGGCAAGTAGCCATTGGCAGCGTGCAATTGCACCCCATCAAAACCAACCTCGCGGGCGGCTCGGGCAGCACGGCCAAATGCGGCAATGGTGTCTTCCACTTCAGCCAAGGTCATGGCCCGTGACGGGCAGGCCGTTTTCTTGCGAAAAATGCCTTGTTCATCACGGCCCCATACCGTGATGGTCTCGATGTTGTCGTTGACGCCCGATGGCGACAAGGGGGGGTCGGGTTGGTCACGGCTGTCGGCAGCCACACGCCCGCCATGCCACAACTGCAGGGCAATCTTGCCACCCGCTTGGTGCACTTGCTCCACCAGCAAACGCCAAGCATTGACTTGCTCCACCGTGAAGATGCCTGGCGTGCACTCCCATGCGTTGGAGCGCAAAGCCACATTGGTGGCCTCCGCAATGATCAAGCCCGCCGAGGCCCTTTGCACGTAGTGCTCGGTCATCATGGGTGTGGGGACCCGATCGGGCGTGGCGCGAGAACGGGTCAGCGGTGCCATCCAAATGCGGTTGTTGAGCTGAAGGTCGCCCAACTGCAAGGGTGAAAACAAATCGGTCATGGATATGGGTCTCCGGGGTCTATGGGAAATATGTATTGAGGGGTGTCCAGCGATGTTGAAGCTAGCTCATGGTGGGCACCGCCCAGGCTTGAACTTGGGCACCGTTTTCACGCAAAGGTTTGATCTGGGCATATTCTTTGGAATGCCAAAAGGCTTTCAGATGGTCCATGCTGGGAAACTCCATCACGATCAGGCGCTGACCGTCGTGGTGTCCTTCCATGACCTCCAAATCTCGGCCAATCGCCAACACCTTGCCGCCATGCACAGCCATCAAAGGTTGTACCTGGGCTTGGTACTGTTTGTAGCGCGCCATGAATTCAGGGTCTGGGCTGAGTTGGGCTTGGATGATGAACAAGGCGGGCATGGGGTCAATCCAATGGATGGGTCAATTGCGCCAAGAGCAGGTCTTTGAGCTTGCCGCGCTCGACCTTGCCTGTGGGGTTGGACGGTATGGCATCGATGAAAAAATAATGCCGGGGTCGCTTGAAGGCTGCCAAGTCGGGGTGTTGCAGACAAAAAGCGTCCATGGCGCTTGCATCCAATGCCGGGTCTTTGCGCACAATGGCCGCACACACCACTTGACCCCACTTTTGGCTGGGCAAGCCCAGCGCAGCTGCATTGGCCACGCCAGGGTGCTCAAACAAGATGTTTTCGATTTCACTGGGGTGGATGTTTTCGCCGCCGCTTTTGATGGTGTGGTCCATGCGACCCATCACGGTGATAAAACCCTCGCTGTCGGCGACGGCAGCGTCGCCAGAAAAATACCAACCGTTGCGCAGCGTCTCAGCGGTTTTGTCGGGCAAACCCCAATACTCGGTGAACAAGGAAGGACCGCGCGCAATCAATTGACCGATCTCGCCAGCGCTGCAAACCTGGTCAGGGTCCACGCTGTCATTGCGGATGACGCGCACCTCCATATTGACCGCAGCCTGCCCCACACTGCCCAACTTTTCGGGGTGTCGGCGGTAATCGCACACCGTCACGGCCAAAGCTTCTGTGGAACCGTAAATATTGCCAAAGTAATCGGGGAACAAGGCCATGCACTTGCGCGTGACATCGTCGGCCAAGGTCTGACCACCATAAAAACCACAGCGCAAACTGCTCAAGTCGTATTGGCTCAAATCGGTGGCCACCAGCATCACCATTTGCGTGGGGACGCCGTGCAACACGGTGATTCTTTCGGCCTCCACCAAGGACAAGGTTTCATGCACATCAAAGCCACGGGTCAACACATTGGTGCCACCGATTTGTATGAAGGGCATCAGCTGCAAATGGAATTGGGCAATGTGAAACAAGGGCTTGTTGTGCAAGATCACATCTTCGTGCCTGAACCCCACTTCAACCGCCATGGTCATGCTGCCCACGATTTCGGCCAAATGCGACCGAACCACCCCTTTGGGCCGACCCGTGGTGCCTGAGGTGTACATGATCAGCGCAGGGTCATGCCAGCCCACCTGCACCTGGGGCTCTTGATCTTGCCCTGCGGCCACAAAGTCATCAAAGCGAATTTCATCGGCTTGTGATTTGGCACCGATATAAATCAGTTTTTCGATCTTTAGCTGGTCTTTGATCGCCATCACCGGGTCGCGCAAGGTTTCTTCAAACACCAGCATCTTGGCGCCACAGTCCTCGATGATGTATTTGACTTCGTTCGGGGCCAGCCGATAGTTGATGGGCACCGGGATGGCGCCGAGCTTCATGAGGGCATAAAAACCGGTGATTTGCTCTGGCAAGTTGTAGGTGAAAAATGCCACCCGGTCACCTTTGACCACGCCGCTTTGTGCAAACGCGCTGGCGGCTTGATTCACCCACGCATTCCATTGGCCATAGGTCCAACGTCGGCCTTCAAAAACCAAAGCAGTTTTGTGCGGCCATTTCAGGGCCGATTGGGTCATGGTGGCGGCAAGGTTCATGGCTGGACTCTGGATAAGTTCATGAAAAATCAATGTTGACTGGGCCAGCATGCCCAATAAAAGTGTGCCGCTGGGTTGTCAGCCACCACCATGTCGGTGGACTCTGGGTGGCTGTTCAAATCCAGCGCATCAAATCGTTCACCTCGGGCGCGCAAAGCCTCCAGGGTGGCCTGAGGTACAACCCCATAGATCATTCCGCCATGCTCAAACACGGGGTGTCCCCTTCCATGTCCCTGAAGATCAACGGGGCCCATAGAACGCCAGTCAGGGCTGTGCTTCACCTTGGACTGCGGCAGCATCGCTGCGGCACCGGTGTGCCACTGAGCGCGTCCATGAAAACGTGCGCACGCCACACACCCGTGGATCGATTCGGTTTGCTCGCGCAAGGTGTGGGCCGGAACAAAACCATGCTCTTGGGCGTGCCAACTGACCCCATTGATGGTCAAGTCCCCTTGGAGCAGCAAAAAATCTTCGTCCACGCTGTAGTGGCCCGATCGGACACGCTGCCAACCCGGTGGAAAGGCCACCAAGGCCCAAAAGTGATCCGGCTGCATGCTGCTCAAACGGGCCAAACGCACCGGCGCATTGGCGTCCGGCATGGGCATGTCCTGCCAGCGAAGCGTTGGGGTTTCGCACGGCAGGGTTTGCATGGCTCAGGCCTTGCCCAACTGAATCTCGCTGATGGCTTGAGCCACCAGACGCTCCCCGCACATGAGTTGCTGGTCTATTTGCACCACCCATAGACCCGCGCGTTCGTCGATGGCCGTCACATGCCCGCGCGCCACCAAATGGTCACCGGCAAAGGCCATGGATTTCATTTTCAAACCCATGCGTTGGATGAATGCGGTGGGTCCGGCCCAGCGCATGGCCTCGCGCGCAAACACCGCGCCAAAGGCTTGGCCATCAATCAGCACGCCAGGGAGTTGCATGGACTGTGCATGCGCTTTGTCATAGTGCAAGCGGTGCCAATCCCAAGTGGCGGCACCATAAGCCACCAAATCCACTTCGGTAAAGGTGTGGGCTTGCTCGGGCAAGGGCTGACCGATGCGGATCTGTTGGGGTTCAAGACTGGGTCTGAGCATGGGGCACCAAAGGTTGAAAGACCAGGGCTTCACGGTTGGTGGCAACGGTGAGGTCTTGTGCATCTTTGTAGGTCGCGACCGACATCACAAACAATTGCGTGCCCCCCCTTGAAGACGGCTTTTCAACCATGCTCTCCAAGGTCCATGTCACGGATATGCGGTCAGTGGCCAACACCGGTCGAGAAAAGGCGTAGTCGTTGCCCGCTCGGATCATGCGGCAACCGGGCACAGGCAAATGCCATTCGTGGCCAATATAACCATCGGCATCCGGGACCCGATGGGCATATTGACAGGTTTCACACACCAAGGTGGGGGGGGCAATGACGCCTGGATAGCCAGCTGCCTTGGCATATTCTTCGTCGACGTACAAAGGGTTGTCGTCGTGCATGGCCAATGCAAAGTAGCGGATGGATGCATGGCCAAAGGCTTCACGCGCAGGGTAATGCACTTGCCGACCGATCATCGCTTGCAGTTCAGGGGTGAGCAAAGCCATGTCTCAATCCAAAATGGCAAAGGGGTCGACTTCGATTTTCATCTCGGGCCGCAGCAATGCCTCGCAAATCAAGCCCGTCGATGCCGGATAAGGCGTGCGCAATAAAGCAGCCCGCACACCGGCCACATTGCGGTAGTCGGCCAAGGCGTTGGGCGTGACGTACTCAATGGTTTTGACCAGGTTTTGTGGCCCAGCCCCTGCCGCTTCCAACACTTTGATGATGTTGAGGTAGGTGTATTCGGCTTGGGCCACCACATCGTCCTCATGCACCACACGCTCGGTGGCGGGGTCCAAGGCGCCTTGGCCCGACATGAACAACAATTTGCCGGCTTTGACCGCAGGGCTGTAGGTGAGCTTTTCGTAACGTGTCCAACCCGGGTTGATGCATTCGAGTACATCGCGTGAAGCGATGAAGTCATACTGGATCAATGCCTCAGGGTGTATCAAACGCGGCATCAACAAACCAGCCGCCCCCGGGTAAATGGGGCCCAAATGTTGTTTGCGGATTCGCCCGGTGCCCTTGTACTGGGCCAAACCCGGGGCGGTCAGGTAATCAACGGTTTTGACCAGGTTGTGAAAGCCCAGGCCCAGGGCAACCAGCATTTTCCCGGCTTGTTCAAAAATATAGGCGGTTTGCGCCACGATGTCCCCCGCACCCACAATGCGGCCTTGGGCGTCCACCGGTTGAATGGTGGGCAAGTAAACCACCCCAGCCGAGTCGCGCGCCGGCGAAGCCCGTGAGCCCACATCGGTGGCCGCACCCACGGGGCCGGCGGTGATTTCAATCTCAATGAATGCCTCAGGCCGCAGCAAACTCTTGACCGGCACGGTGTGCACCGTGGGTTGGTGTGCGCCAAACACTTCGGCGCGAATTGCAGCGGCTTCAGCATAGCGCTCGATGCCTTCAGGCCGGACATACTCCACCACCCGAACCACATCTTGAAAACCCATGCCAGCGGCATCCAAGATGGCACCAATCTTGGCGTATGCCGTGCGCACTTGGTCGGTCATGCTGCCGCGCACGACGATTTTTTTGTTCACAGGATCGTATTCGGAGGCGGTGTGGCCTGACAAATATGCGCCCCGATCGGTCATCAAACCGAGCGAGAAGGAATAGCGCGCATAGTCATACCAAGGGTAATGTGCAGGTGTGATGGCTTTGAGTTTCATATTGATGCAATGTCAGGTGAAAAGGAATCAGTGGTTATTTTTCTGCCACCACTGGCACAGCACATCCAAATGCCGATCGCTCTGTGTCGGCATGACGGCTTTGAGTGGGCCAAGGGGGTTGAGGCTCAGGTGGGCATAGGTGTCTTTGGCAGCCGTTGTGCACAACAAAGGGGCCTTGACAAGCGGCAATTGACCCAGCCAATCAAAGGTCCAATGGACCCGCCAAGCCGCCGCATAACTGGCGGGCTGCTTCATCGCCTCTAGGACACGCAAGTTCAATTGGATGGGGTCGATTTGAGAAGGCTGGGGCTTGCGCTGGGTTTCACGGCGATCAAACCAAGGCCACCACAACTCCGCGTCCCGTGTGTGATGCCAAGCGCGCAACCAATGGGCACCTTCCCAACTGGGGTTCACATCGGGAATGCCATGGCGCAGCATTTGTTCGCGCATGGGTTCATCGGCCCACATGGGCGCATCCAATGTCACAGAGACCGCCCTCTCAGGGCATTGAATCGCCATGGCACAGGCCAAAGCCGCGCCCCCCTGGTGCCCCCACAAATGAGCCGACTTCACACCCAGGTGATCGAGGACATGCCACACCGCCCGCATCCAAGTGGCGTGATCTTGCGGGTTGCGCGGCAAGGGATCGGACTCGCCATGTCCGGGCAAATCCACGGCCAGCACGGGGTGCTGCGCGCCGATGGCCAGCATGGCAGCCTCGTATAAACGCGATGAGCCTGGTGCATGGTGCAACAACACCACAGGCGTGGCAGAACTCCATGCACCCGAACTTCTCACCGCCAATTGCGCCCCTTCAAAATCCACATAAGCCTCTTGCAAGCGTTTCGGCAAGGGTTGGCATGGCACAGGTTCAGGCACAGCCGATCGGGCGGGGTGTCGGGCCAGTAAATCCATTTCATGCAGGGAAGCGGCCTCAAAGTCGCGGGGCACATCTGACATCCACACGCTGGGTGGATACAGGTGACGGGTCAAGTACATGCTGTCGCCAGGCCGGTTACCGAAACAAACGGGAACTTTCAAATCGGGCACCACCCCCAGAGCCCGGTGGCGAAATGGTGCGGCATAGCCCACGCGGTAACCATCACCCGCTTGCAACAACTCCACCACCCCGCGATGCAAAAAATCCAAATCAGGCACATCGGTATCGGACCGATTGGCGTCAAACTGTTTGTTCCATGGCCAAAACACATGCTGATCTCGGTAACGAAACCACAAGCGCAAGATGTGCGATGCATCCCACTGAGGAACAATGGGCTCCAAGTACAACTCGAGTTCTTTGGGCGAATAAGCTTTGGCAAATACGGCAAAGCCATCTGCCAAGGCCATGCAGCAAAGCCCTGGATGGCGCGCAGCAAATTCGACGGCAATGGAGGCACCCGTGTGTCTGCCATAAGTAGCGACCTGTTCGATGCCCAAAACACCCAGGGTATCGGCCAAAGCGTCGGCGAAATCTTCTACCGATGGACTGTCGTTCGGCAAGGGGTCCGACAGCCCAAAGCCCGGGGTATCAAATGCAAAACACGTGAATTTTTGGGCAAATATTTCCATCAATGGACGCATCACTTTGGATGAACAAGGCGACGCATGCAGCATGGCCACAGCAGGCCCTTGACCCGCACGCAAGTAATGCACGCGGCGCTGTCCCACCGTGACGAAGTGTTTGGTGATCTTCAATGCCAGGCCCTTCAATAGCTTTTGGGCAGGCCCATGCGCTCACCCAAAAAGTTTTTGACCATTTCATTGGATATGGGGCTGAAGGGCCCCAAGCGGGTGTCGCGAAACAAACGCTCCATAGGGGTTTCTTCGACCAAGCCATAACCCCCCAAGATGCGCATGCATTTGTCTGTGGCACGCACCGCCGTTTCGGTGGCCGCCAGTTTGGCCATCGCAGCTTCGGTCGCGCATTCACGCCCCTGGCTCAATAACCATGCGGCCTTATAGGTGAGCAAACGAATTTGCTCTAACTCGGTGGCCACTTCGGCCAAGGGATGCTGCACGGCTTGAAACTGCCCAATGGATCGCCCAAAAGCCTGTCGGTCCAAGGCATATTGCAAGGCTTGCTCTAAAGCAGCACTGGTGATCCCCACATACATGGCCGCACACAAAATGCGCTCTTCGTCCAGACTGGCCAGCAGGTGGTACCAACCACGACCGCGCTCGCCCAACACCGCAGACTCCGGGGCTTTGGCATCGTCAAAAAAAACTTCGCAGGTACAGGCGGCACGCATGCCCATCAACTCCAAGCGGCGCACGGTCACCGCGGGTTGTTGGCGCGGTGTGAGCACCAGTGACATGCCCCTGGCACGCTTGCCCTCGGTTTCGGGCTCTGTTCGGCACAGCACCAAAATGGCATCGGCATCATCGGCCAATGAGGTGTACAGCTTTTGGCCACGCACCGTCCATTCACCCTGGTTCAAGCTGGCGCGGGTTTTCAGGCTCAATACATCAGTGCCACCACCGGGTTCGCTCATGCCAAAACCCATTAAAAATTCGCCTTGGGTCAAAAGCGGCAGGTAATGGGCTTTTTGCTCTGGGGTGCCCACTTCCATAAAGACGCGAGCGGTCATTGACGTCAGCAGCCAATCGGTACCCAGCGAGGGAAATCGGCGCGACAACTCTTCGCACAAGATGGTGCCTTGCATGATGTCGCCGCCCGCCCCGCCATACTCTTCGGGCACTGAAATGCCCATCCAACCTTGAGCGGCCAACTTGGGCCAAATGCTGCGCGGAATTTTGCGCGCACGGTCATACTCGCGGATGGTTTTTTCTGGCAACTCGGTATCTAGAAAGTGGCGCACACTGTCACGCAACATTTGATGCTCGGGGATGGTGTCGAAATTCATCTGCTTCTCCTGTGGGACCCGTTCATTTTTGTGATGTCATGCTGGCGTGAAGTCCAACCATCCGTCAACTTTGGCGTAAATCAAAGCCCCTTGGTGACTGGCCATGGCAGCCTCGACAGTGCCGGCAGGTCGGTGCACAAAAACACCCCGACCCATCTCTTCACCACCCCACTGCACCCCACCATCGAGCACAAACATCTGACACCAAACGGCATGTGCACCCGCTGCGCTTTGTTGGTAACCTGGCGCCAATCGCCACAAAACGGTTTGTTGACCTGTGGTCGGGTTGCGACTGAGCACGCGCACCGACAGATGCGCCACATCAAAACCATCCAATCGGCCTTCGCCGCGCGCATAAGCCGTACCTGGCTGCCAAACCAAACTGGGCGACGACACTTTGCAAACGCGCCCCCGTGTTCCCAAAGATGCCTCTTGTCTGTCTGGCATCAAATGGTTGCGCCCGGCCGAGTCAGATGGGCACACATAACGGCTGACTGGCCCACTTTCATTGGATCGCCCCTCAAAGCCCAGCAGCAACTCCACACCCGGAAGGGTTTTTGCATGGTGAATCCAACCGGGGGGGCGCCAAAAGTAGTCGGCCTCATGCAGCGTACCCTCACCATCGAGCACCACCTCACCACCCAGCAAAAAACCCTCTTCCACGGAGTCATGGCAACAATGCGTCAAATCGCTGTAACCGGGTTCGAGTTGAACCAAATCCAAACGGCGCGTGCTGTCGCGGTCAAGGTATAGGTTTTTTTGCCGGTACTTGCCAAAGTTGGCCGCCACTTGATCGACCGGGCCCAGGTTGTCACGAAACGCTGGGGCCAAGGTCGCCAAATAATCCAGGCCACTTTCCCAGGGCATGCTGTGCGTGTCTAAAACCCTGGCGTGTTGTAAGCCCATGTGATGCTTTAGCCTTGAGGGACTGGCTGCCCATCGGTGACGACGGGCTCACCCAGGTAAACCTGCTGAACCACGGCACTGGCGCGCACTTCTTGCGGCAGACCCACTGCCAACACTTTGCCTTGGTGCAACACCGTGATGCGGCTGGCCACCGCAAAAACCACCGCCATGTCATGTTCGGTAAACACGCACGAGATGCCCAACTGTTTGGCCACCTGGTGCACCAACTGTATGGAGGCCAATCTCTCTTGCGCGGCCATACCGGCGGTGGGCTCATCGAGCAACAACAACTTGGGCTGGCTGGCCAAGGCAATCGCCAACTCCAAACGCTTTTGATCTCCATGGGCCAGCGTGCGGGCGGTTCGGGCCCATTGCGCGGCCAAGCCCACGCGCTCGAGCAAATCTTTGGCACGCTGAACATGCAGCCCACTGGCTGCAGTCCAGACTTTCCAAGTTTGCTGCGCATGTGCACACAATGCCACTTGCACGTTTTCCAAGACCGTCATGCCATGAAACACACGGGTGATTTGAAAGGTGCGCCCCATGCCCAGCCGGGTCAATTGATGGGGTGCAAGCCCGGTCACATTGCGTCCGTCAAAGGAGATGTGGCCCTCATCGGCCTTTAACAATCCTGTCAGTGTGTTGAAGAAGGTGCTTTTACCCGCCCCATTGGGGCCGATGATGGCGTGGAATTCCCCTGGCTTGACATGCATGTCCACACTTTGCAAAGCCTGCAGGCCTCCAAAGCGTTTGGAAATGCCCTCCACCTTCAGCACAAAGTCGGAGTTGTCGGCACTCATGTATCGACCTTTTTCAAGCGGCCCACCAAGCCAGTGGGCATGAGCAACACCAACAGAACAATGATGATGCCCATGGCCAAAGGCCAGTATTCAGTTTTGCCACTGATCATGACTTCGAGGACGACATAAACCGCAGCGCCAACAGCAGGCCCATAAAAGGACTGAACGCCACCCAGCACCGCCATCACCACGGGCGTGGCACTGGCCGTCCAGTTGAGCCAAGAAGGAAACACATTGCCGGTCGAAAAGGCAAACAACGCGCCTGCCAGTCCCGCACAAGCGGCGCTGATCACAAAAGCAACCCATTGGTGTTGACGCACATGGACGCCCACATACTGCACACGCATGGGATCGTCTTTGAGGGCACGCAAGGTCAAACCAAAAGGCGAATGGACCAAGCGATGCAACAGGTAAACACAGGGCAAGCACCAGGCCAAGGCGTACCAGTAATAACCCATGGGCGTACCCAATGTGCCGGGTGGCTTAAGACCCGTGATGCCATCATCCCCGCCCGTCAACCCAGAGGCCTTCATGGCCACGGTAAAAAGCAACATTTGGAAGGCAAAGGTGAGCATCGAAAAATAGATGCCCGAGCGGCGCACAGAAAAAAAGCCGATCATGCCGGCCATCGCAGCGGACACCGCCATGGCCACCAAGGGCGCGAGGGTGAACATCCACTCGACATCCAAACCACTGCGCTTGAAAAAAATCGCTGCGCTGTAAGCGCCAACCCCAAAAAATGCGGCATGCCCAAATGACAACATGCCGCCAAAGCCCAGTAACAAATTAAAACTCATGGCATACAGGGCAAAGGCCAGCACCTCGATGGCAATGAAAATCCAAAAATCACTCAGCGACCAGGGCAAAAGCACCAGCAAGGTGCACACCAAAGCCGCCCATTTGCGGTGCGCTGTCATTCGGGGCTCCCGAACAAGCCCCAGGGCCGAACAATCAACACCACAGCCATGCACACAAAAGTCATGACGACGGACCAGCCTGGGAAAGCCAGCACCCCATAGGCATTGATCACCCCCACCAACAGTGAGGCCACCAAGGCGCCCATCACACTGCCCATGCCGCCAATCACCACCACCACAAAAGCGTCAATGATGATTTGGACATGCAAGCCTGGCCCCACCGAGACCACAGGCGCAGCCAATGCCCCACCCAGACCCGACAGCGCAGAGCCCAGCGCGAACACGCTGGTGTAAAGCCAGCGCGTGTTGACCCCCAAGGCCCCCAACATCGCGCGGTCGTTGGTGGCCGCCCGGATGAAAATGCCCCAGCGGGTTTTGTGCAGCAGTACCCACAGCGCAACCGCCACCACAACACCAGTGAAGATAAGAAATAAGCGGTAATTGGGAAATGTGATGCCCAAGGTTTGTGCGGCACCCGACAAAGCCTGGGGCGCAGTCATAGACCGATCTTCATTGCCCCAGATCAGTTTGACGACATCGCCCATGATGAAAACCAGGGCAAAGGTGATCAGCAGTTGAAACTCATGGGGCGCGCTGTAGATCCTGCGCAAAAGACCCCATTCGATCAAGCCACCCACCAGGGCCAACACCACCGTTGCGGCCAACAAGACCCATGCAAACATGGCCCCGCTCTCGCCCCACTGGGCCGAGAGGCTGACAGCCACAAAAGCCCCCAGCATGAACAACACACCGTGCGCAAAATTCAGAATCCGCTGCACACCGAAAATGAGCGACAAGCCAGCAGAGATCAAAAACAGCAGCATGCCGTTGGAAACCCCAGCCAGCGTTTGGCGCGCCAAAACAGTGGGGTCGAGCATCCAAGCAAAGTGTTGCGAGAAAAACTCCATCATGATGACAAACTTGTAAGTTCGGTGGGCATTGAATCAGTTTGCCAGACCCGACGGCAAGTTGCAATCACTATTTGTCCGGACAAAAGAAAGCACATCCCCTAATGCGGGTTAACCCGGCTGCACCTGTTCGGTGCAAACTTGACTTCCATCAAAAGTCGGGGCAACTGCGATTGACAAGCACAGAGATATCACCTCAGAATCAAGCACGCATCAACCAAGGAGAATCTTGTGCACCGCTTGATCAAAAATCGTTTGTTACCCGCCCTGGCCCTGGCCGCGGCCTTGATCTCACCCTCGGCCCATGCGCAAGCGGCCAGCGGCAACGACCCCATCAAACTGGGGCTGATCGATATTTACAGTGGCGGCTTTGCATTCATTGCCGATTCCATTCGCACCGGATTTCAAATTGCTGTCGACGAAGCCAATGCGGCAGGGGGTCTCAAAGGGCGTCCGTTCCAATTGGTCAGTGCAGACATGGGCGGCCAAGTTGAGAAAGCCGTGACCGAAGGTCGGCGCATGATCTTGGAAGACAAAATCAAGTTCGTGACCGTGGGCATTCACAGTGGTGCAGCCATTGCCGTGGGCAATTTAGGCAAAGAGCACAAGGTGCTGGTGACCGGCGGTTTCGCCACCACCAAGCGCCTCACCGGCGAGTCTGGCCACCCCTACATTTCGCGCGCCAATTTGTCGACCGTAGAAATTGGCAGCGTGATCGCCGAATACATCAAGGCCAGGCCCGAAATCAAACGCATTTCAACCATTGCACCTGACTATGAATATGGTCAGCAATTCATCGAAGACTTCATGCGCGCCCTCAAGGCCGCCCGCCCCGATGTGGTCGTGGTTCGCCAGGAATGGTCTAAGTTGGGTGCCACCGATTTCTCGGCCCATGTCACAGCTTTGCAAGCCCAA
>Ga0209442_1000797_pt1 | contig 18358 bp, 18 predicted proteins | sample LauGreSBDMM110DD_2_FD_187565 | JGI IMG/M metagenome (GOLD analysis project Ga0209442, IMG submission 187565) | Freshwater lake microbial communities from Lake Michigan, USA - Sp13.BD.MM110.DD (SPAdes) (version 2) | ecosystem: Environmental > Aquatic > Freshwater > Lake | place: Lake Michigan...
GCCATATTGATTAGTACACAAAGCTTTTGCTGTGAGTTCAATAGAGCAGATGCGTCAGATAAAAATTGTTCATACTTGACGCTGCGTAAGTACTTGACGGCAGTTTGAATTAGATCCCTATCACCGCCAACAACTGATTGAAGTTGTCCAATTTCTTCGGACTCAATTTCGCCATCAGCCGCCATCATGAAAAGTAGACCAACTGCAAGTGCTAGCCTTGGTGAAAGCTTAGGGGGCTCACTTTTAAATGCATCAAACAATCCCATAAATAACTCCTTTGTTGAACGTAAAGAAAATGCTACAACATTTCTATGTCGTCAAAATTAACCTGCATAAATTGCAATTCAAGCACATGCAAGCATTGAGTAAGTTTCATAATTTTGGTATTCAGTAGAAAATAAATCATTAGGAAGCGATATTGATGTTTTATGTAGGTTAAGAATTTCCGACAACTTTGATAAAACCTCAGGACCATAACTTACTGGATGACCTTCACCATCAAGTGACATAACTTCTGCATGGTTTGCATATCTCATAAGTACTTGTTCATCAATAGATGAGCAGATATCAGAATTTTTCCCACGTAAGAGTAACACTGGCCCTTTGAAATTCTGCAGGCCATTGTCAAAATGAAGTCCAAGAAAATTGAAGCTGTAGCTGATATCTACATGCCCTGGGTGGCGTATTGCATCGATTAGACGGGGGTCGTAATGCATCTTCGTTAAAGGATCATCAGCGCTATCAGTGCTTTGAGAATTCTTTTTGTTGTTGTATAAATTAAACAATCCATTCCAACTAACGGTCAGTCCAACATCGTTCAGTATCAGACCTTTTACGCGTAACTCTTTCTGCGCAGCTAAATTTAGCGCAAGAAGTCCGCCCATACTGCTACCGAGCAAATATAAGCGCCTTAAAAGCCGTTTGTGAGTTGCGTGCAGATGTGTGATAAGTGTCCTGAGATCTTCTAAGTACACGCTCATTTTGTAGGTGCTACCTTCATCCAACCAATCAGATTTGCCGCGACCACAGTGATCTACTGTGATGAGGCGACATCCTTCGTGTTGCTCAACAAAATTTACTATTTCGTCAAACGCATTTTGACTCTCAAGAATCCCTGGTATGCACAGAAGAATATTTTCACTGGTGACATCTCCAAACTCTCTGAAAGCTAACCTTCGAATCGGCGCTTGGTCTTTATAAAGATCGGGATTGTGTTTGATCATTTTTACTATTCTTGTTAGCACACAATTGGCTTTTAGTAATGCATTGCATGTGTTGTTTTGTATCTGTACCAAGCTACTAGAAAGCGATAAATCGATATAAAAATCATTTTTGTAGCTCTAAATTTTGATTTGGGTTTCATAGTGCAATTCCTTCACCATTTTTCATGTGGTAGACCCTGATCCAGTACTCAACCTCAGTACCGTTTCTTGGCTTTTTACTATTTATAAAGTATTCCAGGTTGTCTTCGTAAGAAGCTCCTGCAAACAGACTTTTGATCCATTTCCAAATTTGCACAATGATCTCCTTTAAATTGGATATGCATCACTATGCTGGGGTATACCCTTATTTAAAGCAAGAAGAATTTCTAGAGTGGTAACTCTAAAACGAAATTCACTTTGATCTGTGCAGGTTGGTTAGCTTCAAGTGATGAAGTGGTGCTGAAGGTAATGCTCTTGTCACGTTTGGCTGTTATAAATTCCTTGTCTTTTTTCTTGTTTCAAATTTATACACCTCTTAGGAGCGCATTCAATGTCGAGTTCATTTAGCAAATTATTTAAATCTTGTTTGTTTTATTGCTCAAACAGCCATTTGCTACAACTGCCCTCCTGAGTGGGCTGACTGGGGTACGCAACTGAATGCAATTAAATCAAAAGTAGGTGTTACGGTACCGCCTGACAACAAAAACTCTGGACAATCTCTAGCGCAATTGGTCGCTGAGAAGGCCAGTCCTGTTGCAGACGTCACCTATCTAGGTGTTACCTTTGGCATCCAGGCGCGCAAAGAGGGCGTTGTTACTCCCTATAAACCTGCTGCATGGAATGACATTCCTGCTGGATTAAAAGATGCTGATGGAAATTGGTTCACTATTCATTCTGGAACTTTAGGTTTCATGGTGAATGTAGACGCTCTTAAAGGCAAGCCAATACCTAAGACTTGGGCAGATTTGCTTAAACCTGAATATAAAGGTTTGATTGGATATTTAGACCCCTCATCAGCCTTCGTGGGATATGTAGGCGCGGTTGCTATCAATCAGGCACGCGGGGGTACGCTGGATAACTTTGGTCCTGCTATTGATTATTTCAAAGCATTGATGAAAAACGAACCCATCGTCCCAAAACAAACCTCCTACGCTCGTGTGCTTTCAGGAGAGATTGCAATTTTGTTGGATTACGACTTTAATGCTTACCGCGCTAAATACAAAGACAAAGCCAATGTGGAATTTGTGATTCCTGCCGAGGGATCTTTGGTTGTCCCATACGTGATGAGCTTGGTCAACAAAGGCCCAAATCAAGTAAATGGTAAAAAGGTTCTTGACTTTGTTTTAAGCGATGAAGGTCAAGCTATATGGGCTAACGCATATCTGCGTCCAGTTCGTGCGAGTGCAATTCCAAAAGAAGTTCAGGCGCGTTTTTTACCCGCCAGCGAATACGCCAAGGCAAAAACGGTCGATTACGGGAAAATGGCAGAAGTACAAAAAGCGTTTTCAGATAGATATCTCAAAGAAATTCAATAACCACGGGTTATCAAGTACGCGTGAGACTTCCTAGCGTGCGCAATAACGATGTTGGAGTAAATCGAGTGCTACTGGTGTGTATTGCGCCAGTAGTTACTTTTTTTTGTGCATTTTGGTTGTTACCCATAGCGAGATTGTTAGCGCTTCCCGCGGAGAAGGGGTGGGAAATGTATTTCGTAGTGCTTACTAACAGCAAATATCTTATGAGTTTGTTGAATACATTGTTACTGTCTGTCTTGGTGACATTGCTAACTTTGATAGTAGGGGGGGGCGTTGGAATTTTTTTGGCGCGAACTGAATTTCTAGGGCGGCGACTCCTAATTTCCTTGCTTACTTTACCGTTGTCGTTTCCCGGGGTTATTGTTGGGTTTTTTATTATTCTTCTAGGCGGGCGGCAAGGCACGATTGCAAATTTTGCTGATGACATGGGGTGGGGTCGCTGGACCTTCGCTTATGGTTTCCTAGGTTTGTTTTTGGCCTATTTATATTTTTCATTGCCGCGTGCAATTTCTTCTTATACCGCCGCTGCAGAGTCAATGAATTCCTCGCTTGAAGAGGTGGCGCGATCACTAGGTGCTTCTCGTTTACAAGTGATACGTGATGTTTGGATTCCTGAATTAGCCCCAGCTACTCTTGCCTGTGGTGCAATAGTATTTGCTACAGCTATGGGCGCATTTGGAACTGCATTTACTCTGGCTAGCAAGTTTGAGGTATTGCCCATCTCCATTTATAACGAATTCACCAATTATGCGAATTTCTCTCTTGCTGCATCGTTGTCGATTGCATTGGGACTAGTAACTTCTCTTACTTTAGCTTTGGCGAGACGCTGGAGCAATGATCCTGTAATTGGGTAAAACAAATGAAAAGCAATATACGACAAAGTCCGATATTGCTATTGCTGACTATTTTGGTTTCACTCTTTATTATCTGTCCTGCTTTGTTATCCATCACTTCAGGGTTAGAGGAGAACTACAGTAAAGGATGGAAAAGTGGATTTACTTTACGTTGGTTAAGAGATGTTTGGAGCAATTACGGAAATACAGTGACTGCTTCTATAGCTATAGCACTTTGTTGCGTTATCGGGAATGTGTTGCTTGGAGTAACTGGGGCATACGCTCTAGCAAGATCGAAATCTAAACTTTCAATTTGGTTTGAAGAGTTATTGACATTACCTGTAGCAGTTCCTGGACTTGCGACTGCCTTAGCACTAATACTGGCATATGGGCAGGTAAGAGAATTTCGACAAAGCTTTGCTTTCGTATTGGTTGGTCACATGATCTTTACACTTCCTTTTATGGTGAGAACTGTAGCTGCTTCATTTAGGAGACAAGAACTCATTGCGCTAGAAGAGGCATCTGCAACTTTAGGCGCAGGTTTCATTGAAAGATTCTTCAGTATTTTGGTGCCTGCCGCATTGCCCGCTATTTTGAGTGGAAGCTTGATGGTTTTTACCCTCTCTATAGGCGAATTTAATTTAACGTGGATGCTTCACACGCCACTCACACGCACATTGCCGGTGGGTTTGGCAGATAGTTATGCGTCAATGCGTATTGAAATTGGCTCAGCCTACACCATGGTATTTTTTATCGTGGTCTTACCACTTTTATGGTTAATGCAATTCGTAGCCTCTTTAGCAGATAAGAAATATGGAACTTGAGCGAACTGCAGTTGATATTCGCCAATGCGAAAAAACGTTTCTAGATGGAACGAAGGCTCTTCAGCTAACAAATTTGCTTATTGAGCCTGGAGAGGTTGTTGCTCTCTTGGGCCCATCTGGTTGTGGCAAAACAACATTGCTGCGCATCATTGCTGGCTTGGAAAAATCAGATGGCGATGGTTCGGTTTGGTTTGGTTCTGATAATGTGACCCGTTTGCCTGTGGAGCGTCGTGGTATCGGTATGGTGTTTCAGCACTACGCATTGTTTCCTCAAATGAGCGTTGCTTCAAATATTGGGTATGGTTTGAAAATCAGAGGCGTATCTGAGCAAGAGATTAAGCGTACTGTTGGAGAGTTGGTGGATTTAGTTCGCCTAAATGGTCTAGAACATAGGAAACCTAAAGAACTCTCGGGCGGTCAACGTCAGCGCGTTGCTTTAGCACGCGCAATTGCAGTTCGACCAAAAGTATTGCTGTTAGATGAGCCGCTTACAGCTCTGGACGCAAAGCTTAAAGAATCTTTGCGCGATGAACTTGCTGACTTATTACGCCGTTTAAATATCACAGCTATCCACGTTACACATGATCAACATGAAGCGATGTCAATTGCCGATCGTTTGGTAGTCATGCTTGCAGGTAAAGTAGTACAGGTTGGTACTGCTGAAGATTTATACCGCTCTCCTAAGCATCCATTCGTTGCATCATTTTTAGGGCGAATCAACACCTTAAAAGTCATCCGAGATAGTAGAGGTCAAACAGGTGTTTGCATTGGAGGGACATGGATTCCTTGTTTTGCTTCAGTAAATAAGGATTCAGAAGTGATGCTTCGTCCTGAAGATATTTCATTGAGCGTAGTTGATAGTCTCGATAGCCCAACAAAAATTGCGCATCGAGTTTTCTTAGGTGATCGCGTGCATTTGCGTGTTCATACAGAAGATGCTGGTGATTTGTTAGTGGATGCAGCGCGCGATTGTCCTTTTCAAACCGGTGAATCAGTGAAAGTACATGTTGCGGCTGAAGCTTTGATGTCATTTGGAGATTACTAATGTCAACTTATCTATATCAAATCACAGATCCACATATCAGAGAACCTGGGCAGCTAGCATATGGCCGACTAGATACAGCCCCTTATTTTCGTCGTGCAATTGAAACAATTTTGATACAACCGCAAGCACCAACTGCCCTGGTACTTACTGGAGACCTCACTGATTTTGGTAGGCCAGAGGAGTATGCACATCTTCAATCATTGATGCGAAACTTAACTTGCCCCATTTATATGCTTGCAGGTAATCACGATAACCCGGAAATAATGCGTAAGGCTTTTCCACAACTTACATATTTGGGTGATAGCGGCCCCATGCAGTTTTCGGTCACAGTTGGAGATATCCAGCTCATTGCTTTAGACACAACCTTACCTTATCAAAGCCATGGCGCCTTAACGAGTGATCGCCTTGCTTGGTTAGAAACAGAACTAGAAAAGCACTCGCACTCCCCGGTTGTCATCGCAATGCACCACCCCCCATTTAAAACCTTAATTGGACACATGGACAAGATTGGTTTGCTACATGGATCAGAGGAGTTGAAAGAACTTGTCATGCGACATGTAAATGTTGAAAGGTTAATCTGTGGTCACTTGCACAGAAATATCACGGTGCGATTTGGAAATACTGTTGCGTCAAGTTGCTCTTCACCCGCCCATCAGGTTGTTATGGACTTAGACACAGAGGCGGTATCGCAATGGAATTTAGAGCCTGGTGGGATGCATGTTCATGCATGGACTAAGGAGAGCGGGTTAATTTCCCATTACCTTCCCGTTGGAAATTTTGATGGCCCTTATCCGTTTCATATAGACGGTAAATTAATTGACTAAAAACTAATTTGATTAGTTACTTCAGTTCAAACTGGCTTGCGATCGTTATACATGAACATGCTTTGGTTCAGAAATAGTTGGCCCTACGTTTACACCACTTGCATTTGTTTTAAAAAAGAATAGAGTGATCACTTCTATATTAAATCTCGAAAGGATTTAATGAAAAACACTCGGATTTAATGAAAAACACTCTAAGGCGCATTCGCGTGTTCTTTGTAAGATCATCTCAGCACTTATCTGAAATGCTTTATGTCCCAAGCCAGACAGGCTCTCACGATTTGGGTGAGCAATACATGGGTGACACAGCTAGCACTTATGTTGAGCACAAGAATTATCCAGAGTCAGCCCGCGCACCATTTAGAGGGGTTGAATTGACAAAGCGTCACTAGCAAACGCTTTCATTTCATTCCAAGCGGGTTCAACTCCCGCTCGCGTCGCTATAAGATTTTGTAGATACCGTTGGTAGGTCATTGACCTGACACATATTGTTATTACAAACGTTTTTGTTGATATCGAAATAGCAAGTTCATGGTAACCACAAGGAGTAATGCAATGTCGGAACACAAAAATGATGAAGTATTTGAGATGGATACAGAGTTCACTGACGACTTAGAAAGCCCTAGCGAGAGCCACCGAATGGCTGCATACCACTTCAAACAAGCCTATCTGCAGCATGAACTTGCTGCATCTGCTTTTGATAGTGGGGACCAAAATGCAACGGATATGCACGCATTTATCGCATATCGCCATCAACTCAATGCAGTGCAATTTGCTGAAATTGCAGTCATGGAAGTTCAGGGCATTGACGAAATCGAAGAAATTGAAGAGTAATTAGAAACACCATGGGGCAGAGTGATGAATGCATTGAATCACGCCCCCAATTTATCAACAGAGTCCGTGATGACTCCATCCGTTCCTAGTGCAATAAGGGAATCTGCAATATCTGGCTCGTTCACCGTGTAACTCAAGCACTGCATATTTTGAGCATGCACAGTCTCAACCAGCTCCATGTTCCATAGTTTGTAATTACAAACAATCGCCACACATTCAAGTTCGAACGCAGTTTCTAACCATCCATCCCATAGGGAATGTAAAAGCAGTCCCCTAGGCAAAAAAGGTGCTACTTGTTTAGCTGCAACCAATGCTTCTGTTTTGAATGAAGTGAGTAGTGGAGGTATGGATGCAGCTTGCCATAGGTGCATAGCCTCCTTAGCAACGTTAGTGCCTGTAAGAGCTTCTGTACCTGCAGTGGGTTTAATCTCAATATTTAAAAAATAACCATGGCTGATACAAAACTGCGCAACGCTTTCAAGCGTGGGTAAGGTCTCACCTGCATAGGCCGCAGAGTGCCAACTTCCTGCATCTAATTGAGAAAGATGCGACCAATCATGCGAACCGGCAACACCAGTGCCGTTCGTGGTGCGTTCCAAATATTCATCATGCAACAAGAACACCACACCATCACTACTTAGTTTTGCGTCGCATTCAAACATGCGGTATCCGAGTTTTGCGCCAAGCTGGAATGCGGCTAAGGTGTTCTCAGGAGCCAGCTTACCGGCGCCGCGGTGGGCAATCCACTTGGGGTAAGGCCAGGGTTTCATAGGCTGAAGTTGCGGTGAGTAACTACAACGCGCTATTTTGATCGATGGCAGCTTGTTGCTCCGCCAATTCCCATCGAATTTTTGATAAAACCCAGAGGCTTGCCAAAAAAAGTAAAGCGGTGCTTGCAATAGCTAATCGTTGTCGCCCGTCACTCAGATAAGTAATCAAGCCATACAGCACAGGGCCTAATATAGAAGCAGTGCGAACAGCAAAAGACCACAGTGAAAAAACTTGCGCACTGCGGTCTGGCGGTGTCAGTCGCCCCACCATCGCGCGCCCCACCGATTGGCTTGCACCCATACATAAGCCAGCAAATGCAGCAGCAAACCAAAAATAAAAAACATTAGGACTTATGGCAGCGATTACACAAGCCAAGACCCAGCCAACTAATGTCAACCGTAATGTTTTGATGTGCCCGATCTGGTCTTGCATCCAGCCAAGCCCCCAGGCGCCTAACAAGGCAGCAATATTGAGCAAGAAAATCAACATCATGGTGTCTTGCTTACTCATGCCCATTTCACCTTCGGCATAAATAGCGGCAACCGTGATGGCTACTGCAACGCCTGCCTGGTAAAGCGTGATGCATTTCAGAAGCTGCATAAATGAAGGTCTATCTCTGGCCCATTGCAGTGCTTCAACTAAATCATTCCACCCTTTTCTTAAGAATTGGGCTGCTTCTAAATGGGGTTGGGGTGTTGCTCTTTCGGGTAATCGCCAAAAGGTGTAACTGCTGGCTAATAAAAAAATAATGGCAGTGATCCACATCGTAGGTGGGACAACTTCTGAAGTAGTTAAACCAGCCTTCAGTCCACTGATGATCCAAAACAAACATATGGCGAGCGTCAGCATGCCGCCTACATACCCCCACGCCCAGCCCCAGCTGCTGACTTTTCCCATCGAGTCGGTTTTTGCTAGCTCTGGCAAAAATGAAGCAATGAGTGACTCGCCGACGCTAAAAGACACGTTGGAGATAACTATCCAGAAAACAGCCCAAGCCATATCGCCAGGGCCAGACCAACCGAGCGCAGCAGTTCCAATCACACAGGTCATAGTGCTGACCAATAGCGCTCGCTTCTTCATTGCATGACGATCACACCAAGCACCTATGGCAGGCATGAGCAGCATGCTGAAAAGGTAAGACACGCTAAGGCTACTGACCCATAACAAGGTGGCCCATGCAGCATTACCAGCCACGATGCCAACAAAATAGGTGGCAAACACTGCTGTTAGTACTACCGTGGTGTAGCCAGAGTTAGCAAAGTCAAACATCGCCCAAGCAAATACTTCACTGCGTTTCACGCCAGGCAGGAGTGCAGAGTTGTTCATAGTTGCATTTCTGTTCAAGGAAATTTAAAAGCCACTGATATTACTATCAGTGGCTGATTTAAAGGCTTATGTTTAATTAGCTTACTAAGTAGAACCAATGTGCCAACTTCGTTAATTAAGCCGTTACCACATTCAGTATTTTTCCGGAACAACCATTTCACTCGGCACAGGATTGCGAATGTAATCAGGATTTCTTACGCGTGCGGGCAAAGCAATCTCAGCATGTTCCACTTCGTGGTAGTTGAACTGGCCCAGTAAATGGTCAATGCAATTGAGGCGAGCTCGTTTTTTATCTACGGCTTGCACGACCCACCAAGGTGCTTCAGGAATATGCGTGCGTTCAATCATGGTTTCTTTGGCTCGGGTGTAGTCTTCCCAGCGGCGACGGCTCTCTAAGTCCATAGGGCTTAGCTTCCATTGCTTTAGTGGGTCATGGATGCGTCCTAAGAAGCGAGCGTGTTGTTCGTCGTCTGTGATGGAGAACCAATACTTTAACAAAGTGATGCCACTGCGGCCCAACATTTTTTCAAATTCAGGAACGCTTCTAAAAAATTCTTCGTATTCGTCATCGGTACAAAACCCCATAACGCGCTCTACACCTGCTCGGTTGTACCAGCTGCGGTCAAAGAGAACGATTTCACCTGCAGCGGGCAAATGTGTGACGTAGCGTTGAAAATACCACTGCGTTCTTTCGCGGTCGTTGGGAGCAGGCAAGGCAGTGACACGACAAACACGCGGGTTGAGTCGCTGGGTAATGCGTTTGATCACACCTCCTTTGCCAGCAGCATCTCTACCCTCAAACAAGATCACTACTTTTTGTTTGGTGGCTACCACCCAATCTTGTAACTTGACCAATTCGCCTTGTAAGCGCAGGAGTTCACGAAAGTAGCTAACGCGCGCTTGCCTCTCCTCAGGGCTTGCTAGCGGATCGTTTTCGTTTTCACCATCATCGATGGCCATTTCTAGCTCTTCGTCAATCGAGTCCAAAATGTCTTCGCGAATTTTGCGTAATTGCTCTGCGTCGAATTGGGATTTGTCGGACATATGCGGGTTCCTTTGTTCGAAATCATCTACTTTCTTCATGGCAAATTCATGACTTTTGTCACGATTCATTCACAAATAATATGTAGAGTGGAATACTAAATAACTATTACGCAATAATTCAATGCAAATATTTCAGCGTTTGACCTATTACTGTGTGGTGCTGTTTTCTATCCACGTACTTGCAGGATGCGCTGTTAGACCATATGTGATGGACAAAGCGGCCGACGCCTTGGCCATACAGGGGCAATCAGACGAAGACGATATTCTTTTGGCGCGTGAAGCCAGTGCTTTTTATCTGAAGCTGTCGGAGTCCGTTCTCAAAGAAACACCTGCTAATTTAAAACTGGCTGAATCTGTGGCCGCAGGCTTTACCCAATACGCCTATGCCTTTGTGGCTTTTGATGCGGAGAAGCTCGAGTCACAAGACGCCAAAGCGTCGCAACGTATTCGTGAACGTGCAGCGCGCTTGTATTTAAGAGCGAACCAACATGCCATGCGCGCGCTCGAAAAAACTACGCCTGGATTTAAGCAAGCCTTAATTCAAAACGATCCACAACTTTTGACCCGCTTAAGGCAAGACCAAGTTGGGGTGGCATATTGGGCTGCTGCTTCTTGGGGTGGTTTCATTTCTTTATCAAAAGACGATCCTGACAAAGTGGCGGATCTTCCGCTTGCCATTAATCTAGCTACCTTTGCGTGGAAAAAAAATCCAGACTACGGCAACGGTGGACTCACAAGTTTGATGGGAACTTTTGAAGCATCGCGTCCTGGCGGTTCATTGACGCTCGCAGAAAAATATTTCGACCAAGCGATTGCGCAAAGCAAAGGCGAAAGCGCAGGTCCTTGGGTAGCAAAAGCTGAAAGCATTGCGCTAAAAAAACAAGACCAAAAAATCTTTACCCAGTGGTTGAATGAGGCAATTCAAATTGCTAAAGCCCATCGCAATTTAGAAAACGAAGTAATGCGTGAGCGCGCAATGTGGCTGCTTGAAACGGTAGATGATCTTTTTTAAAGGTTGGATATGTTGATACCTGTGATTCGTACCTTAACTTTTTTATTGGCCTGCCTACTAACAAGCCAAGGCGTTTTTGCTGCAGACAAGCCGTTTCGCATTGGAACGCTAGCACCAAAAAATTCGCTGTATCACCGCCAGCTATTAGAAGTGGGTGAGGCATGGCGTGCGGCCCAAGGCGGTAATGCCAAGTATGTGGTGTTTCCAGATGGCAGCCAAGGTGGGGAGGCCGAATTAGCGCGTCGTATGCGCATTGGGCAACTCCAAGGGGCGTTGTTGTCTGTTGTGGGGTTGAACGAGATAGAGCCTTCAATCAGTGCTTTGCAATCTATGCCATTGCTTTTTAAGAATTGGGAAGAAGTCGATTACGTGCGCGAAAAAATGCGTCCTGCTATGGAGAAGAAATTCCTCGACAAAGGCTTTATTGTTTTGGCTTGGGGTGATGCAGGTTGGGTACGGTTCTTTTCAAAGGAGCCTGTTTTTCGCCCAGACGATTTCAAGAAAATGAAATTCTTTTCCTTTTCTGGCGAGAGTGAGCAACAAGAAATCATGAAAAGCTTAGGCTACACACCCGTTCCGTTAGAAACAGCGGATATCTTGCCGGCTGTCCAAACGGGCATGATTAATGTGGTGCCGTCTACGCCTTACTTTGCTCTGGCAACGCAAGTCTTCAATACAGCGCCCAATATGTTGGAAATCAATTGGGCCCCAGTCGTGGGTGCCTTGGTGGTGACCCAAAAAGCTTGGGACGATATGTCACCAGCTGGGCAGCAAGCGCTCAAATCTGCAGGTGAAAAAGCAGGTGCACAAATTCGTAACAAAGCACGACAAGAGGTAGAAGAGGCAGTTGAAGCGATGAAGAAACGCGGCTTGGTTGTTAACAAGCCTAATACGGAACAACTGCGCGAATGGACCGACTTAGCTGAAAAGCTATATCCCCGCATTCGCGGAAATTTAGTACCCGCAGAGACTTTTGATGAAGTCTTCAAGCATCTCAAAGCCTACAGGAGCGGTAAAAAATAATGCATAGGCTCAACCGTATCGACGAAGCCATTGCCTCACTAGCCTTGGTGTTGATGGCGGTTATTCCGTTGGTCGAAATTTTGGCCCGTCCCTTTATGGGAAAGGGTATCGAAAATGCTCCGCTTTTTGTTCAACACATGGGATTGGTATTGGCGATGTGGGGTGCTATTGCAGCAGAACGCTATGGACACCTAACCAGCTTGGGGCGCCTCTTTGATAGAGGCGAGCAATTCGCGCATATTGCAGCCGGTGTGATTTGTGGGGTTCTAGCATGGGCAAGTTGGCAATTCGTATTGAGTGAAATTGCCTCTCCCAAAGAATTGGCATATGACATTCCTGTGTGGTGGTTGCAAGCCACCATGCCTTTGGGATTTGCCATATTAGGTGCCAAGCTGGCTGCGCGTGGGCAAGATAACCAGTGGGTGAAAACTGCTTTTGCGTTCGTTTGGCCGCTGACCGGTATTTGTTTGGCTGCTTGGGTGGACGGCGAAGTCATGCTCTTGTGGCCATGTGTTCTTATATTAGTTGCCGCTTTGCTGTGTGGAGCTCCTATATTTGTTGTACTTGGAGGCTTAGCCTTAGCTCTTTTTGCGAGCGAAGGTTTACCTTTGGCTTCCATTGCGCTGTCGCATTACCAAATTACTGTCAATCCATCGCTTCCCGCATTGCCTTTGTTCACATTGGCAGGCCTGATATTCGCTAAAACAGGCGCTGCAAATCGCCTGGGCGTTTTGTTCATCGCATTTTTTGGTCATGGCGTGTTGGGGACTGTGATCGCTGCAACGGTGTTGTGTTCTTTCTTCACTGCATTTACCGGAGGCAGTGGCGTTACTATTTTGGCTTTAGGCGGTTTACTACTTCCTTTGCTTAAAAATGCTGGCTACCCAGAGCAACGCGGTATCAGTTTGGTGACGAGTGCCAGTGCTTTAGGTGTGTTGTTAGCACCTTCGGTGCCATTGATCATGTACGCCATCATTGCGCGGGTGCCTATCAACACCATGTTCCTAGCTGGCTTGGTACCTGCTGTGGTGATGGTGGTTTGTCTATTACTTTTTGGTGGCTATTTGCGGGTAGGTAAGGAGCATGCAACGATCCATTCTGAAAATCTCTCATTACGAAAAGCTCTCGACCAAGCCAAGTGGGAAATTTTGGCGCCCTTCGTGGCTATAGGCTCATTGGTAAGTGGTTTGGCAACGCCAACAGAAAGCGCTGCATTGACTGCAATCTATGCGGTGCTCACACAATCAATCGCCCATAAAGAATTAAATTGGCGTTTGATGGGTGAGTGCTTGTCGCAATGCGCACAAATCATTGGTGGTGTGATGTTGATATTGGGCATGGCTTTGGGATTGACCAATTATTTGGTCGATGCCGGCATTCCAGATTTGGCTATTGACTGGGTACAGGGCATCACACAAAACAAGTTTGTATTTTTGTTAGCGCTCAATGTGTTTCTTTTTGTTGCTGGCGCTTTGATGGAAATATATGCCGCAATCGTGGTGCTAGTCCCATTGTTGTTACCCTTAGCAATCAGCTACGGAATAGACCCGGTTCATTTCGGTATTATTTTTCTTGCCAATATGGAGATGGGATTTTTATGTCCACCCGCTGGAATGAATATATTCTTTGCTTCTGCAGTCTTTAAACAGCCGATTCGCAAAGTAGCTATTTCAGTGCTTCCTGCGTTGTTAGCAATTTTTATTGGAACTTTGATTATTTCTTGGTTGCCGATTGTTGCAACAGGCTTGCCAGAGTATCTCGGCCAAATGGCTAAATAATGGATCGGGCTAAAGTACCCATAAACAAAGGTTCATCATGGATTTAATCTTATGGCGCCATGCAGATGCAGAAATTGCCTCCGAAGGGGAGGATGACTTATCACGTGAACTCACCCTTAAAGGCGAAAAACAAGCCGTACGAATGGCCGCTTGGCTAGATCGCCACCTACCAGAGGGCGTACGCATTTTGGTGAGCCCTGCGAGAAGAACGGAGCAAACTGCTAAAGCATTGAATCGCAAATACAAATTACGCGACGAACTGGTGCCTGAGAGTAGCGCTGATGAAGTGCTGGCCTTGATCAAATGGGATCTCGAAAAAGGCCCGCAAGGCAAGGGGCCTGTTCTTTTAGTAGGGCACCAACCTTATTTAGGTGAAATAGCAGCCAGACTACTGGGCATGCAAGAGCACAGTTGCGCTATTCGTAAAGGTTCTGTTTGGTGGTTACGATCGCGCTTGCGTGAAGAGTATTCTGAAATCCTGTTGCTCAATGTGATCAACCCAGACTTCATTTAACTATTGAAGTGATTCGAGTTGCGTTTGCACCTTGCTTTGTGCCAATTGCGCTAAGGTGCGCCGCGTATGTCCATAGGATGCAATAGGTTCTGACACCACGACTTGCACCACTATGGGTGGTGCACAAATCACGCGGTGAAGAGATTGCAAAAATCCAATATCACCGACGAATGCCGGTGTAATACTCATGGTGTGGGTTGCTTGGTCTTTATAGCGCAAGCTCAGTGCAATCACTTCACACGAATGCGCTACTGCTACTTCAAATAAGTTCGAATGGAAAAGGCCGACTTGATGGCCCTCTGTGCTGGTGCCCTCTGGAAAACCAGCGATGCACATGTTTTTTTGAAGAGCCTCAGTCAGGCCTTGCACCATCTTGCGCGCAGAGCTGGGGGACCCGCGGTTAACAAAAACAACATCACACCCTTTGGCAATGTGTCCAACCACAGGCCATCGGCTCACTTCTTGTTTGGCTACAAAAATACTGTGTTGCAGTGTTTGGATTACCAAAGGGTCGAGCCAAGAAATATGGTTAGCTACTAACAACGGGTCGAGCCAAGAAATATGGTTAGCTACTAACAACCGAGATGGCTTGGAGGCGGAGGTGCCCATATCGCCTATCACTTCAACCGAAATATCTAACAACTTTAAAGTATCAGCTGACCATTGTTGAATTGCCAAACTTTGACCTGCTTGGTCTAAGCGTGGCAATTGAACAAACAAAACCCAAAATGCTTTTATAAAAGCATAGAGGAGGCGCAGGTAGGTAAGGAACACCAATTACTTAGAAGGAAATCCTTTGGGCTTAACCACACCTTTGACCGCTGCTTGTCCCAAGATAAAGAACACATCGGTGTTGTCCATGACACCCGTGAAAGACCATGCACCAGGTCCAAAGGCAGACAGTGGAATATCACTGGCAGTATGCACACCACTGTTTCCAGGGACTTGACCAGTCACCATGAATTTACCCTCTGCATCACGTGTAATAAGGTCTGCTGGATAGACGGAGAGTGGCTCTGATTTGGAGAAAGGTTGTTGGCTATCTTGGATAGGACGATCATTGGTGCGCCAATCTTCATGGCGGTCAGTGTTGGCGCCATATCCCACTAACAAGCGGTTATCGACATTGGTGGTTTCTGGATAGCCATCGTTTGCGAGGCGGTATTTGGGAAAACCAGCTTTTTCATAGGCCCCAACAACTTTATCGCGCAAATTAGCCACGCCCCCCTCTTTGGCTAACTCTGCCAATTTGCTATCGCTCACGATAGAGCCACCAATCAAAGAAACGCCAGAGACTTCGTGGTCAGCGGTAATGATGACCAATGTGTCGCCACGCTTTTGCGCGAAAGATTGTCCGACACGAATGGCATTGTCAAATTCAATGGTGTCCAAAATCCAGCGCTCGGTGTCCATATTGTGGGCTTGCTTGTCGATAGATGCAGCCTCCACCATGAGCACAAATCCATTTTTATCTTTGGACAACACATCCAGAGCTTTGACAGTCATTTCTTCCAGCATAGGCTGATCAGGAAATCCAAAGTCGTCTACTACGCTACCTTTGACGCCATTCTTCTTTCCTCTGCGGCCATCGATTTTGTCTAAGGCCACGTTCATGTTGGAGTATGCAAACAAGCCCAACAATTTGTTGGTTTGTGCGGGGTTGACAGCATCTAAAGATGATTTATCTGACGCATACGCAAAACCAGCAGATTTGAAATCGGCGATTAAGTCACGGTCTTTGTCTAATTTACCTGGACTAGCGCCCCATCTTTTCACGATGTCAGCTGTGTGCGCATCCGTGCTGGAAAAAGCGTAGTCATTTCTGTCTGAACGTTGTGAGCCAGGCACTGTCGAAGGCAAGAACCACTTGCGACCACCGCCCATTAAAACGGATAGGCCAGTCAAATTCCGGTCATCGAAAAACTGATCCACGATGCCGGTTCCAGCGCCACGATTGCTGGTGTGAATGGCGTTTGCGGCAGGCGTTGCATCAAACACATCCGCGGTAGTAACGATGCCCAAGGCTTTGCCTTGGGTGCGTTTGAGGTACTCACTTAGATATTCAATACGCGGATTGTCAAATGGGTCCAACGTGTCATCAGGGAAAACGCCTTCTTCATTGTTGTTACCTTTATTACCCGAGACATAGGCAGCCATTCCAGGTGCTGAATCGGTCACGATGGAATTTAAAGAGGCAGTTTTCACTAGGCCTGTAACAGGGAAAGTATCCATAGCCAGTGGCTTAATCGATTTACCTTGCGCGAATCCGCCAGCAACGATACGTGCGGCAGATCTATGAGCAACACCCATTCCATCGCCAAGGAAGATGATGATGTTTTTGACTTTTTGACCGCCATTCTCGAACGGCACAATTTCAAAATTACCAGTTGCAACAACCTTTTGGCCATCACTTTGTGTGGCAGTCATCGTGAATGTATGCGTGCCTGGAGTCTTGATCGTGATGGCACGAACTGTTGCAACAGCACTATTTTTTGGAACGTTCGGTAAGCATCCAGTAGAACAATCGCGCAAAGCAGTAGATACCTTGACCAATTGGTTATTGATAGCAAACTCTGCTTTGGTAATCGATTTGTTGGCGTCATCAGGTTTGATGGTGGCTTGCAGATCAAAACGTTGCTCAGGCAAAAAGCGCGCAATGATGGGCGCTGGTTGACCGCTGCTAAAGAGTTCACTAGGCGGGGTTAGTCGCGTAACTACGGGTTGCGCAGACACATATGCGCTCAAAGTCAGTAAGCAGGTGAGTGTTGATATCGGTAAAAAACGTTTAGTTGTTTTCATGGTGGTGTGTGGATTTCTTAAAAAATTAATGAACTGGTAATTGCAATTGAAACCATGACACAGTGCCTTCTGCGTCTTCATGTCTTCCAACAAGCAAAGTGCCCTCTAAAACAAGCGCCCCTGCTTTGTGTGCAACAGCCAAATTCGCTTGGCTTGGGTCTAACTTCACCAAAACAGCAGACGCTGGTAAATCATTAGCGGGCCCATCAGCATGTTCACTCATCTGGATTGGCATAGGCGCGAAGTAGAACTGGCCTATAGAGTCCTCTTCGCTTTTAACCATAAACCCTCGCATACGCACGTTATGGCCTTGCATGCTTTTGGCATTGGGTGCAATTTCAAGCCCATTGGGTCCAATGGGGTGCTTCAGTAAATCACCAAAACTGAGTAAAGGGGTGTCAACAGCATACGCATTGTTGAAGGCTAACAACGTACAACAAGCGATGCCTAATATGAACCTGACAAATGCCACATTCGCTCCTTAAAAAAGCTAGTCTAGAGCCCTCGTATGACTTTAATGTGACATATTAATGAAAAGATGCACGACTGGTTATCGCCACGTTAAAACTTAAAATGGCGAATAACATCAAATCATGCACACACATTCCCATTCCCATGAGAAACACAAATCTCACATGTCGCCAGATTGGCTGGACAGAGACTTAAGCCTGCTCGCATTCAATGCCCGCGTGCTCGATTGGGTTAAGCCCCATGAGAAACACAAATCTCACATGTCGCCAGATTGGCTGGACAGAGACTTAAGCCTGCTCGCATTCAATGCCCGCGTGCTCGATTGGGTTAAGCGCACAGATGTGCCTTTATTAGAGCGTTTGCGTTATCTGTGCATCGTGTCTTCCAACTTAGATGAGTTTTTTGAAGTACGTGCAGCGCTTTACACAAGTCTTGCTAAGCCCAAAGCTGCTTTAAGTGAAATTGATGCGCAGTCCCAGGCATCCTTGAGCCAGGCGGCGCATGAATTGGTGCACGAGCAATACGC
>Ga0209442_1000798_pt1 | contig 18333 bp, 16 predicted proteins | sample LauGreSBDMM110DD_2_FD_187565 | JGI IMG/M metagenome (GOLD analysis project Ga0209442, IMG submission 187565) | Freshwater lake microbial communities from Lake Michigan, USA - Sp13.BD.MM110.DD (SPAdes) (version 2) | ecosystem: Environmental > Aquatic > Freshwater > Lake | place: Lake Michigan...
TATGACTCCAGATGGAAAGATCTGTGAATCAGAGGCAGCGCACGGAACAGTTACTCGCCACTACCGCGATCACCAAGCAGGTAAGGCGACTTCAACTAATCCGATCGCATCAATCTTTGCTTGGACTCAGGGGCTTGCTCACCGCGCCAAGTTAGATAACAACGCTGAGCTTGCGAAGTTCTGTTCAACGCTAGAACGCGTCTGCATCGAAACAGTTGAATCAGGGAAGATGACCAAAGATCTTGCGCTGCTAATCTCAAAGACTGCTCCTTACCAAACAACTCAAGAGTTCCTCAATTCAATTGATGAAAACTTGAAAGTTGCAATGGCCTAAAGATGACTGTTAACCAACCGGGTGCTTTAGCGCTAGTTGGTTCTGGAGAATATTTACCCGAAGCGCAGTTGCTCGAAACAGAGCTACTGCGCTTAGGTATTTCTCGCGGTAAATCAAATACTTATATACAGATTCCCACCGCCGCCGGAAAAGAAGGCGATGACCGTTTAGATTTCTGGCGACAGCGCGGCGCTGATCAAGGAGCGCGTATTGGTTGCGAAGTTAAATACTTGCCAGTGCTTAGCCGCGAAGATGCCTTCAATGAGCAGTGGATTGAAGAGATTAAGAGCGCAGGGTTGATTTACTTTTCTGGGGGAGACCCAGTTCATTTGGCAGAAGTTTTTGCAGACACACCTATGTGGGAAGCGATAGTTAGCGCATGGCGTGAAGGAGCTTCGCTAGCTGGTTGCTCTGCAGGAGCGATGGCCTTCTGCGGCAAAATTATTGGAATTCGCCGATCGCACATTAGTCCTGGGTTAAATCTCTTACCTGAAATCGAAGTAATCCCTCACTACGACAAATTCTTAGGTTGGCTACCTGATCGTGTTACTGCGGCAATTATGCGTAAAGATGCCGGTACCGCCCTTGTGGGAATCGATGAGAATACCGCCTTAGTTCTTACTGATAATTGGCGCAAATATGGAAGTGGAAATGTACATATTTTGCGTGGGGATATTGAGATAGCCACGGATCTATTTCCCATTAACTAACGCTCATGTACTATCTGCAGAATGAAATCACTTAGCGAAAAAGGTTTAGAAGTTTGGTTTCTCACAGGAAGCCAGCCACTCTACGGCGATGATATTTTGGCCCAAGTTGCCGAACAATCTAAGCAAGTAGTAGCAACGCTAAATGCCGCAAGTGATCTTCCAATAAAGGCGACATGGAAGCCAGTACTAACAACACCTGAAGCGATTAAAGCGCTTTGCTTAGAAGCTTCCGCAAATCCCAACTGCATCGGCGTAATTACTTGGATGCATACATTTTCACCAGCCAAGATGTGGATCGGTGGCTTAAATGCGCTGCAAGTTCCAATCCTGCATTTGAATACCCAAGCAAATTCTGAACTTCCGTGGGAAAGCATTGATATGGATTTCATGAATCTAAATCAAGCAGCTCACGGCGATCGTGAACATGGCCACGTGCAAGCACGCCTGCATATGGCGCGCAAAGTTGTTGCTGGGCACGTTTCAGATAAGAACGTCACAACTCGCATCGCACATTGGATGCGCGCCGCCATTGGTTGGCATACTGCGCAGAATCTTAAGTTGGCACGCTTTGGCGACAATATGCGTTATGTGGCAGTTACCGATGGAGACAAGACGAGTGCCCAGATCGCACTAGGCATGTCTATTGAGGCTTATGGAGTTAACGCACTCGTTGATGCGGTTGCTGCAGTTGAAGAGAGCGCAATTGATTCGCTAGTTGCTGAATACGAAAAGATCTTTGAAGTCTCTGCCGAACTAAAGAAAGGTGGAGCCCGCCACGATTCACTGCGTTATCAGGCATCTCTTGAGATCGCGCTAGAACGATTCTTGGAAGCCGGAAACTTCACAGCGTTTACAACTAACTTCGAAGATCTCGGTGCGCTCAAGCAACTCCCAGGTTTAGCAGTGCAACGCATGATGTCGAAGGGTTATGGCTTTGGCGGTGAAGGAGACTGGAAAACATCCGCACTGCTACGCATCATCAAAAGCATGACCGAAGGCCTGAAAGGCGGAACTTCATTTATGGAGGATTACACCTATCACTTCGGACCTGGTGAACCCAAAGTTTTGGGCGCACATATGCTCGAAGTCTGTCCCACAATTACCGATCAAAAACCAAAGTGCGAAATTCATCCACTTGGCATCGGTGGAAAAGATGACCCAGTTCGTTTAGTTTTCAACGCAACACCTGCACAAGGTCGCGTAGTTGGTTTAATGGATCTCGGTGATCGTTTTCGCATCGTTTCAAATGACATCGAAGTTGTTAAGCCAGATAAAGAGTTAAAGAAATTACCTGTTGCATGTGCAGTCTGGAAGCCGGCCCCATCTCTTGCCACATCAGCTGAATCCTGGATCTATGCCGGCGGCTCACACCACACCGTCCTAAGTACATCCCTAGATGTCGAGACCTTAAATGACTTCGCCAATATCGCCTCAGTCGAGCACCTACGTATCAGCGCCACAACGACCAGCGATGAGTTCCACAAGGAAATCAAGTGGAATGGCGCCTATTACAAGCTCTCCTCGCTGACCTAGAACCCCTCGCTGGGCGGGGTTTTTAGCTCGCTCTTTGTAACCTAAACGTTACCGCCGAAAGGCCGCAATAGGTTGACTCACCCCTAGCCCCGAACAAAGATACCTTTATGTAGATTCCTGGTCCCCAAAAATCCAGGCTGATACATATCCCGTAGTAGGAAATCCCTCTACATCGAGAAAGGCGTTACATGCTAAAGAAGTCAAAAGTAGCAGCTGTCTTCGCTGCACTTGCACTTGTTGTAACAACAGCTCCAGCATCATCTGCTGCAACTGATAAGCAACTTGAAATCTTTACCTGGTGGGCATCAGGCGGAGAAGCTGCAGGTCTAGAAGGAATGACAACTGAGTTCAATGCAAAGAACCCAAAGACTCCATTTATTAACGCAACAGTTGCAGGTGCAGCTGGCGTTAACGCAAAGGGCGTACTTGTATCACGTATGCAAGCTGGAAATCCACCTGACACATTCCAGGCACATGCTGGTGAAGAACTTTCATCATATGTAAAAGCTGGACAGGTTGAAGACCTTTCATTCCTTTACAAGTCAGAAGGATGGGACAAGATTTTCCCTAAGGATCTCGTAAAGACCCTTACAACAAACGGAAAGATCTACTCAGTTCCTGTAAACATTCACCGTTCAAACGTTCTATGGTGGAACCCAGCAGCTGCAAAGAAGGCTGGAATCACTAAGGCTCCTGCATCACTAGATGCAATGCTCGTTGACATGGCCAAGTTCAAGAAGGTCGGAATCGACGGAATCGCACTTGCTGGTAACGGCGACTGGGCGATTGCTCACCTATTCGACTACGTACTACTTGCTTCAATGGGACCAGATAAGTTCAACGGTCTATGGACAGGTAAGACAAAGTGGAGCGGTCCAGAAGTTGCTAAGGCAATTGATTACCTTGCAAAGATTCTTGCATTCGGTAACTCAAGCAAGTCACTCGACTGGCCAGATGCAGGCAAGCTTGTAACAACAGGTAAAGCCGGCTTCTTCATCATGGGTGACTGGGCTTCATCACAGTGGCAGTCAGAAGGCCTAAAGCTAGGTACTGACTACACATGGGCTCCAGGTCCAGGTACTAACGGTATCTACCAGTGGCTATCAGATTCATTTACTTTGCCTAAGGGCGCTGTAAACCGCGATGCAGGTATCGCCTGGTTGAAGGTCTGCGGATCTTTGGCTGGACAGGATGCCTTCAACCCTAAGAAGGGTTCAATCGCAGTTCGTACAGATTCAAATCCAAAGCTATATGACAGCTACCTCCAGGCAGCAATGAAGTCATGGAAGAAGGATCGCCTAGTCGGTTCAACTGTCCACGGCGTTAACTGGGGCAATGCAGGAATGGCAGCGTACAACTCAGCAGTTGGACGCTTCTATTCAGGCGGAGGAAAAGATAAGAAGGGCTTTGCAAAGGCACTCGATGCAGCTCTAAAGGCACACGTAAATAGCTAATTAATTTAGTTATTTAGGTAAGTGCTTTAAAGAAGTTGTCGAAGTTCTGGCGGATTCGAAAGTTTCCGCCAGAACTTCGACACTTTTAATATTTCTAGAGATTCTTAAGTTTCTAAATAGTCAAAATATTTTGAGAGGCGACACCTAAGTGAAAGTAAAGAAAAATCGAGTCCATAGCCCTTGGGGCGGATTCTTTTTCGTACTCCCATCAATTATCGCGATGGCGGTTTTCGTATATGGAATGATTGGTTTCACGCTTCGTGAGTCACTCCAGAATCGCACCAACTCTTATACCGAAGATGTTAAATACGTTGGTTTTATTAACTACGTCGAACTTTGGCAAGATCCTGAATTTACTCACGCGCTCTCTAACCTTTTAAAATTCACCGCAGTATTTATGATCGGATGTTTACTCTCCGGTTTGATTATGTCGCTACTGCTTGAAAAGGGAATCAAGGGCGAAGGTTTCTTCCGCTCTACTTACCTGTATCCAATGGCGATCTCATTTATCGCTATGGGAACATCTTGGCGCTGGTTGATGGACTCAGCTCGCGATGCCGATGCCACCGGCCTTAACTATCTATTACAGAAAGTTGGGCTTGGGGCGCTGCAGAGCGATTGGTACACCTCAGAGGCTGGCTCAATGTTTGCGATGTCTCTGCCTGCTATCTGGCAGATGTCTGGCTATGTCATGGCGCTCTTCTTAGCTGGCTTCCGTGGCATTCCAGATGACTTACGTGAAGCAGCGCGCGTAGATGGCGCCAGTGAATTTAAGATCTATCGCCACATCTTGTTCCCACAGCTATCTCCAACATTTTTAACTGTCCTGATTATTCTGGGCCATATCTCAATGAAGGTCTTCGATTTGATCTTCGGTATCGCAACTAAGAGTTATGTAACCAAGGTTCTTGCGATCTATATGTGGCAAGTTATCTTCGACTTCCAGAACTATGCCAAGGGCGCCGCAATTGCGATCGTCATTCTCTTGATGATCGCCGTAGCAGTTATTCCATATCTAATCTATGTAAATAAGACAGAGGAGGCGAACAAATGAGTTCAGATATCGCATCCCGCGTTGAGCGCAAGTTAGATGTGCGCACTAAGAAAAAGCTCGATGGCGCCGGTCAATTCTGGTTGGTATTTCGCTATTTCGCGCTAACTATTCTCTTCGTAATCGCCGCTCTGCCTATCTACATCATGGTGATCAACTCCGTAAAGGGAATTACCGGTGTAACTCAGTCAGCGGCATTTATTCCACCGACTTCACTCGATTTCAGCGCCTGGGGTCCAACATGGGAGATTTTGCGAGAGCCAATGTTCCGCACGCTCTTCTTCGTTGTTCAATCTTCAATTATTTCGGCGATAATCGGTGCGATCAATGGATTCGTCTTCGCTAAGTGGCGCTTCCGTGGATCTACATTTGTCTTCACAACATTCCTCTTCGGAATGTTTATCCCTTACCAAGCGATCATGATTCCGCTAACTAAGTTCAACCAGTGGGCCGGAATCGGTAACACGATCTACGTCTTGGTATTTGCCCACGTTATCTACGGTATTCCGATCTGTACTTTGATCTTCCGTAACTACTACGCAGCGATCCCTAACGAGCTAATTGAGGCCGCACGTGTTGATGGCGCCGGAATGGTACGTATCTTCCGCACTATCTTCTTGCCACTCTCAATTCCCGGCTTCGTAGTCGTGCTTATCTGGCAGTTCACATCTGCCTGGAACGACTTCCTCTTTGCGATCTTCTTAACTGGTGGTTCTCCGAAGTTATCTGTTGCAACAACAGCGCTTAACTTCATCACCGGTTCTGGCAACCAGGTTTACTACGGAAATAACATGACCGCATCGTTGATCGTTTCGATCCCAACGCTTCTGGTCTACCTATTCTTAGGTCGCTATTTCTTACGTGGCCTCTTGTCCGGCTCGCTAAAGGGTTAGTTTCAAGAGATTAAGTAACAAGACCTCGTGCTCGATGAAGGTTCGGTAATCCCTTACCTAACTAAGCGCGGATTGTTGTCAGGTAACGCCACCGTGGAAGTTCTCACAGGTGGCGTTTCCTGTGTTGTCTTAGCGGTCAAAAGTGCGCAGCGCGAGTTAGTTGTTAAGCAGGCCTTGCCCGAACTAAAGACAAAAGCAAAGTGGGTGGCAGATCAACGCCGCGCAATTGTTGAGGCAGAAGCAATGCGCGTCTATCAGTTAATTACTCCAGATAGCGTTCCAGAGTTGATTGATTGCGATGAAGCCAATTTCACCTTAACGATGTCACGTCTTCCAAACACCTGCACCAACTGGAAGCAAGATATGTTGGAAGGACGAATCCACCCGGAAATGGGTGAAAAACTCGGCAAGATATTGGCGCAGTGGCATAACACAACTGCCGTTGATGCAGCGATCAAGGCGAAGTTTATGGAAGGCGAACTCTTTGAACAGTTGCGAGTAAGCCCTTTCTACCGCGCAGTTGCTGATAAGAACCCTAATCTCCAGCAAGTTATCAACTCATTAATTGAAGAGATTACGACTGAGAAAATCGCATTGGTGCATGGAGATTTTTCTCCGAAGAACATCTTGGCAACGCCTGATCACAACCCCATAGTCTTAGATTTCGAGGTCGCACATACTGGCAATCCGGTCTTTGATTTAGCTTTTGTCAGCGCACATCTATTATGCAAAACGATTAGAACGCACAGCGAAGTGGAGAAAGAGGCGTTAGCCACTACTGCCTTGAACTTCCTCGATTCTTATCGTCAAACAAGTCAGATAAGCATCGCCAAGAGTCTTCCACTACATGTTGCTCTCATCGCTTTGGCTCGGGTTGAAGGAGTATCGCCAGTAAATTACTTGGATGAGCCGGCCCAGCAGAAATTGGTAGTAATAACTAAAGCCGCCCTGTTAGATTCGACTATGACTTATGAGCAGCTATTTGAAAGCGCCCAGTAATGAATATTAAGAAGTTACTTGGCTATCAAGTACTCGATTCTCGGGGTCGACCAACGGTTGCAGTAACAATTACCTTAAGCGACGGCTCACTACACACAGCACGTGTGCCATCAGGGGCTTCAACGGGTGCACATGAAGCGCACGAACTCAGAGATGCTGGCACCACAAAGGCAGAGAGTTACTACGCCGGAAGATCTGTTTACACAGCTGTTGAAAATATCAATTCCAAGATTGCACCTAAGTTATTGGGCCACAGCCTGAATTTAGCTGCGATCGATGGATTACTCGTTGAAGTTGATCCGACTCCCGGCCACCAAGTAATTGGCGCCAATGCAACACTGGCAACTTCACTCGCTGTTGCAAAAGCGGCAGCACATGCATCTGGCAAATCATTAGCAAGGTATTTTCAGCCAGAAGGTGCGCTCTTACTACCGATGCCGATGGTAAATATTTTATCTGGGGGAGCCCACGCCAATCGCAGCCTTGATATTCAAGATGTTCTAGTTGTTCCTCATACCGCTAGTAACTTTGCCGAAGCACTTTCCTGGATTGTGGCTATTCGCGAACGCGCAGCAAGTGACGGTAAAGCACACGGTGTTACTCATTTAGTTGCCGATGAAGGTGGATTAGGACTCTCATTCCCAACAACCGACGATGCCTGCGAGTTTGTTCTGGCGCAGATCGAAGAACTTGGGCTATCTGGAAAAGTTTCACTGGCACTCGATATTGCATCAACCCAGTTCTTTGCCGATAACAAGTACTCGTTAACTACCTCTGGGCAGGTTTATTCACCTGATCAATTCGTAGAAGAGATGCTTGATCTAGTTACTACCTACCCAATTTCATCGATTGAAGATCCCTTTGCCGAAGATGATTGGGCCTCATGGTCAGCCTTTGCCGCAAGCGCCCCTGCACATCTACAAATCCTTGGAGATGACCTCTTCACAACAAATTTACATCGCCTCGAACGCGGAATTGCAGAAAAGAGCGCTAACGCAATTTTGATCAAGGCCAACCAGAATGGACTGCTTACCTCAACTCATCGCGTCCTAGATCATGCGCACGCAAATAACTTTGCAACGGTTGTCTCGGCCCGCAGCGGTGAGACTGAAGATTCATGGCTAGCAGATATTGCAACCGGTTGGCGGGCGCAGCAGATTAAAGTCGGTTCTACACATGGATCAGAGCGCACCGCGAAATGGAATCGTTTACTTGAACTAGAAGCTACCGAAGAGACAGAGTTCGCACGCCCCTTTAAAGCTCTTTAACTCTTAAAGTAAATAACCCCCGCCACATTGCGTGACGGGGGTTATTTATTACTTATTTATTATTACTTTAGACGCTCTCCAGTTGTTGAGTTGAAGAGGTGAACTGATGCAGCCACAGCGGTGACAGTAATTGTGTCGCCTGGCTTTGGTGGGTTCTTTGGATCCCAGCGGACAATTACTTGTGCGCCTTCATCAGTTGAGTTAGCAAAGTTCACAGATGAATCTGCAGGCTTGCCGTATACGAATGCATCTGCGCCGAGTTCTTCGACAACTTCAACTAGAACCTTGAAGCCAGATGATGCAGGAGCAAAGCCTTCTGGACGAATTCCAACAGTTACTGATGAACCAGCAGATCCTGGAACGTCTACTGCGAGATCTCCGAGCATCGCCTTTCCGCCGCTTACTGGAGCAGAGAGAAGGTTCATCGCAGGTGAGCCGATGAAGCCAGCAACGAAAGCATTTGCAGGTGAGTCATAAAGGTTGCGAGGTGTATCTACTTGCTGCAATAGACCATCTTTGAGAACTGCTACGCGATCACCCATAGTCATAGCTTCAACTTGGTCGTGTGTTACATAAACAGTTGTGATTCCAAGACGACGCTGTAGCGCAGCGATTTGGGTACGAGTTGCAACGCGCAACTTCGCATCAAGGTTTGAGAGAGGCTCATCCATAAGGAATACCTGTGGCTCGCGAACAATCGCACGACCCATAGCGACGCGCTGACGCTGTCCACCAGAGAGAGCCTTTGGCTTACGCTCTAGATATGGCTCAAGGTCGAGCAACTTCGCTGCTTCGTTAACGCGCTTTTCGCGTTCTTCTTTGGAAACTCCAGCGATCTTAAGTGCGAATCCCATGTTCTCTGCAACGGTCATATGTGGGTAAAGCGCATATGACTGGAAAACCATTGCGATATCGCGATCTTTTGGAGCAACATTTGTTACATCGCGGTCACCGATAAGAATGCGACCTTCGTCGATTTCTTCGAGTCCTGCCAACATACGTAGTGATGTTGACTTACCGCAACCTGATGGACCAACAAGAACCAAGAATTCACCGTCATTAACGGTTAGGTTTAACTTGTCGACTGCAGGTTTGGTTGTGCCTGGGTAGATACGTGTTGCGTTTTCGAATACAACAGATGCCATTTAAGGTATCTCCTTCTCCGGGCAGGTACGTGCCCGACGGTCCGTAGGATGAAGGTGCTAGCCGGTTGGCTAGGCTCGCAAAGGATATGCCAAGCGTGGGCAAATAGGGAAGGGGCTAAAGAAATAGCCTCAGGCGAGTTGTTTCCCTTAGAATTACACCCATCATGGACCCTTACCCGATTGGTTCTTTAATCGGCGATCTCGCCTCTGTAGCTGGCCTGATCTTGCTCGGCTCATTCTTTGTGGCAGCCGAAATCGCCTTGATCTCACTTCGTGAAAGCCAGGTACGCCAACTCTCAAGTAGAGGTAAACGTGGCGCCAAGGTTTCAGTTCTTACCTCAAACCCAAATCGCTTTTTAGCCGCTGCTCAAGTTGGCGTAACTGTCTGTGGATTCTTATCGGCAGCACTTGGCGCAGAAAGACTTGGCGTTTATGTAATTCCGGAGTTGGTTGATCTTGGCCTGTCAGATGATGCGGCAAATGTAACTTCGCTAATCGGTGTCACCTTAGTAATCGCCTACTTCTCACTTGTCTTTGGTGAGCTCGTTCCAAAGCGTCTTGCACTATTTCGCACCGAAGAGATATCGCTGTGGAGCGCCGGACCAATTGATTTCACCGCCAAATTCTTTAGACCTGTAATTTGGCTGCTCTCTAGATCAACCGATGTTGTTGTACGTATCTTTGGAATTGATCCAAAAGAACAACGCAGCCAGATGTCTGAAGAAGAACTCCTTGATTTGGTAACTGGCCATGCTGCCTTGACTGCAGAAGAACGCGATATCGTAGAAGAAGTATTTAACGCTTCAGAGCGCCAGGTGCATGAAGTTATGGTTCCGCGTACCGAAGTTGATTTTATAGATGCCTCATTAACTGTAGGCAAGGCGATTGCGCTCGCCGTTGATCGCGCTCACTCACGTTATCCAGTTGTTCGTGGATCAACCGATGAGGTAATTGGGTTTATCCACGTTCGCGATCTACTTGATACAACGTTGGTGAGCGCCGGCGGAAAGATTCAAGAGCTTGTTCGAAATATCATGTTTCTGCCTGGCACCAAGGGAGTTTTGCCTGCGCTAACTGAAATGCGCAATCAACGCCAGCATTTAGCTATCGTGCTCGATGAATACGGTGGCACCGACGGCATCGTGACCCTCGAAGATTTAGTCGAATGCTTGATCGGCGATATCAAAGATGAATACGACACCGATGAAGCCGATGTTTCCATGGAATCGCGCACAGGTGATTTTGAGGTTGATGGACTGATTTCGATCGATGATTTACGTGAGCAGACAGGTATCGAAATCCCTGAAGGCCCATATGAAACAGCCAGCGGTTTTGTGATGCATTTCTTAGGCAGAATTCCCGTCGCACACGATGTAGTTGGCGTTAACGGGATTCGAATCACTGTTTTGACTATGGAAGGCAAGCGCGCTGGGCAGTTATTGATATCGCGTAACTAGCGATTCATGCGAGAATTACAACTATGACAAAGAAGAGAGTTCTATCGGGCATCCAGCCCACCAGTGACTCCTTCCACCTGGGCAACTATCTCGGTGCGCTAAAGCAGTGGGTCGATCTCCAGAGCGGCAACGATGCCTTCTACTGCATAGTTGATCTTCACGCCCTAACTGGTGATATCGATCCAGCGTTGCTTCGCAAAAGAACTCTCTCATCTGCGGCGCAGTTAATTGCTTTAGGAATTTCTCCAGAGAAATCAACGCTCTTTGTGCAATCACATGTTGCAGAACATAACCAACTCGGCTGGATTATGGAATGTATCGCTGGTTTTGGTGAAGCTAACCGTATGACCCAATTTAAAGATAAGTCAGCAAAAGGCGGGGCAGACACTGCGCGCGTAGGACTCTTTACCTACCCAATGTTGCAAGCTGCCGACATTCTGCTTTATCAAGCAGATCAAGTGCCTGTTGGAGAAGACCAACGTCAACATATCGAGTTAACACGCGATTTAGCGATCCGATTTAATACAAAGTTTGGCGATACCTTCAAAATACCTGAGGGTTATATTCTCAAATCTGGATCTAAAATTTACGATCTACAAGAACCAACAAATAAGATGAGTAAATCAGCAGGCTCTATCGCAGGCGTTCTAGAAATTATGGATACGCCAGAGGCCAATACCAAGAAGATTAAGAGCGCGACCACTGACGCGGGCCGCGAAGTTACCTTCGACGAAAAAGGCAAACCTGGCATCAGTAACTTATTAACTATCCATTCAGCCCTTTCTGGTAAGAGTATTTCTGATTTAGAGAATGAATTTGCCGGAAAAGGTTATGGAGACTTTAAAGGCGCGGTTGCCGAGGTAATTGTTGAGTACCTACGTCCGATCCGCACTCAGGCGTTGGAACTTCTGCAGGATGAGGCTCACCTAATCAAGGTTCTTCACGATGGAGCAGATAAAGCGCGCGCCGTTGCCAGCGCAACTCTGGCGCAGACCTATAAAAATCTAGGCTTGGTTCTCTAATGAAGTTTCGTGCAGCGCTAGCGATAGCCGCTATCGGGCTTTCAATTTTTAGCTCTCCACAAGCAAGCGCGGCAGGCAATATCTGCATCGCTTATGACACTGGCGGGCCAGGGGATCGCTCGTATAACGATGCAACTCTTGCCGGCGTTAAAAAAGCGCAGAGCCAGTACTCATTTACATTCGAAAGCGTTGTTACTGATGGCACCAACGCCGATCGCACTAAGCGAATCCGCACACTCACTACCAAGAGTTGCACGACAATAATTGCAGTTGGCGGTCAATACGCAAGAATTATCGAACCACTTGCGATCGAATTTCCAAATACCCAATTTGCCATTATCGGGGATGCCTCAATTCCTTCTTTAAATGTCACATCAATTATCTTCTCTGAGAACGAAGCGGCATTCTTAGCGGGTTATAGCGCAGCGCTAGCCACTAAGAGCGGCAAGGTAGCGATGGTAACTACACCTTCAAATGCAGATGGTTATGAAAATGGATTTCTCCTTGGCGTTGCAGCAGCAAAGAAGAACGTACGCTCTTTTGTAAAGTACACCGCAACTGAATCTGTGGTCTCCGCTAAGGCGCTTATTACCCTAGGTATAGATGTCATCTACGATGCTACAACTGGATCAGCCGATGGTTTATTTGAGGCGATCGTTAAGGCAAACACCTCAAAGAATCGTAAGAAGAACGCCCCTGAAGTTAATTTGATTATTACCGAACCTGATCTTTATCTAAGTGTCACTCCTGCAACTTCGAAGTACCTAATTGCCTCTGTTGTTAAGCGAGTGGATATTGCAGTATCTGCGATTATCGGCAAAGCAGTTAACAACAGCCAGCTTTCCGATGTAATTGATGCTAAAGCCGGAATTTACGGACACCGTTACGGAATTGGCGATAAAGGAATTGAAATCGTAATTAAATCTAAGCCGTTAGCTGCCCAAAGCGCAGCGATCAATGCGGCAGCGAGTGCAGCATATGCAAATTAATTGGCAACTCCTTAAAGAGCAGGCAACTGCGGCGATGAAGCAGGCCTATGCACCGTATTCAAAGTTTCCAGTAGGTGTTGCTGCACTTGTAGATGACGGTCGCATCGTGACCGGTTGCAACGTGGAAAATGCCAGTTATGGCCTCACTTTATGCGCAGAATGCGGCTTGGTTTCTTCACTTATTAACTCTGGTGGAGGACGCTTAATTGCATTTACCTGCGTTGATATCTCAGGGAACTTGTTAATGCCGTGTGGTCGCTGTCGCCAACTTCTTCAAGAGCATGGCGGCTCAAAGTTGCAATTGGCAACAGATGATGGCATCAAAACTCTCGCTGAACTATTGCCTTGGGCATTTGGCCCAGAAGAAATGGAAAAGCGTCTTGACTAGTAACTCTGTTGAACCGTTTGCCGCTGTAGAAATTATCGCTGCCAAACGCGATCGCAACGAACTCACCGATAAACATATTGACTGGACAGTTGACGCCTATACCCGTGGCGTAATTGCTGACGAACAAATGTCGGCTCTCTTGATGGCGATCTTGCTAAATGGCATGAACTCCCGTGAAATTTCACGTTGGACGACTGCGATGATTAACTCTGGCGAACGCATGAACTGGTCGATGTTAGATCGGCCAACCGCTGATAAACATTCAACCGGTGGCGTTGGCGACAAGATAACTCTTCCTTTGGCACCACTAGTTGCAGCATGTGGCGGTGCGGTTCCACAACTATCAGGACGCGGCCTCGGCCACACCGGCGGCACGCTCGATAAACTCGAATCAATCCCAGGTTGGCGTGCCTCACTCTCAAATGAAGAGATGTTAAAAGTATTGCAAGATACCGGCGCAGTAATTTGTGCAGCAGGTGCTGGTCTTGCTCCCGCCGATAAGAAACTTTATGCACTGCGTGATGTAACAGCGACAGTTGAAGCGATCCCACTTATTGCGTCATCAATTATGTCTAAGAAGATTGCCGAAGGTACTTCAGCGCTAGTGCTAGATGTGAAAACTGGCAGTGGAGCATTTATGAGCGATCCGAAGCAAGCCGCCGAACTTGCACGCACCATGGTTCAACTTGGCATCGATGCTGGTGTGAAGACACGTGCTCTCGTTACGGCGATGGATGTTCCACTTGGGCTAACGGCCGGAAATGCCCTTGAAGTACGTGAATCTATTGAGGTTTTAGCTGGTGGGGGACCTGCAGATGTTGTTGAGTTAACCATTCTTTTGGCGCGCGAGATGATCGATGCCGCCGGAATTGTTGGAAAAGATCCTGCAGTTGCTCTGCAAGATGGTTCTGCGATGGATCATTGGCGCCGCATGATTGCCGCACAAGGCGGAGATCAAGATGCCAAACTGCCAGTTGCACGTGAACAACATGTAATCACCGCTCAAAATTCTGGAACGATGACCACTATGGATGCGATGAAAGTTGGCGTGAGTGCATGGCGCCTAGGCGCAGGCCGTTCTAAGCAAGGCGAGAAGGTGCAAGCAGGTGCAGGTATCGAGATGCATGCCAAACCTGGAGATTATGTTCAGGCAGGTGCACCGCTACTTACATTGCATACCGATGAACCAGCTAGATTTGAACGCGCCTTAGAAATTCTAGAAGGTGCAATTTCCATCAAGGAAGGTGGAACAGTAAATCGTCTGCCTCTAGTAATTGAGCGGATAGGTTAATGAGCACTCTAAATTCAATACCAACCCCAGAACAAGTCAAGCGTTTACCTAAGGCTTTGCTGCACGATCACTTGGATGGGGGCCTTCGCCCACAAACAATTATTGATATTGCCAAAGAGATTGGCCACGAACTCCCAACGAATGATGCAACAGAGTTAGCCGAGTGGTTCCGCGCATCATGTGATTCAGGTTCGCTAGTCCGCTATCTCGAAACCTTCGCGCATACAGTTGCAGTAATGCAGCGCCCAACTGACATCGTGCGCGTAGCGCGCGAATGTGTAAGCGACCTAGCCGAAGATGGCGTTGTCTATGCCGAAATTCGCATGGCTCCCGAGTTGTTAACTGAAAAAGGTTTGACTCTTTCGCAAGCGATTGAAGCGATCTTGCAAGGTTTCCAAGAAGGCGAGAAAGAAGTTGCTAAAACTGGAGGCAAGGTTCGCGCAGTTCTACTCCTGTGCGGAATGCGCCAGAATAAACTTTCGCAAGAAGTTGCTGAATTAGCGGTTAAATACCGCGATCGTGGCGTCGTTGGCTTCGATATCGCAGGCCCCGAAGATGGCTTCCCACCAAGTGATCAGTTAGATACCTTTGAATTCTTACGCCGCGAAAATGCTCACTTCACCATCCATGCTGGTGAGGCTTACGGACTTCCATCAATCTGGGAAGCAATTCAACTTTGTGGCGCCGAACGTCTCGGTCATGGCGTGCGAATCATCGATGATATTGATTTGAACCACACACCTGCGCGCCTTGGAAAACTTGCTGCTTATGTTCGTGATCGTCGCATCCCATTGGAAATGTGTCCTTCTTCAAATATTCAAACGGGAGCTGCTGCAAATTTCGCGGATCACCCGATCGGAGATCTCGCCAAACTTCGCTTCCGCGTGACAGTAAATACCGATAACCGCTTAATGTCGGCAACTTCAATGACCCGCGAAATGAACGAGTTAGTTAAGGCATTTAACTGGAGTTTCTTAGATCTGCAGCGCGTGACTATCAATGCGCTAAAGAGCGCATTCATTCCCTTTGAAGAGCGTTTAGCGATTATCGATGAGATCGTAAAACCAGGTTTTGCAAAGATCTCTGCTGAATAAGAGTTAAACCCCGATTGGGTGCCAGACCGTCTTTGCTTCCATAAATGCATAGATGCGATTTGGGGTCTGGGCATCGTCAAAGTGATGGATCCGCTTTAGGTTTTCAGCGCCTGCTTCTTTAAGTGCGGTGCGCTTCTTCTTATCGATTCCAGATATATCCATGCCATCGATATCCATATGTGATGCCGCCCAAGGAGCAAGCTCATCATGTGATCCAGTCAGAATATTTATAACGCCATGAGGTAGATCGCTCGTTGCTAATACTTCGGCAAAGGTCATTGCAGGAACCGCTGATGCTCCAGGCACTAGGGCGATAACTGAATTTCCAGATGTAATAACTGGCGCGATGGAATCGATAAAGGCTAAGAATTCGTCTTTTGGCGCAACTGCAATAACGCCTTGCGCTTCAGGGATAGTGAAGTTGTAATAAGGGCCAGCAACTGGGTTTGTTGAGCCAAATGCTGCAGCTAACTTATCGCTCCAGCCGGCATACCAAACCCAACGATCGATCGCAGCCATAAGTTGCTCGTGCGCTTTCTTGGGAGTTACGCCAGATGTTGCAGAAATTTCATTGGCGATCTGATCTGCGCGACCTTCTAACATCTCTGCAATGCGATAGAGAATCTGTCCGCGGTTGTAGGCAGTTGCCTTTGCCCAACCAATCTGTGCAGCGCGCGCGGCAACAACTGCATCGCGTAGATCTTTACGTGATGCCAGCGCAGGATTAGCGATGAAGTTTCCCTTTGCATCAGTTACTTCGTAGATGCGCCCTGATTCACTACGTGGGAAAGCGCCATTGATGTATAGCTTGTAAGTCTTCTTCACTTCAAGACGTGACATTTACTTTCCCTCCTTCAGATAAGAAGCCAGGCCATGTTTTCCGCCTTCGCGTCCCCAGCCAGATTCTTTATATCCACCAAATGGTGATGTTGGATCAAATTTATTGAAGGTATTGGCCCAAATAACGCCGGCGCGAAGTTGTTGAGTGGCCCATAAAATTCGTGAGCCTTTCTCACTCCATACGCCTGCAGATAGCCCAAATGGAGTGTTATTTGCTTTTTCGATCGCCTCTTGTGGCGTGCGGAATGTGAGAATTGAAAGCACTGGTCCAAAGATCTCTTCACGTGCGATGCGGTGGGCTTGCGTAACACCAGTAAAGATAGTTGGTGCAAACCAGAAACCTTTATCTGACAAGTTGCATGATGGGCTCCAGCGTTCGGCGCCTTCAGAATCTCCTGCTGCAGAAAGTTCATTAATCTTATTTAATTGCTCGCGTGAGTTGATGGCGCCCAGATCTGTGTTCTTATCTAAAGGATCTCCTACGCGAATCTTGGACATGCGAGCCTTTAACTTCTCGGTAATTTCATCGGCGATACCTTCTTGCAAGATCAAACGTGATCCGGCACAGCAGACATGGCCTTGGTTGAAGAAGATGCCGCTAACAATGCCTTCGACCGTCTCATCGATAGGGGCGTCATCAAAGACGATATTTGCGCCTTTTCCGCCTAGTTCAAGGGTTGCTTTCTTATTGGTTCCGGCGATGGCGCGAGCAATTTTCTTGCCGACTTCAGTGGAACCAGTAAATGCGATCTTATGGATGCCAGCGTGGTTAACGATCGCAGATCCTGTAGATCCATCTCCGGTAACAATATTTACAACGCCAGCAGGAAGTTCAGCTTGCTGACAAACTTCGGCGAATAAAAGTGCGGTCAGCGAAGTTGTCTCAGCGGGTTTTAAAACAACGGTATTTCCAGTTGCAAGTGCTGGCGCTACTTTCCACGCCAACATAAGTAATGGAAAGTTCCAAGGAATGATCTGGCCGGCAACGCCATGTGGCTTTGGTGACTTACCCATGCCGGCGTAATCTAATTTATCGGCCCATCCAGCGTGATAAAAGAAATGCGCTGCAACTAGCGGAATATCGATATCGCGGGTTTCGCGAATTGGCTTACCGTTATCTAGAGTTTCAAGGACGGCAAATTCGCGGGCACGTTCTTGCAAGATGCGCGCGATTCGATAGAGATACTTTCCGCGTTCTTTGCCAGATAGTTTTGACCAAGTTTTTGTGTAAGCCTTCTGTGCGGCAATAACTGCCTTATCAACGTCGCTAGCGCTGCCGAGGGCGATCTGGCTTAGTACTTCTTCAGTTGCTGGGTTAATTGTCGCAAAGTGATTGCGCCCATTAACAAATTTGCCATCGATAAAGTGGCCGTACTTCGGCTTAATCGAAACAATCAAGCGAGACTCGGGTGCTGGTGCATATTCGAAAGTCATGACTGATCCTTGGCGCCTTCTCTTAATCGATCGTTACGTAGTTAGGGCTAGCGTAGTAGCCATCATCCATTTTCATGCGTTGCATCAAAAGGTCGTTCAAGAGCGCGCTGGCGCCGATGCGGAAGAACTCTGGTGTTAACCATTCTGGGCCGGCAGTTTCATTAACGAGAACTAGCTGCTTAATCGCATCTTTAGTGTTGCGAATTCCACCGGCAGGCTTTACGCCGATTCGCCGATTTGTCAGCGCATAGAAATCACGGACCGCCTCTAACATCACAAGTACAACAGGGGGAGTAGCCGCAGGAGCGACCTTGCCCGTTGAAGTCTTGATGAAATCTGCGCCAGCCAGCATCGCCAGATATGAGGCTTTACGAACATTGTCATATGTGACTAGTTCGCCAGTTTCAAAGATAACTTTTAGATGTGCACGA
>Ga0209442_1000800_pt1 | contig 18308 bp, 18 predicted proteins | sample LauGreSBDMM110DD_2_FD_187565 | JGI IMG/M metagenome (GOLD analysis project Ga0209442, IMG submission 187565) | Freshwater lake microbial communities from Lake Michigan, USA - Sp13.BD.MM110.DD (SPAdes) (version 2) | ecosystem: Environmental > Aquatic > Freshwater > Lake | place: Lake Michigan...
GACTACCGTTAATTGTCCAAGCTCCACACCAATATTGAAAGCAAACAGGGTTTCCAGAAAATAAAACGAAGACAAGCCCAAGTCTTTCAAACCGTTGGCGAAACCCATGCCGTGAATCAATCCGAACAAAAAAGCTATCTTCCAATGGCTGAAGCGAAAGCGGTCTTGTAAATTTAATACTGCTGAAACCATGATGGACAAGGCGATCATGGATTCGATCAATTTTTCAGGCAAACTGAACCAACCGAACACAGAAAAGACCAGCGTGATCGAGTGTGCAATCGTAAAGGCAGTGATGACTTTCAAGGCAAATCGAAGCGCCGGTGAGTCTATAAATCGTTTACTGCCGTCTGATGACTGTGAGAGTTGAGTTGTCAGCATCAGACCCGGGAGCAGCAAGGTCAGCAGAAACAATAAGTGGTCCGTACCTTCCCAGATATGTCTGGCACCTTCGTGCGTGAACAAACCTATGGTTGACCAGCGCCTGGCATCTCCCAGCGCAAATCGCTGTATGGGCTGGTTTTGATCTATCACAGATGAAATTTCTTCGTTGCGTAATTCAATCTTCACAAACGCTCGACCAGATTGTTCTTTTTGCGTGAAGAACCCGTACTTGATGACCAGGAACCTGGCATCTTTCGCTAATGCAGGACCGCTGAACTGCTGGCGCACATACAAGCCGTCGCTGTGCATGACCACAGTCTGATTGATAAAATTTAAAGGTATGTCTTGTTCATCAATTTCCAGATGCAAAGACTGCTGTAGCGCCTGCGTGATACAGGCCTGCATGTCTTGTAACTTATCAGGCAATAAAGATATGTCAGCAGGCTTGCATGTGGCAGGCAGCAAGTTAGCAAGATCGCGTGCAATGAAGTCGAATTCCAGTTGCAGCTGACCTGCCGATTCGCTGACGGTCAGATAGCTGTTACCGGTTTGGTGCGCATGAACTGTGGTCAGCAAGCCCGTCAAGCCAAGTAAGGATAGGCAAACCTGAGCAGACACCGCAGATAGTCGCTTGAAGACACGCATGGTTAGCATAAGCCAAGTGTTAGCTTGAATTATTTTTTCTTGTTGACTGACGCTATCAAATCAGTCAAATTGGTATATTGATAATTAGGTACGGTGTAAAGAGTATTTGATCCAAATGGCAAGACATAGCGGCTATAGCCGTCTGGTGTGGCTTTGCCAAAGGCCAGATTAAAGGCGGGCTGTAACTCATTGGCTTTGTAGCCTATGACCAGCACACCCGGCATGCCAACACCGTATTCATCCGCTGATGGATTGATACAAATCGGCTTGGCAGCCTCTGGGCCGCTATGACGTGGATGAGAAGAGATACCCCCCAATGAGTTGCACTTGTCTTCATACGGTATTTTTTGTTCGCGCTGAGCACGCGTGAGCATATTGAAAGCAAGTGTGATGACCTCAACCTGCTTGGCATCTGCATTGTGAATATTCAATTGCGCATTATCAGGATGCGGCTGATGGAAGAACCAGATGCCTTGCTTGTCACGTTCAAAACGGTGAGAGTTGCCTTCAAGAATGATTTCAATCGCACCAATCTCTTCTACCGCAACCGGCACCAGCCACTTGCTGTCACGCGCTTCTACAACGGCTTGAGGCGGCGGTACATTTTTTTTGGTTATAAAAATAAAAGCCACAAATGAACCGAGCAAAACCCAGATCAATACCAATTTCAGGGAGCCGACTTTCACCGTTGTTTCCACCACACGACCATGCCAAGTCCCGCCATCAGCAAAGGTATGGCAATCAATGAAAGTATGAAAGTGATTTTCATCTGAATATTGGTCATTTCTACCCTTGGTATATCAAAGGTCCTGGGTTCTAAGCCGATCAGGTTATCGCTGGCCGATAAAAAGTTGACCGAGTTAAGAAACAGCTGGCCATTGCCCATCACGTGGAAAAACGAATTGGTGGCAAAGTCTGCATCTCCGATGACAATGATTTTTGACGGCTTACGGTTGGTTTTGACGACTGGCGCAGCTGCGGGTTTTTCCGGCTCATTCGATCGCAGTTGCTTCATGATGTCAGCAGCAGAGTTTTCTACAGACGGACTAAAAATAGACGAGACCATGAGTGTCAAAGGACCTTTGGCGCTGCTGCCTTCAACATAGTCTGTGCTGGTCTTGAACAAAGAGGTATAACTTTTTTGTGAGGTATTGACCACCGGTCTGACCGAAACACCTGCCAGCGGTTCAGGGGTTGGCTGCAAAGGCCGAGCTCCTGGGAAAAAAGTCAACGGCAGTTTCAAGCTGACTTCATGCGGGTTGTAATTGCTCACAGCCGGGGCTGACACATCTGCCCAGAAATGGGAAGAAGGATCAATAGCCAGACCTTTAGCAAGCACCACGCCGTACTGCGCAATCAACACATCCAGACCGGTTTCAACAAAAGGGTCGAGCAAAAACAAGGCATTACCGCCATTGTGTAAATAGGTTTCTATTTGCTTGATTTCTACGGACATCAAAGGCATTTGTGGAGCGGCAACCACCAGCAATGAGCATTTGGAAAAATCAGTCTGACTTCCAGTCACATTGATTTTTTCAACTTTGTAATTCAAAGTTTCCAGTCCGTTACGCGCCTTGGCCATGCCATGACGCTCGTGGTTGACGATTTTTGTTTCAACCCCGTGCGAATGGCCAGCGCTGCCTTCCATATGATCATGGGACTCAAGACTGAAAGGATCAGGCTCGCCATGGCCATCTAGGAAACACGCTGTTTGTTGTTTGCCTTGCGTGACGCGCAATATGCCGTTGGCGATATCTGTCTCACTCGGACTGTTGACCGTGACTTTGCGCTCTTCACTTTCTATCAATGCAGTACCTGCATATTCCACTCCACGAAGACGGGCTTGTGAAGGATTGAGCACCGGATCAAAAAACTCTATGGTGATTCTTTTATTCAAATCAGCCATCTGAGCGTACAGTTCCATCGTGTCGCGCATACCGCGGTCATGGAAAAACACAATGTGCACCGGCTTGTCGATGGCGCGAATCAGTTTGATAGTTTGCGGTGCCAGCGAATGCTCGCGGTTTTTGGTCAAATCGAAGCGTACCGGGTACAAGGCAGCCAACCATGCAAGCGCCACAAAAATACCGATCAGCCCGACAGTTGACAACACCAGTTCGCCACGGTCATGACGCAAATACTCTCTGATTTCCAAACGCAAATTAAAAACAGCGTAGCCGGTTATCAATACGCCAATGGCCAGCAAGCCTGTGCTGACCCAACCTGCATCCACCAGCAATGAATTGGCAATAAAAGAAAAAATGATAGCGGCCAAGCCAATAATAAACAGCAGTCCTGCTTGAAATGATTTATTCATGGTTATCTACGCATCTTCAGAAAACTGATATTCAAAGTCAAGGCAGTGGCAATCACAGCCAGAAAAAACACCAAAGCTTCGCTGCGAAACAGGCCGCTGATGAAGTCACCGAAATGCAAGGCAAATGATAAATTGACGTATAACTCACGCATCACGACACTGGACTGCAAACCCTTCAAATGGCCGACAAACCAAAATGCCAGAAGTACCGGAATAGTGATCAGTGCGGCGACAATTTGATTTTCAGTCAGTGAGGAGAAAAACTGACCGATGGCGATACATGACATGCCAAGCAACACAAAACCAAGGTAGCCTGAAAAAATATTCAGGGTTTGAGGATTGCCGTAGATGTACAAAGGAATCAAGTTGATACAACTTGCCAGCGTCATCAACAAAAAGATGCTGACAGCACCAAAGTATTTACCTAAAACCACCTGCCAGTTGGTAAGCGGTAACGTCATCAATAATTCAATGGTGCGTCCGCCGTATTCAGCAGAAAACAAGCGCATAGTCAGCACTGGAATCAGGGTCAGCAACAAAATACCCATGTTTTGCAGGGTCTGATCCATGGTACCGACACCTGTTAAAAAGATGTTGTATGTGAAGAAATAACCTGTTCCCAACAGAAAAACCGCGATCACAAAATAGGCAATAGGCGAATAAAAGTACGCCAGCATTTCTTTTTGATAGACAGCCTTCAAGCCGTTCAATGCTCTCATTTCACTTACTCCGGATTCTTGGATGACTGAGCTACATAGCGCAGGAAAACGTTTTCAAGCGTCGGTTTGCGACGCTCAAGCCTTTGCAGCTCCCCTGCTGAAGTCACTGCGCGTGCAATACGTTGCTGTATGCCTTCATCTTCAGAAACCATGCAGTCAAAGCTCAACAATTTTGCTTTCGGTAGGGTTGAAGAACTCACACTGACGACACCGTCTACTGCTTGTAAAGCCTGTTTGATCGCGGCTTCGTCGCCGGCAGCTTCAACCCAAACCACATTGCTTTCTTCGGCGGCCTGTTGCAATCTGTCAGGCGTGTCAACAGCCAGCATGCGGCCCTGGTTGATGATGGCTACACGGCTGCAAAGCAATGTCACTTCAGACAATATATGAGTAGATAACAACACGGCGCGTTCACTGCCGAACAAACGGATGACTTCACGTGTTTCATGTATTTGGCCTGGATCCAGGCTGGCGGTCGGCTCGTCGAGCAACAGCACCTCCGGGTCGCCCAACAGCGCCTGTGCCAAACCGACACGCTGGCGATAGCCTTTGGAGAGTTTGTAAATTTCTTTGTCGACCACGGATGCCAGTTTGCAGGCATCCACCACCTTTTCAAGGTGGGTGGGGAATTGAGTTTTGCTAATGCCTTTGGCGGTTGCCACAAAGCGTAAATACGATCTGACATCCAGCACGTCGTACAGCGGGGGATGCTCGGGCAAATAGCCCAGTCTTTGCGAAGCCATGTGGTTTTGAGTCGCCATGTCGTAGCCTGCGACTTTGACGGTACCGGAAGTTGTCGATGTAAAACCGGAAATCATGCGCATGGTGGTGGTTTTTCCAGCCCCATTAGGTCCTAAAAAGCCAACAATTTCACCTTTTTTGACATGGAATGAAATATCGTGAATGATGGTCTTGCTACCGTAGCGCTTGGATACTCTATCTAGTTCAATCATGTTCATCTAAGGATTTCGTGAAAGCATTAAGGCGTTCACATTTTCAGGAACTGAAAAAAAGCCCCCACAAAGTGGGGGCTTTGCTTCAACCAGTATAGGCTGATTATTTATGCCATTTGTTACCACCGGTAGCAAACTGACCTGCATCGTGAGAGAACAGGAGTTTGGCGCCTTCGAGGTCACGCATGAATTTCAGTTTGTTAGCTGAGTCTGTCCAGTCTTTGACGCTGTAGTTCAAACCAGCAACATAACCGTCGGCATTTTCCTGCATCCACAAAGCATCTTGCGTGATGATGACGGTGTTGCCTGAGCCCAGTTTGATTTTCATTGACTGGTGACCGATGGTGTGGCCGGGTGTGGAGACTATTTTGACAGTACCGTCGCCGAACAAATCGTAATCGCCGTCGATTTCGTAGTAGGTGTAGTTACGTGCAGCCATCAAATCGGCCAAAACGAATGTTCCAGGTGTTTCACGACCTTGGAACTTCTCAGGCCACCAGCCTTGGTAGAGTTCTTTCTTCTGGAACACGTGGACTGCTTTGGGGAACATACCGATATTGCCAGCGTGGTCCAAGTGGCTGTGTGAAGACACGACAACTTTGACATCATCCACTTTCAAGCCGACTTTTTCCAGCTGCTTGTCAATCACGTCTGAACGCTTTTGGCTGGGCTTGAGGAAGTCGCAGTTACCGGCAGACCAGTATTCTTTGCACTTGCCGTCAGAAATAGCAACGTTGTTACCTGTGTCAAACACAACGACGCCTTTTGTCGGGTGCTTGATGATCCACATAGACACAGGAATGGTGATGTCCTTGGCATTGGGGTAGGTGGGGATCAGGCCTTGGATGTTGAAAGGACCAAATGTACCGCTGGAGGTCCAATAAACTTCCTGTGCGTTAGCAGCAGGTGATACACCGGCCATGAGGCCAGCCAACAATGAGGCAACGAGAGCGATTTTTTTCATGTTTGAGTCCTATACAAGTGTTGAGAGCAGTGAAAGTGATTAACTAACCGGCTAGATGCTATTTGTCTTTTGTGTAAAGTCAATGATGGTTTTCCGTTTCGCACGCTGATTTTGCAATACATGAACATGTCATCATTGATTCATATAGGTTGCATCTGAGGACAGGTCTATTTCCAAGGGATTACCCTAGGAAAATCTGAGTCAGCGGCAATTGTTGCGTTTTTGATGAAAAATTTAACGTCGCTTGAGTACATGCACAAATTCGTCCCCGACGGTTTCCTGCGACAACAGTTCATTGCCGGTTTGTTTGGCAAACGCGGCAAAGTCGCGCAATGAGCCTTTGTCGGTAGACACCACTTTGAGCAACTGACCGGTTTGCATGGGTGTCAAAGCCTTTTTGGCTTTCAAAATTGGCAAGGGACAGTTCAGGCCACGGGTATCGAGTTCCAGATCTATATGCATATGAGAATAAATTCAAAAAATTAAAAAGGTTTTATTCCAGGCTTTGCGCTGCACGCTCTTCCCAACTCATGAAGCGCGGCTCTATGCCTTGCGTTCGCAGCCAGTCTCCCATGGCGTAGCCGGTTCCTGCCGGCCAGCAAATGATGTCCTCATAGTTGTACAACTTGTATTCAGCGAGTTCCGGCGATAAACGCACTTCGCCGTCAGCCACCGCATGGTAGGCAATGATGACCTGGTTCATGCGCTGAAAGTCATACACACCGATCAGCTTCAACGCCGAGACTTGCAGGTTTGTTTCTTCGGCAATTTCCCGGGTGATGCCTTCTTCAGGCGTTTCGCCTGCTTCCATGAAGCCCGTGATCAACGCAAAACGTCTGCCCGGCCAAGCGGCATTGCGCGCCAGCAATATTTGTTCGCGGTACTGCACGATGCCAGCGAGCACCGGCGTCGGGTTGTTCCAATGCGTCCATTGACACACCACGCAGCGCATGCGTTCTTTGGGCCCCCCGTCCTCCTCCATGCTGATGAGTTGCAACTCGGTCGCGCACATCGGGCAGTATTGAAATTGGCTCATGCGGGAAACACTCCGGTGGATAAATAACGGTCACCGCGGTCACACACGATGAAAACAATGGTGGCGTCGCGCACCTGTTGCGCGATTTGCAAAGCCACCCAACACGCCCCGGCAGCTGAGATGCCTGCAAATATGCCTTCTTCGCGCGCGAGCCGGCGGCACATGTCTTCGGCGTCGGTTTGACTGACGTAAACCAGTTCATCCACGTGCGTGGCGTCGTAAATTTTTGGCATGTATTCGGGGGACCATTTGCGAATGCCCGGGATGCGCGAGCCTTCGCTGGGTTGCGCGCCGATGATTTTCACCTTCGGGTTTTGCTCTTTCAAATAACGCGACACACCGGTGATGGTGCCGGTGGTGCCCATGGCGCTGACGAAATGCGTGATGCGTCCGCCGGTTTGCTGCCAGATTTCTGGGCCGGTAGTTTCGTAGTGAATGCGCGGATTGTCCACATTGGCAAATTGGTCCAACACCCTTCCCTTGCCCTCGGCTTGCATGCGGTCAGCGAGATCACGCGCGCCTTCCATGCCGATGGTTTTGGAGGTCAGTATGAGTTCAGCGCCAAAAGCTTTCATGGTTTGCGCGCGCTCAATCGACAAATCCTCGGGCATGATCAACACCATGCGATAGCCTTTGATGGCTGCCGCCATGGCCAGCGCAATACCGGTGTTGCCCGATGTGGCTTCGATCAAAGTGTCGCCCGGATTGATGTCGCCGCGCTCTTCAGCGCGTTGAATCATAGACAAGGCCGGTCTGTCTTTGACTGAACCGGCCGGGTTGTTGCCCTCGAGCTTGCCGAGCAGCACATTGCCGCGCGATTGGTTGTCAGCAACACCTATGCGTTGCAAGCGCGCGATGGGCGTGTGGCCGATCGCAGCTTCGATACTTGGATAGTTCATACCTACACTGTGCCATAATTCTGATCCCTCTCCTGCCGGAGTGGCGAAATTGGTAGACGCAGCAGATTCAAAATCTGCCGGTGCAAAACACCGTGCCGGTTCGATTCCGGCCTCCGGCACCAGCTGTAGGCAACAAAAACACGATCCCACAAGGGTCGTTTTTTTATGCCTATCCAAACTGATGCAAGCCCCTCGGGGAATTAAGATGACGGTTTGCGATTTACCCACCAAACCACACCATGAGCCTGCTGTTCTCCCCACTACAACTCAACTCTCCGCGCGGTCCGTTGACGCTGCCCAACCGCATAGTTGTAGCTCCCATGTGCCAATACGCCTGTCATTTGGACGGCAAGGCCAACGACTGGCATTTGATGCATTGGGCCAATCTGCTCAATAGCGGTGCCAGCGTATTCATGATTGAAGCCACTGCCGTCACAGCGCAAGGCCGTATCACACCCAATTGCCTGGGATTGTGGGACGACGCCACCTCGAATGCATTGGCCGACACCTTGGCGCGCGCTCGCAAACTCGCGCCTCCTACTGCGGTGTGTTTGCAAATCGCCCACGCCGGGCGCAAAGCTTCCAGCGCTCAACCGTGGAACGGCGGCATGCTGATTCGCAAAGCCGATGGCGGTTGGGAACCGGTGGCGCCCTCGCCCATCAACCTGTTGCCCGGCGAAGACCCGCCGCATGAAATTGATGCTGCCGGTTTGATCGATATTGAAAAAGCATTCGTGAAAACCGCCGAACGTGCGCAGGCCATGGGCCTGGAAATGCTGGAGTTACACGGCGCACATGGTTATTTGTTGCACGAGTTTTTGTCGCCTATTGCCAACCAGCGCAATGACAATTACGGCGGCAATTTCGCCAACCGCGCGCGTTTCCCCTTGCAGGTGTTCAGCGCGGTTCGCAAGGTGTTCAACGGCGTGCTGGGCATGCGTTTGTCTGCCAGCGACTGGATAGAAGGCGGATGGGACTTGGAGCAAACCACTGACTTCACCAAATTGTTGAAGCAAGCCGGTGCCGACTTTGTCCACGTGTCATCCGGCGGCATTTCACCGCAGCAAAAAATCAGCATAGGCCCGGGCTACCAGGTGCATTTTGCCAAGCACATCAAGCAGCAAACAGGTTTGCCCACCATCGCCGTCGGTTTGATCACCGAACCGCAACAAGCCGAGGACGTATTGCAGGCAGGCGACGCAGACATGATTGCGCTGGGTCGCAGCTTTTTATACAAACCGCGCTGGGGCTGGGAAGCCGCCGCTGCACTTGGCGGTCATGTGCAGGCCACACAGCAATACTGGCGTAGTCTGCCGCGCGAAGTCACCGGCATTTTTGGCGATGCCAAAATCGGCATGCGTTAAAAAACCGGCTTGCCCTGCAAGCCTTCGCGCACGCTGGGGTAGCGCAGCTTCATGCGCAACTCGGTTTTCAAACGCTGGTTGTGCATGCGTCTGGATTCATTCATGAAGCTCAATGCCATGGCAGGCAATGCGGTTTGCGCCTGTTCTCTGCTGATGCGTGGCGGGCGCGGCAACTGCCACAAGTCCGCTGCCCAGTCCATGTAGTCCCCCATCAACAGTTCGCTGTCATCACTGACATGCAAAGGCCGCAAGCTTTTGCCGCGCCAGAGTGCAAGCACAGCGGCACGCGCCAAATCGTCGGCGTGAATATGGTTGGTGAACACATCGTCTGCGGCTTGCAGCACTGGTGTATTGCGCTGCAAACGTTCGCGCGGTGTGCCGCCCTCGCGGTCCAGCGCATAAATGCCGGGAATACGCAATACGTTGATGCGCGGGAATCCGCGCGAGCCCCAGGCGTTCAACCAGGCTTCGGCATCCACACGCCTTTGGGCTCTGTCGGTTTGCGGGTTGAGCAACTGTGTTTCATCTATCCACGCGCCACCGCAGTCGCCATACACACCGCTGGTGGAACCGTACACCACACACTGCGGTGATGAACGCAATTGCAGCGCTTGCACCAACGCACGGGTGCGCGGATCGCTGCGGCCTTGCAAAGGCGGCGGCGCCATGTGGATGAGATGGGTGGCAACACCTGCGAGTCTTCGCAACGAGGCTGGTTCGTCCAAATTACCTGTTAACGCAGTGATACCTTGTTGATGTAATTCGCTGACTCGCGACTCGCTGCTGGTCAAGGCATACACACGGCCGGCGTTTTTCAACAAGCCGGCGGCTCGCATTCCCACGTCGCCGCAACCGACGATCAACACACGCGGACGTCTGAAGCGCGCAGGCAGTGCGCCGAGAGGGCTTTGGTTTGAGGGCAAAATCCAGTCTTTCGTTGTTTTAAAAAATCCAAGGATAGCAAGCATGACGTTTCAAGTTTCAGTGCAACCCAGTGGCCGTTCGTTCAGCGTGGACAAGGACGAAACGATTCTGACGGCGGGCATACGCCAGGGAGTCGGCTTGCCATACGGCTGCAAAGACGGTGCCTGCGGTTCCTGCAAATGTCTGAAAGTCTCGGGCGACATCCAAATGAGCGCGTACCAAAGTAAGGCATTGAGTGACGAGGAACTGGCCAAAGGTATGGTGCTGACCTGCCGCGCTACCGCCCTGAGTGATGTGGTGCTCGAGTCCCGCCAAGTCACCAGCGCCGATGCTTTTCCGATTCGCAAAATGCCGGTGCGCATTGCTTCGTTGGAAAAAATGTCGCATGACGTGATGCGCATCTCACTGCAATTGCCTTCTACTGAAAACGTGCAATACCACGCCGGTCAGTATGTGGAGTTTTTATTGCGCGACGGTTCGCGTCGGGCCTACTCCATCGCGAATGCGCCACACACGCTTGTTGCAGGTGCGCCTGTCATAGATTTGCATATCCGGCATATGCCGGGCGGCAAATTCACCGATCATGTGTTCGACGCCATGAAAGAAAAAGAGATTCAACGCATAGAAGCGCCGTTCGGCGGTTTTTACCTGCGCGAAGACAGCGACAAGCCCATGGTGCTGCTAGCCTCGGGCACCGGTTTTGCGCCTATCAAAGCGCTGCTGGAACACATGCAACACAAAAACATACAACGCCCCGCGCGCTTGTACTGGGGTGGGCGCCGCCCGTCCGATTTGTACATGAACGACTGGATCATGGCGCAATTGGCTCACATGCCAAATCTGCAATACATCCCCGTGGTGTCTGACGCTTTGCCCGAAGACAACTGGAGCGGCAGAACCGGTTTTGTGCATGCCAGCGTGCTGCAAGATCTGCCCGACTTGTCAGCGCATCAGGTGTATGCCTGCGGCGCGCCGGTGGTGATTGAATCCGCTCAGCGCGACTATGCGGCGCACGGTTTGCCTGCCGAAGAATTTTTTGCTGATTCGTTCACCAGCGAAGCCGACAAGCTTTAAGTTTTTTTGGCTTGCGTATTTTTGTCGCGCAGCAAACGCATTTTTTCCGCTATCTTGATTTCCAGACCTCGCTCCACCGGCTCATACAACACCGGCGGCTTCATGCCATCTGGCCAGTAATTTTCACCGGCGGCAAACGCATCGGCTTCGTCATGCGCATACCTGTAGGCCCGGCCGTAGTCCAAGTCTTTCATCAATTGTGTCGGTGCATTTCGCAAGTGCATGGGCACCGGGCGTGTGCCGTCGCTCTTGATGAGTTTGCGTACATTGTTGTAGGCCTTGTAGACCGCATTCGATTTAGGCGCGATAGCCAAATACACCACGCATTCGGCCAACGCCAATTCGCCTTCGGGTGAACCTAGGCGCTCATACACCTCGGCAGCGTCCAACGCCAATCGCAATGCGCGCGGATCGGCCAAGCCTATGTCTTCGGCAGCCATGCGAATCATGCGTCGCGCCATGTATTTGGGTTCTGCGCCGCCATCCAACATGCGCACCAGCCAGTACAAAGCCGCGTCGGGGTCCGAGCCGCGCACGGATTTGTGCAGCGCACTGATGGTGTCGTAAAACTGCTCGCCGCCTTTGTCGTAACGGCGCATGCGTTCGCCCAGCACTTTCATCAGCCAAGCATCAGTCAGCAACAACAGTTGTTCACGCTGAGCCGCCACTGCCAAAGTTTCCAAGGTGTTGAGCAATCGTCTGGCGTCGCCGTCGGCATAAGCGATCAAGCGCGCTTGTGCTTGATCGTCAAGTGCGGGCACCGCATCAATGGCGCGCGCTTTGTGGATGATTTGCGTCAAGTCATCTTCAGACAAAGGCTGCAACACATACACCGCAGCACGCGACAACAAGGCCGAGTTCACTTCAAACGACGGGTTCTCCGTGGTCGCACCGATGAAGGTGAACAAACCGGATTCCACATGCGGCAAAAACGCGTCCTGCTGGCTTTTGTTGAAACGGTGCACTTCATCGACAAACACAATCGTGCGTTTTTGTTCCAACGAATCCCGTGCCGTTTGCGCCATCTCCACCGCTTCGCGGATTTCCTTGACGCCACCGAGTACCGCGCTGATAGATAAAAACTGCGCGTCAAACGCATCCGCCATCAAGCGCGCAATCGTGGTCTTACCGACACCCGGCGGGCCCCACAACAAACAACTGTGCGGTTGCCCGGATTCGAACGCCACACGCAGCGCCATGCCCTCACCCAATATATGTTGCTGTCCCACGACCTCGGCCAATTTGCGCGGACGCAAGCGTTCAGCCAGCGGTGAATGGGGGTTGGGAGATGCGGTGCTCATGGTGCTAAAGGCTATTGTGACCCGATCACAGCCAAACCTGCTTGCACGAACACATCACGCCAAGCGTGCAGCTTGCGCTTAAACGACCAACCGGCATTCACCGGACTGCTGGACGGCAGCCGGTACACCTCTACGCCCAGCGCTAGCGTGTGTTTGGCATGTTTGAAACTTTCGACGCCGTTGTGCGCAATCGCCTGCAATTGCGGACACGCGTTTTTCAAAGAGGCCACGCCTGGAAAACTGCCCAGCACCAGCAAACGGGTAAAGGCAGAACAAAGCGGAGCCAGTCCTTGCAACACCTCAGGGCTTGATCAAATCCGCGCCTTTGGGCGGCACAAAACTGAATTGCGAAGGGGTCAAGTATTTAGGATTGATGTCTGTGCGTTCAAACTTAATCAACGAACGCGTGCCGAACGCATCCAGAATTTCGATTTGCGACAACATCACCTGCGCAGCTTGCACACGCATTCCAATACGGATTTTTTGTAAGCTGCCGTCCTGGGATTTCGGCACGGCGCTGATCCATTGCAAACCCTCAGCGTTAGCCTCTGCCTGCAAATCAAATTCTTTTCCCAAGGTTGCCAGGTCGCTGGCCGAGGCGATCAAAGCAGCAGGTGTACTGCCCAGGGCCTGCGCTTGATTGCGTTGCGTGACTTGGTTCATGTCTGCGTCATACAGCCACAGGTGTTTGCCATCGGCGACGATGTTTTGCAAAAAAGGTTTGGCGTAATCAAACCGGAACACCATCGGCCTGATGAAAGAAAAACTGCCATTGGAAATCTTGATCTTGGCGGGACGGCTGTCTTTGGACGGTGTGGTCACTGTTTGCGTGAATTCAGCGCGCATGCTGCGTGTAGAAGATAAAAATTTCGCCAAACTGTCCAGACTGTCGGCGCGTGCCGCCGTACACAAGCTCAAGGCCGCTGCGGTTAAACACACAACACGGATACAGACACTGATTGCGGAGAATAACTTCATATCAACTTTCAATAACAAATACACAGAGGAGCTTGAATTTTTGAACAAACATGCATTTATTCCTGACGCGTAGGCACCAGAATTTCACGCTGACCGTTGCTGCTCATGGCGCTGACCATGCCGGCTTTTTCCATGTCTTCCACCAAGCGGGCGGCGCGGTTGTAGCCGATTTTCAAATGCCGTTGCACCAGCGAAATACTGGCCTTGCGGTTTTTTAACACCACTTCAACGGCCTGGTCGTACATCGGGTCTTTTTCACTGGTGGTCTCGCCGAACAGATCAGGCCCGTTGGCTTCACCGTCGACCGTGCCGCCTTCCAGCAAGCCTTCGATGTAATTCGGCTCGCCCTGGGTTTTCAAATAATTGACGACGCGGTGTACTTCTTCATCGCTGACAAATGCACCGTGCACGCGGATAGGAAAACCGGTGCCACTGGGTAAATACAACATGTCGCCCATGCCCAGCAAAGCCTCGGCTCCCATTTGGTCAAGAATAGTTCGACTATCGATTTTGCTGCTGACCTGGAACGCGATGCGCGTCGGGATATTCGCCTTGATCAAGCCAGTGATCACGTCCACACTCGGGCGTTGTGTGGCCAGAATCAAATGTATGCCGGCAGCGCGTGCCTTTTGCGCCAGCCGTGCAATCAGTTCCTCTATCTTTTTGCCAACCACCATCATCAAGTCAGCCAACTCATCAATCACCACCACAATATGCGGCAAGCGTTCCAGTGGTTCCGGATCATCAGGCGTCAGACTGAACGGATTCGGAATAGAGTGACCTGCTTCCAGCGCTTCTTCTATCTTGTGGTTGTAGCCGGCCAAGTTTCGAACGCCTAACTTGCTCATCAATTTGTAGCGACGCTCCATCTCACCGACGCACCAGTTCAGCCCGTGTGCGGCTTGGCGCATGTCGGTGACCACGGGTGCGAGCAAATGCGGTATGCCTTCGTAGACCGACATCTCCAGCATCTTGGGGTCGATCATTAAGAGGCGCACATCGCGAGCTTCTGCTTTGTAGAGCAGGCTCAAAATCATGGCGTTGATACCCACCGATTTGCCCGAGCCTGTGGTGCCTGCGACGAGCACATGCGGCATCTTGGCCAGATCAGCAACCACGGGATGACCGCCTATGTCCTTGCCCAGGCCCATGGTCAGCAAAGACTTGGCTTCGTTGTACACCTCAGAGCCCAGAATTTCACTCAAGCGAATGGACTGGCGTTTGGCGTTGGGCAACTCCAGCGCCATGAAATTTTTGCCCGGAATGGTTTCCACCACACGTATAGACACCATGCTGAGCGAGCGCGCCAAATCTTTGGCCAAGTTGACGATTTGCGAGCCTTTGACGCCGGTGGCCGGTTCGATTTCGTAGCGCGTCACCACAGGTCCGGGGGCGGCGGCCAGCACTTTGACTTCCACACCGAAATCGCGCAGTTTTTTCTCTATCAAGCGACTGGTGAATTCGATGGTCTCTGCATCCACCGGGTCTTGTCTGGTTTGCGAATCGTCCAGTAAATCGACCTGCGGCAGGCGCGAGTCCGGCATGTCGTTAAACAAAGGCTTTTGCCGTTCGCGCGCCATGCGCTCGCTTTTTGGTGGTGCCAAGGGTTCAGGGTCGACCAGAATACGCACCGGTCTGGGCGGCAACTCTTCGCTGTCCACTCTGTCGGTATGCACGTCTTCTTCGCGTTCACGCGCTGCCGCCAGCCCCAGTGCCAGGTCTTCGGCCATCTCACGTCGCTCGCGCCAGCCGACAATGGCCTGGTCAATACCGGCGCCGATTTTTTCAGCCAGCTGCACCCAGGAAAAACCAAAGGTCCAAGACAGTCCCACCAGCATGAATACGATGAACACCAACGCAGAACCGTTAAAGCCCAACCACTTGGCCGCCGCACCGCCGACCAGGTAACCCAGAATGCCGCCCGCATGTTGTCCGGCTATGTGCGCATCAAAACGGTACAAACGGGTGTATTCCAGCCCGGTGCTGGAGAGCATCAACAACACCAGACCGCTCCAGAAGGCCCAGCGGCTTAATCGCCAAATGTGTGCTTCAACCACCGGACTGTCTTCGCTGCGCATACGCGCAGCCAGTGCGTTCAACCAACTGACCAGGCTAGCCAGATAACACCAGACGATGGAATACCCGGCGATGAAAAATCCCAGGTCACTGATGGCAGCCCCTATGCGCCCGCCCCAGTTGTGCGGCACCGCGCTGGAACCCGAGGTGGTCCATGCCGGATCCTGGGCGGTATGGCTGAGCATGGCCACCAGCCAGAAAAGCAGAAAAACAAATCCTAAAGACAGCGCGATTTCCTGCACAAAGCGTTGCCAACCGCTGACAGGAGGCGGATTTTCCTTGGAGTTATTGAGGGTATTTAAAGAGTAAGTCATTGCCGGACGTAAGCTTAACAGGCGCGCCGGGGATGGGCACTTTGCCAAAGCCTAAAATCACAAGCTTCGAAGCGCAGCGTTTGCCTTCTCACCCGTACCTCTGGACACCATGACATCCCCCCAACACAGCAAAGTTCTTATCCTCGGCTCCGGCCCTGCCGGTTACAGCGCCGCCGTTTATGCCGCACGCGCCAATTTGCAACCTACCTTGATCACCGGCATGGCACAAGGCGGCCAACTGATGACCACCACCGATGTGGACAACTGGCCGGCCGATGTACACGGCGTGCAAGGCCCGGATTTGATGCAACGTTTTCTGGAACACGCCGAGCGCTTTAACACCCAGATGGTGTTTGACCACATCAACAAAGTCGATTTCAGCCGCCGGCCTTTCACGCTGACCGGCGACAGCGGCACTTACACCTGCGACGCACTCATCATCGCCACCGGCGCATCGGCCAAATACCTTGGCCTGCCTTCAGAACAAAGTTTCATGGGGCGCGGTGTATCCGGTTGCGCCACTTGCGACGGTTTCTTTTACCGGGACCAGGTTTGCTGCGTGGTCGGCGGCGGCAACACGGCTGTCGAGGAAGCTTTGTACTTGTCCAATATCGCCACCAAAGTGCATTTGATTCACCGGCGCGACAAATTCAAAGCCGAGGCCATCATGATCGACAAGCTGATGGACAAGGTCAAAGCAGGAAAAATCGTGCTGGAGCTGCACAGCGTGCTTGACGAGGTGCTGGGTGACGCCTCGGGCGTGACCGGCGTGCGCTTGAAAAACGTACAAGATAACCAGACGCGTGACTTAGCCGTTCACGGCTGCTTCATCGCCATCGGCCACCAACCCAACACCGGTATTTTTGAAGGCCACCTGAGCATGAAAGACGGCTACATCGTCACGCAAAGCGGTTTGCAGGGCATGGCCACCCAGACCAGCGTGCCCGGCGTGTTTGCCGCCGGTGACGTACAAGACCATGTGTACCGCCAGGCCATCACCAGCGCGGGCACAGGTTGCATGGCAGCCTTGGATGCACAGCGCTTTCTGGAGCAATAAGCATTCACTGACCTGAGCGGTTCAGCCCGATTGCAGCACGCTATAATGTATGGCTCAGTGTGATCCGGGCAGACTTCAAAGTCTACCGGTGACAGGGATACCGCCCCCTTCTAAGGCGAGGTCAAGTCGGGTTTCTTCCCGGCTGTTAACAAGGAGTGTCTGATGGCACGTGTATGCGAAGTAACGGGCAAAGGCCCGATGGTGGGCAACAATGTTTCCCACGCCAACAACAGAACCAAGCGCCGCTTTTTGCCCAATCTGCAATACCGCCGATTCTGGGTAGAGACCGAAAACCGTTGGGTGCGTTTGCGCGTGTCCAGCGCTGCATTGCGCCTGATCGACAAAAAAGGCATTGACGTCGTGCTCGCAGACATGCGCGCCCGCGGCCAAGCTTAATTTTTCACCGACTTTTAAAGGACTTTCACCATGGCTTCCAAAGGCGGACGCGAAAAAATCAAGCTGGAATCAACTGCCGGCACCGGTCATTTCTACACGACCAGCAAAAACAAAAAAACCATGCCCGAAAAAATGTCGATCATGAAGTTCGACCCCAAGGCACGCAAGCACGTCGAGTACAAGGAAATCAAACTCAAGTAAGTTTGTCTTGACCCGAGAAAAAAACCGCCTCACGGCGGTTTTTTTTCGTCCTGCGGTTTTGTGTCAAGTTTGTTTGACGGCAGGTGTAGTGGCAGCAGCAGGAGCGGCGTCTTTCTTAGAGGCCTTGTGCGCGACTTTGTACTTTTTCACTGTGTCGGCGACAGACTTAGTGGCTCAAACCCGCGCAGCGCGCAATTGCATAGAAAAATCGCGCAAGGCATCCACGCCGCTTTGCTCGGCGCGCAAACACCATTGCTGCAAATCCAACGCCAACTGAGCGCGGCTGGCATGCGTGTTCAGCCACATTTGACGCAGTTCTTCGCGCATGTGAACCATGGTGTCTACATTTGGCAAAGCATCTCGCGCTTGCTTGAGCAGCGCATGGAATTGCACCGGCACTTGCACTTCGTCGCGGTGCATCCAGCGCTTGGCTGCGCTCAGTACCGCGTCAGCTGGCAGCTTGGGCAAGGCGGCGATTTCCTGCTTGACGGCAGTTTGCAACTGGCGCGCAAAACCGGCCATGACTTCATAGCGGTTGGTGATCAGCGCTTCCAAGGTTTGCTCGTTCGCCTCAGGTTGGCACTCGGCGTAATGCAGTTTGGGCGGTGTCTTTTTCACGGTTGCCAAGCCCAGCGCTTGCAAGATACGGATATACATCCAGCCGATGTCAAACTCATAAGGCTTGACGGATAACTTGGCCGATGTG
>Ga0209442_1000802_pt1 | contig 18292 bp, 15 predicted proteins | sample LauGreSBDMM110DD_2_FD_187565 | JGI IMG/M metagenome (GOLD analysis project Ga0209442, IMG submission 187565) | Freshwater lake microbial communities from Lake Michigan, USA - Sp13.BD.MM110.DD (SPAdes) (version 2) | ecosystem: Environmental > Aquatic > Freshwater > Lake | place: Lake Michigan...
TGGTGCTTACACCATTCTCAGCGACATAGTGGTCATCGAGGTGCTTGTTGATGAGCACAATGAGCAAGTGCGTTACTATAGGCTAACAACGCTCGATGATGCTGGATACTCGCAAGGTACATGGCATATTGAGATGGTCCCCGATGTCGTGTTAAACATGGTGCAGCTCCTGCTTTCGCTAGGTTCCGGGGTTCGCGACGGTGTTGTATATGGTCCTCACCTAAGCCGTCTTGATATAACCAACGACCTACGAGACATTCATCACAATATGCATGAAGGCATGTCCGTCAAGTTTACCTTACATGTGGACGAGGAGATGGCCGAGGAACTTATTTGGCTCGAACGGTATCTGCATTAAGCAACAGGTTTAACGACCCAACTTTTTGGCACTTGGCCGTCCACACCTTCACATAGGGTGCTCACATTGCACGATTGCCACAACACACTCTCGACATCGACCACTCTACGCACGACCTGGACGTCTAGGACCATATACACAGAGCCTCAACGCAGAGCCTCAACGCAGCCATGAAGTCCATGACGTCTTCAACCATGAAGTCTACATACTTTGCCACGATGCTCAAGTCCGCACGTCGCCACGCAAAGGGCACGTCTTACTTCAAGGGCACTGCGCGTTACCAGTGCGAGTACGAGAAGCTCGTCGACGTGGCTCACAACACGACGGAGGACGCCGAGAATGCCGACTTGATGACCATCTTCCGCGTCATTCACGATGCCTACATCTACGCATGCGCCAAGCCGGGCACGACCAACCGCAACATCGGCAAGTGGTGGATTGCCAACCGCAAGAACTACACCTTTAAGGACCCGGAGGAGCTAATGCAGGTTTTTGACTTCCTGACGTTCAAGGCCTGCGTGCCTATCTCGGTCATGGAGGGCATGATGCACAGCGTTGTCTCTACTGTGGTCAAGGGCATGCCGTGGAACGAGCTCTACACCAAGGACCTGAAGTACTACAACGCAGAGGGCGATCATCAGGAGGATTTTGCAACGCTGTACCACGACATGGCTATGGACGCAGAGTTCTCCAAGACGCATCTCGCCAACGTCCTACGCTCGGCCTTCAACATCCACATGTCGCGTGCGTCCATGAGCACCAACGACTTCAACAATTGGTGGGACAACGAGGGCGAGGACGCGTGCATGGTCCACTGCATTTATGCCAACGCCTCGGTCTACTCCCTGGCGGAGGCTACCGACGCCAAGGAGCTCGACGACGCGCTGGACGAGGTGATCACGTTGGCCAAGAACGTCCGCGCGTACGCCAAGAAGCCCTTCATGGCGCGGCCTGCAACGCACATTGAGCACATGCTAACCGAGCTCTACACCGAGACCACGGCCGAGCTGCGTGACGCCTCTTGCTTTTCGGGCTTGCTGAAGGCATTTTCTAGCAGCGACTCGCGGGTTCGATCCTAGCCGATGCGTGTAATGGTCTTATTCTAGCAGCGTTACGGCGAAGAAGTTTGCCAACTTTGCCTAATGTCCTTGATGCCATTGACTTTAAACGGCTCTTGGACGGTGTCGCTGTTGGAGTTGTAAAAAATGTCGACATCTGAGAAATATAAAAAGGTCCATAGAAAACTACTTAAAGGTAACATCAATATTGATGTTTGGGTGGAGAGCCCACAGGCAGGTTGCCGGAGTGGTCTAACGGGTCCGGCTCAAGATCGGATGCATTCAATTGCGCGCGAGTTCGAACCTCGCACCTGCTATCATTTTTAACCCCGCATTACCGCCGCCATGGCTGTCATTCGGTTTTGCCAGTGTTTTAGTTCATGCATGCATGACCGCTTATTTGACAAATATGCGGCTTTGACATTTGGGCGGCCATCAAGCCCTAACAGTCATCGAGCATGTCGAGAACCTCTTGATCTCAGAGACTGACGCATCCTAATGGCCCAACTTTTTGGCATAAGCCACCCTACTTCAGCAACACACATCCCACACACATCCCACACATAGCCCAATAGTGAGTCCAACACCGCGTGCAGCCATGACGTCCACGTACTTCGCCACCATGCTCAAGCATGCCCGCCGCCACACGAAGGGCACGTCCTACTTCAAGGGCACCGGGCGCTACCAGTGCGAGTACGAGCATCTCAAACATGTGGTGGCACAAGACGAAATGTCGGACGTGCTCACTATCTTTCGCGTCATCCATGATGTGTATGTCTATGTGTGTACTAAGCCCAGCACGACAGCACGGCCCAACCGCAGCGTCGGCAAGTGGTGGATCGAGAACCGTAAGAACTACACCTTCAAGGACCCCGAGGAGCTAATGCATGTTTTTAGCTTCCTTACGTACAAGGCGTACGTGCCCATATCGGTCATGGAGGGCATGATGCACAGCGTCGTCTCGACCGTGGCCAACGAGATGCCTTGGAACAAGCTCTACGTCGCCGACCTCAAGTACCTCAACGCAGAGGGTGATCACCAGGAGGATTTTTCGACGTTGTACCACGACATGGCTATGGATGCAGAGTTCTCCAAGTCGCCGTTGGCCAATGTCCTTCGCTCGGTCTTCAACGTCTTCATGTCGCGCGTCTCCATGAGCACCACCGACTTCAACAATTGGTGGTATAATGAGGGCGAGGACGCACACATGGTCCACTGCATGTATGCAAATGCAGCCATCTACACGTTGGCCGATGCGGCCGACGCTAACGAGCTTGATACCGCCTTTGACGAGGTCGTCGTGCTCGCCAAGAACATCCGCATGTACGCCAAGACGCCGTTTGAAACATCGCCCGCCACGTACATGGAGCGCATGCTGACCGACATGTACATTGAGACGAGCGCCGACTTGCGTGACACCTCCTGTTTTTCGAACGTGCTCAAGGCATTTTGCAACGCCGCGCAGTAAATGTAAATGAATCTATCTCACGTAACTATCTCACATCGCTGCATGTTGCATTTATTTGCAATGCGGAAATGCAAAAAATGATCTTAAGGTTTTGTTAGACACTTACATACTTACATACTTACTTAAACAAGCTCACATCATAACACTGGGACTACTTTTTACGCGCCGCGGCTGCCTTCGGTGCCGCACGCCTCTTCTTGCTAGCACCCGAAGCATTAGCGTCAGGTGCATCCGAGTACGACTTCTCTACCGCGGCCCGGTGTGCTTCCCAAGCCACATGCAGCTCACTGAGCTCCTTGCGCCATATGCGATGGATTGGTGTGTTGGTTAATGCGTCAATAGCATCCTTGAGCGTCGCCGCCTCGGACTCGAGCTTTGCCTTTTGTTCGGTCGTCAGCTGCCGAATGGGCAAGTTTGTTAGGTAACGGTAATTGGCTGATGGGGCAACGGCGGTCACGGACTCTTCAGCCTCAACGTCCATCTCAGCAGCCGCCTCTGCAGCAATCGATCCAAGCCTTGGGTACTCAAGACGCTCAAGTTGTGCATCCACGTCCTCTTCCTTTCGGTTCATTATCACCACCGTGCCCTTAATGAAGTCGTTGATGAAGCGCACCTTGGCCGATACCTTGCGGTACTCGGCTTCCATGGTGCGCAACTGATGCATCTTGCGCTTTTGGTACGTTGCCAGACGCACGCGGGCCCATGCCTTCACGATTTCCACCGTATCCGCGTACTTATGGATAGCGGATTCGGCATCGAATAAGTGCATGTTGCTTACGCCGAGGGACTTGGAAGCCTCAAGCTTGAAGCCCGCGGACCCCACGTCGCACAACACGTTCTCGACGGCCTCACGCTTTCCTGGAAAGATCTTGAGGGTGAAGCACGCCTTCTTGTCTGTGTAGTGGCTCTCGAAGTCTTTGAGCAAGGTGCTACCATCCACGATCATCTTGGTCAGGTGCTCCTTGTACGTCTCGGTCCACACGCCGACGGGCAACTCCGTGATCTCGAGGGTCGTGTCGTCCTTCCAGGCCCAGCAGCCCCGGCTGACGTAGGTCTCATCGGTGTTCGCCTTCTTCTGCTTGAGCTCGATCTTACCTACGAAGCCGAGGTACCACGGAGCAATGTCCTCAAGTTCAGCAGCGTCGATGATGGTGTAAGAGGACTCGAGGTTGTCGGCGTTTGTGTCAGCACCTTCGGCACCATGCGCCACATCCAGCATCGCAATGATCGTTGCACACATGTTGATGATGTCGCTCGGGTTGTGGCACGGCACGTTGGTTGAGAAGCCCGTGCCGATGCCAAGGCCGCCGTTGACCAGGATCATGGGGATGACCGGGACGTACCAGGTCGGCTCGATTGACACGTCATCGTCGTTCTTGTAGGTCAGCACCGCATTGTCCTCCTCACGGAAGATCAGGCGTGCAAGGGGCGAGAGCATCGTGTGGATGTAACGCGGGCTTGCCGCGTCGTCGCCGCCCTGGATACGTGTGCCGAACTGACCGTTGGGCATGAGTAAGTTGATGTTGTTGGAGCCCACGAAATCCTGAGCCATGCCGACGATCGCATCTTGCAGCGACTTCTCGCCATGGTGGTAAACGGCCACCTCGCTCACGTAGCCACTGAGCTGCGCCACACGGATCTCTTTCGAGTACAACTTCTTTTTGAAGCACGCAAACATGATCTTGCGAATGCTTTCCTTCATGCCGTCCACCAGGCTCGGGATGTTGCGCTCCACGTCGCGGTTGCTGAAGTGGATGAGCTCATCGTTCACGAAGGTGCTGAAGGTCACAGGCTTGGTGTAGTCCAGCGTCTTGCGCGAGTCGAAGCCAAGGATCCACGCCTTGCGATCGTCGGCACGCTTCTTGTCGAACGCCAGGTTCATGCTCTCCTCGCTCTCTTCGCCGTCGTATTTGTACTCCGTGATGTTTAACGACCGGAAGTACTCCTTGGCCTCGATGGCCGTCGATGTACCGAGCCCCTTGTAGTACTTGATTGTCCATCGACCATCTGTGCGTGCCGCGTTCCATGCATGAAAGTCGGGCAAGTTGTAAAAGGATGTGGTGCCCTGGACTGGATGGGTCACTTTCACAATCGGTGTCCGCATGCTGGTCAAGAATCCTTCCATCTTGAAGAGGGAGGGCCACAACGTTTGGAAGACGTTGAAGAGCAAGCCGCGAATGTGAAAGCCGTCCGTGTTGTGCACAATCATTTGGCCAACGCCCGCATGAAAGTGGTGGTTCTCGGTCTCCAGATCATAGACGTAGTCCTCTGTGACGCCCATGTCGATGATCTTCTTGATTGCGATCGGGTTCGCCTCGTTTTCGTTGTCGTAGTCTCCGCAGTTCTCTTCCAATGCCGTCAGGTAATACACGTCTGGCGTACATGTCTCATATACACTCATGGTCACTGTGTAACCGATGCTGCTGAACAAGTAGTACATGCCCATGGCCAACAGTTTGCCCTTAATGGCACACGTGTTTGCACCGCTCTTGTGCAAGCCATCAATGAACCGTCTCTTCACATCTTCCGAAGCATTCAGTATCGCGGTTGGCACGCTTGTGCGAGCAAGTGTGCCAACCCCAGAGTCCCACGAGCAGCCCAAGGCGTACGCGTCCTCCTCGCTCATTGAAGACACACGCCACTCGGTGCCACCAAAGTTCGGAAACGAGTGCAGCAACTCATGACCAACCTTCACCTCATTCGGCGTGATCTTCTCACCCGCCGGCGTAAGCAGCGAGTGATCCTCCGTAACGTCCACGGAACCCGTGTGGGTCACGACGCGGAAGATGCGCTTCTCGACCTTATGACGCATGACGTGTTTGATGGCGGTCCAGCCGCTCTCCGTCCACACCGTGAAGTCCGCACCGTTGTAGTCCTTTCCATTCGTACTCGGCACCCACTCGCCATTCGCAACGTCGCTGATGGTGCGAATGTGAATGAAGCCTGCAGCATCGCGCAACAGAAGCGGCGTGTCGCCCGTGACGCTGTCCTGATCGGTCATTATCATCACCTTGCCGTAACGAAGCGAACTGACGTCCTTGTAGTCCTTGTTCTGCTCGAGCCCCAAGATCTTCTTCAGATGCGTGATCTCCGCATTGTCAGCGACTGCCTTGGCCGCAGCCTCCTTGACATTCAGGATCTTCCCACGCAGCGGGAACACGCCGTACTTGTCGCGCCCGACCTCCGACAGGCCCGCGATGGCCATTGACCGCGCCGAGTCACCTTCGGTCAGGATCAGCGTGCACTGCGCCGAGTCCTTCGTGCCCGCCTTGTTCGCATCGTCCAGCTTCGGCACGATGATGCGGCTTGTCTTCTTGCCGTCCGTCTTGACCAGCTTCTTATTGTCGTGAAAGTCGGTCAGGGCCGTGGCCCGATCGGCAATACCAGATGCAAAGAGCTTCGCGAAGAATTTGTCGCTCAGCTCGCACTTGGAGCCGAACTTGGACGCGATGGTTGTGAGAGTCTCCTTGGTCTGGCTGTCAAAGGCAGGGTTCACGATCGTGGCCTTTACAAAGACCCACAGGTTGTCCTTGATGTGTTGGGGCTTGACCTCCTTCTTCTTCTTGGCCTGCACCATATCGACCATCTTCTTAGTAATCTGGCCGACCACGTAGTCGACGTGCTTGCCGCCACGCATCGTATAGATGCCATTCACGAAGCTCACGTGCTCGAACTGGCCGCCATCGCTGTACGTCGCCACAACCTCCCACTTGCGGCCGTCGCTCCCCCCGACCTCGTAGGACCGCACACGCTCCGTCTTGTTGCCGATGAAGAGGTCGACGTAATGCTCGAAGTCCTTGTACTCCACCTTGACGTCGTTGAACCACACGGATACCGTTGGGTCCGTGCATGCCCCGGCGTCCATGGTGCGCCGCCTGAATATGTCGAACAGGTCGTCTGTCATGCTATTCATACCAAAGCGGGCATAGTCGGGCGTCCAGGTGATGCGTGTGTAGGGTGCGGTCTTGGCGGCCTTCACCGTCGGGGCATCGCGAACCGTCATGTTCTTGCTCCACCGCTGCTTATACGATCGTGCACGACGATGATCGACGGTCTCCACGACCAGCTCGGTAGCAAATATGTTGGCCAGCTTGATGCCGGCGCCGTTGCGGCCACCGACGGTGCGATCGTCTTTGCTGTAATTGGTGCTTGTCAGTAGGTTGCCAAAGATGAGCTCCGGTACGTACATGTTGTGCTCCGGGTGGTTCTCGACGTCGATGCCATCGCCATCATTGTAAATGGTGACGATACCTGTCTCTCTGTCGATATTGACCTTGATGTTCTTGACGTGCTTGATGGCCTCTTTACTACCGTTTTCGGCGTCGGTCTTTAGGCGTGTCGACTGGTCCAGTGCATTGACGATGATCTCATCGAAACACTTGAACAAGCCGGGCACGTATGTAACCTCACGCTTAGCCATGCATTTTGTGGCATCATCGATCAAATACATCTCGACCGTTTGCGGCTCCATGCTACCCACATACGTGTCGGGAAGCTCATAGATATGATCCCGCAACTCATGCTTCTTATAGCGTGCCGTTAGCTCTGCATTTTCTGCGGATCCGGCGGCTTTTGCTTTGGGCGCCATGATTGCGAGCCGAAGAGGTGTGTGCCCTCTCTTTCTTTATGCAACGCTTAAGCCTGTTTGACGTGTCGTTTTTTGGGGTCATAAACTGAGAATCCATCCATCCATCATAAAATAGATAAACTATGTCGATGTCCTTTTCTCCACCATTCTCACAAGCGTGTTGTACATGTTCTTTGAGAACATTTAATCGCCGGTCCCACTCTTTCTTTTTACCATCTTTGACAACAAACACCCCTGTATTTGCAGTGATCCCCCAACAAGATGAGTTTGAACCTTCTTTACAATCGTAATATTGGTCTGGGTTGAAGCGCACAAATGTCATGCGGCGCATGCCTGCATCTTGGAACAGTTGCATGAGACGCTTGTTCTCACAACTACAGTCATACGTTCCATGCTGATTTTCATCGATTTCAATGATAATAACTCGATGACCCAAATCAATCAAAATGTCCGGCCGCCTTGACGAACATCCACCATCGATGCGTTTGTCAAAAGATATGTCGTAACATGAAAAATGCTCTTTGATAAAGTCGGCGACGGTTCGCTCCTTTGTTTTATGATTGCGAATAATGGTGTTGTCCGGGAAAGTATTTATAAAGCAGCGGTAGCAGTGGCCTTTGTACAATTTATTGGAAACGAATGTTGGACATAATAGGCAACGTTTGCTCTTGACATTGACCATGCCGTCCTCCTTGTGCTTGACACAGAAGCGCCCCTTGCGGCCTTCCGTATCAAATGTAGGATTTATGCTTTTACATCCATCATGCTTGCATCGTTTGTTCTTGACATCAACCATACCCTCCTGCTTGTGCTTGACACAGAAGCGCCCCTTGCCACCTTCCATATCAAATGAAGGTTGGCTACTACATTCATCATGTTCGCACTTTTTGCTCCTAACATTGACCATGCCGTCCTCCTTGTGCTTGAGACAGAAGCGCCCCTTGCGGCCTTCCGTATCAAATGTAGGATTTATGCTTTTACATCCGTCATGCTCGCATCTTTTGGTCTTGACATCAACCATGCCCTCTTGCTTGTGCTTGACACAGAAGCGCCCCTTGCCACCTTCCATATCAAATACAGGGTGGCTACTACATTCATCATGTGCGCATCGTTTATTCTTGACATTGACCATGCCGTCCTCCTTGTGCTTGAGACAGAAGCGCCCCTTGCGGCCTTCCGTATCAAATGTAGGATTTATGCTTTTACATCCATCATGCTCGCATCGTTTGTTCTTGACATCAACCATGCCCTCTTGCTTGTGCTTGACGCAGAAGCGCCCCTTGCCACCTTCCATATCAAATGAAGGTTGGCTACTACATTCAGCATGCTCGCATCGTTTGTTCTTGACATCAACCATGCCGTCCTCCTTGTGCTTGACACAGAAGCGCCCCTTGCCGCCTTCCATATCAAACGACTGGCGTTTATTGCATCCGTCATGCTCACACAACCGTCTGGTCATTTGTTTCCACATCTTTGTGCAATGTTTAAGCCCGTTTCAACATTCAAAATTATGCAACAAACACCTTTGTAAGGTTTGCCCACAGGAAAAGTCCAACAAGGCACTTTGCCATCAAGTCAAGGATGTTGTAGCTAATTGTTTTCTTGCGCTCCTCGAGCATGTAGGCAACTCCATACAAACTCCAAAACACAAAGAAGAGTCCATACACTAGCAAGTTGTTGCCATTTACGCGCCCTGCAAGGAACGTCATCCAGATGAAGCCGAACATGGCAAAGAAAGCCACGAAGCCGAGGAACAATGCCTTCCGCTGTTCCATGATGCCCACGGTGCTAAAATAGCCGAACGTCAACATCAACAGATCCAACACGATAACAATGGTATACGTTCCGATGTGCAACGGCTCGTCGTTGTTAAATGCGAGCACGAGACAGAGGACGAGCAACATCAATGGTGTTGTTATGTACCAATCGATGTAACGCAATTTGCTAATTGTTGCGTGGTCGATTGGACCCTTTCTCAGCATATGCACGAATTGTGTGTAGAAAAACGCAGCGATGATCGAAATACATGTCTCAAGATTGAGGATGTGGCGAATACGTGTGTCACTTGTGCGAATCGCCTCAATGAAGGTGATTGTAGCTGTGGTCATGAGCAACACATAGGTGATGTAAAATGAAAATGCTACAGCATCGTCTTTTGTGCTGATTGTTGCGATTGCAATTGCTTTGTTGTTTTCTTTGCTCATCGACCTACTCTAACCTTACTCATTTACAAAAAGAACCCAAATCCCGAATGTGTCTTCACACTTTTAGCACCACCTCGAACCCCTCCTCCACCGTCGGCTCTTGAAAGCGCTTCCTAAATGTATAAAATGCTATGCGTGGAATGTGCGGTCCGCCTTCTGTCTCGCGTCGCTTTGCAGCTTCCATCGCGGCATCGATTGTCACGTCTACCCAAATAGCACGTGCGGGCAAGCCTGATGTCTTGGCCCATGCAAGGTAAACGGCCCGACGTGCAACGTCTCCATTGGTTGCATCGAAAATGACGCTCATGCCAACTGGCACTTTGGCGGCCACCCGGACCATGCGATCGGCCGTCTTCAGGGCGTCACCATCAATGTGCGTGTACTTGTCGGAGAAGAGCTTGTTCGCCAACGTCGTCTTCCCGGACCCGGGGTAGCCAATGAGAACAATTGCCTCTGCGCCGGTGCCTTTCCGGTCTAGCATTGCATTAGGTGAACCCACCGCTTTCTCCCTCTCTGGAAACGGAAATACATCCTCTGGCGTCTTAAACGTGACACCCACGGCCTCCGAAAATTTAGCATCGCTGTCGCTCCAATCGCCTGCACGTCCTGCTGCGTCCCCAACGAAGAAGCTCTTCTTGTCCCACTCACGCCCTGCCATCACCGCATTCCACAACGTCGGCAACGGCTTCCGATCAGCCTCATCGTACCCAATGGCAATGGTCATCGGGATCTCGAGTATTGCCATTTGTGCCCGGATGGACTCGGTCTTCCAAGCGCGCGTTTGATTGCTGATGATGATGATGCCAAAGCCCTTGTCGTAGTAGCTTTTAATGACCTCCGGGACGGATGGACGGAGCCATTGCCGATCATCAGCATCCTTGGCATGTGTGCGTCCATTAAGCGGCTTTACCAGGGTCCAGTCATAGTCGAACGACGCAATCTTCTTACGGAAGCGCGGCTTCATCAGTGGGATGATCACGGGGGCCATATTTGCTTAGTTGGTCCTCTCTGCTTTAGAATCACAAATGTGATGGTTGTTAAGCTTCATTTTTTGGGATGCGTCCTAGGCTGCATTGCTTTCTGCACTTAGAGGATTGTGCGAGTCAAGGTGTTAAGTTGCAAGTTGCAAGATGCGATCCATCAAGTCTGCATGGGGCCTAGGTAAACGGTTTACCCGGCCTTGTATTGGACGGGTAGAAATGCCCTTTTGTCGGGCGTACGGGTCTGGACACTCTGCATCTGGCTCTCCCGACGATCGTCCGGTCGCACCAAATGGAGGTATTGACAGTACCAACGGCAAATACAACACCAACAATGACAACTACAGCACCAACGATTGGTCCTCGTGGAAACAGTCCATGATCTACAAGAATGAGTTGGACAACATTGCTCAAAAGGAGATTCTACGCAAAGAGCTCCGTCAATTCTTACCCAAGGAGCTCCATCCCACATTGGCCACTATTCACGATTTGCATTTGCTCAACGACCTTTCCTACATGTATGTTATGTACGGCAATGGCCGCCCTAACATTCAACCGCACTCGCGTGTGAGTGTGCGTCGCATGACAATTCCGCACATCGAGGCGATCGAAAGCGATGCATCGAATGGCGATGTAGTAAAGAGGGATGTTATCACGCTACTGCTGTGGGTCATGCGGGATTTTGGATGCCTTTAAGTACGATCAATACCATTATTTTTGTTGGAGCCCGGCACGTATTGGTGTCGTGCATCTGTTCGCATAATTCACTAGTTTATAACGAAACAAAAAACAAATAAATACACTTTCGACATGCCGATGGTGCATCACCTCACTCCGAGTAAAACCACTTCTCAAGTATCGAGTGAATCTCGGCGGCAATAGCGTCGGGTGTCTTGTACTCGACATCCACCACGATCACTTTCTTACCGCTACGGACCGCATCAATGTAGGCAGCCTCGTGAAGCGCGTGTAGGTTTTCGAGGTATTCGGGCTCGATTGCTTGTTCGCCAGCCCGTGCACGTTGTACAATGCGTTGTGCACAGTTGGCCGGGTTGGATCGTAGATAGATATGCACCAAGGGTGACCACATGGCCATGGCCTTTTGGTACATGTCGATCAATGTATCACTTTGGTTGACCGTCAAGTTTCCGTTCATGCTATTGGCCTTAACAAATACGGCATTCTGAAAGAAGGGAGACCGCTCCATGAGCATGATGGTAGAAGAGTTTGACTTAGGCTGGATCCAGCAACGATCAAGCCATATGCGCACTTGGAACTCGAAAGCACGGGTATGGTGCTCGTACAGGTCGCGCAAATAGGGGGCCCACTTTTGGACAGGCTCTAGGTCAACGGCCCACCTGTATTTGGAGTGAAGAATGCGGAGGACGGTTGTCTTACCCGCCGAAATGTTCCCATCAATCGTAATGATAGACATGTTCGTATTACTGCAGCTCGGGCAACTCGGCACAAAGAGGCGCGAGAGAATAGCGCGGGTAGTGTTTATCGTTATTGACGAAGAGTCCCAACTGCTCTTAATGTAAGAATGTCATTCATTTTTTTAAGTGGGGTCTCGAGATTCCACTATTGCATTCGCCGCCTGCCACCCACTGAAAGACCGGCAACCAATTGGTCCACCTCATCCATCATTCGCTTAAAACGGTCTTGACTTATGCCTGTTGGGTCGTGCGGATCGTACCAATACTCGATCGATTTCCCCAAATGCATCTTACAACACTTGTATGGTACTGCATGCTTGACTAAAAGTCGCTTGTACTCGAATAAATCTTTAAGCTGAGTGATGAGCACCCCTGAGCTAAAGTTGACGGGTCGACCAAACTTTGAAAAGTGCTCAGGCTCCATTCCCGAAGGTACAAACCCAAGATCGCCTACCTTCAAATACAATGGGGCAATCACATAAATTAGGGACAATCCATAAAAAGGGTGAACCTTTCCGTCAGGCATTTGTACATTAATTTCATTGGCAACCAAGCGCAACCGTGAATATCCATGCTTTAGTGTCTTCCGTGGGTCGATGGCGCCCGGATTCATGCGCAACACCTTGGCCATGATGTCGTCAAGCTCCCCGACCGTCAATGGAACACGCGTCGCCGGGTCACGAACGGCCTTTCCTTGTTTCTGATCGGTGAGCCAAAGCCGGTACATATTGCGGGCCGTGTAACACGAATGCTTGCCATTGGCGTCGATTGCCACCTTGGCCACATTTTGCAGCACACTCTTGCGCATCTTGCCGAAGCCCTCAAAGGATATGTAGTCCTTCATGGCCCGACAACTATCGCGCAGTTCTTGAAGAAGTGTTTGACGTGTTGGTACATGCTGCATAGTGGAAAGAGGGCTTATGGACATTGCTGTCATTGGTGTGACATTGGGTATCGGCGTTATGACAGATAACTTGGAATGCCGATTGTATGAGTTAGAGTACCGACGTTCAACATTTGCTGGCGTGTCCGCACTCAAGGACGCAGGGGCAGATCGAGACCGCGAGTTCTCGATACCCATGTTCAGATTTGCTTTTTCCTCTTCGAGCTCACTCTTGAGGTCTCGAATGACAAGACCAATTTGCGCAAGGACGAGCATAATATTAAAGCCATGTGTTAGACGTGCAACTTCGTCATTCTGTTGAGCAAAAAGGTACATTTGAACCGCATACTGCTCCTTCATTGGCTTGATAGTTGTCAAGGATAGACGCGCTTGCACAATCAAATTGTTGATCATCGTCATAATCTTTTCTTGTAAAAAGGGCATTCTTTCGGCCTTTGGCATGCTTTCAATGTTGGCATCCATGTCAAGATCCTTGCGTCTCAAATAGCCACGCAACCTTTTTTGTAAATCCCTGAGCTCAGCGGATGGTACTCCTTCACCTTTTTGGCTTTTTCTTAAAAAGCTTTTGATGAGCGTACGATCATCCTTCATGATGAAATCGAAACTATCCATGTATTTGAAACGACGTTCTATGTGTGCAACAAGGCAAAGAAGCTCCAAAGGTCCTGAGCAATTTTTGCTCTCGGGACTTGAGGAGTTTGAACCACTTGACGGCATGAGCTTCTGCTTTGCTACTTAAAGTCGAATATTATGTCGATGTAGAAAAATGATATCTAGCGTTATCTCTATCATGCAAAGCTGCGTAGATGGATCTTGGCGAGACGGCTCACAGTCGACACAGTCGGCCTCTTCTTCGAAGCGATGGCATCAAGGAAGCCACGTGCTTGCGTTAAAGCGTGATCTGTTGCGGCGTCCATAGCCCCCTTGGTGGCTTTTAGCTTGAAATCCTTGATGACATGTGCAATTTCGGACTTCACCATACCATGCATGAGCTTAACGCAGATGTCCGTCGGTGAAGAATTGCCGCTTGAACCGCCTGAACCACCCGTCAAAAAGCCAGCATTTACACTCACCATGTGTGCGGGACGCAAAAGACCGGCATCGAATTGAATTGAGCTTGCGGCAGTTGCAGCCCCTGCAACACCAGGGGCACCGTATGCAAGCGCTCCCGGACCGACAAAGGGAATGCCAATGGCGCCTCCAGCTTGCGCATGTGAGTTGGCAATAACAAGCACTATCTTGCAATGCTTGGCACTAACGGTCTTACAACTCGCCATGATGGCGGCAATGCACATTGCACCAGTTAACTCGAAAACATAGCGCATGACGTGGTGGTGGGCAGCGCTCAATACTGCCTTACTAAGCATGGGCATGCAGCCATTCACGAATGTCGACTTGGATGCCATTTTGGCTTAGTTATCTCTGTCCTCTGCAAAAGGCAAACATTTTCGCTCTCCATGAGTAGTGCAAGTAATGAGCCACCTTGCCCCTCTTGACTATGGTATGTTGCCGGCCTTTCCGGCGGCCCCGCTAAATCGCAGTACGGTAAACAATGGGCGCGTCGATCTTATGTCTCCCATGCCCTCTCTAGCCATCCATGCACCTAGTGCATCGGCATCTTCTCTTAATGAAGAACCTCGACGGGGTGACACCGGTGCGGAGTGCATTGCTCGCCGCGCCATTTCTGGCATTCACTCGGCGACGCCCCTCAACACTTTGTTCTTCTCGCCTGACAATGTCAATGCACTGCAACAAGGCATTCGGTACCGCATTTTTGAGGAGAGCGAGGGTCAATTCGTGATCGGTCCTCAAAACGAGCGTGAACTGCTGATTGTGATGCGTTCCATCTACTATCAACATGGCCGCAATGACCCCGAGAACGCCCTTCAAAGTGTCCGCGACTTGAATGCACGAGTAATTGCATGGTGTGTTCCTGAAGTCTTGAACAACCTTAGACAATACGAAGGCTACAAGCGTGATGTCAGCACACTGCCCATGCCCTTGCCGCGGGCCCCCATTGCCTCTATGAAGGGAACACGGACACTTGAGTTGACCCCCATGAATCGCTGATTAGCATAGTTTTTCTAGCTACATGATAGTAGTGTACGGAATCAACAAAACATGGCATCTGTATCTGCCGATCTGGCCCTCTCAGCAAATGAAGACGCTGAGTTTCGTCTGCAAAAGGCACGGCTCTTCAAAGCGACCATCGCCGTGAATGTATTGTACGGCGTCGTTGCCCTTGGTATCTTGCTTGCCATCTTCTTCAGCGATGGCGCTCGTGATCTCTTTATCACGCGGCTAGCACCCTTTACGATCACCTTCCTTGTGGGCATGCTTCTTGTCATTATTTGGCTCATCATAATCGTTCGCACCTTCAAACCGCAAAAGTCAGCAACCATCACATACGATCCATACAACTGCCCAGACTACTTTGAGCTCGAACGCACCCCGGAGGACGTGCTAAGCAAGTTCGACGAAAGCATCCGTGCTGATATGACGTACCGCTGCAAGCCACGTGAGGGTGTCTTCGGCAGCTCTTTGCACACAAGTGCTGCAATGACTACACCGATAATTCCTATCACGGGTGAATGGGTTGTAGGGGCCAAACCGGCCAAGCCTTTGTATGAGAAAGTCATCAAACCTGTAAATACGACAACCGGCATCAGTGTGGATGACAAGATGTCGTGCACTACAATCTACCCGGGCCTCTTGAATCGCAGGGACGTCATAGACAACAAGGAACAGCAAAACAAGTACCGGTGTCAGTACATTGCAACATCGGGTTGCAAAAACTTGAATTGGTCGTCGGTTTGCCCTTATCCTCCCAAATAAAGCCCCAAAAATGGACCCGATCTCCTCCACTTAAAGACTTCCACTTCATTTGTAGCGTGAGAGCAGAGACATCCGCCGCAATGGATATGCATATGAGCCGAACCATTCTCAACTTGAGGGAGCTATTGAAAGCACGTGGTGATGATCTCGATGGCTTCCCTGAAGACATCAATGACGATGCCGAATGGATGGCCCTGCGCACCACGAACAAAAAATATGAGACCAATCGCACGGTTGTGTTTTTCGCACTCACGAAGGACCTCATGACATCGAAGGACAAGAAAAGCTTGATGGCTTCAATGAAGGCTACAGATGACTTTATAGGAACACATGGTGCAAAGGTCTTCATTCTAGTATTTGGTGAAACACCTGCGAGTCCCGTCATCCAAATGGTTCACGATCGCGACAAGGAGTTTCAAGCAAAGGGGGCATCCGTCCAATACTTTACGATGGCTGAGTTGCAATACAACCCTGCGAACCATGTGCTAGTGCCCAAACATGAGAAGCTCACGGACATCGAGGTCCGCAAGGTGATGCAAGATTACCAAGTGCGCAACAAGAGTCAGTTTCCTCTCATTCAAAAGACTGACGTCATGGCGCGTCGCCTCGGCCTAAAACACGGTGACATTGTTCGTATTACACGCCACAACGAGAACTCAGGAGTTTACTATTATTATCGGTGTTGCGTGTGACATTTATTTGGTGTTGCAATGTTGCGGCCATCTTTATGAACCTTAGAACGGGATTAACAATGCAGCCTCTGTGTAACCCTATTTTTTCTCGAGCTTCCATTAGAGTAGAGGTTCAAATGTCGGTCAGCCTCGGAAATATATCGGCGGGTGATCAATCGAATCTCGCACTTGATGCAACCCTATCATTGAAGCTTTTGTACAAATCATTTATTGAAGGCGGTAATGTCACCAATGCTGTTGATGGGACGCGTAAAATAGGTGGTATTCCTTCCGCACTAACAGCGATTGATGCACTCGGAACGGGCACAACACCTGCAGCGCCGACAACAAATGCAAATAGCCTGGTCGTAAATGTGCTCACGAATGATGCATTTAAAGATGCCTATCCTGATTCTCTGTTTACGGGTCTATCGAGCCTTAACGGCAATATACATGTGCGAAAATATGATGCTACAACCAAGCAGTTTTACGAGGTTCTTCAATCAGATGCTGATGTCCCGACTACTAAGCAGGCAGAAACAGACGTCAATGTTTACGCATGGCTCAATGGCTTGACTGACCCCAAGTTCAAACTACTTGCGGCAACATTGCGTGATTTGAAGGTAGCTTATCAACTACTTGACGATGGAATCTACACTTCAATGATGTCCCAAGCTGATCCATCCAAATTGACCATCTTTCCGAATGTGTCCGAATATGGCGTACATGATTTGATTTTGCATACCAATGCTTCAAAACTCGTTCCCAAGATCGTGAACAATCCCACTCACTACAACAACACCCCTCAAGATTCTGTATTTTCATCGGATGTCAACAACTTCACTTACTTTGCACGCACACTTGATCCCATTACTCAAGACATATTTGCGGTCCGTCGTCTAATTCTAGCGACGTATCTCATGGCACAAGCGCGCCTTTTTTCCCGCATGTATTTTGCATTGAGAAACCCGCCTGGCACTTCGTCCGGAACAGCTCCTGTTACAGCTTCAGGTAACATCTTGACCGCCGGAAAGTTAGCTCATTATTTCTATGCCCGTTTGATGGCATTGAACACCAACTATGAGAGCAGCCGCCTCAACACAAGCAGCCTTGGCGATGCAAGCAATAAAGCCATAACAAAGTCCATTCAAGATAATGTGGCAATCTATTCAGACAACACGATCGCACTCGCAAAAATTAATGACGGCATGGTTTCTAAGAAGCGTGCCCTTGCAAACGAAATTGGACGTGTTCAGACGGAAAGAAAAGACGCCGGCTACAGCAAGCGTCTTGTGGTGGCAGCCATCGTTCTTGCATTGACTCTCTTATTGGTTCTGTTTGCAATCTTTGTTATGCCCGTCGATGCGGCCATTCGCGTGAAGGTTGCAAGCATGGTGGTCGTGATTGCATTGGTGATAGCTGGTGTTTTGGTAATTTTACAACGGCGCAACATTAATGAGGGATTCATTGTTTCAAGCGGAGGCTTGAACACGGGATTCTCGGCTAGTTTGCAAGTTGATTCACGAGCACAATTCGATTTGCTCATGAAGATGATCGATCTTGTGTTTACGGAGGAGCTTCGAAACTTTTACCGTTATACAATTGAGCTCACGCTCATGTTGAAAAACAACCGTCTCTATAATGAATTGAATTACAACACAAGCAAGGAGCGTTCGTGGTTTGAGAACAACCAATTCCAACTGAACAAAGCCGTTAACGATGCACGCACCGCTCAACGTTTGTTCGATCGCAAGACGAAGATGTCTACTGCATTGTTGCGCTTGGTCCTT
>Ga0209442_1000805_pt1 | contig 18277 bp, 34 predicted proteins | sample LauGreSBDMM110DD_2_FD_187565 | JGI IMG/M metagenome (GOLD analysis project Ga0209442, IMG submission 187565) | Freshwater lake microbial communities from Lake Michigan, USA - Sp13.BD.MM110.DD (SPAdes) (version 2) | ecosystem: Environmental > Aquatic > Freshwater > Lake | place: Lake Michigan...
AAAACATAGATTTTTTGATTCCTCATTTAACAATGGGGATTTTTTTTAGAATAAACTTTTGATTCTTTTTAATTCTTCAGATAAAACATTATCTTTAATATCAATAGATTCTTTTTTTAAGGTAACCTTTTTAATTGCTTTTTTTATACGTTTTGAAGCAACATCATATGGTATGTTTGAAATAGCAATAGGCTTACCTACAAGTTTATCCCAAACACCTTGAATTTCACTAGTATTAAACCCTATCTGTCCGTCTGAGGTTTTATTAACACTATTTTCTTTTTTTTCATCTGTAGACTCTAAACTTGATAAATCTTGTTTGGATTTTAATGTTATTTTTTTACTATTTGTTTTACCAATTGGACTTCCTAACGATACGGGGTCCCCCGTGGCCACACCAATAACACTACAACCATTAATTGTATATTCATTCCCCTTAGAAGATTGAATAGTAACTTCGTCTCCATTTATAGTCTTAATTTTACCAGCAACTGGTGATGAAACATCATCACCTGTCGTACATTCGTAAGTTGCGGTATTATTTCCAATCCCCAAAGTACGGGACGATACCTTTGGATTAACCCCAATTAGTATATTACGTATTATATCAGCCATATTTTTTGTTTTTTTATCCTAATAAATGAGTCATAAGTACCCCACCTAAAGAAGATGCATGTACTTGTAACTGAATTATAGACTCTTCGTCTAGTTTATGTTTTTTCTTTGTATAATCAAGACCTAAAGTCCCAATAAATTTTCCTTCAATAGTTTTAATAGCGAATAAATAACCTGATTTACAACCAGTATCTTGAGCAACATACCTTAAACCAAAAGTGGGAATTACTTCATCTTTATAATCAGAAACTTCAATTAAATCGTTTTCTAATAAATGATTTATTGATTTACTAAATAAATTTACTGGAATATTATGAAAATTACTTTGTATAGATGTTGCTCCGGGAGCAACGCTTTCATAAATAATACTAAATTTGGCCATTGATTTACCTGTTGGGTAAAAAGAACCTCCATTATGAAATTGAGTTATCCAAACTCTATCCGAATCAAATTCGTCTTTAATTTGTTCTATTTTTGTGGTTACTAGTTCACTAACACGAAGAGTGTCTCTAACCATGTCATTTGGGTTTTTTTTATCTATAAAGCTTTTAATATATAATACTAATATAGGACCTAATACACCAGTGATAAATGCTACAATTACGGGAGTTGACATTAATTTATAATTTATAATAAATATAACTTATTACAAAAAAGATATGTCTAATTAAAAATTAATTGATTTTAAAGTTTGTTTATAATCGTTCAATAAATCTTCATACATTAATTTGTTGACAAGTTTTAACTTATTTAATAACACTGCAACATCTTTAGGTTGTTTAGTTTTCATTTTAATCCCCATTAACCCACCTTTTATTTTTCTTATTAACTGTTCTTCCATAACAACAAAGATACTATTTTTTTAATTAAAAACTAATTTTTTTTAACAATTTAAAAAAATAAACGTCCAATCATTTCTGACTGTCCCTAATACCGAATAGTTTCTTGAGACTTCAGCGGCAACCCACGTAAATGGGAGGTTAGGACTTGTGTGTTAACTTACTGTTGTTACTGGTACACCAACCAACCAACTTAGATTCAAGTGTTAGCCCAGGTCCCTGTGGATGTGACACCACTTCTATCATGCGGGAGCACATTAGTCGAACACAACTCGACTTGTGTAATCAGAACAGGAATCGAACCTTGTAATCATATCTTGAGATACCTGCGTCTACCATTCCGCCACCTGACTATTTTATAAAAATTAAACGTGAACAATATCTAAAATAACTTTAGAGTCACCATCCCATTTTACAATTTGTGAAATCGGTACCCAAAATTCCATTTCTCCAATTTCATTCACTTTTTTTAAATATTCGTTACGGAATCTTTCTGCTTGTGATGAATCAGTAATATATTCTACTTTAAGATGTTTAGCACATGTTTTACCCATACGAGTTAACATTGAAAATTCGTCAGTTAATGTTTTTGCACAAATCATACAAACATCACCACGTTTTATGGTCATTTTACCAGAGAATAAAACTGATTTTGGAGTTAAGGCAAGAACTTTAGTAATATCAATTAAAATTGGGTTAAATTTTAAAGAATATTTTTCTTTAAGACCGGTTCCAACTTTACGACCAATTTTAATAGTTTCCCCAATGGTTGGAACTTTCATCTTCACTTTTCTATTTTTGTCTTTTTCCTGGCGATTTTGTTTAATTGCCACTTCAATTTGTTTTTCAGTTAAAGAACGTTTCTCAATTAACTTGGTTTTAATATCAATTAAGAATTTATTATTACCGTTATATAAGGCGATTTCCTTCACTTCTTCAGGTAATTCCTCAAATGATTTTGGAGTCGGTTTACCTAAGATATTTTCAACTGCGGTTAGTTGATTTGGAGTTAAGTTTCCGTATTTCTGAAAGGATTCTTTCATTTTAATTAAAAATGAGTTATTTCCTTGATAATTTGTAATTTTTGTGATTGTATCTTGTGTCATAATTTATATAGTTTAGGATACAAATATATAAATTTAATTCCGAACTGCCAAATTTATTTTTTTAAATTTTTGGTGGTTCGTTAATCTGTTTTTTTAATCTAGTTAAAAAATCAGATTCATTATCATCCCCCGATAATAACCAATCAATTCGGGTGGTATAAATTTCGGCTAGTTTTAAGATTTTTTGGGCGTTTTTAAATTCATTAATAATTTCTACTGGAAATTTCCGATAAAATTTACCTTCATTTGAATTTTCATACCAGTTAGAATCCCCCCATTCTTCATTTATTTCTTCCGGAGTTTTTTCTTTACCGTTTTTTTCCACAATAAAGTCAATTTCATTGTAAATTTCTTGGATAAAATGTTGTTTATATTCAAAATGACCTCCGCTCATAATTTTCAAATTATATGATAAGTAAAATTAACACCTTCAAACGTGGTTGTTGAAACCCAATTATAATTATTTATCATTTTATTTACGATTTAATTATTGGATTAGCAATGACTTGATATGTCTCATCATCAATTTGTGTTTCAGTTAAACTAAAGTCATTGTCCAATATAAGACTAACCCCCTTAAATACATCAACATCTTTCATAAAATTTTTATTCCAAATTTCTTTATGTTCTAATGAAGTAGTGTATAAAAAATCTGGTTGCTCGGCAAAACTTTCCTCTATGATTATAAAGTCTCCGTTTTCATTTTGTTTTAAGATATGTTTCATATTATTGTTATTTTAAAATTATCATATTTGTGTTAGAAATTGGTACTCTCATAACAGGAATCGCACTTCGGTCTTGCCAATCTGATTCCTCACCTATCTTTTGCATTACTTCATAGTGAGCAACATTTACTTTAACTGTTGAAACATCGTTAAAAGATTCAATAACTGTTGAAGAACTTCTAGCTCCATTTAATAAAATTGCTTGTTTTTTTGTGGTATCAAAAATAAGGGTCTGCATGTTGTTTTTTTTAATTTTTATTATGAGTAGAAAACATAATTATATTTTTTATATAAATCAAATTTTCTTTAATTTTAAAAAACATCATTAAAGACACAACTAACAAATTAAATGTATAATTGATGATTAAGGGAATTTCATTTAATTGAAACCCGTAGAAAAAACAAAATACTTCCCCAAATAACCACATTAAAAGAAACCCCCACCCTAAGTGACACTTTTTGTTTTTAATCGTTCTAATGAGTTCTGGTACAGCACAGAACGTTAAAAATAAACTACCTATTAATCCGATATTATTCATAACCATAAAATTACAAACTTTTTTTTAATTAACCAAATTTATTTTAAACTTATTTTTTGTACCCCCGTCTGGACTCGAACCAGAAACGAAAATTTAGAAAATTTTTGGTATATCCCTTTACCTACGGGGGCAATTTACTTGTTATGCACCATGCCTTAGTTCAGTGTTTCAATTTGAGTTTTGTGATGAAAAACAAAAAGAATTTTGCCAACACACTTATTTTTTTGTTATAATAAAACCATTGATAGTTCCGATGTCGACTTTAATATCTATTTTTTCAACATTTAACAATGAGTAGTCTAGTTTGTCAATAGCTTTAAAAACATCTGGATTAATAACTCTACCAGATGCGATATATATTGGTGTATCGGTTGCGTCCAATAATCTAATTAACGATTCTTGAAAAAACCCTTGTCTTTGGTATTTTTTATCAAACCCGATATGAAGTTCTGAGACGAGAGGGTATCCATAGTCTTTAAGATATGTTTTTTGTCTAAAAACAATAGAACCAATCTTTTTACCACCATTCTTTAAATGTATATTCATCACATAACCAAAACCATCAGTACCATTTTGAGATAAATATATTCTTTCTTTATCAGTATATTCATTTTGAGTTTCCTCATATAAAGAACTGTTAATTTTTTTAAAAATTGGTTTTGAATTTTTATATAAGTATAAAAAACACCACTCTTCACCTTCTTCATCCATTATAAAATCGTGAATGCGTTCAAATTCAACCTTTTTAAAATATACTTTATAACAGTATTTACCCCATCTTTTATCAGGTTTTTCTTCATTTACAAAAACACCACAAATACCAATTTTACTTATAAATTTACTTATTTTAGTTGTATCATCACCACGAAAACCAGTATCTCCGTTATTATTTAATTTAATATATTCTTCCGCTTCTGGATATTTTTCTTTAATAGATTCTAATATTTCTCCATGCCATTCATAATAATCGTTTTTACCTAAATTAACACACTCAATGTTTTTATCAAGTTTAGGATTGTTTGAACTATGATACCCAATATATTTAAAATCATCAATATTTTCATTAACAAATTGTTTAAATTTCTTCACTTTATCAATCATTTTTCTAATATCTTCACTCATAGTTTTTAGTTTATATATAAATATTCAATATTAACAAATCCACCCTAAAATCCTGACGTATAGTTGTAAACGTTAAATAATAATCATTTATTATCAATAAACCAAACGTTATAAAAGACAAAAAGATGTCTTTTGGACACCTTTTTGCTAGATATTAAACACCCCTTTCTTTTAGATGGTTTAACTTTATTGGTTATTACCCAAAAAAGTATCTTTATGAAAACATTTTATTTAACGTTTTCATTTTAATTTTTTTATAGTAAAGTATTAGCTTTACCTCTAACAACTCCTGAAGCCCAAGTTTTTTGTTCTGGGTTATATGTTGGTCCAAATTTTCTTCCTGTTGCCCATTTTGTAACTGTAGGGTATTCAGGTTTTTCACTACTAGCCGTTGTTTGTCCAGCAGAATCTTGTTCGTTAAATTCGTTGAAATTTTCGTTTGGGGTAAATCTCTTCATTAATTTTATTAGTTCGTCTATATTAAGGCTCATATTAAAATAATTCAGGTTTAGGCATTTTGTCAGGGTAGATTAAATAATATTCATTTAAAAATGATGCTACTTCTTGATTATTGAATTCACTATTATTTTCATCATCGTCTTCAAAAAATTCACCATCCTCATCAAAGAATTCCTCATCATAAAGGTCTTTTATTTCAGATATATTATTTTTAATGAATTTATAACCAAAATTTTCACATTCTTGTAACTCAATAATATCTTCCCTAATTTCATCATCAAGGTCGTTTTCTAATTTAAATCCAACTTCAATAGTTTTAGTTGAATCATTAATATAATAAGACACCAAATCTTTAATTTGCATTACCTAGTAATTTTTAAATCTTTTAAACATATCTAATGTTTTATCTAATTGTTCCATTAAAGGTTCTTGTAATTCCTCTTCAACATCTAATTTAATATCGTCACTATAAGGAAAGTCCATATTTAATGAATCTTCATCCTTAAGATTATATAATTTATCATAAAATCCAGTTCCACCACATTCTTCACATTCCTCATCAGTGTCTTCATGATGACCAAGACCACCACAATGTTCACATTGTTCTATATTATCGTTAAATAACTCAGGGTCCATGTCATTGTCAGATGTACCGTGTTTCAAATCATTTTCTCCGTCGCCAATCATATCGATTTGTTCTCCAACACTTACCATGTAAGAATCGTTTTCTTCATTTTCAACCATCCCTTCATTAATCCCCATATTTTTATAATTTGTAACAACACCTTTGTTATTAATAGTTATACCTTCTTTATCGTTGGCGAAATCTTGAACATATAGTTCTTGTTGTTTAGGTTTAATATAATTGGTAACAAACCCATCATAAACCGTTTTATGTTTGTCAAGGATATTTTGTTTCTCCTCATTTGTCATTTTAAAAAAGTATGCGCTCATAATTAATTTTATTATAAATATATTAAAAAAATAAATTTACGTAAGTTAGTAATACTTTACGTGACCATTTTTTCAAATAGTTATTTATATTTTTCATTTGTGTGTTTTTTTGTTCTTTCACCTTTATCCCAGATATCAGCATCTGATAATAACGCCAATTTAGACCCATTTTCCCAGATTACATCGTATTGTTTAACTCCAAGTATTACATGAACACCTTTAACAATGCCAAAAGTACCTGGGGGTACTGAACTATGCTCATCTGGCATATAAAGACATCTTACATTATCACCTATATTTAATTCTGGATTCATAAAAATTATTTTTAAATAAATATGTTTGAAGTATTTATTATTGTATGTCAATATTAATTTTAATTAACGAAAGTCAAAAAAATAAAATTTTAATTGAAAATGTAAGTAAAAAACTTGGTGATTCAATTGAACGCGAGTATAGTTTTGCTAAAAATATTTTAAAAAAAGCCGAAATTCAAACAGGCCTTGATTTTAAATTTTTATTTACTTGGGGAGCAGGTATAGGGGGGTTTTTTCAACCTGTTTCTGATTTTGTTGAAGGTAAATTTCCAGAATTATCTTCTTTAAATGTAAGTTTAATTGTTACTGCAATTATATGTACGTATTATGTAGATAATAAAGATATTTTATTAAAAATTTTTGAAAAAATAAAATCTGAAAATTTATTAACTCAATTTAAAATCTCTCTTGAAAAAAGCGACGAACTTAAAACAACATTTATAAATTTTTTAAGCGGGTTAGGAGTTACAATACATAAAGTAATAAACATGTTAAGTTATACTTTTATAATCCCAATTTTAGAAATTATATTTAATATTGCAACATCGGGTAGTTTAAATGAAAAACAAATAACTGAAATTGGTATTAGACTAGCATCTTATGGATTTATTACCGCGTCTAGCTCAACTATTGAAAGTTTAATAAAAACAATTTTTAAAAAGTTTTCCGATAAGTAAAAAAAGTTTAAATTATTATTTACAACTAATAAAAAAATTTAAATTAAATTTTAAAGTTTCATCACCAAACTCATAATTTAAATTTTCACAAACCATAGGGTACATTTCACTAGGACTATTTAAAATTTTAAGATTATTTGAATCAAACGAATATTTTTTAAAAAAACTTTCTATTATATTTTCGGCGTTCTTTAATTTATAACTTATTCTGGTTATTTCTGGAGGACACATAAGTGTAACTCTTATGTTCCACGAAAGCTCCTCAAAATTAAAAAGATTATTTGTACTATCTGGATTGTAACTTGTTTCAATATCAATCTCATATTCTTCACTTTTTGTTTGAGTATATGACCAAAACAAATATTTAAGAATTTCTAATTTTTTATTTACTTGTTCAATTTCCATTTTTAAAATCAATTAATTTATTTATAATTATCGTCTCTTCTTTTTTTGTTAAATGATGAATGTCTCTATGAGTCTCAAACCATTGTGTTGCAACATCTTCAAAATTTTTATTTGTTAATTTGGACACCCTTTTAAACCCCTCAACTTGGGATTCAATCTCATGTTTTTGTGTATAGTACTCAAACGGAGTTAAATTTGGCTCAACTGAAGGTAATTCTCCTTTATATCCTTGCTTCATATGAGTTAATTCATGAGCCAATATGTCATTTAATTCGCCAATTACAAAGTATAAATTTTTTTCAATTGTTTCAGGATTATAAAATATAATAATTTCAATAACGTCCTCTTCATGAATGTAATTACCGGTAATAATTGGTAACGGTAATTTTTTTTTCTTTTTTAAATATAATTCTACTGAAAAATCACTCATTGAATTTTGAAAACTATAAAAACTATCTGACGGTAAATTAAAAGTTCCTACTTTTTTAAGTTTTAAAATTTCAACAATGTCTTTAACAATTGTCCTTATAGGAACTCTTAACATTTTAGATTCGGTAATGTTTATTTTATTAGTTAAATCCATATTATTTCTTTTTTATGTTGATTAAATTTCTTTTTAACAACATAATTATAATTACTTATAAATAGTAAATATGAAAGAAAAACTTTTCGATGCGTATAATTGGTGTTACATTAAAATTGTTAACCTTTGGATTAAATCTATGAATATTTTTAATATGTTCCTTTAGTTGAAATTTCAACTTTTAGTTCTCCAGAACCTTTAATAAGTCTATGATACTTTCCTTTTGGAATATATATAGTTTTATTATTTTCTAATAAAATTGGCAATTTGTTATCTGATTGGTATCGCCAGTTAGTTTCATTTAAAGGTCGTATAATTCTATCTTCATTATCAAAACGCCATTTTAATTCTTCAGAACTAACATTTTCTAAAAATGTTCTTATTTTTTTACCGTCTTTAATTTCTTCACTAAACGGTAAAGATTGTTTATTTTCAACAACTATATATTCTTCGGCATAAAAATCAGATAATCTACTTAATCGATTGTGAGTAGGTTTAAGATATTCAACCACAAAATCATGTTTTGAAATCCCAAGGATTTCTAATAATTCCCATACTCCAGATATAACTCTACCCCAAGTAATATTAGACCACGGAATGATATCAATAACAATCAAATTTCTATTCATATCCTGGTTTTTAGCCACCAAAATTTTTTTAATGTTTATTTGTAGGTCCGTAAAATCATCATAAACTTTATTTTGTTCTATTAATTTAGGTATTAATTCCCTATTAATTAATTTTTGTAAAATTTTTTTTATATTTTCAAAATAACTCAAATCTATATCATTACCATTAACTCTTACTCCTGCGCTGTTATCATACACTCTAAATAAGTTCTCATTTTCTAAAATAACGTTTTTATTTAAATCAGATTCAACAATCCAACAATCGTCATCATTTAATTTAATTAAATTTTTATTATATAAACTTCTTACTTCCTTAATTAAATTAAAAAAATTTTTAGAATCCCCCCTAAATATATTTTCATTTAAAGTAATTTTATTATCTAAATGGTATTTTAAATCTTTTGATATTTTTACATTTTCACATAATGACATAGAGGGTTTTACATATTCTTTTAATGCTTTACGAATTAAATTATTAAAATTATTTGTCATTATTCATAAATATACCTATAATTAATTAACATGAAAATTTTTTTTAAAATAATCTTAACTATAGTTCGAATCATTATTTTTATTTTGGTTTTTAGATTTTTAATTACCTCATATAATAGTCCGTATGAAATGACCCAACAAAAAAATAATTGGTGGATATTATTTTTAACGTTCGATATTTGGTTACAAATAGTTATTAGTAATAATGATGACTAAATTTAAAAAGGGGACAGTAGCGAGCTTTCCCCTTTTTTGTTACCATAACGATAACGGTCCTAAACCCTTTATTAAAGGGGACTATTTTTCTTTAACTAAAATTATACACCTTTTTAAGTATTCCTTAGCTCTAGGGCTTGGATGGGCGTGTGATAAAACTTTTTCGATATCTTTAACTAAATCTTCACCATGTTCATTTTCTTTATAAAGTTCAATAACTTTATCCATTGCTTTTTGACATTGAGAATTTGTTTCATCTAAATAATGTTTATTTCTAAACGTATTTAAATGATTCATTAAATCGTACGCTAAATGTTCACCGGAATCTGAAATATGTGGATGTAATCTTAATGTTTTTAATAAATCCAAAGTGTCCACCATACCATGAATACCACCATTTCTTTTCAATGTGTTTGAATTATAGTTTGTAAAAATTTTTGAAGGACCTACAATATTATCTAAAGCTATTACATTAGAAGTTAAACATCTTTGTTTTGTTTCTTCTTTATTTTCTATTTGTTCTAAAATGTGTTTTCTCACAGTTTTACGAAGTTCAACTATATTAAAAATATTTTTTTTCATTTAAGAAATTCTTTTTAAATAAATATATGATAGTTTGAATTTATTTTATTAAAAATTAATTGAAAAATATTAATTAAAAATAAAATAATTTTAACAATATTTTAAAAGTAAATGGTTTTAACAATATTTATTTTAAAAAAATAATTTATGGCAAAATCTAAAGTTTCAAAAGACGCTGGCTCAAAGAAAGTGACTTTTGGTGTTAAAAAATCAGGAAAATTAAAAAAAAGTTTTGGTCCAAAATCGGAAAAACCAAAAAAATATAAAGGACAAGGTCGTTAATATAGTTCTTTAATAAAAAATGTAAATATTTATAATAAAAAACATTATGAAGCAATTATTTTTTGACGAAACAGGTAAATTATCAATGAAAAGAGTTTGTGGTCTTTTTTGTACGGTAGCACTTTGTGTTACAATGTATCATAACTCATTTTCACCATTAGACCAAGCTCCTTCTAATATATTAGTAGAATCAGTTGCTTTATTAGCATTTGGATGTCTTGGACTTTCATCAGTTGATAAGTTTACATCTAAGAAAAAATAAAAACCCCCTCTTTTTTAAGAAGGGGTCATTTTATTTAACGTTTTCAAACTCAACATCTGTTAAGTTTTCACCAGAATTTTCTGTGGAATTATCTTGAGGTTCTTTTGATTCGTACATCACACTAACAACTTTTTGAATTTGTTCATTAAGTTCACCCATTAATTTTTCAACCATTGGAATATTTTTTTCTAAATGATGTTGTCTTAGTTCTTTAATTGTGTTATCAATTTCAGTTTTTTTATCCGATGGAATTTTAGTTTCACTTTCACTTAAAGTTTTCTCAGTTTGAAACATTAAGTTGTCCGCAGTATTTAACGTTTCAACATCTTCTTTTTTCTTTTTGTCTGATTCGGCGTTTAACTCAGCGTCTAGTTTCATTTTTTGAATTTCTTCTTTTGATAAACCAGTAGATGATTCAATACGTATTGATTGTTTTTTATCAGTCGCTTTATCAATTGCTGAAACATTTATAATACCATTAGCGTCAATATCAAAAACCACTTCAATTTGAGGTGTTCCTCTACGAGCCGGAGGAAGTCCATCTAAATGAAATCTTCCAATTGTTTTGTTATCGGATGACATTGGACGTTCGCCTTGCAAAACATGTATTTCTACACTTGGTTGATTATCAACAGCTGTCGAAAATACTTGAGACTGTCTGGTTGGAATAGTTGTATTTGAATCTATTAATTTAGTAAAAACACCTCCCATAGTTTCAATACCTAAGGATAACGGAGTAACATCTAATAATAAAACATCTTTAACGTCACCACCTAATACTCCCCCTTGAATTGCGGCTCCAAGAGCAACAACTTCATCAGGATTAACACTTTTTGACGGTTCTTTACCAAAAAAGTCTTTCACCGCTTGTTGAATAACTGGAATACGAGTTGACCCCCCAACAAGAATAATTTCATCAATATCCGATACTTTTAATTTAGCCTTTTCTAAAGCGGATTTACATGGGTTAATTGTTTTTTTAACTAAATCATTAACTAATTGTTCAAATTTTGACCTTGTTAAATTAGTAACCAAATGTTTAGGAATACCGTCTACCGGCATAATGTAAGGTAAATTAATTTCAGTTGAAATCGACGAAGAAAGTTCTATTTTAGCTTTTTCAGCCGCCTCTCTCAATCGTTGTAACGCCATTGAATCTTTTTTAAGGTCAATACCATTATCTTTTTTAAACTCTTTTACTAAATAGTCAATAATAACGTCATCAAAATCATCTCCACCTAAATGAGTATTTCCGTCAGTAGATAACACTTCAAAAATACCATCTCCTAATTGTAACACTGAAACATCGTGAGTTCCTCCACCACAATCAAAAACAACGATTTTCATATCTTTATCTTTTTTGTCAAAACCATAAGCTAAGGCGGCAGCTGTAGGCTCATTAATAATTCTAGCAACTTTTAACCCAACAATTTCTGCGGCTTCTTTTGTTGATTGACGTTGAGCGTCGTTAAAATAAGCCGGAACTGTAATAACCGCTTCAGTCACTTCTTGACCTAAATAATCTTCAGCAGTTTGTTTCATTTTTTGTAAAATAACTGATGAAATTTCTTGAGGAGAATATAATTTTCCGTCAATATCAACTCTAGTTGTATTATTATCACCTTTAACAACTTTATAAGGTACTTTTTTAATTTCTGATTTTGATTCGTCAAAATTTAACCCCATAAATCTTTTTATTGAATAAACAGTGTTAGTTGGATTTGTAACCGATTGTCTTTTTGCCGGGTCACCAATTTTTCTTTCACCATCTTTTAAAAAACCAACAATTGAGGGGGTGGTTCTTTTTCCTTCGTTATTTGTTATAACAACAGGTTCCCCATTTTCCATTACAGAAACACACGAATTTGTAGTTCCTAAATCAATACCAATAATTTTACCCATAAATAATTTTTTATTAAAATATATATTTTTAATTTTAATGTGTCAAGCACAAACCCCACATATTAAAAATTATACCAAGCATAAAAAAACTGACATAATGTCAGTTAATGTACTTGTTTGTCCTTTAAATTTAATGTCTCATCCAACAAATGTGTTTAATTACACTGGAGCCCCTGACGTTCTATAACCTTTCAAATTTAATGTTTTTTCCAACCAGTCTTCTGTAATGGATTGCAGTTCTTCATATTCGAGCGAAAACATAGATTCTAAAAATAACCAAATTATATCATAATCAAACCAAAAGTCTTTATCTTTTTTATCCTGGAAAGCAATATTTTCTCCGTTTTTACTATAAGTCACTCCTCTATTATCAAAAGAACCAATAATTTCAACATCAGAAAACATATCGTTTAACCATTCCTTAACCAATCTTGCTCTTTGTGTTTTTGTTATGTTAATTTTCATTTTATATAATTACTTTCAAATTTAATGTTTCATCCACCTAACGCTGTTCGAGATACATGTGAGGCGAAGTTGTATACCCCCTAAAATTTAATGTTTCATCCGCCCAGTCTTCTGTAATAGCTTGCAGTTCTTTATATTTAAGTGAAAACATGGATTCTAAAAATGACCAAATTAAGTCATAATCAAACCAAAACTCTTTATGTTCTTTAAACCAAAAAGCAATTTTTTTTCCATTTTTAACATAATAAGAATCAATAATTTCAACATCAGAAAACATATCGTTTAACCATTCCTTAACCAATCTTGCTCTTTGTGTTTTTGTTATGTTAATTTTCATTTTATATAATTACTTTCAAATTTAATGTTTCATCCACCTAACGCTGTTCGAGATACATGTGAGGCGAAGTTGTATACCCCCTAAAATTTAATGTTTCATCCGCCCAGTCTTCTGTAATAGCTTGCAGTTCTTTATATTTAAGTGAAAACATGGATTCTAAAAATGACCAAATTAAGTCATAATCAAACCAAAACTCTTTATGTTCTTTAAACCAAAAAGCAATTTTTTTTCCATTTTTAACATAATAAGAATCAATAATTTCAACATCAGAAAACATATCGTTTAACCATTCCTTAACCAATCTTGCCCTTTGTGTTTTTGTTATGTTAATTTTCATTTTATATAATTACTTTCAAATTTAATGTTTCATCCACCTAACGTTGTTCGAGATACATGTGAGGCGAAGTTGTATAACCCCTAAAATTTAATGTTCCATCCACCTCTCTTTTTCACCATCTTCTTCATAAAACATGGTTGTATAACCCCTAAAATTTAATGTTTCATCCACCCAGTCTTCTGTAATAGCTTGCAGTTCTTTATATTTAAGTGAAAACATGGATTCTAAAAATGACCAAATTAAGTCATAATCAAACCAAAACTCTTTATTTTCTTTCTCCCGAAAAGCAATTTTTTTTCCATTTTTAACATAATAAGAATCAATTATTTCAGTATCAGAAAACATATCGTTTAACCAATCCTTAACCAATCTTGCCCTTTGTGTTTTAGTTATGTTAATTTTCATTTTATATAAATACCTTCAAATTTAATGTCTCGCCCAACTATGTCCAAGATAAGTTGCGTAAATAAGATGTTGTATATCCCTTCAAATTTAATGTCTCGTCCAACCAGTCTTTTGTGATAGCTTGCAGTTCTTCATATTCAAGTGAAAAAATGGATTCTAAAAATGACCAAATTAGGTCGTAATCAAACCGAAAATCTTTATTTTTTTTATTCTGAAAAGCAAGGTTTTTTTCATTTTTAACACAATAAGAACCACGTATTTCAACATCAGAAAACATATCGTTTAACCAATCCTTAACCAATCTTGCCCTTTGTGTTTTTGTTATGTTAATTTTCATTTTATATAAATACCTTAAAATTTAATGTTTTTTTTGACCAGTCATTATATTGATTCTCTAGGGATAGAAAAAGTCCTAATGAAATTAGATTTAAGTTTTTTACCGGCTAACCGTATTCTTGGTTCAAAAAATTTTGTCAAACTAAAAATTTCTTTTTTACTTAAAAGTTTTTGATTTATTGGAAGTTTTTCAGAAACCCCATAATTTACATAATCTTTTATAAACCAATTTCTTAAATTTATTAGTATAGGTTTAATATAGTCTGGATTATATTTATTAATCTCATTAACTAAATTGTCCATAAATTCGTCAGCGTCAAAATTTTCCATAACAATTGCGGAGCGCCAATAACCACCTTGTTTAAATTCTTCAAAAGATTTCCTTAAACTAACACTATAAACTTCTTGTGTCATAGCATTCATTTCTTGTGGTTGAGAAAAATAAAGCATTGTTGTAAATTGTTCCCAAATATTCCAAATGTTTTTAGGTACGTTGTAATTTTTAACTCCTGACCAGGTAAATCTGTTATCCACATCGGGAGCATTGTTTTCGTTTCTTTTATAATACTCAAACATATGGTTACATTCATGAGATATTGCATCACGTAATAAAAACAATAAATCGTCTTTATTAGTTTCTTCATAGTTTTTAAATATAGTAACCGTAAAATCAAACTCGGAAATAATAGTTTTATTTATTTCGTCTGTAACATATTTTGGTAAGAATTTAGATGGAATTTTTACATGGGTCGTTTTTTCTTTTTTTGGTCTAATACTATAAGCCCCTCCCCCAGAAAAAAAATTCGCATTGTCATTAATTTTATTTATTTTTTTACAATTAAGATTAATAACAATTTGTTCAATTGGAAATTCAATATAATCTTCAGGAAAATCTTGATAAACTTCCTTTAAATCGTTTAAATCAATATTTATTTTTTCATTTAAATCACGATTTGAATTTAAAAATTTTAAGACCGTAGGTTCCAATATTTTATAAATCACATTAACATAATGTAAACTTGCTCTAGAAACCCCTAAAGATTCAGTTAATATTTTTAAATATTGATGTTCTTTAATTATAATATTCATACCTCTTATAAATACATTTAATTAGGTTTTTATCTATTTTTTAACTATCATTGTTAAATGGAAAAAAATAAAACGTTAAATAATTTTAAATGGGAAGTTATTTCTGAAAATGACGTTGCTAAATTCATATGGAAATATAATTCAAAAATAAGTTCAATAAACCCATATGAAGTTGAGGTAAAATATAAATCAAACGAACTGCCTGTTGGTAAAAAAGTTAAAAGAACTAAATTATAAATAAATTTATTTGTTTATATTTGAATTTTAATGTATCTTTGAAAGAATAAATTAATTGTTAAACTAAAATGGAAATATCTAATAATACATATGAAGCCGCAAGTAAAATAATTGGAGCTGTGGTATTGTTAATATCCTTAGGATTACTAATTAAAATTGGAAAATATGAAAAAAAATAAAATGTTTTTAACACCGATTGAAATACTAATAATTTTAATTATTGGTTTTACCACTATTGGTGTTTTGTTTTTATCAATAAACTCATTAAATTTAATAACAAAATGATAACAAAAGAAAAAATAGAATATGTTGGAGCACATTTATTATTAATACTAGGAATAGTGTTATTTTTAAGTATACCTTTTTTAGTATGGTCATTTTAAAAACAAGACTAATATGAACAAAATAAGAAAACAAAATAAATATGATGCTGATTCAATCGTACCAAGAATATCCGATTCAATCGTACCAATAGATGAACCGTCAAAATATACCTTAAAAAGATTAAACGATGGTTCAATTAATTTAGGTTCAAATATTGGTTGGGTTGAATGGAATGAAATTGGTGAAGCTACAGGTAAAGAAATACATGATGAACCGTCTATTGGGAGGTCATTAATATTAAATCCACATCCAGTAAGTTATACTTGGCTTACAACGGTAATTACTGAGATAGTGGAACAAAGAGAAGGATACATTAAATTTCAAACACAAAATTCAACTTACGAACTAATAACTAAATAACATGAAACAAACAGTATGGCATATATCGGACACTCACACATATCATGAGTTATTAGATATTCCAGAAAATATTGACATTGTGATTCATAGTGGAGACGCTACTAATCCAAGAGACCCTTACCTAAGTGAAGATGAAATGCAAAGTTTTATATCTTGGTATAGCTTATTACCAATCAAATATAAAGTATTTGTATCAGGTAATCACGACGTTTGTATTGAAAGAAACTTTATTAAAAAAGATGACTTTGAAAGAGCAGGTATTATATACTTGGAAAATGATTGGATTGAAATAGAAGGGATTAAAATATGGGGTTCTCCAATCACACCAACATTTGGTAATGGATGGGCATTCAATAAGAATAAAGCTAAGACTTCTGAGGTTTGGAAACATATTCCTGATGATACTAATATTGTAGTTGTACATGGACCACCAAAAGGAATACTAGACTTATCTTATGATGTAACTGGTAAATTAGAATTTTGTGGTGATACTTCACTTAAAAAGCGTATGTTAGATTTAAAACCTAAACTATGTTTGTTTGGTCATATCCACAATAGCGAAGACATCATTAATGCAGGAACAATGAAACTATCAATAGGTGATACAATCTATAGTAATGGAAGTGTAGTAACTGATGGTAAGTTTGGTAAATTAAGTAGTAACGGAAATATAATTGAAATATGAAAGGAATATTAAATAAAACAAATCGTGGGTGGGTAGTAAAGCAAGTGGTTAAAGAAGGACCAGACGCTAAACTAATCAACCAGTATCCATTAGTAGACAATGGCCATATAGATGGGTTAAAACTATACGACTCTAATGAAGGTTTAGAAGTAGAATTTGAAATGGTCGCTGGCTATGATAACAACGGACCTGAGCACTTTCCTAAATACGCTAAGATAATTACACCTGAAGAAGCTGAATTAAAGGATTGGGATGTAACGTTAAATGATGGTTTAGAAGATGAACCATATATTAGTGATGACTTTCAAATTGGTCCAGATGGAGCATATGAACACACTGAAGATTGGACAGAGGAGTTAGAAGAACAATATTGGAAAGAACAATGTCTAAAACCATTTGCAACACCTGAAGAATTAGAAAGAGATGGAGCATATGAACATATTGAAGAAAATAAAACTATGACACCAAAAGAAAAAGCAATAGAACTAGTTGAAAAATACGAAAACGAATGTCTCCTAACAATAGATGGTGGTAAACATGCGGCGACAATCGCAGTTTACGAAATTATCAATGAATGTTATAATTGGAATGGAAGTGATAATGTTCAATGGGAAACTAAAAGATTTAATTATTGGAATGAAGTTAAACAAGAAATAAAAAACTTATGAAAAATAAGGGGACATTGCTTTGGTTAGATGACGTAAGAAACCCGTTTGAAAATCACTGGGTTGTAACATTTAGTCCAATATTAAATGAAGATTTAAAACATATAGAATGGGTTAAGTCTTATAACGAATTTATTAATTGGATTAAAAATAACGAATTACCTGAAGCAATATGTTTTGACCACGATTTAGGGATGGACGTGTCTTTAGACGCGAGGTCCAAAGGCATGACTAAGAAAAAGTCAAGATTATTAAAACAAAAAGAAAAAACAGG
>Ga0209442_1000806_pt1 | contig 18262 bp, 17 predicted proteins | sample LauGreSBDMM110DD_2_FD_187565 | JGI IMG/M metagenome (GOLD analysis project Ga0209442, IMG submission 187565) | Freshwater lake microbial communities from Lake Michigan, USA - Sp13.BD.MM110.DD (SPAdes) (version 2) | ecosystem: Environmental > Aquatic > Freshwater > Lake | place: Lake Michigan...
CAACCGTCACTGCACTTTCATCGCGCCATTCAAGGGCAACATCATCTAGCGAATCTGTTGCCGCTTTATATAAAAGAGTTGCTAGCGGCGTCTTTAATCGAGGAATCAAAACTTGTGTTTCGGGATCACCGAAGCGCGCATTAAATTCAATCACTCGCAATCCATGATCAGTGAGTGCAAGTCCGGCATAGAGAAGTCCGACAAATGGGGTTCCGCGCGCAGACATCTCGGCGATCATCGGGGCCAATACTTTCTCGTAAGTCTCTTCTACGATTTCATCAGGTGCCCACGGAAGTGGTGAATACGCGCCCATGCCACCAGTGTTAGGACCTTTATCTAAATCGTATGCCCGTTTAAAATCCTGCGCAGGTTGCATCGGCAAAATATTGCGTCCATCTGAAATTCCAAAGAGTGAAATCTCTGGACCATTTAAATACTCTTCAATCACCACTCGCTTGCAGGCCAGTGCATGTTCTAAGGCGATTACGCGATCATCGGTAACAACAACACCTTTACCTGCAGCCAAGCCATCATCTTTGACTACATATGGAGCGCCAAATGCATCAAGTGCTTTCTCAATCTCTTCCTGACTTTCACAGGTGAAACTGCGCGAAGTTGGTACGCCGGCATCGCGCATTACACCTTTAGCAAAGTCTTTTGATCCTTCTAATTGTGCTGCCGCTTTTGAAGGACCAAAAGTTGTAATGCCAGCAGCCCGAAGTAGGTCGGCAACACCATTTACTAGCGGAACTTCTGGGCCAATGACTACTAAATCAACTTGCAATTCTTTGGCTAGTGCAACGATTGCCGCGTTATCGGTCGCTGCAACCAAATGGTTTGTGGCGACCTGTGAAGTACCAGGATTTCCTGGCGCGCAATGTAATTCGGTGCAAGCTGGATCTGCTTGTAGTCCTAGTGCAAGTGCGTGTTCTCGACCGCCGCTTCCAACTAGGAGGATTTTCATGGTTTAGATGAAATCCTTTACGACAATTGTTTGGTCGCGCCCGGGCCCGACTCCGATTGCACTCATCGGTGCACCCGAAATTTTCTCCAAGAAGGTGATGTAATCCTGAGCATTCTTAGGGAGATCGCTAATTTTGCGAGCTTTTGAAATATCTTCGCTCCAGCCCGGCAGATATTCGTAAATTGGTTTAGCGTGATGGAAATCAGATTGTGAAGCTGGAAGTTCTTCTACGCGCTGACCGTCAATGTCATAAGCAACGCAAACTGGAATCTCTTTCCAACCAGTTAAAACATCGAGTTTTGTTAAGAAGAAATCGGTAAGTCCATTTACGCGAACCGCATAACGTGCAATTGGTGCGTCATACCAACCGCAACGACGAGCGCGTCCAGTTGTTACTCCAATTTCGCCGCCGATAGTGCGCAACTTTTCGCCATCCTCATCAAATAATTCTGTCGGGAATGGACCAGATCCAACGCGAGTTGTGTAGGCCTTAACGATTCCGATTACCCGATCAATCTTGGTTGGGCCGATTCCAGAACCCGTGCAAGCACCACCTGCGGTTGGATTTGATGAAGTAACAAATGGATAAGTTCCGTGATCAACGTCGAGCAGTGTGCCCTGAGAGCCTTCCAGCAGAACGCGCTTGCCCGCTTTTAACGCTTGATCAAGTAATAAAACAGTGTCTGCTACATATGGGCGCAATATTTCGGCATATGCGAGGTACTCATTTAATACCTCATCTACTTCAATATTTTTACGGTTAAAGACCTTGATAAGTACTTGATTCTTATCGCGCAGCGCTCCTTCAATCTTCTGACGCAGAATTGAAGGATCAAATAAATCTTGCACGCGGATTCCGATGCGGTTGATCTTGTCAGCATAAGCAGGCCCTATGCCTCGGCCAGTTGTGCCAATCTTTGATTTACCAAGGAAGCGCTCTGAAACTTTATCGATCGTGCGGTGATAAGGAGTGATCAAGTGCGCATTAGTTGAAATTACCAACTTGGAACAATCGATGCCGCGTTCGGTTAAGCCGCGAATTTCTTCAAGCAATACACCTGGATCAATCACAACGCCGTTTCCGATAACTGGAATAACGTTGGGACTTAAAATTCCAGAAGGAAGTAAGTGAAGTGCATACTTTTGATCACCGATAACCACGGTGTGGCCCGCGTTATTGCCGCCTTGATAGCGGACAACGTAATCAACGCGGTCACCGAGAATATCTGTGGCTTTACCTTTGCCTTCGTCGCCCCATTGAGCTCCAAGCAAAACTAACGCTGGCATAGCAAAACCTCTCCAGAGATTGGTATGAGTGAGTTATTACTTTTTAAGTGATGTACCGGTAGAACGCAGATCTGCGCAAGCGTGAACAACGCGTGCCGCCATTCCTGCTTCAGCTGCTTTGCCCCACGCACGTGGATCGTACGCCTTCTTATTTCCAACTTCACCATCAATCTTTAGCACACCGTCGTAGTTCTTGAGCATGTGATCAACTACTGGACGAGTAAATGCATATTGAGTATCAGTATCGATATTCATCTTAATTACACCGTAATCAAGTGAATCGCGAATTTCTGAGAGAAGTGAGCCTGAACCACCGTGGAAAACCAAGTCCATTGGCTTGCTTCCTGCGGCAAGGCCCTTCTTTGCAACAACTGCATCCTGAAGTGTCTGCAAAATCTTTGGTTGCAAGACAACGTTACCCGGCTTGTAAACGCCGTGGACGTTACCGAATGTCGCTGCGACCATATAACGACCGCGCTCACCGAGACCAAGAGTTTCGATTGTCATCAAGGCATCTTCAGGAGTTGAGTACAACTTCGCATCGTGCTTTGCTTCAACGCCATCTTCTTCGCCACCGACAACGCCGATTTCGATTTCTAGAATTGTGCGAGCAGCAACAGATTTGGTAAGAAGTTCATCTGCAATCTTCATATTTTCATTCATATCAACGGCTGAGCCATCCCACATATGTGAGTTAAATAGCGGTGCTTGGCCGTTCTTGATGCGCTGTGCGCCAATTTCAAGAAGTGGGCGCATGTAGCCATCGAGCTTTTCGGCTGGGCAGTGATCAGTGTGGATTGCAATATTTACATTGTAATTTTTTGCGACAACGTGAGCGAACTCGGCGAGCGCAACTGCGCCATCGACCATGTTCTTAACGGTTGAGCCAGATGCATATTCTGCGCCGCCCCAAGAAAATTGAATGATTCCATCTGATTCGGCTTCGGCGAAACCACGAAGTGCAGCAATCAGTGTTTGAGAAGAAGAAACGTTAATTGCGGGATATGCGAATGCGCCGGCTTTAGCGCGATCCAACATTTCGGCGTAAATCTCAGGGGTTGCTATGGCCATAATGACTCCAAATTATCTCGGGGCGTAATCCCTGACCGAGCGCGTCATTGGGCCGAATTCAGGCTTACGCCTAATCCAACCACCTTCGTAGGCGGATGAAAAATCGCCATTCCCATTACGCGTAGGAAATGGCGACTTTTCTTCCGATTAGCGGCTACGGATGAAGCAATTTCTGCAGGAAGGCGATCAAGCCGGCCAGTAGCGCTGGGCTGCTGATTATCTTCAGGAGGAGCACAAGAAATGATGTGAACATGTTTTCCTTTCTAATTACTATCTAGTTATTGCCTAGTTCGAGGATCGAAGGCTGGGATCTTCCCCCATATCTCCTATGCCACACCTGAAAAGCCTTCCGCCTGTTGATATTGACGAGTAATCTGCAGAGTTATGAGTTCAGAAAAAATCGGCGATTCAATTGAAAATCTTTCGCAGGAGAACCGGCTCTTTCCACCGAGCCCCGCATTTGCCGCGCAAGCCAACGCAAAACCTGATCTATATGCACACGCAGATAAAGATCGTTTAGCTTTTTGGGAAGAACAAGCGCGCGAACTGACTTGGGATAAAAAGTGGGATCAAGTTCTGGAATGGAATTCGCCATATGCAAAATGGTTTATCGGCGGAAAGATAAATGCTTCAGTAAATGCACTCGATCGTCACGTCGCCGCTGGACGTGGCGAACGGATCGCTTTTCATTTTGAGGGCGAACCTGGTGACACTCGCACAATTACTTATTCACAGATGCTCGAAGATGTTTCGCAAGCAGCACACGCTTTAACTGAACTTGGGGTAGGCGCTGGCGATCGCGTCGCAATTTATATGCCGATGATTCCAGAAGCTGCGGTTGCAATGTTAGCTTGTGCGCGAATCGGCGCGGTTCATTCAGTTGTCTTCGGTGGATTTTCAGCAGATGCACTTTTATCTCGCATCCAAGATGCCGATGCTAAGTTGGTAATCACTGCAGATGGTGGCTTCCGCAAAGGGTCAGCATTTGCGCTAAAGCCGGCAGTTGATGAAGCGTTAAAGGGTAAACACAATGTGGCAAAGGTGCTGGTTGTAAAGCGCACCAGCCAAGAAACTGCTTGGAATTCCGATCGCGATATTTGGTGGCACGAAATTGTTAGCCGCCAAAGTAAGTCACACACACCCGAATTCTTCGAAAGCGAGCATCCTCTTTTCATTCTTTACACATCTGGCACAACTGCGAAGCCAAAGGGAATTTTCCACACCACAGGTGGCTATTTAACTCAAGCGGCATACACACATCGCGTGGTCTTTGATATCAAACCTGAGACTGATATTTACTGGTGTACCGCAGATGTTGGCTGGATTACTGGGCATTCTTACGTTGTTTATGGGCCGTTGATCAATGGTGCGACGCAGGTTATGTATGAAGGAACTCCTGATACACCACACAAAGGTCGCCTCTTTGAAATAATCGCAAAATACGGCGTAACTATTTTGTACACCGCACCAACGCTGATTCGCACTTGGATGAAATGGGGAGATGAATTCCCACAAGCGCACAATTTATCTTCCTTGCGTCTGCTCGGCTCGGTCGGTGAACCAATTAACCCAGAAGCTTGGATGTGGTACCGCGAAGTTATTGGTGCAAATAATTGTCCAATCGTTGACACTTGGTGGCAGACCGAAACTGGCGCAATTATGATTTCGCCGCTTCCTGGTGTTACAGCCACCAAACCAGGATCTGCAATGAAAGCACTTCCGGGAATCAGTGCAAAAGTTGTTGACGATAAAGGTGTACCTGTTCCAAATGGACATGGTGGATTCTTAATCTTGGATCAACCATGGCCTTCAATGTTGCGTGGTGTTTGGGGCGAAGACGAGCGTTACAAGGAAACTTACTGGTCACGTTTTAAAGGAATTTACTTTGCCGGAGATGGCGCGAAGTTAGATAGTGATGGTGCGACCTGGTTGATGGGACGCGTCGATGATGTTATGAACGTTTCTGGTCACCGTATTTCTACAACGGAAGTTGAATCTGCTTTGGTTTCACACGAAGCAGTGGCTGAAGCAGCCGTTGTTGGCGCCGCCGATGAGATGACCGGACAAGGCATTGTTGCTTTCGTAATTTTGCGCGGTGGAATTCCAAATGTTGGTGGCGAAGAGTTAGTCAAAGAGTTACGTGCTCACGTGACCAAGGAAATTGGAGCAATCGCGCGGCCGCGTCAGATTATGGTTGTGGCCGAACTTCCAAAGACGCGCAGTGGAAAAATTATGCGTCGTTTGTTAAAAGATGTTGCCGAAAATCGCGCAGTTGGGGATGCCACAACTTTGGCTGATCCGAATGTAATGAAGTTGATATCTGAAGGGCTAAATAGCTCTAAAGACGAAGATTAAGAAACTCTGCCTTTACCCAGTCATTAGCTTGGGTAATTAACCCAGGAATGTACGGCTGAACTTTCGTCAATATCTGGCTCTTCGCGATTTGGTTCTGCACCGATTCCCACGGTGACCAGAGAAGAACGGTAGCGATTAAGTAAGTCACGAGAATTACTCGGATAATTTCTAAAGCGGAACCTGCCAGAGAATCTAAAAACGCCAGTGGCCCACGAAAAATCGTCGCCCGTAATCCTTTGGCGAGTGCTCCTCCGGCCCATGATCCAAAGCTTCCGGTGGCAACAATTGCGATGATCACAAAACCAATGCGCTTAAAATCTAGCGCCCAGTCGTGTGAGATCTTCAAAGAAAAATAGATTCCAAGAACTCCACCGGCGATGTATCCAACAAATTTGAAGATTGTTCTGATGAATCCGTTTTTATAACCGATGACTCCTGAAATGAGCACGGCTGCGGCAATGATAATGTCTAAAAGCATTAAATCTGCACCCCTAAATATTTCTCCGTTAGCTCCATTAATTCAGATTCTGATTCTATAACACCAATTTTTTTATACACTGTATTACCAGATGCATCGATAAAGAGAGTCACTGGAACACCCATTCCGAAGTACGCTCTTGTTTCGTTCTCGCGGTCATAAAAATTTGGCCAAGTCATGCCATTTTCCTTGATAAATCTTTGGGAATTTGCCGGCGCTGCTTCTTCAACTGCAACGCCAACCAGCTGCACTTTGCCTTTGGCTTTACTGTAAAAACTGACAAATTCTGGCATCTCATCTAAACAGGTTGTGCACCAAGATCCCCAAACATTTAAAACCATTGGCCCACGCAGTGATTCAATGATCGCACCCGGTGAGCCGTCGACGCATTCGAGAGCGATGCCTTTTACTACTGATTTATCTGTTGTCACTGACTCGCAGGAAATTACTTGACCATTTTGTGCAACTGGTTCTGTGCTGGAACAACCAGACAAGAGAAGCACAGCGACAATAAAAAATATTTGTTTCATCGAAAATCCGCATCACTTTTAACTAAGAGCAGTGCTTTCGCTTTATCCATCTCACCAATTCCAACCGATGGGCAAATCTTTGCCACAGGACATGCGCCGCACGCCGGTTTGCGAGAATGACAGATCCTTCTGCCGTGCCAGATCATCCGTTGTGACAAGTTAGTCCATTCCTTTTGAGGTATTAACTCTCCCACTTCAAATTCTACTTTTACGGGATCTTGCGAGGCGCTCCACTCAAATCTGCGAGAAAGCCTTCCGAAGTGTGTGTCGACAGTTATTCCTGGAATATCAAAGGCATGGCCCAGAACTACGTTTGCTGTCTTGCGCCCAACGCCTGGCAAGGTAATTAGCTCTTCTAAAGTCTGCGGAACTTTGCCATCAAAGTCTTCAATTATTTTTATCGCAAGTCCCTTTATGTGACGCGCCTTTGCTCGAAAGAATCCTGTTGTATAAATTAGATCTTCAATTTCCGCCAATGGGGCTTTTGCATATGCCCGAACGTTTTTATATTTTTTAAATAGCGCCGGCGTAACTTGGTTTACTCTCTTATCGGTGCATTGCGCCGAAAGTACAGTTGCAATGGTTAATTCAAGTGGGTTGGAGAAATCCAATTCGCAGCGTACATCTGGATATCGCTTGCTCAGTATTCGATAGATAGCCCGAGCGCTCTTGCGGGTTTCGCGATCAGGGGCCATGCGAGTAAACTACCGATGTGCCACACGAAGAAGAAGTCGTACGCAGAGCCCCGCTCTTTACCGCCCTTGATGAAGCTGCCGCGGTTTCGCTGCGCGCCTCCATGGATGCAGTCAAGATCGCCAAGGGTTCAATCCTCTTCAAAGAAGGCGATGACGGCGAGCATTTATATGTAATTGTCGATGGCAAGTTAAAGCTTGGCACCTCCAGCGGAGATGGGCGCGAAAATCTGCTTTCAATCCTCGGACCTGGCGAAATGTTTGGCGAACTTTCTCTCTTTGATCCAGGCCCACGCACCTCAACTGCAACAGCGGTCACAGATGCAAAATTGCTTTCGCTAAGCCATGAAAAAGTTATTCCTTGGCTAAGAGAGAACCCAGAAGTTTCTTTGCAATTGCTCACCCGATTGTCACAACGCCTGCGCCGCACCAATGAAGCAGTCGGCGATTTAGTTTTCTCTGATGTTCCTGGTCGCGTTGCCAAAGCGCTAATTGATCTCGGCGATCGATTTGGTAAGACAACCCCTGAAGGGTTGCTCGTTAACCACGATCTAACTCAAGAAGAACTTGCCCAATTAGTTGGAGCATCTCGCGAAACAGTTAATAAAGCCTTGGCCGATTTCGCAGGACGTGGTTGGCTTAAGCTGGACGGTCGTTCAGTATTGATTGCTGATGTTGACCGCCTAAGTAAGCGCTCGCGCTAGATCCCTTTAATTCAGCAATTTCAACGGTGAGTTCAATCTCTACTGGTGAATTTAAAGGAAGTTCTGCAACTCCAATTGCACTTCGCGCAGCAATTCCGGCATCGCCCCAGATATGCATGAAGAGCTCAGATGCTCCATTTGCAACAAATGGTTGATTTAGAAAACCGGGCGCACCATTTACATAACAAACTACGCGAACAACTTTTACGATCATATCTACCGGTGCAACAAGTTCAACAGCTGCTAAGCAATTAAGGGCGCAAATTTCTGCAAGTTCTTTCGCTCGCTCTTGGGTGATTTCAGCGCCAACTTTGCCAGTCCCGGCCATTGCGCCATCTACCAAAGGAAGTTGCCCTGCAGTAAAAACTATTTGGCCAGTACGAATTGCAGGAACATAAGCAGCAACTGGTTTAGCCGCAACCGGAAGAGTTAAACCTTTTTCAGCAAGCTTTGCGCGGACATCGACGGCCATAGTTATTTAATCTCTCGCTTCATGTAAGCCACGAGTTGTTCGCCACCTGGCGCAGGAATAACTGTTACGAGTTCCCATCCATCTGAACCCCAGGTATCGAGGATTTGCTTTGTGGCATGTGAAAGTAGTGGAACTGTTGCATATTCGAATTTCATTAATTTCCTCCGGCTAGCGCTGCTTTAACGAGTGATGAAACTAGTGAGCCATCTGCTTTGCCAGCGATCTGGCCTTTGATGGCTCCCATAACTTTGCCCATATCGCCAGGTCCGGCAGCACCAGTTGATGCGATAGCCGACGCAATAAGTTTCTTAACATCTTCTTCAGTTAATTGCGCTGGTAAGTACTTTGCAATTACTTCGCCTTCAGCTTTTTCTTCCGCAGATTTATCTGGACGGTTGGCTTTGGCAAACTCATCAGCTGCTTCACGGCGCTTCTTCGCCTCACGCGATAGGACGGTAATGATCTCGTCATCAGAAAGTACACGAGCTTCTTTTCCGGAAACTTCTTCGTTGGTGATTGCAGTTAAGACCATGCGAATTGTGCCTGATACGACCTTGTTGCTACTGCGAATTGCCTCAGTTAAGTCGCTCTTAAGTGTCTCTTTGAGTCCCACTAGTTTGATGCTCCAATTCTCGAACTGTTCGGGTGTATCTTCTCATGTAATGAGTTATCAACTTCGCCAGGCTGAGATCCCTATTCTGCCCGCTGGCCATGCGCCGATTCGGGTACTTCACTTTTCTGATCTGCATCTAACGCCTGCCCGCAAGACCGAGATTGCTGACATCAAATCTTTTATAGATCTCGCCCCTGATTTGGTTATCTCAACTGGTGACTTTCTAGCTCATATGCAGGCGGTCCCGGTAGCCCTTGATGCGCTAGATAAATTGTTAAATCTTCCAGGCTTATTTGTATTTGGCTCAAATGATTATTATGCACCTAAGCCAAAGAACCCACTTAAATATTTATTACCTGGACATGGCAAGAGAATTCACGGAGAAGATTTGCCTTGGCCAGAATTAGATTTAGGTCTGCAAGCGCGAGGGTGGAAAAATCTAAATCACGCGCGGGCAACAATCAAAATTAAAGATACGGTGATCGAAACGCGTGGCACAGATGATGCGCATCTAGAATTTGATAATTACTCATTGGTCGCTGGCAAACCTGATCAATGTGATATCGCAATTGGTGTAACACACGCACCTTATTTGAGAATTCTCGAAGGTATGGCAAACGATGGTTTAGATGCAATTTTCGCGGGACATACCCACGGTGGACAAGTGCGCTTACCTTGGCCAGGTGGATCACGTGCACTTACAACAAATTGCGACCTGCCAACTTGGCGTGCACGTGGGTTAACTAAATTTGGAGATGAACCTTATTTACACGTTTCGGCAGGAATGGGAACAAGTCCATTTGCGCGAATTCGCGTCGCAAGTCCGCCGGAAGTTAGTTTGGTAACGCTTACTTCAAAGCAGCAATATCAGCGTCAACCATAAGTTCGGCTAACTCTTTCCAATGAGTTTTAGCCTTCCAGCCTAAAGCTTTCTCTGCCTTAGATGGATCACCAATAAGTGCATCAACTTCAGTTGGGCGAATGTATTTCTTATCGGTTTCAACATGGTCTTGCCAATTTAAACCTGCGCGCGCAAAAGCCGCTTCGGCAAAGTCTTTGACTGTTGCCCCAACGCCGGTAGCAACTACATAATCTGAAGGCTTATCTTCTTGCAGCATTAGCCACATTGATTCGACATACTCTTTGGCATATCCCCAGTCGCGAACGGCGGTGAGATTTCCTAAGAAGACTTTCTCTTGCTTGCCAGCTTTGATTGCCGCAACTGCGCGCGTGATTTTACGAGTTACGAAGGTTTCTCCGCGACGAGGTGATTCGTGATTAAATAAAATTCCATTGGTCGCGTGCATTCCGTAACCATCACGGTAATTAACTGTGCACCAGTAAGCCATCAACTTTGCCGCTGCATATGGCGATTGTGGGCGGAACATGGAAAGTTCATTCTGTGGTGGCGGAGTTGAACCATAGAGTTCAGAAGTTGATGCTTGATAGAAGCGAGTATCAACATCTGCCGAACGAATAGATTCCAGCAGGCCAACAGCGCCAACGGCATCTACTTGACCGGTGTACTGCGGCATGGTGAATGAGACCTGGACGTGTGACTGTGCACCTAAGTTGTAAACCTCAGTTGGTTTGATATCGCGGATCAAGTTGGTTAGGCCAACCCCATCAATTAAATCTCCATAATGCAGAAAGAGCTTTGGGTTCTTATCGTGTGGATCTTGATAGATATGGTCGATACGTGATGTGTTAAATGTTGAAGAGCGACGAATTAGGCCGTGTACTTCATAACCTTTGGCGAGCAAGAATTCAGCAAGGTATGAACCGTCTTGTCCGGTTACACCGGTGATGAAAGCAACTTTTCTACTCATCGTCGACTTACTCCCTTTGCGGTTGCATCGATATACCACTCGATGGTTGAAGCAATTCCATCTCTTAGTGAGATTGCAGGTTCCCAACCTAGCGATTTAACCTTGGTTACATCAAGAACCTTACGCGGTGTCCCGTCTGGTTTTGAGGAATCCCAAGCAATTTCACCTTTAAAACCTGCAAGATCAGCCACAAGTTCGGCTAACGCTTTAATTGTTAGATCTTCGCCACTTCCAACATTTATATGCTTCGCTGAATCGTATTTTTCTCCTGCCAGAACCACAGCCGATGCAAGATCATCAACGTGCAGAAATTCGCGCATAGGTGCACCAGTACCCCAGAGAGTTTCTTTGGAACGTCCTGATTCTTTTGCTTCAACGAAGCGACGAATAAATGCAGGCAAAACATGCGAGCCCTGAAGCTCAAAGTTATCGCGCGGTCCATAAAGATTTGTTGGCATCAATGAGATCCATTTACGGCCATATTCTTTACGGAAAGATTTAATTAATTCGATGCCAGCAATTTTTGCAATTGCATATGCTGAATTAGTTTCTTCCAGCGGACCAGTCAGCAAATACTCTTCTTTAATTGGCTGGGCGCAATCACGAGGATAGATACAACTGGAGCCAAGAAAGATAAATTTTTCAACATCGGCTGCGTGGGCTGCTTCCATTAAATTGCTTTGGATCCGCAGGTTATCGGCCAAGAATTCAACTGGGTAGGCGTTATTAGCGCCGATTCCCCCAACTTTTGCGGCAGCATCCACAACGATCGTTGGTTTAGCTTTCTTAATAAAATTTATAGTTGCATCACGGTCCAATAGATCACACACACTGCGGTTTATGCCGATTACCTGCTCGCCAGTCTTTTCGTAGGCTCGCACGATTGCCGAACCAGCAAGACCGGTGGCACCAGCGACAACGATTGTCATGCTGGTGAGTCTACAGGCGAGTAGTTAATGAATTAGCGAGCGAACTCAGCAGCAACCAATTCTGCGATTTGTGCAGTATTTAACGCTGCGCCCTTGCGCAGATTATCTCCGCAGACAAATAAATCGATAGATTTTGGATTATCAAGTGACTGACGAACACGACCAACCCAAGTTGGATCTGTACCTACAACGTCAGCGGGTGTTGGAAATTCCTTCTTTTCAGGGTTGTCATAGAGCAGCACACCTTCTGCCTTAGCCAGCGCTGATTGCGCTGCTTTGCGAGTAACAACCTTTGAAAATGTTGCATGGACCGTGAGTGAGTGTGTTGTGACAACTGGTACGCGTACACAAGTGACCGCCACTTTTAGTTTTGGCATCCCAAGAATCTTTCGCGATTCGTTGCGCACTTTTAACTCTTCAGATGAATAACCAGCCTCTTTTAACGAGCCTGCCCAAGGGATAACATTTAGCGCAAGTGGGGCTGGAAACGGACCTAAATCTTTTACAGCAGTGCGGATATCGCCAGCAACATCTCCAAGACCTTTTCCGGCAACCTTAGAAATCTGATCGTGCAACGCATCGATTCCTGGTTGACCCGCACCTGATGCTGCTTGGTAAGAAGATACAACTAACTCTTTCAATCCAAATTTCTTATCAAGTGCGCCCATTGCAACGATCATAGAAAGTGTTGTGCAGTTTGGGTTAGAAATAATTCCCTTTGGACGATTCTTGATTTCTTTTGGATTTACTTCTGGGACAACAAGTGGAACCTTCTTATCCATACGAAAAGCACCTGAGTTATCGACGACAACGGCTCCGCGCTTTGCAGCGATTGGTGCCCATTCTGCAGAAATTTCATCTGGTACATCAAACATTGCGATATCAATGCCATCGAATGCTTCAGGAGAGAGCGCAACAACTGTTAGCTCTTCACCGCGGCAAGTTAACTTTTTGCCAGCGCTGCGAGCGGATGCGATTAAGCGAATCTCACCGTAGACATTTTTACGCTTACTCAAAATATCGAGCATTACTGTGCCGACCGCGCCAGTTGCACCGACGACAGCCAGAGTCGGAAGTTTCTTAGCAGGCTTCTCTTTCTTAACGCTCTTCACTTTTTTCTTACTCATCGCCCCGACCCTCCGTATACAACTGCTTCTACTTGATCAGCATCTAAACCGAATGCTGTGTGTGCTGCGCGAACACCATTTTCTAGGTCGCTTTCGCGGCAAATAATCGATATTCGGATTTCAGAAGTCGAGATCATTTCAATATTTAAGCCAGCCTCAGCCATCGCAGCGAAGAACGTCGCAGTAACACCAGGATGTGAGCGCATTCCCGCACCAACGAGTGAGAGCTTGCCGATTGAATCATCGTATTGAATCGAAGAAAAGCCAACTTCACCTTGGATGCGCTGCAAGATCGCTGTGGCATTCGCACCTTCTGCCTTCGGAACTGTAAATGAAATATCAGTTAGTCCAGTCGCTGCAGCGGATACGTTCTGCACAATCATGTCGATGTTGATGTCGGCATCGGCAATGGCTTGGAAAATTCGGGCTGCAACACCGGTGCGATCTGGCACGCCAACAATGGTGACCTTGGCTTCAGATTTATCGTGTGCGATTCCCGAGATGATTGCTTGCTCCATGTTTCCTCCTTCAGGATGGTTTTCAACCACCCAGGTTCCTTCGTTTGGTGAAAATGATGAACGGACGTGAATTGGTAAGTTGTAACGACGCGCATATTCAACGCAACGCAAGTGCAAAACTTTTGCGCCAGCTGCTGCAAGTTCTAACATTTCGTCATAAGTAACAGTTTTTAATTTACGAGCAGATGGAACAACGCGGGGATCGGCGCTAAAGACGCCATCAACATCTGTATAAATTTCACAAACATCAGCATCGAGTGCTGCAGCGAGCGCGACTGCCGTTGTATCTGAGCCACCACGCCCAAGAGTTGTGATGTCTTTTGTATCTTGCGAAATTCCTTGGAAGCCCGCAACAATTGCAATCGCGCCATCGTTCAGCGCTTCTTGAATTCGCCCTGGTGTCACATCAATGATGCGCGCGCGACCGTGTGCAGAATCTGTAATTACTCCGGCTTGCGAACCTGTAAATGAACGAGCTTCGTGACCTAAATTTGAAATCGCCATTGCAAGTAACGCCATAGAAATTCGTTCACCAGCTGTCAGCAACATATCTAGTTCGCGCCCACCAGGAATCGGGGTAACGGCATTTGCTAAATCGATTAATTCATCAGTGGTATCGCCCATTGCGCTGACCACGACAACGACCTGGTTGCCATCCTTTTTAGCCGCCACGATGCGGGCAGCCACGCGCTTCATGCCCTCGGCATCGGCAACGGAGGATCCGCCGTACTTCTGAACGATTAGTCCCATAGGCCAATAGTGAAGCAATTTCTATGATCAAGCCACCCAATTATGGGAAATCTCAATTATTGAGACAGAGGTACGTTCAAATAGTGAGACGTTCAGCCTTCAACGTTTCGGCGGCCCTCAAAGGCTCGTCCAAGGGTTACTTCATCTGCATATTCAAGGTCTCCGCCAACTGGAAGACCGCTCGCCAAACGAGAAGTTTTGATTCCTAGAGGCTTAATCAAACGAGCTAAGTAAGTCGCCGTTGCTTCGCCCTCCAGGTTTGGATCTGTTGCAAGAATTACTTCGGTGATATTTGAATCTGATAAACGCACCATTAACTCGCGGATACGCAGTTGATCTGGACCGATGCCATCGATCGGGCTGATCGCACCACCGAGCACGTGATACTTACCGCGGAATTCGCGAGTACGTTCAATTGCAATTACATCTTTACTCTCTTCAACAACACAAATTTGTGAAGGATCGCGACGTGGATCGCGACAGATACGGCATTCCGTTTCTTCTGAAACGTTGCCGCATTGATCACAGAATCTAACGCGTTCCTTAACGGTGCGGATTGCATCGACTAATGCAAGTGCGGCATCACCATCTGATTGCAAAATATGAAAAGCGATTCGTTGTGCACTCTTTGGTCCAATACCGGGCAAGCGACCTAGTGCATCGATGAGATCTTGGATCGCACCTTCGTACATACCAGTGCTCATTAACTCTTTTTCTTTTCAGGGATAACAGTTGCACCGAGTTCAGCAGCGAGAAGCGCTGCACCTGATAACAAGTTCTTATCTGATGGCGCTTCATCTTTGCGCACTGCGCGGGCTTGAGGGGTTGAGGTTGTATCGATTGAAGCATCAACAACTACTTCTATTTTGCGATCGATTCCAACGATTTCAATAAAGGCTTGGCGCAAAATTTCATCTGATTCTGATCGAACAAATGAATCACGGGCGCCGGCGTTAACAATGCCGATGGTAATTAAATTTTCATCTACTGCAACTATTTGGGCGGAGGCGGAGAGGAGCGACCAGGTTAGGCGGCGGCGCTTCTTTACGTTCTCGATCACGTCGGGCCAAAGGCGGCGTAAACCTGCGATATCGAAAGATTTGCTCCCCGAAGAAACTGATTGGCTTGGCGACTCGGGTAAAGCTTCTTTAGAGTCGCCTCCACCAACAGTTTCTTCTTTAACAACATCTTCCTTAACTTCTACTTTTGCTGCGGGTTTTTCAGCAGCTTTTGGTGCGGGATCTGCAACCGCTTTGGCGGGGGTTGGTGCTGTGGTTTTTGCTGGGGCAGGAGAAGAAGGAGTTGATGTTGTTATGTTTTCGACGCGTTCTAAGCGTTCGATGCGAGAGAGCAGTCCGGCTTCAGAGTTATCTCCGCCAGGTAACAACATGCGACCGCAAATGAGTTCAAGAATTAAACGCGGAGCGGTAGCACCGCGCATCTGCGTTAAACCTTCGGCAGCAATATCTGCGGAGCGCGACAAGTTAGCGGCTCCGATATTTGTAGCTTGGGTGCGCATACGTTCTAGTTGATCATCAGGAAGTTCGCGCAGAATTGAATTCGCATTGGTTGCAGCGAGTGCATCAACGATCATTAAATCGCGCAGGCGTTCTAGGAAATCACTTGCGAAGCGACGCGGATCGTGCCCTGATTCGATTACGCGGTCAACGGTTTTAAAGAGCGTTGCTCCATCGCGCGCGGCAAGAGCATCAACGGCATCATCAAGAAGTGCGCCATCGGTAAAGCCCAGCAATTGAATCGCTATTTCGTAACTGACTCCATCTGGGCCAGCACCGGCAAGTAGTTGGCCTAGTACAGAAAGGGCATCACGAACTGAACCACCGCTAGCGCGAACAACAAGTGGAATAACGCCTTTGGCAACAGTTGCGCCTTCTTCTTTGCAAATTTTTTCCATGTGTTCGGCCAATGTTCCAGGTGGGACAAGACGGAATGGATAGTGATGAGTACGAGAACGAATAGTTGAAATCAATTTCTCAGGCTCGGTTGTTGCAAAGATAAAAATTACGTGAGGAGGTGGTTCTTCAACGACTTTTAAGAGCGCATTAGCTGCGCCAGGTCCGAGCTGATGTGCCTCGTCAATAATATAAATCTTGTATCGGCTTTGTACTGGTGCAAAGAATGCTTTATCGCGCAGGTCGCGCGCATCATCGACTAAACCGTGGGTTGCCGCATCGAGTTCAATAACATCAAGTGAACCGGGACCATTTGCAACTAAATCTTTACAGGATTGGCAGAGACCGCAGGGAGTTGGTGTTGGGCCTTGTTCGCAGTTAAGTGAGCGCGCCATAATGCGAGCGCTAGAAGTTTTTCCGCAACCACGAGGTCCGCTAAATAAATATGCGTGATGTGTTTTGCCAGATGTCAGCGCATTAGAAAGCGGAACAGTGACATGCTCTTGACCGATTACATCTGCAAATACAGATGGTCGATACTTGCGATACAACGCGAGTGACATATTCACTCCTCTCTTCTGCGCGACAATATTTACAACCTATTACAAAGTACCGACTGGCACTATATAAAGGACCCCCCACGCACCCATTAGAGCGCGCCTACCCTTGCTGTATTCCTACCCTGGGGGAGTTCAGCGCGGTAATGCCGCGTGAGGGATCTGGCGTAATCATAGTTATTACCCCGTTACCCTTAGCCAGTCGGGAGCAATCCTGCCAGGAGGATTCGCATAGCGGCCGAGTGCGCACGCTTGGAAAGCGTGTAAAGGGCAACCTTTCGAGGGTTCAAATCCCTCATCCTCCGCTGGTTCAATTAAGCAGAAAGTTAAATCTCGACGCCGATGTATTTGGTCTCAAGGAATTCGTGGATTCCATCGAAGCCACCTTCGCGACCTAAGCCTGATTGCTTAACGCCACCGAATGGTGCAGCTGGATCTGAAATCAGTCCGCGATTGATTGCGACCATTCCGGATTCAATTGCTTCAGAGATTTGAATTGCGCGCTTTAAGTTTTCGGAATACACATAACTAATTAGCCCGAAATCGGTGTTGTTGGCTAGCTCAATGGCTTCGGCGTCGGTATCGAAAATTACAACTGGAGCAACTGGGCCGAAGACTTCGTGGTTAAGAATTTCAGCTTTCTTATCTACTTCTAGAACTGTTGCCGGATAGAAAGCGCCTGGACCATCGGGTGTCTTTCCACCAGTTAATACCTTTGCGCCAGCTTTGATTGAGTTATCGACTAACTCGGCGATCTTGTTACGTTCTTTAACTGAAACACTGGCGCCGAGTTGTACGCCGGCATCGCGGCCACGACCCATTACAAATGAACCCATTGCAGCCGCAAACTTTTCTGTGAACTCTTTAGCAATTGGGCGCTGCACATAAATTCGATTTGCAGCGGTGCAGGCCGCACCACCATTGCGCATCTTGGCGAGCATTAAACCTTTGACTGCTTCATCAATATTGGCATCATCCATCACAACGAATGGCGCATTTCCACCAAGTTCCATTGAGCAACGAATTACATTGTCAGCAGCTTCTTTAAGAATTACGCGGCCAACTTCAGTTGATCCGGTGAACGAAAGATTCTTTACTCGCTTATCGTGCAACATTTTGGCGATTGCAGGTCCGGTTGGTGTCGGCAAAATTAAATTAACAACACCTTTCGGAACTCCGGCGCGATCTAGGATATCGACGATGGCGAGCGCGGTAAGTGGAGTTTCACCTGCTGGTTTTAAAATCATGGTGCAGCCGGCTGCAATTGCGGGGCCGATCTTGCGCGTTGCCATTCCAGCGGGGAAGTTCCAGGGAGTTATAAGAATTGAGAGACCGACTGGTTGGTGGGTTACGAGAATTCTTTTGTCGCCACTCGGTGACATGCGGAAATCACCGGCGATGCGAACAGCTTCTTCAGAGAACCAACGGAAAAATTCTGCAGCATAGGCAACTTCGCCTCTTGCATCAGGTAGC
>Ga0209442_1000811_pt1 | contig 18158 bp, 18 predicted proteins | sample LauGreSBDMM110DD_2_FD_187565 | JGI IMG/M metagenome (GOLD analysis project Ga0209442, IMG submission 187565) | Freshwater lake microbial communities from Lake Michigan, USA - Sp13.BD.MM110.DD (SPAdes) (version 2) | ecosystem: Environmental > Aquatic > Freshwater > Lake | place: Lake Michigan...
GAAAAATATTTCTGAGCCCATCTCCACTTACAGAGTGAACCTCGGAGTTGAAGGTACAAAAACTGCAAAGTCCCAACTCAGTACAGCAAGCGCCAGCGCCAAGAAAGAGCTGGGTTTATTGGCAAAGATATTTGGAACGCCGCTGAAGAAAGGCATCAGTGCATCTGTTGCAGTTGCAGTTCTTGCCGTGGGTGGGTACTGGGGAATTCAACAAGATAGCAAACCAAGCGTCAACCCACTATCGATTGCTGTACTTCCGTTTACCAACCTCACAGGGGATCCAGCCCAGTCTTATGTTGCTGACGGCTTAACCAACCGTGTGACTTCTGACCTAGCGCGTATACAGGGTGCAGTGGTTACAGACGCTGGTAGGGCAATGTCATACAAAGACAAGACCGCAATAGTCCAGCAGGTCAGCAAAGAACTGGGTGTGCGCTTCATACTTCAAGGAGACGTGCAGCGAAGCGCAGACAAGATTCTGATTAGCGCGAAGCTGACCGATGCCAGTTCCAACAAGCAGCTGTGGTCAGAGAGTTTTGAAGGAGACATGTCGGATTTATTTGCTCTTCAAGACAAGGTCACAAAACGCATCCGCGCAAGTTTAGGTCCGCAGATGGTGATCGTAGCGGCAAGTGAAAGTGAAAATAGAAAAACCAACCCACAAGCGGCAGATTTGATGTTACGAGCTCGTGCGTCGTCCCTTAAAGGGAATGACGCTGCGGCTTTGGAACAAAGAATCGAGCTGTTTAAACAAGCGTTGAAATTGGAACCCAATAATCTTGATGCTATGAGTGCTCTGGCTACATCATTGGCGCTGCTTGCGCCAAGGTCGCTAGAACAAGAATTGAGGAAATCTCGATTTAATGAATCTCGTGCCCTTGCATTAAAGGTTATAGAGATCGATCCAAAAAATAGTCAGGCATATTACGCCTTAACTTTTTATGACAGAGAAAATGATAACTTACTTGGAGCCAGACAAAATCAAGAGAAGTATTTAGAATTAAGTCCCAACACAAGAAATGTTTTACTGTACACAAATGTTCTGACTCAATATGGAGAAACCACTAAAGCTCTAGAAATACTTACTAGAAATTACAAAATACACTCTAGTTTTCCTTCTGACTCTACTCTTTTCACACTTGGGCGAACACATTTGGTATTAGGGCAAACAGATATTGCAATTGACTATTTATCTAAAGCAATAAAAATTAATTCAAAAACACCAGCAACGTGGGCAAGTTTAGCTGTTGCCCACACTATTAAGGGAGAAACGGATCAAGCTGCAGCGGCTGTTGCAGAGGTAAAGAAATTGAACCCCAAAGCCACAAGTGCAAGTTTGAACTACTCATTCAGACCACTGTCAGCAAGCGTACCTGCCTACAAAGCATGGTACGAAAAAACTTACATGCCCGCATACCGCAAAGCTGGTTTGACAGAGTAAGACTGAAGCAGTCAAAAGTCATATGCATCAAAAACTCCAAAAGAACTTTTGAATAAAGTTCGGGGTCTAGAAGGATGTAGTTCATTTTTACCCGCTGCGTAAGAATCGTTGAGTCAGGTCGGATTTCGGCGGGTGTACCGTGCTTGTGGATAGATGTGGAGATCAATCAAGTGTCGTTTTACACGACAGTTGGTGTAAGCAAACTTTCAATTGCCAGTTGATTTGGTTAGAGGAACCGCAGGTGTCCCATCTTCATTGATCCTATGTTTGGCATAAACGACATGATAATTCAGAAGACAAAAATTTAAAGTGTTTTTAACTTAGTCAACTGGGGTTTGTTTTAGCAGTGGCATTTATCCAAACCTATAGAAACTTTTTCACAGCGCAGTCTGAAACTGAAGCTGGAGTCATGCAGCTCAACTTTAAAAAATGTGACTTGCTCCCTCCCTGCCGTACCAAAGTGATGGAACAACGTCAACGCACGGCTGAGTTGCTTTCGCCAGCGCCCCTCTTGGGGGAAAAACGTTTTATGCCGGCACGCGTTTATCAGAGTTGTACGCTAATTTGCGTGAGCGCAAGAGCAAGAGGGAGCTCAAAGATATCGTGATCAGCTGATGCGAATGTAATAAATATTTTCATCGCTCAAAACACCATCAAGGATGTGGTTCTGCCCCAATTAAAATGGCTGCAACCAAACAGGGCTCCTTTGTTCTCACGCTCCATGAATGAACTGTGCCACGCTGAACAAGGATATCTCCAGTCTTTAAAAGCGTTTCGCCAGTATCCAATATGGCAAATATTTCACCTTTGAGTACGATGATGTAATCAATGGTGCTTGTTTTGTGACGCATTGGATCATCCGATGTTTTGTCAGGCGCATGCCCTGCACCAATTGACTCAAATGCCTTGGCTGCATCTGCACCTTTCCACATGCTGTCAGGTGGAAACTCAACAATTCTTAAAATACTACCCACCTCTGGCGGTTCGAGTTTGACAGGTCGCTCTGCTGCATCGGCACTACCAGTATTGTTCGCTGGCGCAGTTGTGGTTTCCCATAAATCAGTGAGCGCAACGCCAGGCATTGACGCCATTTCTTTTACATTAGGCGCAAGGCCATCCATGAGAAAAGTAGACTCCCCTTTGCTGTTATGACCCGTGACAACACGTCTAATTCTGATTGGCATAGTGGATCCTTGATTAGGTATTAATGATGCGTATGGCCACAGTCAGGGCCACATCCACCGTGTTGGCCATGTAACTTCTTTAGCCGCTCTTCGTAATGAGACATCAGACCAAAAAGTTTGATGGTATCTGGAGGACTGGTGTCACCTGAAAACTCTTGATATAAATTATTGACTGTGACGTAAATTCTTTCTGCATCAGTCCAACTGTTGAATTCTTTGAGTGAAATATTGTCAACCGCTTGCTCAAGATTCATCCCTTCGTCATAACAGCGACGAGCTTGCTCCTTGACATACTCAAGATAATGTTTCAAGGAACGTATGCCAGATTTATCTGTAATGGGGCCGTGCCCTGGAACAACCACATCAACATCCCAAGAGAGCATCAAATCGCAGGCACGAATCCAGTTATCAACAGGACCAGCCCAAACAATAGGATGACCACCATTAAACAAAATATCCCCTGTGTAGACAACTTTGTCTTGCGGTATGTAGGCCAATATATCTCCACCCGTATGCGCAGGTCCTACCTCAACCAGTTTGACCATTTTATTTCCAACCTTCACATCAAGTTGGCCTTCAAATGTTTGTGTTGGTGGGGTATATACAATGCCGCTGAAATCAAATACACGCCCCATGGTTTTCATCAAAAACTCACCGCCATCGCCCAGTTCTTTGTAGTTGGTAAAACGAGCAATGAGCGACTCGGGTGGACGCTCCTTCATTTCTTCAGCACATCGTTTTGAAACAATGATATTGGCATCACTCACCAACTGATTGCCAAAGTAATGATCTCCATTCGCGTGAGTATTGACCACTTGTTTGATGTGATTTGCTGCTGGCACAGCGTTTCTCATGGCGTGAAGCATATCGCGGGTTAATTTCAAATCAAAAAGCGTGTCCACTAATAAAGTTTCACCACTATCAACCACAAGTCCTGCATTACTCCAACCCCAACTGCCATCAGGTTGAAGCCATGCATACAGCCCATTACCTATTTCATGCAAACCTTTGGTAAATTGCCATTTCATTTCAAAATCCTTTTGTGAGTATGAAAAAAATTAAACCGCTCTCCAACGAAGTACATGACGCTCGACTTTTGCCAATGCCGTGTTGGTGATGTAACCAACCGCACCAAGAACCATGATGCCGGCATACAAATCAGCACTTCGAAATGAGCGCGCAGCCAACGTGATGTTTTGACCCAAGCCAGTGGTTCCTGCTAGCATTTCAGCAACCACTGCCAAAATCAATGAAACAGTCAATGAAAGTCGCAGCCCTGCAAAAATATCAGCCATTGCGTTTGGAAGTGCAATTTTGAAAATCACCTCCATTTGACTCAGGTGCAATATTTGAGCCACTTCGAGTAAACGAGGCTCTACTGTTTTGAAGCCATGAACAGTATTTAGTAATACGGGCCAAAGCGATGAAAATAAAATAACAGCAACAATCATGCTGTCATTCAACCCCATCAGTAAAATAAACACGGGAATGATGGCGGAAGCAGGCAAAGGCCTGATTAACTCAAGAGTTGGCTCGATGTAAGTTCGTGCCCGAGATGACAGGCCAATGATGGCCCCCAAAGTGACTCCACAAAAAGCTGCTATTGAAAAACCAACAATCATTCTAGAAATGGTTTGCGAAAATGCCTGCCAAAATTCTGGCTGATTCATTTGTTCATAAAGCGTAACAAAACATTTTTGTGGCGCAGGAAAAAACACAGGTGAAATCAGCTCCGCAGTTGCAACAACTTGCCAAAGCCCTAAAAAACCTAAAAAGACGAGGATACTGAAAAACCATGAACGAGAGCGATTGTCAAGCTGACTCATACTTGCTCCTCCCAAAAACCCATCTTGCCAAACCATCGATACTGAATGTTCAATAGCGCTGTATTCAACGACCATCCAATGAGGCCTATCCAGCCAATGAAAGCAAACATGCGATCTGCCCGCATGCTTTCTTGCGCAACAATGAGCGCATAACCAAGCCCCATTGGATTGGCCGTGATTTCAACCGTTACCGATACAACCAAAGCCACCGCAGCGGCTAAGCGCATTCCAACAAAGATTCTAGGCAATGCTGCGGGCAATATGATTTTGATAACTCGATCGAATAAATTAAAATTGAGCATGCGCGAGACCTCGATCAACCGAGGCTCAATACCTCTTACTGCACTTTCCGTCACAATCAACAACGGCCAAAAACACGAAAACGCAACAACACTGGTCTCAAGCAATACGCCGTAGCCATAAATCAACAAAGCCAACGGTATCAAAGCAACAGAAGGTATCGGTCGAACAGTTTCAACAGTGATTTTCATCAAGCGCGATAGTGTTTGAGATAGTCCAAAAGCGATACCCACCACAATACCCAAAGTGGCGCCAACCAACCAACCTGAAAATGCACCACTGAATGTTTGAGCTGCAGCCACAAGCAATGTACCGTCTTGGATCACACCAATGGCGGCAGCTGCAATCGCACTTGGGTAAGATAAGCTTTCGGATTTAACGTATTGAATCATTACAAGCCACTGCCACAAACCCAGCACACAACCGGGTATCATAAGGCCTTTGAATAGCCGCATCATGATCAATGGCCAGATGGTAAAAGTTTGAATAACTGATGTCGATAGGCTAGGAACTTCGTATTCTCACGTGTGGTCAGTTGATCACGCGGCCTCGGTAAATCAATGACCAATGTTTCTCCTATTTTTCCTGGCATTTTTTCCATCGAAATAACACGATCACCCAAATAAATCGCTTCTTCTAAATCATGCGTGATGAATACAACAGTGACGCCTGAATCACGACATAACCGAGTCACTTCATCTTGTAATGTTTGTCGGGTCATCGCGTCAAGCGCGCCGAAGGGCTCATCCATGAGCAACAACTGTGGACTTTGCGCCAAACATCTGGCAATTTGAAGTCGTTGCTGCATCCCACCCGAGAGTTGTACTGGAAATGCCTCAGCTCGATCTTCAAGTCCAACCTTGCAAAGTAATTCATGAATGCGTTGTGGTCGCTCAGCTGCAGGAACACTACACCCCTCAAGCGCTAATGACACATTGCCAGCAACAGTTCTCCAAGGCAACAGTGCTTTTGCATAGTCTTGAAATACAACGGCAATTTCACGATGAGGTCTAACCACTTGCTGTCCGCAGTAACTGACATGCCCCCTAGTTGGCGAAAGTAATCCAGCCATCATTCGCAGCAGTGTTGTCTTTCCACATCCAGAAGCGCCAACAATACAGACAAACTCTTTGTCATCAATACTTAAGTTGATGTCGCGAAGTATTTCAAGATCGTTGACTTTGAAACTTAAAGACTCAACAAACAAAAGTGGATTATGGGTGGTTGCATTCATTTCGTAATACAGCAAAGTTCTTTCGCACAGATGTGTTACTTATACAAAAATTTTGAAGCATCGATGGGCGCTTTGAGCATCCCTTGCTCCATCATAATATTGTTCCAAACTTGAACAACATCGGGGGTAATGACAGGTCGAAATTTTGGCTCAGGAAACTTAGCCTGTACCTCTGCAGGAAATGGTATATAGACCAGATTTGCTTTTCTCACAACAGATGGGTCTTTTAAAGCCAGTGCAGAGGCCTCCTCAATAGCGGCACGAAATGCTGCGGCCTGCTTTGGATTGGCATCAACCCACTTGCGATGTGCCACATGCCAACCAGCCTGGACATCCGTCTCCAAGTCTGCAATGTAAAAAGCGATTACGCGTGCAGACTGTGTCTCCAGTGCTCTAGAAAGAAATGGTTGAACCGCCAATACACCATCAACTTGACCTGATCGCAGCACATCAATGGACTGAGCAAAAGCATTTTCTGTAAAAGTTACTTTGCGATAGTCACCACCGTTTTGTGCCATCCATTTGCGAAACAAGACATGAAGAAACGCATTCAGTCCTGGTGTCGAAACCCTTTTACCTTCGAAATCTTTTGCAGTTTTGATTGGACTATCGGGTCGCACCACAATAGCCACATCATTCATGCCTTTGGTGTAATAACCGCCACCAGCCAATACAACAAGATCTAGGCCCTGTTCCACCGCCTGCATCGTATTGGGTGCTGTGGGTGTTGCAACTTGCAAACTTCCAGCCATCAAGGCCGCGGGAGTGGTTGCAGAGTTAGGGACCAATTTCATTTCAACATCAAGCCCATGCTTTTTGAAAATTCCTTCATTGGCAGCAATAAAGGCATTTCCAAAAGCTGTGGATGCGGAAAAACCAAATACGATTTTTTGGGCATACGCAGCATTCATTAGCCCTGTTAACGTAAATCCAAAAACTGCGAATTGAAGAACAATTTTTTTTAATAAGACGTGCATTTTAAAAACTCCTTGTGAATCAATCGGTGAAATTAAGATTTGAAAACGATACGGTTTTTTAGAAGACCAAGGCCTTCAATTTCTAACTCAACCAAGTCGCCATCTTTGAGGAAGCGGCCCAACTCAAGTCCACAGCCATTTCCAACTGTGCCAGAACCAAAAAATTCCCCGGGGAACAACGTTTCGTCTTGAGAAACATGTGCAAGCACATCTTCAAATTTATGATACATGTCCTTGCTGTTTCCTCTTGACCATTCTTCGCCATTGACTCTGGCGACCATGGTCAAGTTATATGGATCAGCAATTTCGTCTGCTGTAACAAGCCAAGGACCAATGATGTTGCCAGTGTCAAAGTCTTTACCTTTGGATGGGCCAAGTGAGCCAGACATTTCGCGCATCTGCTGATCTCGAGCGCTCACATCATTAAAAATGCAGTAGCCAAAAATATGGCTCCGTGCATTTTCTTTAGAAATATTTACGCCGCCTTTTCCAAGAATAGCAGCAAACTCGAGTTCATAGTCCAACATCTCGCAGTAGGCTGGCTTGATCACATCAGTGCCTGTTCCGACAACAGAAAACCGATTGCACTTATAGTAAATAGGCTCCTCATACCAAATAGCTGGAATTTCAACTTTTGCGGGATCGCGCTCTGTAAAACTGGCTACGGCTTGCGCGGCATTACCCATAAATAAATGTCGATTAGCACGAGCTTGGCGAAAATGTTTTTCAAAACATAGAAAGTCACGCATTTGCCTGGGCTCAGGCAATGCAGCCGCCAACTTGATATCCGCCAAGACACGAGTTACTTTGGCTTGTTCAACTAAATGCCTTGCTTGCTCCAGCCCTTCATTCCCCGCATCGATTAAAGAAAGCATCGAGGCAAAGAACGGCGAATTAGTAGCGGCAGTGAAATCGACCCATTTGTTGTCACCATCTAGAAATGCACCGATGTGACGCTTTCCGTTAGGTAAATCGAAGGTAGATAGCTTCATATTGATTGCCTCATTCTTTTTTTGCATTGCCAAAAAAAAACTGGTAATTGAAATACTTTTATTTTTATTATCAAAGTAATTTAAATTGGTAGCTATGGGGTAAACACTATTGCTTCCATTAAGTAATATTTGTTTCGACGACGACAGGCTGGCCCAGTGCTTGGCTCAGGTGCCGTCGTTGTTTACCGCTCCATAAGGATTGCCAGCAAAAACGCTTAACAAAAGTGCGCTGGTACTGACTCCACCACTACCGCAAGACACCAGCATCAAAGCCGATGCCAAAGCCAAAACGCAACGACGAATGGGGTAGATGGAGAAAGATAAAAACTTCGTAAGCGGCTGCATGACATGCCCCATGATTTGAAGATGATCAAAATCAGGGGCGATAGACAGGGCGGGATGCCGAATCAGCGCTGAGATTCAATTGCTTTAATGCAGATTATTTGGATAAAGAATCGCGAGAGGGTTAACCAGTAGGTTGAACACTGCAGCGGCTTAGCGAGCAGTTACAGGACGATGAAGAAAAAAAGGCTCAAATAAGCACCTTTGTTCATCTAAAAGCATTTACTGCGCAAACCCATCTCTGAGCTTGAGGGCAGCGGCTTCAATCTGTGTGTCCAACTCTCCGTTTAGAACGGCAGTTTTGATCAGCTCCAGTGTGGGAACCAATTCTTTCTCGCCGCCAACTTCCACTGCCACTTTGCCTTTAGCTAGTTCAAGCACTCGGGTGCCATAGCGCACTGACAAAGCAAGTTTTCCTGCGTCAGTGACAAACCACCAAGGTTTAACTCGCTTGGGCATTTCCACCTGACGGCGTATGCCAGTGTCGTGTTCCACCACACTACGGAACTTGACTGGTGCAAAGACAGTTCCAGCAGCTTGCGCTCGGGCTAGTTCGCATTGTTCCCACAAGCGAAGAACTAGTTTGTTGCGGCGTAGTTGGACGGCAGGCACGCTGGTTGGTTTGACAGCTGCGCTGAGTTTGAGTGTTGATAAAGTAGCCATGTGCTTTTCCTTTCAAATGTTGATAAAGCACAGACGATTTTGTTGTCGAGTGGTCTGGTAGAGCAACCTGAGTCCGTCCAGTTTGGCGGGTCATTGGTTCTAGTGTCGTTTTAAACGACAGGCCTTGATCGTCTAGCTACTGAACGTTCGGTCTGACCTGTTTTGCAACAGCAAGTGACTTTTGTGCTCGTGCCACTTGCTGGCGCTCACGCTCTGCAGTCAACGCATCTGATGCCTTTTGTTTGGTGGCTTTAAGGCTATCAAGTCTTAACTGCTCAGGAGTCTTGGGTTTGATCATTTCCCCAAGCACGGGATGGGCAACGATGCTGTCCCAACCGTACTGGTACTGCAGCAGCAAGCGAGCGTGAGTGGTGCTTTCTGCATGAACAACAGTCTTGACGATGTTGCCCTTGATGCGAACTGTAGCGATGTAGTTTTTCATCCAGTATTTAGCCAAAGATCGCCACGAAAAATACACAGTTCTATTTGGCAGGACTAAATAGATGCATGAACTTCAAAGACATTCAGCACAGAAAACAGACAGATGATTGGCTGGCAATAAACGGCGTCAATGTAGCGCATATCTATGCAGGCACTGCAGAACTGTTCCAAGCAACCAAGTTGGCAACTATCACACTCAAAGATTGGGGGCCATTGTTGGAACAAACACAAGCACACACGTTGAACAAGTTCCTCATGGCAACTCGCGTTGTTAGCAAGCGAAATAACATCACTCAAGGGCAATGCTTTAAAGTGATGAACATTGCAAAGCAAGCTCAAAGAAAGTCAGCAAAGTTCAATAGGCATCAAATCAAGGCAACCAAGTAAGGCAACAAAAACCACGAGTAAGTCGCTCGTCTAACAAATGGCAAAAGCGCGGGTTGGAATATGACGGCTAATGACCCCGCCCTGCACATGTTGTCGTAGCAGCATGTGATCAACAGGTGAAGCCGCAGAGAGGTTGCGTAATTGCAACTGGGAGTTTTAATGCATCAGCCTCCCCCAAGTCTCTGCTACGAGCGTGTAGGACGACTCAACTCAAATGAGACTGCACGACATGGCGGCTATAGCAATGGAGTAGTCAATTGCTATAGCCGTCGTATGGCCAATCTAATCTAAATGAACCAAATACATCTCATGCAACGCTTGCGTTGCATTCGACTTTTATAACTTCACATCAATTCAAACAGTGCAGAGCATGACGCTGAGCGCAAGCGATGCGACATGCGAATGCACAGCGAACGCTAGTTCGCTTGTTGAACGACTTCAGCGCCAGCAGCTGCACCTCAAATCAGCCCTATAAGCAACGATCTACCCATCTCTGTTGCTCAAGTAGCAGGGAATCAACAAAACGCTGCAGCGTTGTTTTATTCATCAGCACCGCAAATGTCGTCTTGATCCCACAGATCGCTGAGCTAAAGGCATAAATACCTGCACCAAATGAAATAGCACTTTGATTTGACACATTGATTTCATTGAGGATTTTGTCCCGAGTATTTTTCGGGGTATTGGTCGCAGAAAAACACAAAAGAAAACACACTTAAAGGAACGAAATCATTTAATGCAAACACCACAAAACATGAGCCAAGCCAAAACACTGACCCCTGTAGAAATTCAGCAAGTACTCGATCACATCGCGCAGCAAAGCTACGCAATGCGCAATAGAGTCATGTTCCTGACAGGCATGTGGTCTGGTATGAGGGTCGGAGAAATAGCCAGCCTTTCAGTGGGCGATGTGCGCAATACAAATGGGACGATCAAGGCAGAAATACGACTCACAGCTGCGCAGACCAAGGGGCGCCAGCCGCGTACTGTGTTCTTACCCCAGAAACTGAGAGATCAGTTGCAGACCTATCTGGACCTGCGCGGCCCTGTGCCAGCCACCAATCCTTTGTTTATCACTGCAGGGCGCAAACGCTTCAGCGCCAATGTGATGGCGCAGCACTTTCACTACCTGTTCAAACGTGCTGGCATTGCTGGTGCGTCAAGCCATTCGATGAGGAGAAGTTTTCTGACCTCGCTCGCCGCAAAAGGCATCAGTGTGCGGGTGCTGGCAGATCTGGCCGGCCACCGAAATTTACAAGTAACCATGCGTTATCTGGACGCATCTGATGACATGAAACGCAATGCTGTTGAGTTGATTTGAAGTTTGTTCCGATCGGAACAAACTATTAACTAAGCGTTGTTGCTGCCGACGTAGATTTGATCAGATCTGCCGAAAACTGGTGACCAGCTTTGAAGCAGAAAATCCAAGTGTCTATGCAGGCTTAAGGCAACCGCCTCTGATCAGTCAAAATCGGTAGGTACGGTCAATTTGACGTCGGCGGCAAAAGCAATCCTGCGTTATTCGGCGGTGCTGGGCTTGTGGGCCGGGCCCAATAACTCGATTCCTGGTCGCTTGCTGGCCACGCTGTTAGGCAGAGGCGCTGTCAATGGCCGGGTGTCCGTGACTGACCCGCTGCTAATGTGGTCTGGGGGCGACGATTTCATTGATGCGCGTGATTTGGCCGCCGCGAATGTGGCCGCGCTAGATGCCACAGCATTGCCTTCGCGGGTCTACACCATTGGCAGCGGTCTATTGGCCAGCTTTGATGATTTTGTGGCCGCCAGCCACCAAGTGCATCCTTCCCTGATCTTCGATGAGGTGGCATTGCCAGGCACCGGTTTTGCCGGCTTCCCCCACCAGAGCACACAAGCCTTTGACGTTCGCTGCGCTAAAGAAGAATTAGGCTTTTCGACCCAGCACGATTTGCTTTCGTCGTTCAAAGCAGCGAGCGCTTGGGTCAGTCTCTGACCACCATGGCTCGCAAGGCTTTGCATGACAAGCCCGCGGGAACCGCCAGTGCAAAAAAGATCACTCTGCCTTCAAGTCAGCAACTTTGGCTGCGCGAGCCATGGCTTCGTTTTCTCTCATGATGGCTTGTGCATATGTTTTGGGATCAGAGCCCACAGGATCGATGACCGCGGCCTGGAATGTTTTTACCAGCTCAGGATGTTTGACGACTTCTGCAATTTCCTGGCTGATTTTCTGGATGGCGTTGGCCGGTGTGCCAGCGGCCGCCATGACACCAATGATGACGGAGAAGTCAAACCCTGGAACAGTTTCGGCAATAGCAGGAATGTCCGGTGCTTGTGTTGAGCGGCTGGCTGCATTGCTGGCCAAAATGCTGACCTGTCCATTTTTTGCAAATCCCTGCATGGAGGGCAAAGCTGCTACTGAAAAATCCACTTGACCACCGACCAATGCCGGCGTGGATTGACCCGAACCCTTAAAAGGAATGTGACGAACATCGATTTTCATCGCCGCTTTCAGGGCTTCCATCGTCAAATGGTGCGTGCTGCCGATGCCAGAAGATCCGTAAGTGAAATTGCCAGGTTTGCTTTTGACGAGGCTGAGAAAATCTTGGAAATTATTGACCCCTGTTTTAGGGTGCGCCACGATGAAAAGGGGCGATCGCGCGATAAGCGAGACGGGCAAAATATCCACCCCGGCTTTGTAGGTGGCATTTTTGTTGAGCAGCGGCGTGATGGAGAGCATGGACCCATCCGAGACAATGAACGCATGCCCATCTTGAGGCGAGCTTTGTAGCAAAGCTTGGTAAGCCACCACCCCATTGCCCCCGGGCTTGTTGTCCACCACCACCGATTGACCCAGTCGCTCGGTCAATCGCAGTGCCACAACGCGCGCAACAGTGTCAGGCAGACCTCCTGCCGAATAAGGCACGATGAATTTGATCGGTTTGCTGGGGTAGGTTTGTGCCAGTACAGAGGCTGGCAGGGCTGTTGCGAGCACCAGCGTTGAAACCAGTGAGGTGAGTGTTCTGCGCTGCATGATCGTCTCCTGTTGCGTTGATTGCTGAGTTTCAGGTGTTTGCTTGCAAATGATTAGCCACCTAATATAATAATTGTAGGGACCTCGAAGTCCATGTCAATAAGGTTTACCTCCACCTTGTCCCATGTGAGACGAGCGCTTTTTCAACTTCATCATCCTGATCACGCACACATGAACATGACGCTCAAGGTCGCCAGCAAAGCGGCCGTTGCCAAAGACATTTACCGTTTCGAATTTCAGCACATGGACGGCGGTCCTTTGCCGGCCTTCACTGCAGGTGCTCACATTCCTGTGCAAACCCCGAATGGCAGCATGCGCGCCTATTCGCTTTGCAACGATCCCGAGGAAACACACCGCTACCAAATTGCAGTGAAACGCGAAGCTGGCGGGCGCGGCGGTTCGATCAGCATGATCGATGCCTTGCAGCCTGGCGATACGGTGGCGGTTGGCCAACCACTCAACCATTTTCCTCTTGACCCTCAGGCCCAAAAATACGTCTTGATCGCCGGGGGTATCGGCATCACACCCTTATTGGCGATGGCCAAAACGCTGACTCACTGGGGCAAACCCTTCAAACTGTATTACCTGACGCGCGATTCAGAAAGCACCGCATTTCTGGGTGAGCTTCGGGACGAAGCTTTTTCCCAAAATTTGGTATGCCACCACGATGGTGGCCTGCCTGACCATGGCTTTGATCTGTGGCCTGTCCTGGAAAAATCAGGCAGTCTGACCGGGCTGCAGTTGTACTGTTGTGGTCCCGCTGGACTCATGAGTGCTGTCAAGGACATGTCTGGTCACTGGCCGTCCAACGCCGTGCATTTTGAATTTTTTGGCGTGCAACAATCGGCCCAAGTCAATGACACGCCATTTACTGTGAACTTCAGCCAAAGCGCTCAACAAGTGACCGTACCGCCGGGGCTGAGCATTTTGCAAGTGGCGCGCTCTGTCGGTATTGCCATGCCAGCTTCTTGTGAAAGTGGCACCTGCGGATCCTGTAAAACCCGTTTGCTGGAAGGCACAGCGGATCATCGCGACCATGTGCTCCTGCCCGAAGAACGTGCACAATGGATCATGCCCTGCGTTTCCCGCGCCCTTTCTGACCACTTGAAGCTCGACGCATGACCCATCCCATCGGTCTCGGCGTCATTGGCATGGGCCGTGCCTTCACGTTGATGCTGCCTACTTGGACATCCGATCCGCGCATATGTCTCATCGCCGCTCATGACCCTCGACCCTCGGCCTGTTTGGCCTTTGAGGAAACCCTGGGCGGCGTGGCATGCCAACTGCCCGAGGAGGTTTGCGCCCACCCGGAAGTTGAATGGGTTTATATTGCTTCGCCACATGCCATGCATGTCGAACATGTCCTGCTAGCGGCACGCTACGGCAAACATGTTTTGGTAGAAAAACCCATGGCCTTGAACTTGGCAGATTGCGAGGCGATGATCAAGGCTTGCCAACAAGCAGGCACCTACCTTGTCATCGGGCACAGCCACAGTTTTGATGCACCTGTTCGATTAGCACAGCAACTCATTGCCAGCGGCCAATGGGGCCGGGTTCGCATGATCCAGGCGCTGCAATACACCGACTTCCTTTACCGCCCACGCCGACCTGAAGAACTTCAGACCGCTTTAGGGGGCGGTGTGGTCTTCAGCCAAGCGGCTCATCAGGTGGATGTGGTGCGCTTGTTGGCTGGCACCCCTGCACGTGCCGTCAGAGCCATCACCGGATCTTGGGATGCGCGTCGACCAACGGAAGGCGCTTACAGCGCCTTGTTGAGCTTTGATGATGGCGTTTGGGCCAACCTCACCTACAGTGGCTATGGCTTTTTCGATACCGATGTGTGGATGAATGGTGTGGGTGAAATGGGCATGCCTAAGTCACCGCTGGACCACAGCGCCACACACCGCAAACACGCGCAAATGCAAAACGAGGTCGCCGAAGCTCAGGCCAAGGCAGAACGCAACTTTGGCGGACGTGACTACGCAGGGATCGACACCGTGGCACCGGACAATTACCAACATTTTGGTCCGGTGATTGTCAGTTGCGAAAGGGCTGACCTGCAATTGCTGCCCATCGGCGTGCAGGTCATTGACGCCAGCGGCGCTGAACTTCATGGCTTAGCACCGCCCACCGTAGCTCGCAAGGAAGTGGTCGATGAAATCTGGGCAGCAGCCCGGTTGGGTCAAGCACCCCTGCACGATGGCCAGTGGTCCATGGCCACAATGGAGGTCTGCCTGGCTTTGCTCCAATCGTCGACCCTCGGGCAAGATATCATTCTGCGTGCCCAAACCCCAACGCCCCTCACATGACGTCCAGAGTTGCCCCCCTTCCGCACATGCTTCGCCATTGGAGAGAGGCCGTTCCTGATGACCGCCTGGCCCACTTGATCAGAGATGTCAGTCGTGCCCAAATGCGCTCACTGCATGTTCGCCTGACTGCTCATGGCGTTTCTTTTGGCCACTGGACTTTTTTGCGTATTTTGTGGCTCCAAGATGGCCTGACCCAGCGTGAACTCAGTCATTTGGCAGGGGTCATGGAGCCCACCACCTTGACCGCCGTCCGTGCCATGCAGGACATGGGCATGGTGGAGCGACGTCAGCTCGATGGCAACCGCAAAAACATGCACGTTTTTCTCACAGAGTCTGGACGCGCATTGGAAAAAGTCCTCGTCCCATTGGCCGAGGACGTTAACCGCATTAGTGTGGGTGAGTTGAGCGAACGCCATGTGGCCTCTACACGGCGCGTCTTGCTCAGCATGCTGGAAAATCTGGCGCATGACCCGTTGTTATCAGAATCCACGGACAACCCGTTGGCACCCCTTTAAATGGCGTAGGTCTCGTAGGTTGCAGGGTGAAAAATCTCTTCAATCTGCATCCTTTTTTGAGAAAGACCTTGAGCATGGTGGTGACGCAAAAATGCGTCCAGCGTGGCACGGTTGGCAGCCACACCATAAGACCAGAAATCCTGCCCCATGGTTTCCCGCGCCGCCTTGAGCTGCTCCTCCACAAAGGGCAAAGTCACTTTGGTCGCTGACGTATCAGACAAGGCCTCCAGAGCCGCGCCTTTGGCTTGGTTGAAAGCCTTGAATACGGCCATGGGCAGCCATGGGTGCGCATCGCATAAAGTTTTGCGAACACCCACGACGTGCATGATCGGAAAAATTCCTGTGCGTTTGAAGTAATCTTTGGCAGCTGCTGTGGGGTCATCGAAAAGCCAGCCAACAGCCGGGTTGCTCAACGCTTGCGCGCTAGGTGGCCTAGGGGCCATAAACCCATCGATCTCACCCCGGTCGAGCAATTCAGAAATCGTTGTGCCCTCGGGCGCATTTTCAAGCCGAACGCCTGCGGGCAGTTTCAGGGCAATCTTTTCTGGCCGCCCGGGTGTTTCTATGCCGCCGCGCAACCATGTGACATCTTCCGGATGCACGCCATGGTCATCTTGCAAAATGGCGCGCGCCCATACATGGGCGCTGAGTTGGTACTCGGGCAAACCGATGCGACGTCCTTTCAAATCTTCAGGCTTGTGAACTCTGTCCTTGCGAACATAGATTGATGTATGCCGAAATGCACGAGACAAGAAAACGGGAACAGCCACGTAAGGGCATGTGTTTTGCGCCGTCTTGACCATGTAACTGGAAAAGGACAGCTCACAAATGTCAAAGTCCTGGCTTCGCATGGCCCTGAAAAACATTTCCTCTGGATACAGCGTCATGTAAACAGGATCCACACCATCGATTTGCACCCGTCCATCGAGCAGTGCGCGTGTGCGGTCATAGTCGCCCATCGCGACCGACAATCTGAGTTTATTCATATCAGGCCTTCTCAAGCTTTGACAACGTAGGCGTTGTCACTCTGGGCAGAAGCATCAGCTTCGTCCCAAATATAACGTCCCTCAAACGAACGCCAGTCATCGGTTTTCGGAAGCACCTGCTGATAAGAGCAGACATTGGCCGGGACTTGTCTTTCTGCGGTTCCAATCGCGATTGCGTCTTGCTGAAATTGCTTCACGGCTTCAATCATTTGTTTGCGAAACTCGACAATCGCCAGATCACTCGCCCCCAGTCGATCTTGGCTGCGATCTGCAATTTTGCCCATGGTCACCCACATGGCTATATCCTGATTTGGAAAGCCTTTGATGCCGGTGAAGTTGCCCGCCTTCATCGCTTGCCGGTCTTGCCAAAAACGGTTGTCGTAATTGCGAAGTGGGCGGTAGTACGTGTCCAGATCGACACCGACCGTTTGCCCCAAAAATTTGCGCCAGGTTTCAGTTTCTGGCGTCTGCGCAGGATGACCCCAAGCCATGAAGTAAAAACAGGTGTTGGTGTCGTCTATCGGCACATTGACGTTGGCGACGTTGTACAAATTGTTGGGCGGAACGAGAACCGTCCAGGGCGCAACGAATACGGTCGTGCGAATGTAATCATGCGTTTGCGCATTGAAAATAGGCCTGCGGATGGCGGCGTATCGAAAACCATAATCTGTGCGTTGAACCTGAAGCCGAGGCGCTTTATCGGTCGAGGGGCGCAACCAATTTTTATCGGTCGCCTCGCCACTTTGCACTCGAGCAGGAACCATGTCCGAACTGTGCAAGCTCGAGCTGTGCGCCGAATCAATGGCGCCCTCCAAGATTTGAGCCCAATTGACTGGCACCACCACTTTGGCGATCGACACACGCGCCTGCGCCGTTGGCGCCCATCGCGGTGGCTCAAAAGCAGGTACCCGGTCCTGGGGGCCCATGAAGGCCCAGACAAGCCCACCCCACTCCTGCACCGGATAGGCTTTTTGCTTCACTTTGCAGGCCATCTCACTGGCTTGCGGCTCTGAGACCATCTCCAGCACTTTGCCTTTGACGTCCATTTTCCAGCCATGGTAAAGGCAACGCAAACCACCTTCTTCATTGCGCCCCATGAGCAAGGAGGCACGGCGGTGTGGGCAGTACTCGTCCAACACACCCACCTCTCCGGCCGTGTCTCGGAACACCACCAAGTCTTCACCCAGAATTCGGGCCTTCACAGGGGTCCCGTCCGGTGCCTCAACTTCTTCACTTAAGCAAATGGGCACCCAATGCTCGCGCATCAGTTGCCCCATTGGGGCCTTTGCTTCTACACGGCAGAGCAGTTCATTTTCTTCAGGCGTCAACATCTCTTCAATACTCCTAGAGCCAAAATTTGGGTGAGCATTGTCACCAACACCCTGAATATACTTTGTCATCTAAGTAAATTGTTCCGGGTTAACCCGAACTTTAAAAGGCAATTACCTGTCAAGATTGAGCGCCGCCGCCAAAAGGATGCGCTTGTTGTCTCGACTGCGGCGAGCATGTTCACGCATCAATGACTCAGCCCTGGCGCTTTCGCCCGCAAGAATGGCG
>Ga0209442_1000812_pt1 | contig 18157 bp, 26 predicted proteins | sample LauGreSBDMM110DD_2_FD_187565 | JGI IMG/M metagenome (GOLD analysis project Ga0209442, IMG submission 187565) | Freshwater lake microbial communities from Lake Michigan, USA - Sp13.BD.MM110.DD (SPAdes) (version 2) | ecosystem: Environmental > Aquatic > Freshwater > Lake | place: Lake Michigan...
TATAAAAATTATAATTACCCATGTTTTATGTTTTTTTTGTTTAAGTAATAATAGAATAATTGAATTGTATAATCAACACATTAATCAAAAACCCCCTTTTTCAAGGGGGCTTAGATTATTTAAGTAAGTTGTAATATTCTTTAAAATGTTTTATTCTGTCATTAAGGCCCAAAATTCCACCATTTACTCTCTTTGTTACTGCCGTGACAGTTGCTTCGTCAGCACCTTTATCACAGATTGACCAAAGTTTATTTGAATCAAAGAAGAATGCCGCAGAAGCCAAAGGATATTTGGTAGCAACTAAATCAGGATTAGATACTGTATCTTCACCAATGAATTTAGCGAAGTTTGTATAGTTTTGTTTACCTGTTAATTGGATATAACCTCTTCCACGGAATTTAAAACCTTCACCTGTCGATTCATCTCCATTACCCATTCTTCCACCATAAACACGTGAAGCAATCTTTTCAGGTTGTTTAGCATATGACTCGTTCAAGTTACCAGGGAAATACTTACCGAAGATTTTCTTAAGTCCGTCAGCAGAATAGTTAAGGTTTTCAGAAACAGCTTTAAACCCACCTGACTCGTGACCACACTGAGCCAAGAAATGAGCCAATCTTAATGGATTAGTGATATTGAATTTTTTAGCGGTGTCAGGGATTTGAGCAATTACTGCGTCAGGAACATGTCCTTTTAGATTTTGTAATTTAAACTCAGAACTTGTCGGGATAACAACATCTTCTTTAACCACTTGAACTGGTTGAGTTGATGAGAACATCTTAGACCAAGTACCATCACCAACGATACCGTCAGCAGTTAGTCCGTTGGCCGATTGCCATTCTTTAACCAGTTTTTCTGTGCCAGGACCGAAACTTCCGTCAGCTGTGGTACCTAATTTTGCTTGGAGTTTTTTAACGTCTTCTCCTTTTGACCCAACTTTTAGTAACATAATTTATAATTTATTATAAATATGTTTGAAGTTAGGAAATTAAACGATTACAATCCAAGTTAAGAGTGAAGCAAATACAAAAAAGAACAAAACCCCAATCCATATAACACCAGATTTAAAATTTTTATTATTCTTTTTTTTATAATAAAATTTTCTAACTTCCTCACCTAACTCGTAATTGTTAGGATATTTCTTAACCAATTCTTCAATATCTTGTGGTATCATAATTACTTTTTTGTATAAATATAAAAATGTTCACCAATATCTACAGTGTATCTTTCCATAAACTTACCCTGACAAGCCTCCTTAAGTTTTGGTGTTAACGCAAAATGTTCATCCTCATCCAAAGTAGGTTGAAGTCTAATCTCATACTCCATCTTATATGGTAGTTCCTTTTGTTTCACCACCGCCCATGATGGTAATACCTCTTTAAGATTTTCTAATATTGTCATAGTTTATAAGTATCTATAAATAAAAAAACCTGTCAATTGACAGGTCAAATTAGAAAAGCCTGAGATTATAGCTTATGTTAAGAAACTTTTAAAGGATTATTGTTTCCCTTCGTATCCACCACCTTTTGGGTAGTATTTCTTAGTGACGGTATTTTAGGTGTACCACTCCTTGAGGTTTGAATTACTCTATCAATACTTAACTCTTTCCGAGGTTGCCACTCCAGTTCGTCCTTGCGGGACTAAAGGTTTTTCTTAACAATACACATTGACTTGGGGTCTCTGTATGCAATGAACGGCTCATTACTATGTAGTCACCTTTCACTCAAACCTGATGGACACTTTTCCTTTGTTATTTTGTAATAATTTTAGGTTTGTGTTGTAGATGTGTCAGAGTAGTGGTCCAACGTAAGCTCCGTCTCCTTTTGAGAAACGAAATACTAAACTACTCCGTGAAGTGTCCCCACCTCCATATTCCAAGATTACTTCATAAAGAGACCTTGGTAGGTCTTCCTTAGGGATAGTAGCGACACCACTCGTTCTCTATCTTACCTTTCGGTTTTAAGTCCTCTATCATATTGGGACCCGCAATTGTGTAACTGGATAGCCACATTTCTTACAGAGTTCCTATGGGTTATTCTTATCGTTCTTCCGAACTCAACCTGACAATCTACTTTGCCAGGTCACCCTACCATTTTCCCTACGAAGTTATCCTCGGTACTTACGGTGTGGTGATATCCCACTTGTGTACTTGAGCTCCATTCCTGAAGCCGCAGTCTCCTCAACACGAGGGAAACCACTTTATCCTACTTTCGTAGTTTATTTAAGGACCATACACGGCCCATTATCATTTATTAGTTATCATCATCCCGAAGGATTACTTTCACCAAATGGATAATCTTTTTGTTTCAAAGAACGTTTCGGACATTTCCGATTTGTTTTACAAACTTACGACTTTTTTTTCAATCTGTCAAGTAATTTGTTTTATTTTTTTTGAGACTTGTATCTTAATCGTTTCCTCTCTCAAATCTTTTACAAACTTACGGCGAATATTCCGTAGTGTCAAATAAATATATCAAAAAAATCAAAAATTTAACACATCAGTTAAAACTTCCTTAATGCCCGATGACATAGTAAGTCCTTTAATCTCATCTAAAGTCATATAATCACATTCAGTATGTTCAAAACCATCTACAGCATTCTCTAAATCAGGAATGATTTCAGTATCAGTTTTAAAAATAAAAACATGTAAAATACTTTTTATATTTCCTAACTTATTATAACGATTAATCCTAACTAAAGGTTTAATAACACCATCAACTGAAACACCCATCTCCTCATAGAACTCTCTATACGCAGCATCTTTGGGGTCTTCACCCTCATCTATACCACCCATAGGTATCGCCCACTTTGATGGTTCATCAATATCCTCAGTTCTCTTACAAACCAGACATTTATCATTTACTTTCACAATAATTCCCGCACTTTCTTTCATAGAAATATTTATTAATAAGTATGTTGTTAAAAATAAAAAAAAATAGTTTCAATGTCAAAGTATTAATTGAAAGTTCTGAGACCAGTCAAGGTATGATGAACAAGACTTTTGACGATTTTGACGGTATGTTGTTCATCATGGGTGATGGTTCACATAGTTTTTGGATGATGAATTGTATCATCCCTTTAGACATTATCTTTATTGATAAAAACTTTAAAATCAATAAGATACATCACTACTGTGAACCATGTGAGGTTCAACCTTGTGAAAGGTTTGTAGGTAAAGGAATGTATGTTTTAGAACTTGAAGGTGGTACCTGTGAAGATTTAGGTGTTACAGAAGGACAGGTTTGTGAGTTCTTTAAATAAATTACTTACTTTCTTCAATCTTTTGTTGTAAAACATTCACAAATTTATTTTGTAACATTTTCAAAAACTTTATATAAGGTGAATCGTCTTTTTCAGAATCATACTTGTACTTCCCTTGTGGTGGTCTTTTACTTCTTCCAATATAGTTTAAACCAGATACATTTGTAATACACTTGTGTCCACCTGAATTGGCTTGGATAACTTCCCATACAGGAACTGAAACACCATCTAACACACTCCATTCTTCTTCAGTCAGTTCAGTTGATTTCTTTTCCATTAAAGATTTAATATCCATAAGTGTTTCAACACCATCTTTCTTATCCAAGTATTTGTCTCCGTATATTGCTGCGAAATCCTTAAATGTAAATCCAACTGATTCTTCTTTAGCCGCAGTTTCAGACACCCACTTAATTGTTGAAAGTGGTATTTGTTTTTCTTTAAGTTGTCCTTCCCAATGTGATAATACTTCTTGAGCAATCTCACCCAAATTAACACCTTTAAGTTCTCTTTCCTTTTTAAATGGATTACACGATGCCTGTAATAAACCAAGTGGCCAAGCAATAACTAAAAAGTCAGCCTCAGGGTTGTTTCTAAATGGGGTGTATCTGTCATAAGACCCAGGTCTCATCATACTTCCACCACCATACTGAACGATGATATTATCTTTAACCTGAACATTTTTATTCCCTTTCATCGTCTGAACATAATCTTCTTTGTTCTTCTCTAATGAAGATATGTCAGCGTATCTATTTGTCTTCATTAGTTCCTTAATCTTATTGAAGATTGAAAGTATTGAAGGTTTACAGTCTAACACTAATGTCTCTAAAAACCCTGGTTTGTTTTTAAACGCTAATAGTAATTTGTTTGTAACCAGACCTAATAACATTCTATTTTCTTTAGCACTTTTTTCTTTTGACGTTCCGTATACATAATTCATTACCATTTCAGGTGTGATGTTTTTGGAAGCGTAATCCGCACTATCAACCATAGATATAGTTGCCACATCTTCAGGTGTAAAAATTTCAGATGCCGGAACAATCTGTGAAAGGGTTTCGACATTTGAACGAGCCCCTCTGAACTGAGTTGACTTAGTTTCGTCAGCTCCGGCTTGTCTATCATGATGGTCTGTATGAACTACAAACATTGGTTTTCCGTGAGCGAAGTCTACTAGTACCGGCATAATTTCACCTTCAGCATCTGCTTTCTTAACGGCAAATTCTTTATCACCATATTGGATTACTTCAACATCAACAACTTTGATTCCGTTGTCTTCCAAATACTTTTTCATCGCTAATGCAGTTGCAACACCATCTAAATCTTGGTGAAAGTATATCTTTGCTTTTTTGTATCTATCAGAAAGTTCTCTTATGTTTCTAATACCACCTTCGGAAATTATCTTTTTCATTAATAATAAATATAATAGTAAAAAAAAAGTTCATCATTATGATGAACCTTTTAAAGTAAAAAAGTAATATACCTCTATTTTAAAGTTAACAAGTATTTCAACTGGTTAATTTCTGCTAACATCTCATCACGGATGTTTAATAAATCCGAATCCATCTTTGGGTCATACTCTTCAGACAATCCCACCAAGTATTCACATACTGAACTAACATATTCTGTTAAGTCAAGTTCTTCAATATCACTACCACCTAAACTATATCCACCTGTAAAAGTTGGTCTTCCGTGTTTACCCATACAAACTTCAACAAACTTATCAATCAAATCATCAAGTGAATCGTAAATACGTCCATAAGCCCCATGTCTTGAAAATGATTTTGTTTGCCAGTGTAGTATTCTAAACTGAGTTTGTGTCTCTAATAAAAATTTAATAATCTCTGAATTTTTCATCATAATATTTTATTATAAATATACAAATAAATAAAAAAACGGAGTTTACTGAACTCCGTTTTCAAATTGTAACTTCTGTTGGCGCTTTTGGTCAACAAAACTTTGTATTCGTTGTTTAGCAATTTCACAATAGTTTTCACTTAATTCAATACCAACCCATCGTCTATCATGAACAACTGCCGCCACACAACTAGTTCCTGAACCATTGAAGGGGTCTAATACCACATCATTTCTGTATGACAATATCTTGATTGCCTTTTCGGGAATATCCATGGAGAACGTCGCCTTTGTTAGTGTACGGGTGTCAGCAAAATACTTCCATTGTCCAAACACCAATTCCATAAACTCTTTCTTATCTTGTTCAGAATAAGCAACTTTATTCTTCCCTTCTTCAGTTAGATAAGGTACTCCTTTCCATTGGGGTTCACCTTTTACTTTCTTAATATGAACTTTCTTGTACGCCAAGATAACACACTCTTTTGGGTTATAAATATATGGCGAAGACGGACTCATCCAAGAACCCCAAGCGGTTGTTTTACTTCTATGAGGACTATCTTCTTCCAAGTCAACAACACCAAAAAACTTAAACCCAATCTCCTTCATGACCTGATAAAACTCGGAAACAAAAAAAACTCTACCACCTCTATCTTGTACATTAACCTCATAAGGAATATTAATTGCTACCCTACCATCGTCTTTCAATAGTCTATATGATTCAGTTAACCAATCTTTAGTCCAATCCCAATAATCTTCCATTTTTAAATTATCTAAATGTGTATCATATGGGATATTACAGTTGTAAGGTGGGGATGTTACAATTAAATCCACCCATCCTTCGGGCATATCTTTCATCACCTCAATACAATCTCCGGTAATAACTTTATTAATATAATTTTCAATCATTCTGTAATTTTTCTATCTTTTTTTCAATATACCATATAGCCTTCTTCAGGTCCTGAACCACGTTTTCTTTCTTACCAGCTCGTGATAAGTATTTAACTGCGTTACCTAAATAAAAATCTTTATCTAAACCCCAAGCATCAATAACTTTTATCGCTTCGTAAACATTCGACGCTCCCCCATAATGGTCGGGATGGTTAACCATTTCTTTTTGTTCTGACATAATATTCTTTTCCATATTTACTTTCTTCAAGTATACCCTCACTCACAAATTTTTCAATTCGTTTTCTTGTTTCGTCGATTCCAACTCGTAGGATATAATCACAAATGTAATTAATATGAACTGGTTTTTCAAGTTTTCTTAACAGAACTTCATTCAGGTCTATATTGTTTCTCATATTCTTTAAATTTAATTTCAATTTCTTTGGATGAAAATAATATGGCATCAGCGTTAAGATAATACCTAATATTTTCGGGGTTCATTTCTATTTCTTGTATTTGTAATTCTCCTACAATCTTTTTGTTGAACCCCATATTACAAAAGTATTAATTTTTTTTTAGATTAACAATTGTTTTTTTCTGAACTATGTAACTTAATACCTTTCTTTTAAAGATTGGTAGGAGTGTATTCTCAAATGGTAAGTCGTTGGATGACATTAATTCAAAGATAGGTAAACTTATATCTTGCGTTAATTCATTTAATATTGTTTTGATAACCTTTTTACTTTCACCATCAAATATCAACTGAACCGCAAATTTACTGTCGTGTTTAACCGTGTTAACATCACCAGTAGTATACTTCCAAATCTTTTTGTTGTTCCCCTTAAGTGTAAAGAAGTATCCTGTTTCTAAACTTTGATTTTTATTCTCGTTGATATGTTTGATTGATACTGAATCGTATGTTAATGTCCAAAGAGCTTTGATAACATTAAAGTATTCAAAAAACTTCGGTCCGGCATATTTTAGAACCTTATTTAGTTCCTCTAACTCATCATCACCTAACTTTGGGATTGGTGTAAATTTAAGTTCATTGATTAATATTTCATCATCAATAACTTCAAATTTTTTGTTTACAAGAATATATTTAAACTCTGAAGATATCGTTTGAAGATTTGCTAAGTGTAACGACATTTCACTGAATAACGGATACAACTCAAACTTTTCAATCTTATCGTCACAGAAATTTAAGAAGTCCATCAACATATAATACTTATGTTCGTAGTCAACTGGTTCTGTTAACAACCAGTCTGTTGATAACTTAAAATGATTGTCTTTTTTTGATTTTCTTCTTTTTGGTTTTGTTTCCATTTTACCCATCTATTTGTAAAATGTAATATGTTTCATCATTAAATTCAATAGTATCGTAATCACCATCGTAAGAGTTCAATGTGTGACCGATACCGTCAGTTTCAACTAACCCTTCTTTGAAACCTTTTATGTCTATATAATTTTCAATATTCAAACCATATACTTCAATTACGTTCGCAGGGTCATCAACCAAATCATTAATTAAATCTTCAACCTTTTCCTCAATTAAATTTTCAGGGACAGTTTTATCACTATCTCTTAACTCATCAAGTTCTTCATTTAATTCATCTTCTTTTTCTTGGTCTATTTCAGAATCTTCCAAAAACAATTCAATTTCATCAATTCTTTCTTGAACTGCTGGGTCTGAATATTCAAAATCTTCCTCGTCAAAAAAGTCTTCAAGGTTTTCTCTAACATTATTTTCTTCATCGTCTCTAAAAGTTTCCTTAAGTTCTTCAATATCAATATAATCTTCAACAAAACTTGAATTGAAACCTTTTATTCCGATTTCATCAATCAATTCATCAATTTTTTCATATGCCGACATGTGGGTTCTATAATTATCACCAACCGCCCATCTTTCTTTTGATTCTTCTAATTCGTCAGTTAACAAATAAAAAGTTCTCATACTATAATATTTGTAATCATAAACCAAATTATATAAGTCAATTCTTTTTTCAAGTTCTTCAATTTCTTCTTCAACCGCTTCTAAATCCATCAGATTTTCGTTATCTTCCGTTTCTATTTCAATTTCTTCCATTCTTTCCTTCGCAGTATAGAGTTCCTGTAACCTTGCATCATGATTAGGTTCTTTAGCCTCATAATCGTCAGAAGATGAAGTCAAAAATTCAAATAAAACATTTGCCAAAATCGCAATCTCACTAGTTGTAGTTTCTAAATTCCATTCGTCTTCTTGTCGTAAAACGTTTTGTTTTTCAAATTCAATCTGTCTTTGTTTTTTGATTTGAATTTGTTCATATGGTGTACCATATGTTGAAATAGATTTGGTTTCAATCCCCTCAATAGAATTAATTTTGGTGTATGTTAGGTCTAACCCACCATTAACTGTGATATTTGTGATGTTGTTGGCATCCGTACCTCTCAGACTTAAATTACCATCAATAACAATCCTTTTACCTCTGAATTGTTTCATATTTTGAACCAATTTACCGTTATAGTCAGTAAACTTTAATAAGTCAATATATTGCTCAGGTGTTATAACAACACTCTCTTGGCCTTCTTCCTCAACCAACATCTGAACAACCTTTTGTATTTGTGATATATCTATATTAACTCTCATGATAAAAATTATATTAATAAATATTAAAATAACTATATTATTTACTATTAAATCACATGTGGTAAATATTTATAATAAAATACCAACAATATGGGCTGTGGATGTAAAAAACAAAGTGCGTCACCTGAACAGGTGAAAAAGTTAAGAACTGAGAGTATTAGAACTGCAATTCAAAGTACTATTGATAAGTACTACAACAGAAACAAGAAAAAGTAATAAACCTCTAATAAATTAAAAACGATGAAAAACAACAACGGTGGTGGTTGCGGATGTGGAAAATAATCTTTCCCGCAACATAAGAAAACTAAAAGGGGAATTTTTCCCCTTTTTTTATATTTATAATTATGGAAGTTAAAATGGGTGATACAATTTATATTAAAGGTTTCAAAAATGAAAACCCTGAATTTTATTGCTTGAAACATATGAAGGATTTGATAGGATTTCCAACAAGAGTTTTTTTAATTAGAAATGGTGAAGTTTATGTCACACATCCAATTTTAGATTTAGTTCCATTTTTAGAGGATTGTGTTGATTATGAGGTAATAGAAGATATTGATTTAGGTTATCACGGAGACCTGAAAAAAAAACAACAAATTGTTAAACAAATGGGTATAGAAAAAATTCCACAAAAATATATTAAAAAAATTTTCAAAAACTTAAACGAAGAAGAGGAAAAACCCGTATTAACAGGTTTCCAAAATAAGTTAGTAAAACTTATTACTCTATTTCAAAACGGAGATGTTACTGAGGAGGATATTGAAAACACCATAGGTAGTTTTGATAAATTTTTTGAGTTAATAATTAAATATAATTTATCACATTACATTGACCCTTTTAATAGTGACTGGTCTGATTATCAAAATAAAATAATTTATCAATTTATACAAAAAGACCCAAATTATATCTATAAGATGATGGAAATGGAATTTTCAGATATAACTGAAATTGATGGAAAATATTATGTTGATTTACAAGATTCTGGTGAACTGGCACAATTCTTTAGTAGTGGTAGAAACGATATTAGTGAAGATAGAATTGCCGAAATATTAAATGGAGATTATGATGGTTATTTTTATGATGATGTAATCAATGATATATTCAAAGATGTTTATGAAGACCTAGAACCAGAATACCAACAACAAATAAAAAATTATCTTAAAGAAGAATTACTTAAACTTGGTGAGTTATCTGTTGGATATAAAACACCTGAATTCATAGAAGATTTAGCTACAGAACAAGGTAATGAGTCAACACTTAAATTAGATGAGAATATTGTAACACAAATTATTAATGACAACGATTGTTTGGAATATTGTTTGAATAATCTTAGTTTAGACCTGAACCATGATTTATACACATTATACTCAAATTGTTATGGGTCGGTTTATGCTAACGAATTGTATGACTCAATTATTGGACAATTAGTCGGTGAGGTTATTGATAATAAAAAAGCTGAAGATTATAAATATAAAAAATACGATTACAATAAAAGTACAAGTACAGAAAGGTATGGTGTAAGATATGAAGTTACAAAAACTGCACATTATAATATTAAACTTTGGTTTGAAAATAACGTAAATAACCCATATGAAAATTTAAATTATTTCAGAGGTTATATCGACCTACTTAAAAGTTTATTTGAAAGTGGTGATTTAAATTGGTTGAGTTCTGGAAGAACCCCTGACTACCCCGATTTCAGCGACGTTACAAAATGTATCAATATTGAGTTTAATAGTTATTTATAATAACAAATTTGTTCAAGATTTGTTAACAATTCCTTAACACACTTCCAACATTACATACCTATATATTGGTATGATTAGTTTAATTTTTATTTCAACATTTTTAATTCTTAATGTTTCTTTAGTTATCCAAGACAGAAAAGAATACTTTAAGTACAATAGAAAATAATTTAGACTTTAACCTTTAAAATTTTAGTTCTAAAATTGAGTATGGAAAAAGAGAGTTGTATTTTAAATCAAGAATTTGTTAATAAGTTTGCAGATTTTTTGTGTCAAGAAGTAAGTGAAAATAACACCTACAAAACTAAACTATCCGTCGTTGATTGTAATAGTCTATTTATCATCAAAGGTTATACAAAGAACCCAAATGTTCTTGTCCTTAACAACCTTACAGATAAGTTCATAGAAGAAAACAAAGATAACTATTCAGACCTAACAGGACTTAACCTTAAAACGTTAGACATCATTGATTACGACACCAAAGACACAAACTTTGAAGACACTAAATTCATCTTTGAATATCCTGAAACTTTCACAACAAACAAACTATCATCAATAACAATACAATCAACATTCCCTCACGGATATTCTAAAAACTATTTAGGTAATCTTTATTCTTACCTTTATAAAATCTCAGAAAAATCACAACCGTACTTTAAATTTAGAAACATAAAATTGGAATTTGAAAGTAATGAGGGTAACCTTAAGTTCACAAAAGTAAAATCAGATAGTTACTATAGCTCAGAACTTCTCCTGTCAATATTAAACGACAACTTTGAAGGTAAGGTATCAGATGACTACCAACTACCGTCCAAATTGTTCCTAAACGTTATTTAAACACGTTTAGAGTAACCTACGATTTGGTAGAAGTCCCTATCACCGTCAATGTACTGTTTAACCATCACCAATAGGTTCCTGAACATGAATGCGTCTGGTGTTTGTTTTTCACACTTAGAAAATAATTCAACAAAAGAAATTAAAACTTCAACGGAATAATAACCACATCCTTGTAAGGTAAGATACTTTGATGTGAGTTTATTAACATACTGTAACTGGTAGGTATCCCTTGATGTCTCACAGTTAAATGGTTCGGTTTCATCATAGATTTTTATCAGGTCATCAATAAACCCTTTAATAACATTCGGAGCACATTGTTTCTTAGCAATCAAATCCACAATCCAATGGGTATGTGATGGTGTTCGTAATCTCTTACCTTCCTCCTTATGTTTTACGATAAAATCCAAATCAGGACGAGCACCCCTTCCACCTTGGTAGATAGCAATCTTCGATGTGGGGTCAACTTGCCAAAATGTCAAAGGGGTATGAACTACCCCTTTCTTTTTAAATGTTAGTTCTTTCATGGAACAAAACTACAAAATATTTTTGATAATTCCAACAGCTTCGTTAACATCTTGGAAATCTCTGTCGGGTGCGAATAACTTAGCGTCTTCTGTTATAGTATCAACAATCATAAATGCCGGAACAAAATCATTACCAGTCACTTCAACAAAAAGGTTATACTCCTCTTCGTATTTTTCAATGTCCCTTTCCTTAAACTTAATTTTGTTTTCTTTAAGTTGTTTTTTAAACTCTGTACACCAATGACATCCTTTCATTGTGTATGTAACCAATAAATTAGCCATTAGTTCTCAATGTGTTCAAGGATTAGTGATGATACGGTTTGAGCCGGTTTTAAACCAACCATTGTATGAGTATCAACACCTTCTTTATAGAATTTTAAAACTGGCACATTTCTAACACCCAAACTCTTTGAAAAATTGATATCACTCTCAACATCAAACTCATAGATTGACACATCAGTTGTAATTTTATTTAATTCTTCAGTTAATTGTTTACAGGGACCACACCATGTGGCATGCATCTTTAATATAAAATCTTCCCCGTTGTTAATCTTTTCTTGTATCTGACTACTTGTTAATTGTTCCATACTTTTAAATATTTTTACTTTCCTTTTTTTGTTTCAAAAGTTGAGATAAAAAGAACTTAACCTCACTCAACTTGTCAGCGTTATAATATAATTTTACTTTATACTCAACACCGTCTTCTTTAGATAAATAAATGAAACTACCGTTGGGTAGTTTACATATTAAGTCGGAGTAAACCTCACCATCACTATACATGATTGAGTTAATAAAAACTTTTTCTATGTTATCTCTTTTTAAGAAATCAGAAGGTGAAAGATTATGTCCATCAGATAACTGAAGAATTGATAAAAGTCCTTGTTTATCTAACAATCTATCCTCAAATAGGAATATCTTTTTTTCGTTTACCATTCAAAGTCAATGTAAGGTAAGTCGTCTCCGATGTCAATTGAATTTGATAAATGTTCCCAGTTAAGTTGTCCATTTTTATCAAAAATGAAGTTATACTCTTTTCTTCCACCACCAGTAACAAACTCAGCAACAGGATTACCCCAAACTTCATTAGAGATACGTTTTAATCTATTATCCAATATAGAAATTGCATTATCCCAAGTGTCATCTAATTGACCATTAAATCTTCCAAGTGTCTGAACTCGTTTGAATATAACTGGTTGATTTTCATTCATACCGATTGAAGGTCTGTATTCAATTGACGCTCTCTCACCATCTTCTTTACGAAGTGATATAATTAATGATGAAGGTCTATTTTGATAAGTTCTTACACAATTAGACTGGTGTACTGACTCATTAACATAATCCTCACTACCTTGTAAGATAACAGGATTAAATGTAATTCTATCACTTGTTATGATTGGTTTTGATACTCGTTCAACAAATTCATTAGAGTATTGTCTTGAGTATCTTCCTGTGGTATAAAAGTCAACTTTATCTGACCAAATAGTATGTTCAGCATTAAATTCTTTTAAAGTTTTAGACATCCATTTAACCGGTTCATTTTTTGAGATGATATCAAAAAATCTTACGTGGTCGTAAAAAGTGTTAGCATATAAATTAGGGTCGGTTTTAGATAATAAGTAAATCTGATAACAATTACTCATATCCCTTTTACCGAAATTTTCAAAGTAATGTCTTGCAGGTTCAAATGCTGACTCATCACTTTTAGTACTAAAAATAATACACAATTCTTCTTCAGGTCTTTGTAAAATAAAATCTCTACCAAAGATATCCATCAACATTTTAATACTTTTGAAACAAGGGTTTTGGATTTTATGTAATACTTTTTTAATTTTCTCTGAACTTACATTGTTTAATTTCATGTAAGCATCAACCATCTTAAATCCGTATTTCTTATAGTCTTTTTTAGTTGGTTTTGGATATACATCATAATACGCTCTCCAATTGTCAGGTTTCTTAACACCTTGTTTGTCCAACAAACATCCAAATAAAGACATCGGTAACCCAATGTAGTTTAAAACTTTTTCTGCTCCGATTTTAGATAAAAACAAATTAATCCCTTCGGTAATTTCCAAGTTATATGTTTTAGAGTCATCAATTCCATTCATAAATGAATGATAAGCATCCGTAGTTAACGATATCGGGAATGAGTTTCGTCTAACAACAGTACTCTTACCCTTACCTCTTTTTTTATGGTATTCAGTGTTTTTACCAACCGTAAAAATATTGGTTTTCTTATTAAATGTAATGTAGTTTAGTTTGGTACTTTTACGAAAAAACACTTCTCCAGCCTTTCTGTGTTTTCCACAATAGAATACTTTTAAGCAAATCTTATCCTCATTCTCCTCAACAACAAAAGTACTTCTAAAAACAGTCACATCACAAAGAGGATTACCATAGTTTTTTTCAAACTCCTCTTTATCGTTATTAACTGATTTATCAAAAGTAAAAACATAGTGTTTACCATCAAAGGACTCTCTCGCGTGATATTTATTTTTTAAACCAAATGGTTCTACAAGGATGCTATCAGCAATCTCCCCCACCGAATTGTAGGGGAGATAGTGACCGACATAATGTTTTTCGTTGATGAGTCTGAATAGGTTGTCCATTAGCAAAATGTTTCAGCTAGTTCCCAAAGTCTTGTGTTAATCATGTTGTCCATATTCAAAGAATTGATACCCTTCACCGAACGAGAGTTACGTCCTTGTTGTTTGATGAACCCTCCACGGATTAACTTCTCTTGTACTACGTTGAAGGTAGTCCAAAGGTTGTCATCACTATCACCATCACGAAGTGGGTCAATGATTGTCTCCAAAGTTAGAGTTGAGATATCCTCGGTGTTCTTCCAACGGATACCAACCGCCTTAGATACGAAGTCAATCTTTCTGTCAGTATCCATGGTAACTTCCATCATACGGGTTACTGACTTTTGGATTTTTGGAGTGTTGATTACGAATTGTTCTGTAATCATTTCAACATCACTCATGCTCAAGTTCAAGTGAGTTTGTTTCATGTCCCCGAAGGTTGATACAGGGACAGTTAAACCGTTACTACATACAAGTCGGAATAAACCAGCTCCTACTTGGAGAGTTGAAGTTCCGTTGTGTGAGTTGGTGATTACCGCCTCTAATAACGAGTCACCTACTTGTGGAAGTTCTGCGTTACGAAGACGGACTTGGTGTTTACCAAATGAACCCTTACCTACTTGTTTTGCTCCGCTCACTTGCCATCCGTTTTGGATGAACTTGTCCACAACATCAATGGTAGGAACCATGGTGTAGCGGTCAGACAATTTTGAAAGTTTTTCTGTTTGGAAAAGTGATGGGACTGTTGTTCTTAAATCTTGTATGTTCATAGTGTTTATTTATTTATGACTACAAATATACAACAGTTTCTTAGTTAAGCCAAATAATTCCGTAATTTGTTTTGATAACAGGTGTTTTTATTTCAATTGACTTAACGGTCTTGTTTGTCTCATCATACATAGCAACAACAATATCAATAAGTTGTTGCTGGGTAAGGATGAGTTCCAAACCATTTTCAACATTCTCGTAAACTTTTTCTTTAATTCTTTTGTAGAATTTGGTTTTCTTAAGTTCCCCAATTAAGTCAATCAAATCGTTGGGGTTCTTTTCAAAGAACGCAATCAATTGATTTAAGTAAATTTCCGCATCCACATTTTTCATAGGCTCTAAGATTAGGAAACAAAGATATAACTTATATATTAAACTACATAATAATAACCATCACCTTCCTCTTGTAAAACATCTTTAAGTTCTTCAGGAAGTTTAACGTTACTTCCACTTACGTTCAAGAAACCTAACATAGGTAAATCTTTAACACAAGTTGGGATAGTCGTTAACTGAGGGTTGTTTGGTAAAGCAAGTAATAGTAAACTCGTCAAATTACATATACTATTAGGAACAGATTTAACCATACCACCTAACAAGAGTGTTTGTAACTTATCAAATCTCCCAATACTTTCAGGAACTTCAAGAGCAATTGTTTCTTTAATGTTCTTTGATGTTTGAATGATTAATTGTTCCAAGTCATCTGGTAGGTTGTCAAATAATTCTTTAAATCCATATAGTCCAACAAACTTACCTGCAGAAGATTCAGGATAAACAATATCAACTCTCTTACCATTTTCTTTAGCCAATCCTTTAGCAAATTCAGGTTTGAAGAAATCTTTAAGTTCCGATAACTTTCCTTGTAACATTTCAACAATGTTCACACCTCTATCCTGTCTGTCCATAAACTGATTAGACTGAAAGTGCCATTGGTATCTTTCAACAGGAAGACCTGATTTCTTACCCAAATCAGAACTGTTATTAGGTAGGATTACATATAATGGTCCTTGTTTAATATAAGTGCTGAAGTAAGATAAACCAGGTGATGATGTACACCATCTTGTTTCACCCATGTCAGGCTCATGATATCCACCAAAGAAACAAGCTGCGTTTTTACCAAGGTCTCCTTGGTCTTCAATTTTAACAACAGTCCAGTTTGGGCCTTTGAACGCAATAGTTGAACCAGGATATTGGTAAGTTGATTTAGCTTCTTCTTTTTCTTGTTTTGTTCCTTTTGTCTTTTCTAACTTAAAGTCCTTAACTGCGTCAAATAATGTATCAACTGTCAATTTATTAATATCTCTTTTATCAGCTTCTAATTGACCTTTGAATCTTTCAAACTTCTTTAAATCTTCAGTAACCTTGTACAAATCTTCAAGGTATAAATCACGATATCTTTTAACCGCTTTTTTATATTCTGGTGAACCAACTTCAATTCTGAGATTTTCATCACTAAATGTTGGTTTTAAGAAATTCTTTAATATCCAATTAGTATACTTACCAACCTTAACAATTTCCATTTGTTCAGGTGTTAAGGTTTCAATATTTTGAAGTAAACTTTGCGGAGCTCTTGTTGTAGGGTCAGCAAAGATAATAGTCTTTAATGTGTCAAAAGGGATTTTACCTGGTTCAGGTTTTCTACCACCTTTGTCAACTAATTTATCATATAGAAGGTTAAATCTTGAATCTTCTAAGATAATGTTTTTTAAGATATTAGTAAATTTCATTTCTAAAGTTTTTATATAAATATATCAATAATTCATAATTAATAGTTCTTCACCCATATTTTGTGTCTTTCCTTTCTTCGCCGCAGCAGCTTTAGCAAATTCTTTCTTCTCCCATTTGTATTCCTCCTTTGGGAACCACTCATTCAACAACTGAAAATCGTAGTAAGATAAACTAAACTTACCTTTAATACCTTTCAAGCAATCTGCCAATCTTTCATGGTCTTCCCTATCAAAATCGTGGTTTGAGTAGTAGTTTTCAGTCTTCCAATATGGTGGGTCAACATAAAAGTATGTTGTCGGACTATCAAACTCTTTAACCACATCTTCAAAATCACCCAATCTAAACTCTGATATTTTATTGAAATGTTCTACCCACTCAGGTTTAGATAATTTATCTCTAAAGGTAAGATATTTTGACTTATACTTACCTTTTAAATCAATAAAACTTGATGTCTCAGGTTTTGAACCACTGAAAACCTGTGTTAGAACATAAGCATACTTCGCAGCAACGTTATAATCAGGATAGTTAATTGTTAAACCATGCGAGAAAATTTCCTTTTGAAACTCATTAAATTGTTCTTTATAAACTGGTGGTGTCACCTCCACACCTTGTTGTTGGCATGGAATGTTATTAATCACAGACAAAAGAGCCTGAGGGTCCTGAAGACACATAAACAAATTATAGTTCAAAGGATTGAAGTCGTTATAAACAACTTTTTTAAGATTTGGGTATTGTTTTAAATCCATTTTAAAAAAAGTCCAAAACATTCCACCAAATACCTCAATAAAAATTTCAATATCCTTTGGGATATTAGGTATAATTAGGTTTGGGGCGATTTTACTTTTACCTCCAATATATGATATCATTTTATCTTAATTTATTATTTTATTTGATTTTTTTAAATTGTCCACAGCCCATAAAGGTTGCAAATTATCTAACGAATTAATAATAGAAATTTTTTCGGTTTTATCAAACTTTGAAACTGGTTTTATATGGTCAATATGCCACTCTCCGTGATTTTCCCAACTCATACCTTCAACAAATAGTTTTTCAATATGTTCTTTCAGTTCTATTGCAGAGTAACCTAATAATTCAATAGTTTTATCTTGTTTTTTAGTACCAATTCGTTTAAAAGTATTGTTAAGTATTGTTCTCCAAATAATAATATGTTTATTATTATTTTTATTTTTATGGTAATTTTCTCTTTTTTTTAATAATCCTTGTTCAGATTCTCTATATTCTTTTTTCTTTTTTCATTATAAAAATCAAATTGAAGTTCTCCTCCCTTATATTCTTTTGGATCTGACAATGAAACTGTTACAGATAATTTTCTTATTCTTCCATGTTTTGTTAAATCAT
>Ga0209442_1000822_pt1 | contig 18020 bp, 13 predicted proteins | sample LauGreSBDMM110DD_2_FD_187565 | JGI IMG/M metagenome (GOLD analysis project Ga0209442, IMG submission 187565) | Freshwater lake microbial communities from Lake Michigan, USA - Sp13.BD.MM110.DD (SPAdes) (version 2) | ecosystem: Environmental > Aquatic > Freshwater > Lake | place: Lake Michigan...
CCCTCGATATCAAACGGCACGACCAAGCACCCACCCGCGTCGGGATCGGACTTCGCGCGTTCATTGGCGAGTTTGCACAGCACCTTCGTAGCGCCCATTCCCATGGATACCGCGATGCCTGTGCGTTTCAGCACATCGGTGCGGATGCGTAAACCTAACGCACGTGCATCGGCCTCGGGCATATCGGGAAAACCCAGGAAGGCCTCGTCGATTGAGTAGGATTCGAAATCACGCGCATGTTCGGCCAGAACAGCCATAACGCGCTCGGAGAACTCGCCGTAGACGCCGAAGTTGGACGAGAACACCTTGACGCTATGCGCCTCGCAGACGCGTTTTACCTCGAAGTACGGGGCGCCCATCGGGATACCGAGCCGCTTGGCCTCGCTAGAGCGCGCCACGACGCACCCATCGTTATTTGACAGCACCACGATGGGTACGCCAATCAACGACGGATCCAGCACGCGCTCGCAGGAGGCGTAGAAGTTATTGCAGTCGGCGAGGGCGCGGAGCATGTCAGCAACGTCGCACCACCGCGACGACGACTCCCCAGATACGGAAACGTTCCCCGCACGGCAAGGCCGCCGTCGGCCAGTCGCGACTCTCGGCGCACAGGCGCCAAGTGCCGTCATGGGCACGGGCTAAGCGCTTCACCGTGAACTCACCGTCTACCTCGGCCACGACCACGGCGCCGTCCCGCGGCGGGGCGGCCTTATCGACTGCAAGCATGTCGCCGGGCATAATGCCCGCCCCGGACATCGACTCGCCTTCAACGCGCAGGAAGAACGTCGACAAGGGACGCCGCACCAGATGCTCGTTGAGGTCTAGCCGCCGCTCACTGTGGTCGTCGGCCGGCGAAGGAAAGCCGGCGGCGACCTGCGTTTCTAGGAACGGCAAGGCCAGCGCCCACTGCGGGTCGAAAGGAATGGCATTACGGACATCTACCATAAGGTGAACAGATGTTCACTTCATGGACGGTAGAGGCAAGCCTGAAGCGGATAGGTGGGGTGCGACTGCGTTGCGACCGCTCGCCAGCAAAAGGAAAATCCCAACCGGTTTCTGTTTTGGGTAGGGGTAAGGCTTCGCCTTGACCTCCACTCGAGGAGGGCGCGGTAAACCACGCCCCTACCTTTGAATGGTCAAAGGACGCGACGCAGTCGCGCCCTACCCCTATCCCCTAACCCCTATCCCCTATCCCCCAACAAAAAGGCCCACGTCGTATTACGACGCAGGCCTTGATGAGGGGAGCTCGGCGGACGGCTTACGAAGCGGTCAGCGCGGTGACTTCGGCACGCACCTTCTCGGCCAGGGCAGTCGAGAGGTAGCGCTCGCTCGGGCTGCAGGCGATCGCGACGATGCGCTTGCCGGCGAACTCCGGACGCTTGGCGAGCTGGAGGGCGGCCCAGATGTTGGCACCGGACGAGATACCGACTGCGAGGCCTTCCCGAGCAGAAACGTCGAGGGCGGTGGCGAAGGCGTCTTCGTTGGAGACCAGAACGACTTCGTCGAGGAGGGAGAGGTCACAATTCTTCGGGACGAAGCCCGCGCCGATGCCCTGGATCTTGTGCGGTGCAGGCTGCACGGGCTGGCCACTGCGGGTCTGCGTGATTACCGGGCTAGCCGAAGGCTCGACCGCGATGGCGAGGAACTTCGGGTTGCGACCCTTGAGGACGGAGGCGACGCCGGTGATGGTACCGCCCGTGCCGACGCCGGCGACGATGGCGTCCACCTTGCCTTCGGTATCAGCCCAGATTTCTTCGGCCGTGGTCCGACGATGCGCTTCGGGATTGGCGGGATTGTCGAACTGCATCGGCATGAACGCCGTGCTGCCGATCTCTTCGCGGAGTTGCGACGCACGCTCGATGGCACCGCGCATACCCTTGGCCCCAGGGGTCAAAACGATTTCAGCGCCCAGCATACGCAGAAGCACGCGGCGCTCGACGGACATTGTTTCAGGCATCGTCAGAACGCAGCGGTAACCGCGAGCGGCAGCGACGAACGCGAGGGCGATGCCCGTATTACCGGAAGTCGGCTCAACGATGGTGCCACCTGGCTTGAGACGGCCATCGCGCTCAGCGGCGTCAATCATGGCGCGACCGATGCGATCCTTCACGCTCGAGAGCGGGTTGAAGTATTCTAGTTTCACCAGGATCTCGGCGTTGAGACCGGCGGTGACCTTATTCAGACGCACCAGAGGGGTACGACCGATGGTGTCGATGACGCTGTTATAGATAGCCATTGGAGTTAATGATTAGTAGTTGAGTAATGATAAATGGATTAAGTCAGGGAGGGGTGCAATAAAAAACCCGGGAGTGCCGGGCTTGTTTTCAGAAAGCTTAGTAGCGACGCTTGGGCGGCGGTCCCAGGCGGGGAGCCGTATCTCGCAGGCGAAAGATGATACGGGCCTGCGTTAGATCGGCCGGGCTCATTTCGACCTTCACGCGGTCTCCCGGGTTAATACGGATAAAGTTCTTCCGGAGGCGGCCAGAGATACGTCCCAACACCACGTGCTTATTGGGGAGCTCTATCCGGAACATGGTGCCAGGGAGCACTTGCAGGATTTTGCCTTCGAGTTCGATCAGGGGTTCTTCAGCCATGCCTTGTATCCCCCTATCCATGCGCAGGATGGCGCCGAGTCAATCACTGTAGTAAGACCGCCTACCCGCTTGCCTCCGCGGCCCAGACGGTGATTCTGCAGCCATGGAAGGAGAAAGCCCAACGTCCCGCCCAGGCCTCACCTGCCCCTTCGAGAAGCTCCGCCCATCCCAACTGGTCCGGGATGATGCCTTTTTCATGGCTTTGGCGTTTAATCTGGCCGTGGACGCGTGGCGTATCGACGAAGTCCCGATTGGTGCCATCATCGTGCGCGGAGGGGAAATCATCGCCGCCGCCCATAACGAGGTTGAACGCTCCAACGACCCGACCGCCCACGCCGAGATGTTAGCCATCACCCAGGCCGCTCACAAAATTGGCGACTGGCGGCTCAATGATTGCACCCTTTATGTGACTAAGGAGCCGTGTCCGATGTGCTCGGGTGCCACCATCATGAGCCGACTGGGTCGCGTGGTCTACGCTTGGGGCGATCCCAAAATGGGTTGTATGGGAGGGGCTACTTCCTTGCACGCCCTCCCCAAACTCAATCACCGCGTCAACGCCATCGGCGGAGTCCTCGAAGCTCCCTGTAAAGAAATCCTGCAGGCATACTTTAATATGAAACGGGGTCGGGAAACCTCCGACCCGGCTTGACCCCGGCCGGGTTTCGTCATCGTTAACCGTCATGGATCGCCGCGACTTTCTCAAGCAGACCTCACTGGCTGCCGCATCCTTCGCCGCCACTCCGCTCTCCGCCCAAACCTCTGCTCCCACCCCCCTTACCCCTTCCCCTCATTCTATGTCCTACACCCTCGCTCCCCTGCCCTACGCCCACAACGCCCTCGAGCCGCACATCGACCAGGCCACGATGGAAATCCACCACGGCAAGCACCACAACGCTTACGTGACGAACCTGAACGCCGCGCTCGCCAAGGAAGCCGGCTTCAATGGCGGCTCCGACGTCGATGCACTCATCGCCGACCTCTCTAAGGTCCCTGAATCCATCCGCACCGCCGTCCGCAACAACGCCGGCGGCCACGCCAACCATACTTTCTTCTGGAACAGCCTCTCGCCCAACGGCGGCGGCGAACCGGTCGGCGCCCTCGGCGAAGCCATCACCAAGGCTTTTGGTGGCCTCGAAGGTGAGAACGGCCTTAAGGCTAAGTTCAAGGTCGCGGCGACCACCCGCTTCGGCTCCGGCTGGGCTTGGCTCGTTGTCAAGGCCGACAAGTCCATCGCGGTCACCTCGACCCCTAACCAGGATAGCCCGCTGATGAAGGGTATCGCTGACGTCAACGGCGCCCCCGTCCTAGGCCTCGACGTCTGGGAACACGCCTACTACCTGAAGTACCAGAACCGCCGCCCCGACTACGTCGACGCCTTCTGGAAGGTCATCGACTGGAAGAAGGCTAACGAGCTCTACCTCAAGGCCATCGCCTAAGCGACCCTTCGCCCCTCTAAAAAGGCCGGCCCCAGCAATGGAGCCGGCCTTTTTGTTTCTGGCACATTCCCAAGATACTGCTGTCATAAGGACACCCCGATCCCCTTCCGTGCCTGTTTACTCCTGCTCGGCCTCAGCTGCTTGCAGACTGCCCTGGCCCAAGCTCCCGTGCCACGTGCGTGAACAATAACCCACTTACCATGAAACCAAACCGACTCCTCCACCTCTGTAACGCCGTCGCGCTCACCCTGCTCGCGACACTAGGCCTCTCGGCTGCCGACGCACCGAAAGGCTCACCGGCTGACCTCACGAAACCCGTCCAAGTATTTATCCTGCTCGGCCAATCCAATATGGTCGGGCTCGGCAAGGTCACCGGCCCGGATGGCTCGCTGGATTTCGCCGTGAAGACGAAGAAGAAATACCCGCACCTCATCGACGCTGCCGGCAACTGGAGCGAACGGACCGATGTGCGGAACGTGCGGGTGATGGTCGGCCGTAGCGGCGGCATGCAACTTTTTAATAATGAGTTCCTCAAGGTCGGCGGCAAATCGATGGGGCCAGAATTCGGCATCGGCCATCCGCTCGGCGACGCCGTCGCGGCTCCCGTGATGCTGCTCAAGAGCTGCATCGGCAATCGCAGCCTCGGCTGGGATTTACTCCCGCCCGGCAGCGAACGCTACGTCTTCGAAGGCAAGGTCTACGCTGGCTACAAGGATCGCCCCGACTCCTGGCCCGTCGATGCGGCCAAGGGTACCGCCACCGTCCCAGCCCCTTGGGTCGACAAGGCAGGTAAGCCTGTCGATTGGTATGCGGGTAAACAATACGACGACGACATCGCGAACGCGAAGAAGGTCCTCGCGGAACTGGATAAGTACTACCCTGGCGCGACTAAGTATGAAATCGCGGGCTTCTTCTTCTGGCAGGGCGAAAAGGACGGCGGTAATGCTGGCCACGCGGCGAAGTACGAAGAGAACCTCGTCCGCTTCATTAAGTACCTCCGCAAAGACTTTGCTGCCCCCAACGCCAAGTTCGTCCTCGCGACGCTCGGCGAGGCCACCAAAGGCAGCACCGGTAATGGCGGCAAGATTCTCGAGGCCCAATTAGCCGTCGACGGCACCAGCGGAAAGTATCCTGACTTCAAGGGCAACGTCGCCACGGTCTACGCCAACCCCCTCTCCAAGGGTGGCAGCGGCAACAGCCACTATAACGGTAACGCCGAAACCTACATGGACGTCGGTGAAGCCATGGGTAAGGCCATGGCCGAGTTATTGAAGAAATGATTCGTGCCCTGCTGCCGCTGCTCCTCAGCGTCGGCTGCTTTGGCGCCGAACCGACCAACCTTCCCCTCCTCCGGTTGACGGTCAAGGACGCCATCAAGGCGGAGGCTCGCGTGCCGTGCAGTGCCCGTTTATTGACGCCAGCTGGACAAGGCACCAGCGACCGGACAGACGGCTTAGCGCAAATCAAGATCCGCGGCGCCTCCTCCCAAGTTTACGAGAAGAAATCCTTTGCCCTTAAACTCGCCCAGGAAGCGGGCTGGCTGGGCCTAGCCAAGCATCAAGAATGGGTGCTGAACGCGGCTTATGTCGATGCGTCGATGATGCGACATAAGCTTTCCTACGACTTGTTTCGCTCACTCGGCACCAACGCCTCCCCGCGCTACGCAGCGGCCAGCCGCTTCATTGAAGTGGAACTGAACGGAAAGTACCATGGCGTCTACCTGTTGATGCAGCCCGTCGACGATCGGCTGGTGGGCTTCCAGGCGACCAATTCACCCGCCACCTCGCCGGCAGTTATTTACAAGGCCGTCGACCATGAAGCCAACTTTGGACAGCCGGGTCACGGCGGCTTTGAACAACGCGAGCCCGACCCCGAAAAACAACCCTTCTGGGGACCACTCGACGAGTTAAACCGCTTCGTCAGCCAAGCGTCCGACCAAGAATTCTTCGATCCTGCCAAGGGCATCGCTTCGCGGCTAGACATGGATAACGCCATCGACTTCCACCTGCTGGTGCTGATGACGTCCAACCTCGACGGTATCACCAAGAACTACAATCTCATCCGCGCCGGCAGTACCACGGTCACCCCGAACCCTAAGTTCTCCTTCGTCCCCTGGGATTACGATGGTACCTTTGGCCGAAACTGGGATAGCTCGCCGGTCGATGCCAAGACGTGGCTCTCGAATCGTCTCTTCGACCGGCTACTCGGTAACCCTCTTTACAAAGCCAAGTATGCCCAACGTTGGCGCGAACTCCGTGGCAAAGCATGCACGACCAGCAACCTCGGCCGCATGATGGATGAAAATGCGGCAACCTTGGGTCCCGCCGCCCTCCGGAACGAACGCCGCTGGAAACAGCTAAACTATGCCGACCCGCAAGCACTCACCTTGGCGAATGATATCCGCCAGATGAAGCGCTGGACAGCCAGCCGACTGGAGTGGCTGGACACCGAACTCGCTCGGCGAACACGCAAATAATTTCCCAACACCTACCCCATGCGCTCAATCCTCTTACTCGTTTTTGCCTGCGCCACCGCCGCTACCTTGAATGCGCTCGAACCCGTCACCGCGAAAGCCGCCGGCCACCCGCCCACCATCACCGGAACTAACGTTGAAACGTACCGTAAAATCGGGGAGACGGAACTCAAAGTCTGGATCTTCAATCCAGCCACCAAGGCGGACAAGCCCCTGCCCTGCGTCGTCTTCTTCTTCGGCGGCGGCTGGTCCAGCGGCACACCCACGCAGTTCGAACCCCAAAGCCGACACCTCGCGAGCCGCGGGATGATCGCTATCGTGGCAGACTACCGAGTGAAGAGCCGCCAGAACGCTTTACCCTCTGATTGCGTGAGCGACGCGAAAGCCTGTGTGCGCTGGGTGCGGGCCAATGCCGCCCGCCTTGGCATCGATCCCGAACGCATCGCCGTGGGTGGCGGTTCCGCTGGTGGCCACCTAGCCGCCGCCGTCGCGACGGTGCCGGGCCTAGATTCTGCCAAGGATGACAAAGCGGTCTCTTGCCTGCCCAACGCCCTAGTGCTCTACAACCCAGGCACTGTCATGGCCCCGTTCCCCGGTCTGGAACTGAAAGGCTTCGGCGCCGGACTGAATAAGGCCAAGTTCGGCTGCGAGCCGACGGAAATCTCGCCCATCCATCACGTCAAAAAGGGGCTCCCGCCGACTATCATCTTCCACGGTAAAGCGGATACCACCGTGCCTTACGCCACGGTTGAGAAATTTACCGAAGTCATGAAGGCCGCTGGCAACCGTTGCGAACTGGTCGGCTTCGAAGGCCAACCGCACGGCTTCTTCAACAAGGCCAAGTACCCCGAGACCCTCGCAGCCACCGACGCATTTTTCGTCTCCCTCGGGTATCTCCCGAAGAAGTAAGATGCGGCTGCTCTCCACCATCTTGCTCTTGGCCTGCGGCGGGGCCATGGCCGGAGAACGCCCTAACGTGGTCATCCTCCTCGCCGATGATGCGGGTTGGGGCGACTACTCCTTCAACGGCAATCGGCAACTAGCGACCCCGCACATCGACTCCCTCGCCCAAGACGGTGCACATTTTGCACGCTTCTTCGTCCAGCCCGTCTGCTCCCCAACCCGCGCGGAGTTTCTCACTGGACGTTATCACCGCCGACTGGGCGTGACCGGCGTCTCCACTGGTCAAGAACGCATGAATCCTAGCGAAAAAACCTTCGCCGATTCCTTCAAGGCCGCCGGGTACATCACGGGCATCTTTGGCAAATGGCACAACGGTAGCCAGTGGCCCTACCACCCCTTGGCACGCGGTTTCGATACCTTCTGGGGCTATACCTCTGGACACTGGGGCGAATACTTCGATGCACCGCTCGAACACAACAGCGTCATGGTTAAGTCCGAAGGCTACATTGTGGATGTGCTCACCGATAAGGCCCTCCAGTTTATCGAACGAAACAAGGCCCGACCTTTCTTGTGCTACGTGCCTTTCACGACACCCCACTCGCCCTTTTCCGTACCCCCGCAGGACTGGGAGCGGTACAAGGATAAACCGCTCATCCAAACGGCCGTCTTGCCCAAGGAAGAGAATCCTGACGCCACCCGGTGCGTCTTAGCCATGCTTGCTAACCAAGACCGCAACGTCGGACGTATTCTCGCCAAGCTCAAAGAACTCGACTTGGAAAACGACACCATCGTCATCTACTTCTCGGATAACGGACCCAACACCGCTCGCTGGAATGGGAACATGAAGGGTAAGAAAGGTTCGGTGGACGAAGGCGGCGTCCGCTCGCCGCTCTTCATTCGCTGGCCTGGTAAGATTACCCGTGGCGCAAAAGTGGACGCCATTGCCGGCGCCATCGATCTCAGTCCCACACTCCACGCTCTGGCTCAAATCAAACGTCAAGGCGACCAGCCCATAGATGGAAGCAGTCTGGCTCCGCTCTTGCTGCGTGGCTCCCAGACAGACTGGCCGGAGCGAACGCTCTTCCAGACGTGGGGTAACCAGGTCAGCGCCCGCACCGAAAAATACCGACTCGATCAGGCGGGTAACCTCTTCGACATGGTCACCGACCCGAACCAGACCACGCCGATTCAGGCACAACAGCCAGAAATGACTAAGAGCTTAGTGCAGGCCGTGCAAACTTGGCGCTCCGAAATGGGCTTAGCCAGCGGTGCTAACAACAAAGGTAAGGCTAAAGCCCCGAACACCCAAGGCAATGCCGTCGACCCCCGGCCGATCGCGATCGGTTACCGAGAATTCCCCACCACGATGCTGCCAGCCCGTGACGGCGAACCGTTAGGCGAACTCCGCCGCAGCGCCAGAGCCCCCAACTCCTCCTATTTCACGAACTGGAGGAAGGCGACTGATGCCGCCGTCTGGAACGTCGAAGTTATGAACGCCGGGACCTATGTCGTGACCTTGGACTATACCTGTCCAAACGCTGATGTCGGCGCGACTTTGGAACTGAGCCTCGGGGCGAATAAAATCACGGGTAAATTGTCGGAAGGCTGGGATCCGCCGCTCTTCACCCAGCAAGATATCGTCCCCCGCACCACGCATGGCGAATCGTTATTGAAACCATTTAAGACCATGACGCTGGGGGAAATCAAACTCGAGCCCGGCCTAAGTCAGTTAAAACTCCGCGCCACCGTGATTCCCGGTAAAAGTGTCATGGATCTACGGCGCATCACCTTAACCCTGCGCTGATACCATGAAGCTCTCCGCCGCCCCCCTCGCCTGCCTACTACTACCCTTAGTCGGCATGGCCGCTCCGAGCGCTGCCGACCTAGAGTTCTTTGAGTCCAAGATCCGTCCGGTACTGGTCTCGGAGTGCTACGAGTGCCATGATGCCAAAAAGCAAAAGGCCGACCTGCGCCTAGACTTCCGCGATGGCTTACTTAAAGGCGGCGAGAATGGCCCAACCATCGTCCCAGGCAATGCCCAGAAAAGCCTGCTCATTCAATCCATCACGCACGCGCATGAAGATCTACAGATGCCTAAGAAGCGCCCGAAGCTCGACGCTAAGATTATTGCGGACTTCGTCGCTTGGGTCAACCGAGGCGCTCCGGATCCACGCACCGCAGCCCCCACAGATTCAATCACGCCAGCATGGGCCGACTTACTAGCCGTCCGCAGGAACTGGTGGAGTTTCCAGCCGGTCGTTAATCCGGCCATCCCCGCTGGCCTAGCCACCAGCCCTATCGACCGATTTCTCGACGCCAAAATCATCGCGGCAAAATTAACCCCTGCAGCGAAAGCCGACAAGGCCACCCTACTCCGGAGAGTGACCTACACGCTCACGGGCCTGCCGCCCACGACCGCCGAAATCGCTGCCTTCAAGGCGGATGCTTCCCCCGAGGCTTACGCCCGAGTGATTGACCGACTACTAGCCTCGCCGCGCTACGGCGAACACTTCGCCCGCCACTGGATGGATTTGGTCCGCTACGCCGATACCCATGGGAGCGAAGGCGACCCGAACATCCCCCAGTCCTGGCGCTATCGCGATTACCTCATTCGTGCCTTTAACGACAACGTCCCGTATGACCAATTTGTCCGTGAACAAATTGCCGGGGACCTCCTCCCACAGCCGCGCGTCAACCCCGCGGAACAACTGAACGAGTCCGCCCTCGGCACGGGACACTTCCGTCTGATCGAGCACGGCTTCCAGCCCGTCGACACCCTCGACGAACAAGTACGCAACGTCGACAACCAGATCGACGTCGTCAGCAAGACCTTCCTCGGACTCACGATCTCGTGTGCCCGTTGCCACGACCATAAATTTGATCCGATTAGCCAAGCGGACTTCTACGCCTTCTACGGTATCTTCGCCTCTTCGCGCCCGGGCCAAGTCACCGTGGACTCGCCTGAACAGCTCGGACTTCACCGCGAGAAGCTGAGCGGACTGAAACAAGAAATTCGCGAGGCCCTCGCCGCCCAATGGCGCCAACAAGCCAAAGACCTACCGGCAGCCCTCAATCGGGTCCGCGGGCAAAGCGTCGAACGCGTCAAACTCGAACAGCGACTCGCTCAACTCGAGCAAACCTTAGTCGGTGACTCCTTCCGGCGCCGCCTAAAGTCCGAGAAGGACGCGGGGCCAGCGCCCATTCACTGGTGGACCTTCGAGTCCGATGGCCGGGACCTCATCGGTAAACTGGATGCTCAGATGCAAGGCGGCGCCCGCCTCCGTAATGGTCGCCTGATTCTCGACGGGAAAGGCGCCTTCGCTGAAACGGGTGCGACGTCCGAACCCCTGACAGCCAAGACCCTGGAGGCCTGGGTCCAACTACCGACCCTCGCGCAAAGCGGCGGCGGCGTGCTCACAATCGAATCCATCGGCGGCAACGTCTTTGACTCCATCGTCTACGCCGAGAGACAACCGCAACGCTGGATGGCGGGCAGCGATAACGGCGCTCGTACCCAAAACGTCGGCGGACCTACCGAAAAAACACCCCCGACCGAACTCGTGCACGTGGCTATCACCTACGCGGCTGATGGTAAGACGACCATCTATCGAAACGGACAGCCCTATGGAAAAGCGTATAGTCCGACCAATGCGGCGGGTGGCTTGCATGCCTTCGCCCAGGCGAAGTCTCATCTGCTCTTCGGTCGCCGGCACACCGGCGGAAACAACTCCTTCCTCCAAGGAGAAATCGAGGAAGCCCGTCTCTACAACTTTGCTCTGACAGCCGATCAAATCGCGCTCTCTTTCCAGACGGGCATCCTCCGAGGCGAGGTTCCCGCCATCGCCGCCAACGATGGCACGTTAAAGGCGGCCCGAGAAGAGGCGGATAAACTACGTGCTCAGCTCAAGGAGTCGACGCCATCGGACGGAAAACTCACAGCAGGCTTCGCCGGCGAAACTGACCCGACGCATCCTCTCCACGCCTCAGGCTTACAGCGCGTTGGCCTCCGCCCTAATCCGCCCAAGGCCGCGCCCACCGACGCCCCCGACTGGGACCTCGCGAGCGCCACGGCCACCGCTTGGTCGCAGCATGGCAACGGCATGGCGGGACGCATCACTCCCGGTGAATTCCGCGTCGAGACCTCAGGACCCGACGTCCTCCGGCAGATTCTGCCATCCGGACTCCACTCCCACACCCTCTCCACCAAACACAGCGCCGTACTTACCTCGCCGCGCTTTAAGATTACCACGGACTTCATCAGCGTCCAAGTCATGGGCCGCGGAGCTACCTTGCGCCTCATTCCGGACAACTATCCACTCTCACCAGGAGGCTCCCGCTTCCCCAAAGCCGGGATCAATACTGAACGCGCCACTTGGCTCACGCTCGATACTGCCTACCGCAAAGGATCTCACGCCTACCTCGAGCTCACCCTACCCGACGACTCGCCCAACCCCGACGGCAAACTCGGCGTGGCTGGCTGGTTCGGCGTCCGCCAAGTTCGCTTCCATGACGGCAAGGTCAACGCACCCAAGGGCGAGGCTGTCATCGTCACGGCCCCGACGCTGAGCACGGTCAGTGACGTCACGGATGCCCTCGCGGACGCCGCCCAAGCGTGGGGGCGCGACCAGGCCAACGAAGCCCAGGCGGCACTCCTAAACAACGCCCTCCGGCACGGCGTGCTCGATGCTGGCCTCAACACCTCTCCAAAACTCGCCCAACTCGTCACCGAGTACCGGCGTCTCGAGGAAGCCTTAAAAAATCCCCGACGCGCCCCGGGCTTCTGGGAAGTCCCTGGCTTTGACCAGCCACTCTATATCCGCGGCGACCATAACAAACCCGCTGAACCGATTGCCCGGCGTTTCCTTGAAATCCTCGACGCTAAGCCGTTCAAGCCAACTGGGAGCGGCCGACTAGAGCTTGCCGCCAAAATCAGCTCGGGCAACAACCCGCTGACGGCCCGCGTCATGGTCAACCGACTTTGGCACCACACCTTTGGCCGTGGCCTTGTTGGTACCGTCGATAACTTTGGCCGCCTCGGTGATCAACCCACGCATCCCGAACTACTCGACTACTTGGCACAGCGATTCGTCCAAGAACGCTGGTCCGTGAAGTCGCTCCTCCGTGAGCTCTTGCTCACCGAAGCCTACCAACGCTCCAGCACGCCCACTGAAGGCACGGCGACGCAGGATGGTTCCAACGACCTGCTTTCACACATGCGTATTCGGCGGCTCGAGGGCGAAGCCCTGCGCGACAGCTTCATCGCTTTGGCGGGGCGCCTGGACGCACGCATGTATGGCCCCGGCGACAATGCCTTAGCCCCTCCGCGTGAACAGGTCCGCCGCAGCGTCTACCTCCTCATCCGTCGCAATACGCTTAACCCGCTCATCACGACCTTCGATGGTCCCAAGCCCTTCACCACGGTCGGCAGACGCGATAGTACGAATGTACCTGTTCAGTCGCTCACCCTCCTCAACGACCCGTTCATCATCGAGACCGCCCGACGCTGGTCCGAACAACTCGAAGCCACCGCCTCCGACGAAAGCAAAGTGAACGCACTATTCCTGCAAGCGCTGGGCCGCCCAGCCAACGCTAAGGAGCAGGCGGCAGCCGCCCGCTACTTAGCGGAACTGAAGTCCTCAACCGCGGCGAATCCCAACCAAGTCTGGGCCGACTTCGCCCAATCCGTCCTCAACCTCAAGGAGTTCCTTTATGTCAAATAAGATGAATCCACTCTCGCGGCGCGAACTCCTCCGCCGGTGTTCGCTCGGCTTCGGCGGTATCGCGCTTTCCAGCCTACTCTCTTCGCCCGCCTTTGGGGCGGGCACGACGTCCACCAAGCCGAAGACCAAGGCCAAGAATGTCATCTTCTGCTACATGTCCGGGGGCGTCTCGCACGTCGACTCCTTCGATCCCAAACCCGCGCTGACGCGACTGCACGGCCAGTCGATGCCCGTGCCGATTCAACGCACCGTCTTCAACAACAACGGCAAGGTCATGGGCAGCCCGTGGCAGACTAAGCGCTACGGAAAGTCTGGCCTCGAGATGACTAATCTCTTCCCGCAGATCGCCGAGTGCGCCGACGACCTCACCCTCATCCGCTCGATGACTAGTAAGGTCAGCGAGCATGCCCAAGGGAATTACTTCTTCCATACTGGCTTCCCCTTCATGGGCCACCCCAGCGCCGGGGCTTGGCTGACCTACGGACTCGGTTCCGAAAACCAGAACTTACCTGGCTTCGTCGTCCTGCAGAGCGGCGGCGCCGTCGTCCCCCACGGGGGAGTGGGCCTCTTTAGTAATGGCTACCTGCCCGGCCAGCATCAGGCCTCCATCCTCAAGGCGGACGGGGCCCTGGCCCTTGCTAATATCAAGCCAGGTGAAGCTGACGCCGCCCAGCGTCGCCGCCTGGGCTTTATTCAAGAGATTGACCAAGCCTTTGCGGAGACCGCGCGCGAACCACAGGTGGAGGCCGCTATCCGTAATTACGAAACGGCTTACCGGATGCAGGCCGCCGTGCCTGAAGTCTGCGACCTGAACGGGGAAACCGAGGCCACCAAGCAGATGTATGGCCTAAACTCCCCTGACAAGCTGACCGCCAGTTATGCCCGCCAAGCCCTGCTAGCTCGTCGGCTCGTGGAGCGGGGCGTCCGCTTCGTGGAGCTCAGCTGCCTCACAGCGGGCATCGGCGCCGGCGGCGCGGCTAACCCGTGGGACCAACATGGTGCCATCGCCAAAGGCCACGGAGCTATGGCCCACCAAGTCGATCAGCCCATTGCCGCCCTCCTCAAGGACCTCAAGCAACGCGGCCTCCTGGAGAGCACCATTGTGATCTTCTCCGGCGAGTTTGGTCGTACCCCCTTCTCACAAGGCAGCGATGGGCGCGACCACAACCCCTACGGCTTCAGCCTGTGGGTCGCAGGCGGGGGCTTTAAAGCCGGCACGGCCTTTGGTGCGACCGATGAGCTCGGCTACTACGCCGTCGACCAACCGCTCACGGTCTATGACTTCTGGGCGACCATCCTACATCAGCTCGGGCTCGACCACGAGAAACTGACCTACCGCTTTGGCGGACGGGACTTCCGCCTGACCGACGTCCACGGTCAGGTGATTAAACCAATCCTCGCTTAAGGCCGATCGACTTACGAACCGCCGCGGCGGATTTCGGAGCCCTCGAAGCGAATCGAGACACGCCAGACCTTCTTCACGCGGGTCAGGATGCGGCCAGTGATAGGCTCCACGCTTTCGGGAATCTCAATGCGGTGGAGGTCCACGACCGCGTGGAAACCGCGCTCCGAGAAGATGTCGATGAACATCGCGATGGCCAAAGCATCATCGAAGACAGGCGTCTCGGTGTTGACGTGGGCCTGACCAGAGATGGCGTGCGAACGGATGATCGGCAGGAACTTGTCCTGGATGAGGTCAATGACGCGACGGAAGGTCACCGCATGGCGGTCCGCATAGTCGTCGAGGCGACGGACGAGGTCCTGACGGGCGTGCTGGACAATCTGCGACGACAGCGGAATCGGCGAGATTAAGTCATAGGTCTCTTCCGACAGCTCCAGCGAGCTCTGATACTGGAGTTCCTTGATGATGCGGGCCTGAACTTCGGGCAACGACCCATGAGAGTTAATGAAATGGTAGTGGAAGATATCGCGCAGCGACTGCAACGGCTCGTAGGTTCGTTCCTTAAAGATACGGTAACGATTGCGGGCGGACTCCGCACTTAAGTCAGTCTTGCGAATCTCGGGCGTGGGTGCCCCGTCGGCCTTCGCGCGCTCGCTGAGGGCGAGGGCCTCGGCGCCGCGCTTTAACTGCCGGCGGACGGATTCGTTCTCATCGACAAAGAGGACTAAGATATGAAACTGGGGCTTCGGGAAACGGACGCCCTCGGGGGAATGCCGAAACTCCTGACGTAACTCATTCAGCCGAGCGAAGAGGTGCTTCAAGCACTCTACCTGCACAATCGAACGAGGAAAACCATCAACGACAGCCCCCGTCTCAAACTGCGGCTCCAAAAGTTTGCGAAAGAGTAACTCCACCACTTCGCGGTCACCCACCAACATACCGGCATCGATCCGCTTCTTAGCTTCGGGACTATCCAGAAGGTCGCTCACCACGATGGGTTCAGCACCGTAGTCGCGATATTGCAGAATGAACTGCGTGTTGGTGCCCTTACCCGCGCCCGGGGCACCGTTCAGCCAGAAGATCTCCCGGGGGAACGCCAACTTGGCTCGACCGAACTCACGCTCCAAGGAAGCCCAGACGGAGTCGAAGATGATTTGGGCATCTTTGACTTCTAAATCTGAGACCGAACTACCCGAAGGCCTAGTTTGAGCGTCGCTCATGAGGGGAAGCCAGTATGATTGAGCCGACCGAACCTAACTGCGAGGCGAAAAACGGGCTACTTTCCTTCAGAACCCCTCGTTTTGACCTGATCGGTACCGACTGGCACCACCGGCAAACCAGCGTCCGTCGAGCGATTACGACGGAATTGGTAGCGATTAATGTCCTGCATGGAGATTTGATCGACGGACTTTGGCTTCGCGCGATCGGAAGCCAACTGAGGGGCCACGTTGTAGCGGCTGTTTGATTCAGTGGTCAGGCGTTCGTCCCAACCAGCGACATCGGCGGTACGACGCGCCCACGGGGAAGTCGGCCGCTCGACCGACTTAACTTCAATCAAGTTCTTATCCTGCGCATTACCGCGTTCGAAGGTATCCACCAAATCCACTTCCGCTTTCTTACGACCAAAAGTATCGAACTTTCCGCTCCAAGTGTCCATGGTGACCAAATTCTCGCGGGAGTATGGCCGTTCGCCACCGAGCTCCGCAGTCTTGGTTTCATAACGCTTCTCGATGAGGTTGGAGCCCCTCGCCGCATTCTTCAGCGCGGAGTCAACATCCACGGTGGGGTCGACCATCTTATTGCCGTTACTGAACGGATTCTTTCCGCTCATCGAGAAACCATTGAGGCGTCGGCCATCCGTCGAGACCAAGTCCTGCGCAGTACCACCCGTGGACTCGACCTTACTCGAGCCAGGCAAAGACTGCCCCGGCGCACGCTCGGCCGGGCGCGTCCCGCCGATGGTTGTTTTCGGAGCTAGTGGAGCGGTGGGATCGATTGGACGGCCATCCGCATCGTAACGAATGACCTGGGTCCCTTCGACACCACCTTCGGCCGTCACGGTATAGCCGGAGACCTTGGGCTTCTCGGCTGCCGAAACCAGACAAAGCCAGCCCGACGCACAAGCGGCTAGGACGGCGATGGTGGAAGGGCGAAACGACACGACCCGGTCAGATTGAGGGGTTTGCCGCCCGACCTCAACCCTGACTTAACGGGGAATTGGCTGGGATTTGGCCTGCCAAATGTGCTTGGCGTAGTCGGCAATGGACCGGTCCGAAGAGAATTTTGCACAACGGGCAACGTTACGGATAGCCATGGCGGCCCAGCGGCGACGGTTGGCGAAGGCCTGCTCTGCCCTGCCCTGGGCTTCCACATAACTGCGGAAGTCAGCCAAGACGAGATACGGGTCGCCGCCGGCAACGAGCGAATCTGCGACTGGCGCTAAGGCCCCCGGCTGCTCGGGGGTGAAGGCGTCCGAGCGGAGCCAATCCAACAAGGCTGCCAACTCTGGATCTGATTTCAAGACCGCCTCAGGCGAGTAACCGCGAGCGTAGAGTTCCGCGACCTCTTCGACCTGTAGGCCAAAGATGAAAATATTTTCATCGCCGACTTCTTCGTGAATCTCGACGTTAGCACCGTCCAGCGTGCCGATAGTCACGGCCCCATTGAGCGCGAGTTTCATATTGCCGGTACCAGAGGCCTCCTTGCCCGCCGTGGAAATCTGCTCGGACAAATCGGCTGCCGGGATAATCTGCTCGGCCAGCGAGACGCGATAATCGGGCAAGAAGACCACCTTCAGTAAGCCGCGTACGCGCGGGTCGTTATTAATGACCGCACCAATGCGATTAATCGCATGGATGATATGCTTCGCCAAGGCGTAGCCGGGGGCGGCCTTCGCACCGAAAATACAAACGCGTGGCTGCACGGGTGCCCCTGGGTTATTGAGGATTTTCCGGTAAAGGTGTAGAATGTGCAGCAAGTTGAGGTGCTGGCGCTTGTACTCGTGCAGCCGCTTGATCTGCACGTCGAACAAGGCATCGGGCGAAACCTCAACGCCGACCAGTTCCTTAATCCGCGCCGCTAACTTCACCTTATTCGCGTGTTTGATGGCAAGGAAACGGTCTTGGAAAGCAGGCTTATCCGCTAGGGCATCCAAGGCACGCAGCTTACTCAACTGCTTCTCCCAACCAGCCCCCGCCACTTCATCGCAGAGGGCGGCGAGGGTCGGATTGCAGCCCCGAATCCAGCGCCGCGGGGTCACGCCATTGGTGACATTAATGAACTTGCCCGGCCAGAGGGCATCGAAACCAGGGAAGAGATGCGCCCGCAGCAGACGGGTGTGCAGTTCCGCCACGCCATTGACGTGGTGCGAGCCGACCACGGCCAAGTGAGCCATCCGCACGCGCTTAACGGAACCTTCTTGGATGATAGAAAGCTCGGCCTTCTTTTCGTCGTCGCCAGGCCAGCGGTCGTCGACCTCACGTAAGTGCCGAC
>Ga0209442_1000823_pt1 | contig 18009 bp, 17 predicted proteins | sample LauGreSBDMM110DD_2_FD_187565 | JGI IMG/M metagenome (GOLD analysis project Ga0209442, IMG submission 187565) | Freshwater lake microbial communities from Lake Michigan, USA - Sp13.BD.MM110.DD (SPAdes) (version 2) | ecosystem: Environmental > Aquatic > Freshwater > Lake | place: Lake Michigan...
TTTTCAGTGGGTCTCTGGCCCAGCCTATTCCGGCTTAAACGCTGTCTGGGCGCAAACGGAGCAAGATGCGGCGCGTCTTCGCACCCTTGGCGCAAAAGTGAAAGGCGTTTTAGGCAACTTCAAGTTTGACCAAAAACCCAACGGTGAGCAATTAAACCAAGGACGCGCGATGCGCCTGGTTACCAATAAAGCCGTTGTGATGTTGGCCAGTTCTCGCGAAGGCGAAGAGCAAATGCTTTTGGTCGTTCTCAAAACCCAAGCCGTTCAGTGGCTGGTCGTACCCCGCCATCCGCAGCGCTTTGAAGCCGTGGCAAAAATATTTGAATCTAATGGCCTGAGTGTTGCAAGGCGAAGCCAAGACACCATGGCATTCCCACCTGCAGATGTATGGATAGGCGACAGCTTAGGAGAGATGTCGCTGTATTTTGGTCTGGCGGATGTGGCGCTCTTAGGCGGAAGTTTTGCCAAATTGGGCGGACAAAATCTCATCGAGGCCGCAGCCTGCGGTTGTCCGGTGGTGATGGGGCCTCACACCTTTAACTTTGCACAAGCAGCGGAGTTAGCCATCGCTGAAGGTGCGGCGGTCCAAGTCAATGACATGGCTCAAGCCGTTGAATTCGCCTTGAACCTCTGCAACAAGCCAGAAGCGCTAGAGAGCGCAAGTAGCGCAGCGCTGGCATTTGCGATTGCCCACCAAGGTGCTGCCCTTCGGGCGAGCAACGCTGTGGTGGAATACTTGAAGTTACTTGAAAAAAAATAATCAAATCTGCACTTTGTATTTGAGCGTTCCTATCTGTCGACTATGAGTTTGAAAATTCTAAGCACTCTACCGATGGTTTAAATATGTCCACCTGATCCGGCCACCGCGACGTATCAAATCGTATCGGGTTGTCGATCATCGACACGATGCACTGTTCACTGTTCTTTAACACCTGCTACCTAGTTGGCAGGTGAAGGAAAATGTCACTGGGTTGATCTGGCTGATGTGACGCCCTACTTTTGTCATCCTTGACTTGATCGTGGATTTAAGAATTCCCGTTAACACGCATTCATATAAATTGCATTCGTATGCAAGCCAACTTGATATAGTTGCTTCTTTTTCAAACAGCATGGGTTACTGCTGCTATTGCCCCTTTTTTGGAACTCCAATCTATGATCACATCTGCGCAGAATCTCTTTAATAAAAAGACCGTCCATAGCCTGATGAGTGCATTGGTCCAAGCTACACCTGCCACGATCGAACACGAGCTGGCCCGGGTCTACCACCCCGACGCTCAGTGGCGCGGGTCGCATCCCTGGAATGAAGCGACGGGCTTACAAGCCATTGCTAATGTGTTTTGGCAGCCGCTTTTGCATGCCTTCCCGGACCTAGAGCGGCGCGATCAGCTGCTAGTCGGCGGTCAGTATGAGGGGCGCGATTATGTGGGTGCGGTTGGCCACCTTTGCGGACGTTTCCAGCGCGACTGGCTTGGCTTGCAGGCCAATGGGCAACTGCTTTACTTACGCTACGGAGAGTTTCATCAGTTGTTGGATGGTCGAATAGTGCAAAGCACAGTGCTATTAGATGTGCTGGATGCAATTCGTCAGATGGGCCTCTGGCCCCTGCCACCCAGCTTGGGCTGTGAGGGTATGTGGCAAGGTCCGCTGGCTGGCGACGGTCTGGTGCTGTTAGAGCAGGACGCTTCACAGTCTGCTATCAGCCTAGCCCTCACGTTGGGTATGCAGGCTGCGTTGGGCGCCTATGACGACACCCTGAGTCTTGGTAGGGAAGGTTTGCTAGCGATGCCGCAGCAGGAGTTTTGGCACCCGCACATGATGTGGTTTGGCCCCAGTGGGATTGGCACATCGCGCGGGCTCGATGGCTTTGTCGATGTGCACCAGTTGCCTTTTCGTACCGCCTTTCCACGTAACCCAAAGCTGCCCCAGCCAGTGGGCATGGGCCAACACGGGGGCAGCCACTACGCGCGCATCGGTGACGGACGTTTTTCGGCCACTGCCGGTTGGCCAAGCAGACACATGATGCACCAGGGCGGAGGCTGGCTAGGCCTGCCACCCACAGGTCGCGCAATCACCATGCGAGTTATGGATTTTTACAGCGCCGAACAGGGTCTGATCCGGGAAAATTGGGTGCCAATTGACCTTATCAATGTCTTACTGCAGCTCGATATTGATGTGTTGGCCCGCGTTCGCAGTCGGCGATCATGAAGCATTGAGTTTGGTTCGCCAATTAAGGGAAACTACGTATACCCAAACAATTTTTTCGAGATACATTGCATACGTATGCACAAAAATCTTTGTTCTAGATCAAACTTATTGCAATTATCATGATTAGATACCTCAAACGCGGGAAAGACGCTTTGGACCGGGCCGATGACGACGCCCAAGTCCGTTCCACGGTAGAGGGCATCTTGAAAGACATTGAGCAGCGTGGTGACGATGCCGTTCGCGATTACAGCCGCAAATTTGACGGATGGGAGCCACTTAGTTTTGCGCTTTCACTCGGGCAAATCGAGGCTGCGGTTCGTCAGCTCTCGGCTCGAGAAATTGAAGACATCCGTTTTGCGCAGACTCAGATTCGCAACTTTGCGCAGATACAGCGAGACAGCATGCGCGATGTTGAAGTGGAAACCCTGCCCGGAGTGATCCTTGGGCACCGCCATATCCCCGTCAACGCAGCGGGTTGCTACGTGCCTGGAGGAAAATACCCCTTGATTGCCTCAGCTCATATGAGTGTACTGACTGCTAAGGTGGCCGGTGTGCCGCGTGTGGTGGCTACCGCGCCTCCATACCAGGGCGCGCCGCATCCGGCCATCGTCGTGGCAATGCATTTTGCTGGCGCTGACCAGATACTGGTTTTGGGGGGGGTGCAGGCGGTGGCTGCGATGGCCATTGGCACCGAGTCAGTGGCGGCGGTGGACATGCTCGTCGGTCCAGGCAATATGTTTGTGGCGGAAGCTAAGCGCCAATTGTATGGCCGGGTAGGCATCGACCTTTTCGCCGGACCGACCGAGACTCTGGTGATTGCCGACGAATCGGTCGACGGCGAAATGTGCGCGGTTGACCTGCTGGGTCAGGCTGAGCACGGACCGACATCGCCTGCCGTGCTGCTGACCAACTCGGAAAAGCTGGCGCGCGAGACCATGGCAGAGGTCGAACGGCAGCTCGAAATATTACCCACAGCTGGTATCGCGGCCAAGGCCTGGGCAGTCTATGGTGAAGTGATCGTCTGCGACAGTTATGAAGAAATGCTGACCAAGGCCGACGAAATCGCTTCTGAGCATGTGCAGGTTATGACGCGCGATCCAGATTATTTTCTGAACGGTATGACCAACTACGGAGCGCTGTTTCTTGGACCGCGAACCAATGTAAGTTTTGGCGACAAAGTGATTGGTACCAACCACACCCTGCCCACTAACAAGAACGCCCGTTATACCGGAGGCCTTTGGGTCGGGAAGTTCCTTAAGACCTGTACCTACCAGCGGGTGCTGACTAATGCTGCGAGTGCCAGCATCGGCGAAGTCTGCTCGCGGTTGTGTCACATGGAAAATTTCGCCGGCCATGGCGAACAGGCCAACCTGCGGGTTCGCCGCTACGGAGACCGGGTCGAAGTGCCCTGGTACCAGCCGGTGCCTGCGCTGGACGGATCAGCATGAAAGGGGCCCGCCCCGAACAGGCCGCGCTCACGCGCGACAACGACCTGTCCAAAACTGAGGTCACGCGTCTCGTGGTGGAGGGTATGGTGGATGGCCTGAACGACCACACCATCGACGGCATTGAGGCGTTTTTTGCCAAAGACTTTCGCTGGCTGGGCAACGCCGGCTGTGGTAACAAGTTGGGTGTCAAGGCGTTCCAGGACAACTGGCAGCGTCCGTTCCAGGCGGCGTTCTCTGACAAGGTCTGCATTGATGAGGCCCGTATCGTCCAGGGCGAGTGGATGGCCGCCTTCGGGCGGCAAGAAGCCACGCACTCGGGCACCTTCATGGGCATTGCGCCCACAGGCAAACGCATCGAGATCCGCTACATGGATTTCTGGAAGGTGCAGGACGGCAAGATTGTGGACAACTATGTGTCGGTGGATTTTCCGCACGTTATGCAGCAGCTTGGCGTTGACCCGTTCAAAGGCGAGGGCTGGGAGGCCTTCGACCGTGGCGAACGGGCGCCGCCGCGCCCGGGTCTGGCAGCATGAGCCAGATTGCGCCGTCTGTAGTCAACCCGGTTACACCTTCGTTCCGGCTGGATGGTCGCCGCGCGCTGGTGACCGGTGCTGGTCGTGGCATTGGCCTGGCTGCGTCTCATGCGCTGGCGCAGGCTGGCGCTGTGGTGACGTTGGCAGCCCGGACGGAGGCCGAATTACAAGCCGCTGCTGCAGCACTCAGGGCCTATGGTGCCAAGGCCGCTGTAATGGTGCTGGATGTCACCAACCCTGTTGCGGTTAAACAGGCGCTGGCCGATGCTGGCCCGTTCCAGATTCTGGTAAATAGCGCAGGGACCAATCGCCCCGCATTGATCACCGAGACTCTAGACGCCGACCTTGATGCCGTGGTTGACCTCAACCTCAAGGCCGCATTTTATTTAGCCCGAGAAGTGGCGCGTGGCTTGATCGGTTCTGACCTACCGGGCTCGTTAATCCAGATATCGTCTCAAATGGGCCATGTGGGCGGGCCGAAGCGCTCGGTTTACTGCGCTACAAAACATGCGCTAGAGGGTATGACCCGGGCCCTAGCCTGGGAACTCGGGCCGCACCATATTCGTGCCAACACCCTGTGCCCAACCTTCATCGAGACCGCCATGACCCGCCCGGCGATGGCCGACCCGGAGTTTCGCCAGTATGTAAGTTCCCGCATTGCGCTGGGTCGCCTCGGCCAGCTCGAAGACATCATGGGCGCGGTGGTGTTCTTGGCCAGCGATGCCTCTGCTATGGTCACTGGCAGTGCGCTGATGGTTGACGGCGGATGGACAGCCCAATGAAAGCCCAAGCTACCTCGCTCGATGTGGCGCGGCTGGCTGGCGTTTCGCAGTCGGCGGTGAGCCGCTGCTTTACCGCCGGCGCCAGCGTGTCGAAGGTCATGCGTGACAAGGTTCAGGAAGCTGCGCGAAAGCTGGGATACCAGCCCAACGCCCATGCCCGAAGCCTGATCACTGGGCGCTCGCGCATCATCGGGCTGGTGCTGTCGGCCCTGGAAAACCTGTTTTACCCGGCGGTGCTAGAGCGACTTGCCAAGCGGCTGCAGCAGGACGGTTACCACCTGCTGATCTTCATTGGCGACAACGCCAATTCGGACGACCTGGTGGAAGAAATTTTGCAGTACAACGTGGACGGCATTGTGATGGGCGCCACCACCCTGTCCTCGGCCCTGGCCCAGCGCTGTGCCGACGCCAGCATCCCGGTGGTGCTGTTCAACCGCATCATGGCCTCGGGCAGCGCGGGCGCTGTCAGCTCGGTGCGCTCTGACAACGTGGGCGGCGGCCGCGAGATGGCGCGCTTTCTGGTGGCCGGCGGCCACAAACGCATCGCCTACATCGCCGGGCGCGAAGATTCGTCCACCAACCTTGAGCGCGAACAGGGCTTTCGCGAGGGGTTGGCCGAGTTGGGGCAACGCATTTATGCCCGCGCCATTGGCAACTACGACGTGGAGCAGGCGCGGCAGGCGGCCCGCGATTTGTTTGCCGCTACCGCCGACCGGCCGGACGCGGTGTTTGTGGCTGGCGACCTGATGGCCATTGTGGTGCTGGACACCCTGCGCCACGAACTCGGCCTGGCCGTGCCACAGGACGTGTCGGTGGTGGGCTTTGACAACGTGCCGCAAGCTGGCTGGGCCTCGTATGAGTTGACCACTTTTGAGCAACCGGTGGAGCCGATGGTGGAGGCCACGGTGGCCCTGTTGCAGGGCTACCTGCGCGAGGCTCAGACGCCGCCGAGTCGTAACCTGGTGGTGCCTGGGCAATTGATCATCCGTCAGTCGGCGCGCGTGAGCGCGCCAGGGAGCCAGCAGACATGAAGGGTTTTGACGCCGAGTTCAGCAACCTGGACCACTACATCCGGGTGATTACCGCCCGCATCTGGGAGGGTCGCCGCATTGACGATATCCGTTTGTATTACAGCGACCCCTGCGTGGTAGAAACACCCATGTCGGTCAGTAGCGCGGTCGAAGACGTGGTCACCGGCACCCGCGCCACCCTGGCCATGTTCCCGAACCGTCGCCTGCTGGCGGAAGACGTGATTCAGTCGGGGGACGACGAAGGCGGGTTCCTCAGCTCACACCGCATCATTTCGACCATGACCCATTTGGGCGACGGCAGCTTCGGCCCGGCCAGCGGTGCCCAGGTGCACGCGCGCACCGTTGCCGATTGCTTGTGCAAAGACAACCGCGTGATCCACGAGTGGCTGGTGCGCGACCAGGCGGCCATTGCCCTGCAGATTGGCAGCACGCCGCAGGCGCTGGCGCAGGCCTGGCTGAACCAGCGCGGTGGCTGGCACAAGCCGGTGGCGCCGCCGGCGCCAGCCGGCTATGTGTCGCACATCAGCCAGCACCCGCAGGCGCAGGCCTATGCCCAGCTGATCGAGGCGCTGGCGCAAGGCGCGGGCGATGTGGCGGCCATCTACGACGAGGCGGCCCAGCAGATCAGCCCGGGTGAGCACACCAGTTACGGCCACGACGAGATCGCCGGTTTCTGGGGCAGCGTGTTCGGTGCCCTGCGGGTGCAGCAGTTCACGGTGGAGCATCTGGCCTGGCAGCAGGACCAGGCACAGAGCGGCCGCAGTGACCGGCTTGCCCTGCGCTTTAGGGCCAAAACCAGCCACAACCCCCGTGATAGCTCGCTACTTCGCTATGGAAAAGAGAGCGGACGCGCGGTGGAGCTGATGGGCATTGTGCACGCCGAGCTGGTGCAGGGCCGGGTCCTGCGCGAGTGGGTTTTGATCGATGACGTGGCGATCTGGATGCAAGTCCTGACGCCGCAAGCCTGAGGCTTTGACATGGCGCGCGTGCAGCTGAACAATATTTCCAAGTCCTGGGGCGATGCCGTGGGCGTCAAGCAGATGTCGCTCGACGTCGCCGACGGCGAGTTTTTGGTGCTGCTCGGCCCCAGTGGCTGTGGCAAGACCACCACCATGCGCATGGTGGCCGGGCTCGAGGACCCCAGCACCGGCGAGGGCTGGATTGGTGATCGCTGCGTCAACCAGCTCGAACCCAAGGACCGTGATGTGGCCATGGTGTTTCAGAGCTACGGCCTGTACCCCAACATGACGGTGGCCGAGAACATCAGTTTTCCGCTGCGCATCCGTGGCATGCCGGCGGCACAGATCAAGCCCGCCGTCTTGAAGGCCGCAGCGCAGGTCGAGCTGACCGACTACCTGGACCGCCGGCCCAAAGAGTTATCGGGCGGCCAGCGCCAGCGCGTCGCACTGGCGCGCGCCATCGTGCGCCAGCCCAAGGTGTTCCTGATGGATGAGCCACTCAGCAACCTGGACGCCAAGCTGCGCGTCACCATGCGCTCGCATATCAAGCACCTGCATCATGAATTGGGCGTGACCACCATTTATGTCACGCATGACCAGGTCGAGGCCATGACGCTGGCGGACCGGGTGGTGGTGATGAGCAAGGCCGAGGTGCAGCAGATTGGTTCGCCGGAGGATATCTACAACGACCCAAGCAACCTGTTCGTGGCCGGCTTCATCGGTGCGCCGGCCATGAACCTGGTGCACGGCCAGTTGCACGGCGGGGTATTCACGTCGCAGGGTGAGGGTTTTCAGGTAAGCGTCGGTGGCTTTGGCAACATCACCCAGGACCACATCGTGCTCGGCGTGCGGGCGGAAGACATCGTCGTGGTTTCCCCTGACAACGCACAAATCACTGGAAACGTTTTTTCTTTTGAGCTTTTGGGCGACGCCACCACTGTGACGCTCAAGCTCGCCGATGCGTTCATCACGGCAAAGGCTGGCAAGGAGTTTCGCGCCACCATGGGCGAACGCACCGGCTTCGCTGTGAAGACCGAACGTTGTTATCTTTTCGACGGAAAGACGCAGGACCGGCTGCGTCTTTTCGATTCCTGAGTTCCGGAATCACTCTAACTGGAGAAACAGCATGAAGTTCAAGAAGCTATTGATAGCTGCAGTGATTGCAGTCGCGGGTGGTCAGGTTGCCTATGCAAGCTGTGGCATCACCAGCGGAAACGTTAGCATCATCGGGAATGATTTTCCGGCGATCCAGGCGATGGCCACTGCGGCCAAAGCCTGTGCGACCACCGGTGTAACCGTCAGCACCAACCTGACGACCGAGCACGAGAAACTGCACCGGGCGTCACTGAGCGCTAACCCGGCTCGCAACACAGTCAGCATTGTGGCTACCAGCTCGATCGTGCCGCTGCTGCAGGACGGCCTGCTGCGCCCGCTCGATGACTTGGTCGCCAAGTATGGACAGAACCTGAGGCCCTCGCAGTTGATCAAGATCGACGGCAAAGTGATGGCCATTGCCTTCATGTCCAACTCCCAGCATTTGTTTTACCGTTCTGATGTACTGGCCAAGGCTGGCGTCCAGCCGCCCAAGACCTATGAGGAAGTGCTGGTAGCAGCCAAGGCTATCCGTACAGCTGGGATCATGCAACACCCGTTTGCGATGAACACAAAGACGGGTTGGAATCTCGGTGAGGAATTCATCAACATGCACCTTGGTATGGGTGGACGATTCTTCAAAGCCGGCACCGCCGAGCCCTCGATCAACGACGACGTGGGTGTCAAGACGCTCACCATGCTCAAGGACCTGGTTGCATACTCGAACCCGGATTTCCTGACCTACGATTCCAACGCCACACAGGCGCTGTGGGAGAGCGGCCGAGTAGCGATCGCCACGATGTGGGGCTCGAGGGCTGGCGCCATCCTTGACGGCAAGGGATCGACACCTGAGATCGTGAAGGCGACCGCGTTGGTTGGCGCGCCGACGGTTGGCGGTGGGGCGACACCTGCCACCACCCTGTGGTGGGACGGCTTCACTATCGCAAAGAACATCTCCAATGCCGATGCAGAAGCGAGCTTTCGGGCCATGATGAACGGGCTAACGCCGGCCAATGTCGCTGCCAATAATGACGCCGCAGTTTGGCTTGCCAACGGTTACACCCCTGGCGCGGCGGCGCGGGGCGTGATCGCATCGGCCCAGGCCGGTGCCAAGCCGTACCCGATGGAGCCGGCAATGGACGCTATGCATACGGCGCTTGGCAACAACTTGTCGGCTTTCCTCCAGGGCAGCAAGCCTGCCAGGCAGGCACTGTCTGACGTCGAGGCAGCCTATCGCACAGCCGCCAAAGCCAAGGGTTTGTTGCAATAAAGCCAAAAAAAGTCAACGGGCAGGGCGTCCTGCCTGTTGTCCAGCCCTTTTGAGCGAGGTCTTGACCGATGCCACATTCCACCTTCTTGCGTTTCATCTTGCCGTCACTGGCAGCGATGCTGATCTTCATCGCGGCGCCAATTGTGTCGGTGATCGTGCAATCGCTGCATGTTGAGCACGCGCAGGTGTTGAAGGAGGCGGAGACCTGCGACCCTTTCTCGGGTTGCAAAAAGACGACTACCGTTGATGTGGCCGCAACTGCGAAATTAAGGGCACAGGAACCTCTGGGGCGATTCAACGGCTTGGGCACCTACCTGGACCGCGCGCATCTCGCCTCTGCCGAAGTCGCCCAGGCATGGGCGGCAAGCACAAGCGTGGGCGAGTTTGGCAGCCGCTTGATGAGCTTGCCTTTCTATCAGGCCATGGCTTTCACGCTCACCTACACGTTTGTCGTCACGCCTTTTGTTATTGTGCTGGGGATGTTGATTGCACTGGTTATCAACGGTTTGCCGGCGATTTTCAAAGGCCCTACTATTTTTGTATCCTTGCTGCCGATGATCGTCACCCCACTAATTGGCTCTATGGTCCTGTTCTGGATGATCGATGCGCGCGGCATCATCGGCTCGTCGCTGCAGACGCTCACCGGTGACCCGAACCTGTCTCTAAAGGCGTCACCCATACTGACCTGGGTTACCTTAATCATCTATGGCGTCTGGCATTCAGCGCCTTTCGCCTTCATCACTTTTTATGCCGGCCTTCAAAGCGTTTCCACGGACACGCTCGAAGCCGCCATGATCGATGGTGCAAGCCGCTGGGAGCGCCTGCGGTATGTCGTCATTCCGCACATGGCACCACTCGTGGTGTTCGTGATGTTGATTCAGCTGATGGACAACTTCCGTGTCTTCGAGCCCATCGTTGGATTTTCGGCGGCGGCAAATGCCAGCTCGCTGAGCTACAACATTTACAACGATCTCGCCAAAGCCAGCCCGAGCTATGGCTCGGCCGCTGCGACATCGATGCTGACTGTCCTGGGTGTTGCCGTCCTGCTCATCCCGGTATTGGTGCGCACGTGGCGCGACTTCAACAGCAGGCGGGTCTCATGACGGTCGCCAGCCGCCGTTCTCCCTTGCTGATTGCCGCTGGGGCCTCCTTCGTCCTGATTTGGCTGGTACTTGCCGCGTTTCCCTTCGCATGGACACTTTGGGGCTCGTTCAAGGTGCAAGGTGACTTCTTCTCTAAAGCTGACTGGACTTACGCACTCAAGGGCGTCCGTACATTGGCAGAAACCGGCAGCGCTTTCACTGGTGCCGGTTACGAGGGCGCATGGATTCAGCAAGGTTTCTGGCGGGCGAGCCTGAACACCATCATTGTGGTGGTCTTCACGGTGATTATTTCGCTCATCTTCGGCACGCTGGGCGGTTATGCGCTGGCGCGCTCTGGCTTCCGGTACGCCTTTTGGCTGCTGATGGCGGCGCTGGTGTTTCGGGCCATGCCGCACGTCACGCTGGTGTCTGGTTACTTGTTGCCGTTTTTTCAATGGAATCTGTGGGGCCACCTGCCAACCAGCATCATCGTGCTGGTCGCCATCAACCAGCCATTTACTTTGTGGATGCTACATTCCTTTTTCCTGAATATTCCGCGTGACCTCGACGAGAGCGCTATGGTTGACGGTTGCACGCGTTTCCAGGCTTTCCGGCGCGTCATCATCCCGGTCATGTGGCCCGGCGTTATCACAACCGGCTTGTTCTCGTTCCTGCTGGCCTACAACGATTTCGCAGTGACGGCCCTGCTGCTGAGCCAAGAGAACCAGACCATGGTGCCCAAGATCGCCAGCTTCATGGGTTCCACACAAGTGGAAGGCAATGTCATGTTTGCCGTCGCAGCAGTAGTCTCGGCCACTGCACCATTGTTTCTGCTGATCGTATTTTTTCAGCGCCAGATCGTGGGCGGGCTGATGACAGGGGCAGTCAAAGGGTGAATGACAGGCAGCCTCTTAGCGCCCAGGTGAACGCCTTGTTTCAGCTGCTGGCACCGACAGCGATTCGGGATCATCATTTGACCCAAGGCCACGGTCCTGGTCTGGCCGAATTCGTCGTCATCTGCGTAATATTGATGGCTACGGTGGCTTTGTCCATCGACATCATGCTGCCCTCATCTGGGGATATGGCGGGCAATTTGCACATCCAGGACAATAACGGACGCCAGTGGATCACGACAGCCCTGTTCGCATGGCTTACGGTCGGCCAGGCGCTGCTGTTGCTCATGCCTTGGCGTGGGCTGTTTGGGGTGCTTGCGGTCATTGGTATCGGCGCAGTGCTGTGGCTGTTGCTGCGCCAGCCGGAGACACTCGCCGCACGGCGCTACGTTCGGCCTCGGGCGCTTCTGGCGGCTCTTAACACCGCGATGAGCATTGTCATTGCGTACGGGGTCGGCTTGGGCTTTGACATGACAACGCGCCCCGTTATGATTGGATATGTTGTATTTGGGGCATTGGCTTTTGGGCTGATGCTTTTCGCGAGCGAAAAGAGCTCCTCAAACACACCAGATTGATTTATGAAACCTGACCTCGGCATCTACGCATCCGTCCCCGACTTTATCTACGGCATTACCCGTGAAATCTGGGAGGACCGTGGCATCGGTGGCAAGCTCGACAAGTACTACGCGCCCGATATCCTGTTGCGTGCTGCCACCGGCTTTACCAACAGCAACCGGGGCGTCACTGCCCAAACCTTGCAGACCTTACACCAGTTTCCGAACCGGCAACTGGTGGGCGAGGATGTGGTCTGGACGGCGTACGACGACGGAAGCTTCTTGTCGTCGCATCGGCTGACCTCGGTCATGACCCACACCGGGGACGGCATTCTCGGGCCGGCCCAAGGCAAGGTTGTGCGTAGCCGCATCATCGCTGACTGCTGGGTACGAGATCAGGTCGTGGTAGAGGAGTGGCTGGTGCGGGACCAAGCGGCATTCGCACGCTGTCTCGGTCTCGAGCCACGGGCGTTGGCCCGAGACATGGTCGAGCGTGAACGGCGCCAGGGTGTCCCGGTGTCGTTTTTTCTACCCGCACATGACAGACCCGGCAAGTTCCAACCAACCGTGCAGGACGATCAGGTCGTCGCAAGCGTGGTCAGTCACCTGACCCGCCTTTGGCACAACAAGGAAACAGCGGCGATCCTAGACTTGTACTTTCATGGTGCTGCTTTCCATGCACCCGGCGGGGATGTGCTGTACGGGCATGGTGACATCGACACCTTTGTGCTGGGCTACCTGGCATCTTTTCCCGACGCCACCTACCTGGTCGAGAGCGCCCTGGTCAACCGGGAACCCGAGCAACCCGTGCGCATCGCGCTGCGATGGTCGCTCACCGGCAGCCACAGCGGCTTCGGCCACTTCGGCGAGCCCAGCGGTGCCACGGTATACGTGATGGGCATGAGCCACCTGCACGTGACGAACGGGCGTGTCGTCGCCGAATACATGGTGACCGACGAAGTATCGATCTGGAAGCAGATCTTGGCGCATTTGGACGCATCAACTGGAGCATTACGACCATGACAGACGAACTGCACGCCCGTAATCGGGCGGCCCTTACGCCACTGCGCAAGGCCTTGTACGACTTCGATCCCGAAGTAGTGTCACGGGCGCTTCAGGCTGTGTTCCACCCGCAAGCAGTGGTGCATCTGGCGACACCCTTCGAAGATCTGGATGGACCACTTGGCTTGTACGGGCATGGGTTTAGGCCCCTGTACCACGCGCTGCCGGATCTAGAGCGGCGCGACACGATTGTTATGGCCGGCCCCGGCGGCAGCGGTGCCAACTGGGTTGGGTGCTGTGGTTATTACACCGGCACCTTCGTTCGTCCCTGGCTCGACATACCCCCTACCGGTCACCAAGTGGCCATGCGATTCCATGAGTTTTATCGAATGGAGGATGGCAAGGTAGTTGAGATGCAGGCCTTGTGGGACATACCTGAGGTGATGCTGCAGGCACGCGCCTGGCCGATGGCGCCAGCCTTGGGGCGTGAATGGCAGGTTCCCGGCCCGGCGACGCAAGACGGAGTGTTATGCGGCCCACGCGACCCCACCCGTTCGACGGCCAGTCTGAAGCTGGTGGCCGACATGTTGGCTGGCCTGGGTAAATTTGCCACTGGTGGCGTAGAAGCCATGCGCTTAGGCGACTACTGGCACCCGAAGTGCAATTGGTACGGGCCATCAGGTATCGGCACCGGGCGTGGTATCGCGGGTTTTCGCAACTGGCATCAGATCCCGTTCCTGAACGCCATGCCTGACCGGGTTGGGTCGACGATAACTGGCAAGGGCAACCTGTTTGCCGACGGTGACTATGTGGGCGTGACCGCCTGGCCCGGCATGCACATGAGCATCAGCGGTGACGGCTGGCTGGGTATTGCCTCGGCCGGGCAACAAATCACGATGCGCAGCCTGGACTTCTGGCGCTGCGAAAACGGCTTGATCCGCGAGAACTGGGTACTGGTGGATCTGCTGCATGTTTACCGGCAGATCGGTGTCGACGTATTGGCGCGTATGCGCGAGTTCAACAAGGCCCGATCACCGCTGAGCCTGCAGGACTGGACATGAAACCGACGCTGCTGCTGTTGCCCGGTACCCTGTGCGATGCGCGGATTTTCCGGCACCAGTGCCGCGCGTTGCGCGATGTGGCCGACCTGCGCGCACTCGACTATGCCGGCCTGGACCGGTCAGGCGCATGGCTGGACCGCCTGTTGGATGATTTGCCCGAACAGTTCTCCTTGGCCGGCTTTTCGCTGGGCGGCCTGTGGGCACTGGAGTTGTTGCGCCGTGCGCCGCAACGGGTTCAGCGGTTGGCCCTAATCGCCAGCAATGCACGCCCCGCCAGTGGGCGCGCGCGGCGCCGCAGCGCCAGTCAGTGGCGCGTCTGTCAGCGCCAGGGCCCGGCGGCCGTGGCCCGTGGCGCCAAGCCGGTCTACTTCCACCACCCGATCCAGCGCCAGCGCCATGGGCCGCTGGTGCGGGCCATGGCCGATGCCACGCCGCGTCACGTGGCACGCGCTGAGTTCGCGTGGGCCGCCGCACGCCCGGATAGTCTGCCGGCCCTGCTCCGCTTTGGCGGCCCGCTGCTTCTCGTCAGCGGCGAACACGACCGCCTGTGCCCTGCCGCTTGGCAGCGCGAAATGCTGCAGGCCCAACCCGCTGCGCGCTGGGTAGAGTTGCCCCGCGTCGGGCATTTTGTGCCGCTCGAAGCCCCCGGGCGCTTGAGCCTGGCCCTGCGGCAATGGCTGCAGGCCTGACCCGACCGCGCCTGTCACTGACCACATTCAATCAAGGCATCCCCATGTTGACCGAAGCCCAAATCCGCGAACGTTTTATCCCCTTCAGCAGCCTGCGCTACAGCACCGAGGCCTTCATTGACTACCGCATCCCGGGTTGCGCGCCCAAGAAGAACTACGCCTTGATTGGGCCTGGCGTGTCACAAAACCCGAACCAGCCGGTGAGCCTGCGAGAAAAGCACGGCTTCCAAGTGGGCGGCGTGGCCATGCCGCCAGGCAAGACCAACCCGCCGCACATGCACTTCACGGCTGAAGTCTTCATCTGCACCAAGGGCCGCTGGGACCTGCACTGGGGCTTCAACCCCGAGCCACTCAAAGCCGAGGTCGGCGCAGGCGACATCGCCAGCATGCCGACCTGGATCTACCGCGGCTTCCAGAACGTCGGCGACGACGAAGGCTTCATGTTCACCGCACTCGGCCAGGACGACACCGGTGGCATTCTCTGGGGCCCGCAAACCCTGCAGGCAGCCCAGGAGCAGGGCGTGCACCTGACCGAGGACTACCAGATCATCGACGAGCAGCTTGGCCAGACCTGGGACGAACACACCATGCGCCGGCTGCAACCCATGACGCCCCAGGAGATCGCCCAGCTGCGCCGCTGGACGCCCGAACAGATGGGCCAGCGCGTGGTGCGCCTTGCCGACTTGCAGTGGTCCGGCCGGGCGCTGCTGGACGCCGCGCTGCCCGGTTGCGGCGCCCAAATGGCCCCGGTGATCGGCTTGGGGCTGAGCCAAGACCGTAACCACCTGGCGCCCATCAGTAACGCGCACGGTTTCTCCATCGAGTGGCTCAAGATCCCGGTGGGCGGACAGGTTTCGCTGCACCGTCTGGCCTGCCAGCAGGTGCTCACCGTGCACCGGGGTGCGGTGGCTATTTCGGTATCAAATCAGGCCCTAGCCCCCGTGGATATTGAAGGTAATGCTATTACATCAATAGCAAACGGCCACGCCGAGGGTTGGGACAGCTTTGCCATGCCGCCCGAGGTCTGGCGCAGTTACCGCAACATCGGTGACACTGAGGCACTGCTGCTGCTGATGACACCGGGCGACGGCCGCAAAACCATCGACTGGGCGCCGGCGGTGGTCAGCGCTGCTGCCGAGGCCGGTGACGCCATCGACGCCAACGGTTACCTTGCCCTTAAACGTTTCACTGACAGGTCTCAACGATGAACACCTCGCCGCGCCACACGTCGCCACAACGCATCCTCACCACCCACGTCGGCAGCCTGCCCCGGCCCGAGCACGTTGTGACCCAGCTTTTTGCCCATGACAGTGGCCTCAACTACAACGAGGCTGAGTTCGACAATGTCATGGCGACTGAGGTGGCCGATGTGGTGGAGCGACAAACCGCGTCCCGCGTCGATGTGGTCAGTGACGGCGAAATGAGCAAGATCTCTTACGCCACCTATATCCGGCATCGACTGACTGGATTTCAGCTGGGTGAAATGCCGCGCGCAACGCCCCGCGATCTGGATGACTTTCCCGATTTCAAGGAGCGCTTGGCCAAGCTTGGGGCCACCCCTAAATACCAGCGCCCGATCTGCACCGGCCCGATAGCGGTCAAAGACCTAAGTGGCTTGCACAAGGACATTGCCAACTTGCTGGCGGCGGTGGCTGCCGCTAAGGGCGCGGCCACACCACCCGTGCGCGCCTTCATGAACAGTGCTTCGCCCGGCGTGATTGCTGTGTTTCAGCCTAATCGCTATTACGCCAGCAACGAGCAGTACCTTCAGGCACTGGCCGAGGCCATGGCCACCGAATACGAGACCATCGTCGCCGCTGGGCTGGACCTGCAGATCGATGCTCCCGACCTGGCCATGGGCCGGCACATAAAGTTCCGCGATGTGGACGACGCCGAGTTCTTGCGCAATGCCCATCTGCAGGTGGAGGCGCTCAATCATGCGTTACGAAACATCCCCCCCGAACGCATCCGCATGCATGTGTGCTGGGGTAACTATGAGGGACCCCACCACTTTGACATCGGGCTGGAGAAGATACTGGATGTGGTGCTGAAGGCCAAGCCTTCTACGGTTCTGTTTGAGGGTGCCAACCCGCGCCATGCCCATGAGTGGGAGGTTTGGGCCAAGGCCGGCAAGGAGGGAAAAATTGCCGACCACAAGGTGCTTGCACCCGGTGTACTTGACACGGTCAACAACTTTATTGAGCATCCGCGATTGGTGGCGCAGCGCCTGCTAACCTATGCCAACATCGTCGGTCGCGACCGTGTGATGGCTGCCACCGACTGTGGGTTTGGCACTTTTGCCGGATTTGGTGCCATCCACCCTCCGATCTGTTTTGCCAAACTGGCCAGCATGGCTGAAGGCGCCCAACTGGCTAGCGATGAACTCTGGGGCAGGGTATGACCACCGCCCAAATGCCGCTCGACACTAGTCTGCCAGATATGTTGCGAAGCGGCCGTCGCTTAAGGGGCATATTTAATGGCATTTCCTCACCCGCGCTGGTGGAGATGTGTGCCTTTGCTGGGTTTGATCTCGTCATCATCGATAACGAGCACGGAAGCGCTGGATTTGAAAGCACAGAGCACATGTTGCGGGCCGCCCGTGCCAGCGGTCTGCCGGCGCTGGTGCGCTGCGTGGAGCATGACATTTCCCGCACACTGGACATTGGCGCCGGTGGCTTACAGATCCCGATGGTCAATACATCTGCCCATGCGGCAGCGCTTGTGCAGCGCGTCAAGTACCCTTTGCCGTCCGGTGCGGCCGGGATCAGCGGCCAGCGCGGCAGCGCGTTCTCGACTCGCGCCGCCGGCTACGGCGCCTTTGGGGGGCCAGCACACACTGGGCGTAGCAACGAGGGCGTGGTGCTGGTGGTGATGCTGGAAACACCTGAGGGCGTGGCCAATGCTGCTGCTATTGCCGCCGTTCCCGGGGTAGATGCGGTCTTCGTCGGCCCCAACGACCTGGCCCATAGCATGGGTTATGAGAACCGATTCCATGAGCCCGCGGTGCAGGCTGCTATCGAACACGCGCTGAGGGCAGTGGCGGCGGCAGGAAAGTGCCCTGGCGTGCTTGCATTGACTCTTGAAGATGAAGACCGTTATGCCGGTTGGGGTGCGCGCTACTTTGCCACCGTGACAACTGGCTTAATCAGTAAGGCACTCAAGGAAGCTGCCCAGGGCGGGCGTGCCGAGCTGAACTACTGAGCCAACAAAACGCCTCAGCTCTGGCGTTGACGCTGGGCGGCATTATTGCTGTCTTCGATATGCGCTCCTGATGCGCAAGGATGGCGGGTTATTTCGCCAGTAGGGCGTTGACCTGCTCCAGGTCTTCCACCTTGAGTGAGCCACTGGCCTGGCGCAACTTGAGTCCCCCAACCAAAACGTCGTAACGCGCTTTGGCCAGTTTGGCTT
>Ga0209442_1000826_pt1 | contig 17977 bp, 26 predicted proteins | sample LauGreSBDMM110DD_2_FD_187565 | JGI IMG/M metagenome (GOLD analysis project Ga0209442, IMG submission 187565) | Freshwater lake microbial communities from Lake Michigan, USA - Sp13.BD.MM110.DD (SPAdes) (version 2) | ecosystem: Environmental > Aquatic > Freshwater > Lake | place: Lake Michigan...
TCTCGTGGAACACGTGGCCGCATGTCGTACGGTGCTCAGCCCCCTCCGCGATGACGTCAAGGCAGACCGGGCACTCCATGATTTTGCGGTGAAATGACGTGTCTTTATCCACGTTGGCCTAGACACGACACGGTTTTTCACGGGGCGGCGGGTGGGGTGCAGGGGCGAAGCCCCGCCTGTACACCTGTCGTGAATTTCCATACAAAATTGGGAAGGTCACCGAGACCCATGAAGTCCCACTACGTGAAGTCCATGGATCCGGGGTAAGTCACCGGGGTCCTATTCTATACCTAAATTTCTCACATGTCTGTATCCTGTTTTGAAATTGAGAAAGTCTGGGGGAGGGGCAATTGTGTTTCAATATTCGTGAAGTCCTGTGGTCACCCTATTCTATACCTAAATTTCTCACATACCTGAAAGTATATATATTCTGTTATGAAATTCATGAAAGGTGGGGAGGTATCAATTCTGTTTTGAAATTCATGAAGTCTGGGGGAAGGTAATTCGTTTTCAAAATTCATGAAAGGTGGGGAGGTATCAATTCTGTTTTGAAATTCATGAAGTCCTGTGGTCACCTATTCTATACCTAAATTTCTCACATACCTGTATCCTGTTGTGAAATTGAAAAAGTCGGGGGGAAGGTAATTCTGTTTTGAAATTCATGAAAGTCGGGGAGGGATCATTTTTGTTTTGAAATTGAGAAAGTCGGGGTTCGTTTCTGAAATTACCATGACCGGATAAAAACTATTTTTGGTTTAAAATTATATGACTCTATGCAAGTATGGAAGTTCCAGTGACGTGTCATGGGAACTTCCTGTATTCTGTGTTGGTTAACGTGACCCCCGGGGAACATGAATCAATTTTGAAACATAAATGGTACAAGCGGAAGGGGCAGCCGGTGGCGCATGGCGCGGGGAACCTATTCAATTTTGTTTCAAATCTGAGAAAACAGGCAGAGAATCTATTTCCCGATCTACTTCCAATAAACCTCAAAGGGAGGGTAGTCACTTTTGCCAGGGTAGACGCAGAGGACTACAATTCACACGCGATCTTTTCAAAATTAGGACAACTTTGTGAGATGCGAAGATGAGGAAAACCAACCGGAAATCCACCTCTAGCTTAAGATAGTTTCGGTGCACTTTTTTAATCGAGAATCACTCTCCATCGCTCTCCTTTCGTTGCCGTAGATCTTTACCATCTCTGGTAATTCACGAGTCTCTAGGTCACATAGACTCTTTATAGACTCGGACGGGTTCCACTCATTTCTAACCGAATGCCGGAACGGACCATCTTCCGAAGGGGAAACGTGAATTTTGTTCTTAATTTCCTCAGGAGTCATCTGGGTCTGCATGACCGCTTGAGCAGATAGGTAAATATTCAGATAATCTGGTTGCGGGATGTTTTGTATATCAACCCCCCTAGCCTTCACATTTTCTTTATATTCCGCCTCATTTTTTAGAGAATTCATGGTTAACATTTCATCTCTCAATTTTGTAACAAATTTGGAACCCTTTGGGCAAGCGAAAAACCAACTTTCTATTACGGGATACTCTGGACGGGTTGTGGCCCCTTGCCGATAGTACCCTACGAAATCAGACCCCTTCTTTTTCTGTTCCTCGATGACCCAATCCCAAGACCGGGTAGGGATCATAGATGCGTCCGCCCACACTCCGCCATACTTGGGAAGGATATGGAGACGCACAAAGTCCGACTGTCTCGGTTTCGTGTCTGCGAATTTTAGTTTGAAAATGTCCGTCTCTGGCAGATAGTCCTTCAGATTCTTAGGGTTCAGAACCACTATAGTCCAGTCCGGGTGTAACCTCCTCCACTTGGCTATGCATTTTGAAACAAAATCAGGAAGATCTTCAGAGTCCCAATAGGTCCATATGGTCTTGGGAATCTCTTGACTAGTGAAAGGTTCCTGTCGTCTGACCCATAAGAGCAAAAGAACAACAACCACAAGAGCGATGACCCACATCTAATTTTACTTGGGAATTTATTCGTGACCAGCAAAGACGCAATTCAATTCTGGTTTACTGTCGAGCAATTTACGATCGTGATTGTGGAACTTTACTATAGTGGGCTGATTGGGCTCACATACTGATTTTACCGCATCGTAATTATTGAAACCGTGATCGTACATGTGCTTATATGGTCCTTTATTAGCGCTCATGAAACCACATGTTTTTCTTATTTGTTCAACACTCATCTTCTTTTGCATAGCCTCCTGTGCTGCTAAATTGATTGCCAAGTAATTGAGCATACCGCGGTCAGTTCTTTGGAAATCCACGCCTCTGCTACTGAGATCAACAAGGTATTTGTCAACTGACTCAAATTTTGCTATATCCATAAATGAATCGCGCCAATTATTTATAAAATCACCATTTGGGACTGTAGCAAAAAACCAACCCTCTATACACGGCCACTGAGGTTTGGTTGTGTAGTGCTCGATGTAGTAGCCAACGAATTCATGATTTGAATTCGTTTTGAAATCAAAAGGCCTGGTCATGAGGATAGTCGCATCACACCAAACTCCTCCGTATTTTGCCAGTATATTCAGACGGATAATATCCGACTCACGAGCTGGTGAATCGTTAAACTTGATCTTCTTCACGTCAAAATCTATGTACTCACTGAGATTCTTTGGAGTGACTATGTTGATTTTGTATTCTGGATTGTATTTCTTCCATGAATTTATGCATTTAGTCACTACTGGGGTCAGTTCGTCGCTGTTCCAATATGTCCAAATTTGCTTCGGAATTATACTGTCAGCTCCGAATCTGCTGGTACGTTTGAAAATAACAAGAAGTAACACGAGTACCGTGAGCGCAAATACGACGCGCCACATTCCTACTAGTACATGTCAAAATTTTCTGAAAGAAGAGGCGTTGCACACTTTGAATAGCGCTTGGATATAGATTTCATGTTCATATTGAAGTGCTCACGGAGCTGTTCAATAGATGCAGTGAGAACATCCACGTCGCCGTCTTCGATCAATGCCTGAAACAGGTCGTTCAACACGTTCGTGTACATCTCCATCACTTGCATGATCTCCGTCTTGCGGTGTCGAGCCTTCTCACGCTGCTGAATTTTCCTTTTGAATTCATCTTCACTTATGTCTCCAATCATAAACTTGATTCGCATGTCTCGGTTGTCTTGCAGTCCCGTCGTGTAGCGTGGTATAACCGTACGCTGACAGTGCCCGTACGTCCTGTGAGCATTTAAGACTTGCGAATTATTTCGAATCGATGCACACTTTGAGAATACCTGGTGAATCATCGGGAACCCACCACACGGTACATCACCGGGATTACGTTGGAGAGTTCCACGCTGACGGTGATATTCATAGTAATGAGGGTTGTGAATAGTGCCCATCTCGACCCGTCCAGTGCGCCAACTGAACGCAGTATGACACTGTGTACAGTACATTTGATCACACCCGTCAATTTTGAAAATAACAGAAGCGCACTTCGGACAAGGGCGTGAATCCTTGGCTAGGAGCTTGGCCGTCTCCACATTGTTTGGATCGCACACGTGCGGCCCATCTTTCTCCTTCCCCTTGACCTCGTGACACTCTGGACACGTCCAATTGTCGCACATGCCACACTTCCACGCCTGACTCAAGAACCCCCTGCAATCACCTGCAGGACACGCCCGGACGAAAACACGCCTCGCAGTTTCAATGGTTTGACCATGAAGCTGCATACTGAGCCTACCCCTGTACCACTCTTTGTGCTCGATATCGATGGCAATATTACATCCCAGTTTACGGTGTTCAAACCCCATCTGATGTTGAAGAATAAGAGCGTCAAATTCGTTATCGAGCCCGTGTTCAACTGCAAAAACAGCGTGAGGTATACGAAGAACAGCGGCCCACCGTTCGTTGTGATGTGCAGCAAGCTGCCGAAGTTGATCAATATCATTTGCAATTTTGCGAATATTCCTCTCAAATTCAACATAGGGTTGTGTGGCGGGCATGAGGCTCTTCTCGCGCTCGAGCAACAGAGACTCCCGACGGTTTTTGTATCCGTGACTTATGAATTTAAAACTGAAATTGTCAACAAGGATCTCACGACTCCAACCCTTACGACACGACATGCAGTGGGCGTCCTGTGTAGTGTCTAAGAGGTACCGTTCAGAGCATCCAGAACATGCACTGAAAGGACAATACGGACATGATATTTTGCTTCTAGAAGAGCGATTGAAGGCGTCGCAACACACCTCGCAGCTCATTTCTTACTATATACGGGAGGGCTGCTTTTATCCTGACGCTTCTGAGGTGGGACGTAGCTGGACGCTTTTTTAATTTTTATTCCGTGTCTGGAAAGTACGACTGGTATTTCAAGATCTTCGTCAATTACATAAGGCTCTATTGGGTCGTCGTCGGTCACGTCTGCCCAACGTTTATTCATTACTAGAATTAGCCATCTTCTTTTTAACAACCTTTATGACCTTCTTGGCTCGAGCCTTGGGTGTAGGCTTACTCGCACTAGGGAACTTGATGAAGATCAAGTCGAGCGCCTTTTGCCTGTCAGCGGATGTGGCCTCCATCTTCTTGTAAAACGACAGAGCCTTTTGTATCTTCTGCTCGGAATATCCAGCAAGGCGCCACGCCTTTTCGAGCTCTGGTAAGGGTGGAACCTTCGCCCCACCTTCTCTACGCTCGTACTTTTTATAAACTGCAAAAATGGGTTCGAAATTCAAATCCAGTGGAGGCGGTGGCGGTCGAGGCGCAGCGATTGGGCGCTTCTCACGCCACTCCTTGCACCTTGCGATGAACTGGGCAGGGTACTCCATGTGCTTGGCAATAAAGTCAGAGTCGCTCGGAGGAGTCCACACGGTTTCAGGAGGGTGAGAAGGGTGAACGCCTCCACGCATCTTGTCGAGAATCTGACCCACACGGCTCGGGTGCCCAGATGGTACGACCCTCTGTGGCGCCGCATGGATCCACTGAGAAGAAACGCCACCTCCGGGCAAGGCGCTCGAGACGAACTGAGTCGGAGCAGTCGAGTGGGCACGAGGGATGGGGCGCTTGAAAGACATTTTGTTTTACTTTCAACGGCGAGTCTTTTAGCCCAGGCGCGACACGTTTTTTGTAGGGACATAATAGATGATACTCGAAATATTTATCAAATTTGTTCATTTTTTAGTTTTTCTGTTTCTAGTTGCTGCTCCTTTCACAGGGAGTGAATACCTGATGTCAATGCACCTCCTCATCGTTCCTTTTATTCTACTACACTGGGCGACGAATCAGTCGGTTTGCGCTCTGACCGAGCTGGAGAAGCTGGTCACGGGCAAGACGTGCGACGAAGAGACGTTCTTTGGGAAAATTGTGGGACCCGTTTACAAGTTTAAGACGCAGAAAGAGGAGAATATGTTTGTGTGGACGACCATGATTACTCTTTGGTTTATAACGTTTGTGAGATTACAAAAGACTGAATTTGCTCATTTGCGCGCAGATATCCGCGTTCTCCGCCAGGCGATACCCTTCTAGTCCTCCTCCTCGTACTCCTCGACTTCGCATCCCAGTTCCTCGGCGTCAGACTCCGACTGCTGATCCTCAAGCATCGCCACAATGCGCTGAGCCACCGTCAACTCCTTCACGGGGGGCGCGTTCATCACAATCTCAAAGTCCTGCTCGGTCTCCTCCAGAGGATTGCCGTGCGAAGCGCACAGGTCACACGCCGAGTCCGTCTCGCTCAAAGGGTGCGTGTGCACCGGCTGTTCCGGCTTCTTAGCCTTGGGAACCTTCTTGGCCTTGGGCTCCTTGGGTTCCGACTCGCCGACCGACTGCTTCAGGTGGCGCTTGCAGAACACCTCACCCTTGAGGGCGCTGAACTTGCAAGCCTCCTTCTTGCTCGTCAGAGCCGTGCAGCAAGGCTTGACCTTTGGAGCCTTGGGAGCCACTTCCGTCGTGTCGGGTGCGGCGCCGTCAACCACCGCGACAGACTTGGGCTCCTTGGCCTTCTTGGCGTACTTGCGAGGCACCTTGATCGCCATCTCAGCAGTCTCGAGATACTTCTTGCTGAGCTCGTCAAAGTTCAGGTTGTACTCGTTGGCGATCCGCTCCACAAACTGGCGGTCGCGCTCGGCAACAAGCGCATTCACGGCGTCAGCGAAGGTGGCCATTTTGGTTGGTGAAAGAGTTGTCAGAAGTTCAAGTGGCTCTCGCAGCACACGATTTTAGCTCGTGTGGTGAGGGAGGCGGACTTTTGTTTTTTGGTGATTAGAATCTGGTTGAAGAACTCATTGACCAGGTCAGAACATGTTTTTTCACTTTTTGAAATTGTCCTCTCGGACCCACGCGTTGCACACATATTTGATTCCCGAGGAAATTGGCAGACCTGCATGGAGCGCCTTCGGATGGCACTGTGCCGCGTCATTTGCAAGAGGACGGAAAAAGATTGCCGAACCTGGCGCCGCTTTCATTTTCACGTCCCCGTGATCAGGAAAATGAGTCTCACCATCGGTGAATTCATCATTCAAATAGACGAGCAGAGTTCCTACCCGCTGACCACCTTTCATTTCAAATTCTCTACACGCTGTGGAATCGTCGCAGCACGAGTCGTGATGAGCCTTGTAATAGGTGCCTGGTTTGTAGCGAACAACCTGGAGATCTTCGCAGCACCCCATATGTCTGCCTGTTAATCCACACGCCTTTTCAAAAACCTTTTTTGCAACGGGATCATCCTTCGATATCCAAGCCGTCTCGCTGGTGCGCGAAGAGTCCGGTCCTTTTACACCGACTACACTACTTGGGGAGAACAAAGAATTCGCCTTTTCCATCAAGTATCTACAGTCGTCTTTGGTCAATACAGAATCCACGACGACTGGAGGCTCCCATGGGTTTGTAACCTTTGTGAAGCCGCGGCCTCGAGTTGTACTCCAGCAACACATTAAAATTAATAAAACGATTACGAGTGGTACCAGGAACCTCCACATTTATTTTTTTCCAATATTATATTATGGAGGACTTTGCAAAATATTGCAAGAGAAATAAAAAACTAATCGTTCCAGACAGACGGTTTGTGATTTCACTGGGAGGTGGTATGGCGGTCAAAATGTACCTCACGGATCGGGGCGTTGATCCTTTGCCCAAAAAGGTGGAGAGTACGCGGGACTATGATTTTACATTCGCCGTGAACCACCCGTTGTCAGATGAGGAAGTTCCACGGTACTCCTTGGCCATGTACAATTTCATGTATAAATTCATCAAAGGTTTCGTCCGTCCAGACAGTTTAAAAATCAAGAGCTACATGCGAAAGTCATTTATACCCGCAACCGGTAAACGCACTTACCACGTCGTTCAATTCAAAACTGCTGACGGAGAAGATTTTATTGACTGCACGCTTTCCTACGTTCCAGGAGTTTCTCAAAATCAGATTAACTCTGTATTTGGCCGCAAATATGGCATTCCAATCAAGAGACTCAAGTACATGTACAAGGATGTGCTCGTGGTTTTGGCTGGTTCGTTCGTGTACAAGAAGATTTTGTCCCGTAATCCCCTTGGGAAGGAAAACCCGGAGAAAGGTCAGCGGAACATAGCACGCGTAAAGGCTCTCAGAAAGTTTCGAAGCGTTCAAACGCCAAAAACTACAGAGTTTCTCAAAGCTGTTCAAACCAAAAAAATGCCCCTTGCAGTTACAAAGGCTCGTGCAGTCATTCGAGAAATTGCCCGTATTCGAAAATTAAATACCGGTAAGTAATAAGATGGCGAATCGGTACGTGGGTCTCCTTATGAACTCACGGACACAGGCTCACGCCTTCCACCTCACGACCAGCTCCTTCGCTGAGCACAAGGCTCTTCAGGCTTACTACGAGGGCATCATCCCCCTAGTTGACGCGTGGGCCGAGGCGTATATGGGAAAGTACGGCCGCCTCAAACGCGTCAGTCTGAACAAGCGCTTCATGAAGGATCCTACAAAGGCCAAGCTGTACTTCAAGAGCCTTCTGATGCGCGTCCGGGCGATTCGCCTTCCACGGGGGGACACGTATCTGAAGAATATTCAGGATGAAATTGTGGCGCTGATTCGTTCGACGCTCTATATGCTATCATTGAAGTGAGCACCATGGCCGAAGTTAAGATGCAAATTTGAGACATTCTGAAATGGGCAAAAAGAGACGCCATCTGATTGTCCGATAACATTTATTATTAAAAGAGTGTGTATCTTTTAACAATATATGGAGTTGCATCCATTTGATGTGGTTTCGGGCGGAGAGATGAAGCGATATGGGCGCGATGAGGATGGTGGTTACGTCATTTACGACGACCCCCTGGGCGCAACACACCTTCTAGGTTACGGAGTGGACAAGGATGTTTCGTTTGAAAACGAGCTCACAGAGGCGTGGGGGATCAAGGCGCACATTTTCGATCACACGATTGACGAGGTGCCTCTTACCGGTGCGAATGTCACGTATCTCAAGGAGGGGATTGGCGCAGTGGACGCACCACCTCTTTTCAGTCTCGAAAATCATGTCAAGCGTTTCGTCCCAGATGGCTCCAATTTTGTTTTGAAAATGGATGTCGAGGGAGCCGAGTGGGACGTCCTTGAAAAGGCGGACCTCTCCCGTGTCAGTCAACTGATAGTGGAGTTTCACGATCTAGAGCAGCACTTATCGTTTGATTTATTCAAGAAATTGAATGAGACGTTTTACCTTGTACATATTCACGGGAACAATTGTCACAACCAGCCTTGGATATATATAGACCGGGTTCACAATATGCCACGGTATATTGAATGCACATATGTTCGGAAGGATCTCGTCACGGCCGTACCCAGTGTACGCAAGTTTCCGACCCCCCTTGATCGCAAGTGTCGTCGGGACGTACCGGAGCTTGAGCTCGGGTTTTGGAATCCTTGTGAACGCCCAGTGTCTTTTGTTCTCGAGGAGGGGACGGACACGACGCTCCTCAAAAAAGTCATGACCAAGGAGGATGAAATCATTTACAAAATTGAGGATGCGAAATGGCCATTGAAATTCAAGTTGTACAAGGATGATGTATTCCCCTATGAAATTATCATGAAACTTGTGAATGTACCGGACGGGAACGTGGTGATTACAGAGGTTTATAACGGAGCATTTTTCATTAAATCCGTTCGGGTTCTATTTCCAAACGAAAAATACATGGAAGTTCCCGACAGAATTCATCGCATCATACTCTAGAATATTCTAGAAAAGAGTCGAAAATTTCCTTCTCGACAGGTGAGTGACCTTCCCACAAGCATGGTTTGTATTCAAAATTGAACCAGGTTGGATCGTCATAATACTGGTTGCCCTCCCCATACATGATGTGAAAAATGTTCTCTAGTAGAGCATAGTGCTTACCTATCATCGTATTCGTCCATGGGCACAATTCCGGCTCCTCTTCTAACATCACGTTATACATGTGTTTGTACAATTCCTTGGGAAATCTACGAATTCTCTCCTTGGACACGATAAATTGCGAGTTTGGCTGGAAGCCAAGTTTCGCCGTGCTCGTGGGCTTCAATTCAGCTGGGAGTTTGAAATCGTCCCACAATTTCGGCATGTCCAACACCCCCTTCTCGTCGTGAAATTTATAGAATCTGACCCAACCGTTCAGTGGTATGTAGCCGTGCGCAAGGTTTGCTCCCTCAATAACCTCGAGAAGTGGGCGCTCGTGTTTTTGATGATAGGCCGTCTCGTGACCGTGTAAAAACGCGATATGATCTGGCAAGTCGTCATAGTTTTCAATTATGTATTTAAAATAAGAACTCTCAGCACCGCCCTTGTTCGGAAGGACCATCCAGGGTGTGAAGCAGCTAGGTGCAGACCCCACCTTGTCCACCATCACGACTGGGAACTTGGAATTTTTGAGCCACTCCATATCCTCCTTCCAGTGATTCGTGACAATGATCATATATCTGTGTTCAAGTAAATTCTTTAAAGAAAAAAACCGCATCAAGTCCATTTTAATTGAGGAAGATGATGATTCATTTTTATACAAGTTTCTATGAATTCTTTTTCTTCAGGTGTATGACCCTCCCATAGGCAAGGGGTATATTCAAAATTGAACCACGTGGGATCGTGATAATATGTTATATTATACGCATACATGATGTGAAAAATATTTTCAAGTAGAGCATAGTGCCGTCCAATTGGTTTATTAACATAAGGACATATTTCTGGTTCTTCCGTGAGCATAACATTGTACATGTGTTCGTACAATTCCTTGGGAAATCTACGAATTCTCTCCCTGGACACGATAAATTGAGAGTTTGGCTGAAAACTCATGATGGAGTGGAGTGGTGGTTTTATTGCAGCTGGAAGTTTGAAATCGTCCCACAACTTTGGGAGATCCATAACACCCTCTTCATTTTGAAAATTGTAAAATCTGACCCAACCGTTCAGTGGTATGTATCCATGAGCGAGATTCGCACCCTCAATAACCTCAAGAAGTGGGCGCTCATGCTTTTGATGATATGCCGTCTCATGACCGTGTAAAAACGCGATATGATCCGGTAATTTGTGATAGTTTTCAATTATAAATTTGAAATATGAACTCTCGGCGCCGCCCTTGTTCGGAAGGACCATCCAGGGCGTGAAGCAACTTGGAGCCGATCCCTCCTTGTCCACCATCACGACGGGGAACTTGGAATTTTTGAGCCACTCCATATCCTCCTTCCAGTGATTCGTGACAATGATCATATATCTGTGTTCACGTAAATTCTTTAAAGAAAAAACACACGTAAATACTATATGAAGTACTTGGTGACTGGTGGGGCTGGTTTCATTGGGAGTCACCTTGTGGATAAACTGATTAAACAGGGACATCAAGTTGTGGTGATTGATAATCTACTGAGTGGATCTGAGCAGTACGTGAACGCCAAGGCGGTGTTTCACAAGTGCGACATCCGCAACCTGGATGAAATTCTCGGGCATTTTGAAGGGGCGGATGGCGTGTTCCACCTCGCCGCAATTGCACGAACTCCGTGGTGTATAGACGATCCGGTACTTGCGTATGAGACGAACGTTATGGGGTCTCTCAACATCCTCGAGGCGGCACGGGTGAAGGGAGTGAAGCGTGTCGTCATGACATCCTCCAACGTCGTATATGCGTTCTTCACGCCTTATAGATCGTCAAAGGAGGCTCTCGAGGCTCTTGGCAAGGTTTACACCGACATGTACGGAATGTCGGTAATTTGTCTGCGAAATTCAAACGTCTATGGTTCGCGCCAATCCGAGCTCGGCCCCTCCCCCAATGTGTTCTCAGCGCTCAGAAAATGCAAAAAAAACAATGGATACATCGAGATCACCGGGGATGGCACACAGAGCCGCGACTTTACTCACGTGTCTGATATCGTATCAGGTCATATAGCGGCCATGAACTGCCAGGAAACGGGGGTGGCTGACCTGTGCACCGGGGTGAATCACAGTCTCAATGAAATTGCCAAGTTTTTCGACTGCCCAGTCACGTATGTTCCAGACCGAGCAGGTGACGTGAAGCACATTTGCCAGAATCCCCAACCTGCTCTTGATATGCTCAAATGGCAAGCCGTTGTTCCACTCGCCGAAGGGATGAAAGATTTTTTCAGTGATGATAAATACCTTAAGGAGTAGATACTAATAATCAACAGATGAAGGTTGTCGTGAGTCTGACAACAATCCCAAGTCGGTTCGACAAATTACAGACCGTCATTCCTAATCTACTCGCGCAGACGTGTCATGAGGTTTGGCTCAATATTCCTATGAAATATAACAGGTTTCCAGATTGGGATGGACGGCTCCCGGATCTTTCTAATTTTGGTTCTAAATTGAAAATTAATAGGGACTGTGAGGACCTGGGCCCGGGCACAAAGTTCATGGGGGTGGCCACCCATCTTGACCCCGATGACCTCATAGTCTATGTGGATGATGACACCAATTATGATTCTAAATTAGTGACGAATCTTTTGAAATGGTTCATGACCGACACGAAGAGCGCATGGGGTCTGAGCGGTTTCAATTTTGAAACATATTTTGAGGGTAAATTCCCTCGCCAACACGGCGTCCCCCTAGACGTTCTCGAGGGCTACGGGGCAGTCATCGTCAAAGCGGGGTGGCTTCAGACGGTCTTGCCCGAGTTTAAGGAACTTCTGGATGTGACGTGGCACGACGATATGATCCTGTGCAACCTCTTTGAGAAGAATGGCATCCAACGCAAAACGGTCTTTGTCCCCGAGTGTAATTTAGGACAGATTAAGCAGTATCAGTATGGTTTCGAGGCTGATGCTCTTCATCACGTGGCCGGAGAGGGTGGGCACACGGCGAACAATCTCCAGATTCTAAAAAACTTTGAAGATAAGGGTAAAAATTACTACAAGTTTAAATGCTCGTAGACACCTTCATGTTCTACAATGAATTTGACGTCCTGGAGCTTCGTCTCGAGTGTCTCGACAGATACGTAGACCGTTTCGTACTTGTCGAGGCTGAGGTGAACCACGTGGGCGGCCCCAAGGAGTTGTATTTTCAAAACAATAAAGAGCGTTATGCCAAGTGGCTTCACAAGATTTCGCACGTTATCGTCAAGGCTGAAGAGGCTCCAAAGGATGAAAGCCCTTGGTCGCGTGAGAAATATCAGCGCGAGTGCGTTCTCCGGGGACTCGTGGATGGCGCTCACGCCGACGGCTCCATTCATGGACCCGTACCCAACGAGTCTATCGTCATGATCAGTGATGTTGATGAAATTCCGGATATGACCAAGATTCCATTCGAGAAGCTTCCACACCTCATCACATCTGTTCATATGTGGATGTTTGAGTACTCGATGGATTATCTGTTTACGGGCGAACCGTGGTTTGGCACGGTCATAACTAACTGTGAACTCTTCAAGCGTGCAGGACCGAATCATCTTCGGGATAATCGCTGGAAGTTTCCGCATTTTCGCACAGCCGGGTGGCACCTCAGTAGCTTTGGGACGCCTATGCACATCTGGAAGAAGATGAGCACATACGCACACGCTCGGGACGCCGCACACATTATTCAAGATCCAGAGACGTATCAGAAATGGATCGAGGGTGGCGTTCACATCGACGGTCAAACGCAGCTCATACCTCGCCCACCCGAGGTGTCTCTACCCGCACCTGTCGAAGTTCTTCGTAGACTAAACCTGGGGAAATTCCCATAAATCGCGCCTTGCCTCTGAGGAGTTTAATAATGTCATCAACGTGCATAAACTTGAAAAAACGCCGCTTTTCCTTCATATGCTGAAAAGATCCAGACCTCTCCTCCGCCAGGCCCTGACAGACTGGCCACGCCACCTCTCGGAGATCCATCAATTCAGCTTCTAAATTGTCTAGGCGTTGGAATACATGCTTCTCAAATTCAGAGAGGCTGCCCATCTTACCCTAACAGCATATCAGACGTTTATTTAGAGTCCCCGCATTTGTAATTGATACACAAAGCAGCGGCAACGGCAAACAATAGGCCGAGCCATTGGATCCAGTGAGTGAATTTCTCACCAAAAAACAGCCAGGCTGTGATTGCTCCACCAATCACAATCATGGCCTCCCACATTATACACGTCCACATCATACTGGCGCTGGCCAACGTCTTCACAAGAAAGAACAAAACAGCCATCCAGGCAAGGATGCCGAACATGAGGTTGTGGTGTTTGCCCTCGTCGGCGAACCACTTGAGGTGGGCGTTGCCGACGAGCTCGGCAGCCGTCATGGCCAACACGTACATAAAGCTCATCTATTGTAATTCCTGAGAAACTATTTTCGGAACAAAAATCAGATGGACGGCTGGATCCTGTGGCTTGCCTCGTGGAATCCAGTGCCCCCCCTGAACCGCCGCCAACGCGAGATTTTTCTGACAATTTTGTACAAAAATCAAATTGAATTACGCGTAGCTTTTTTGATGTACCAAATAAGGAAAATGTTCTCTATTACAGCATGAAGGCTGCTCTTATCACAGGAGTGACTGGCCAAGATGGAAGCTACTTGGCTGAATTTTTACTCGAAAAAGATTACTCGGTCTATGGTCTGGCTCGGTACTGCTCGGAGAGAAAGCACGAGCGGATCGAGCATCTGAAATGCCATCCAGAATTTCGCATCCTGGAGGGGGACCTGACCGACACGGCCAGAATCAATTCTATTATATGCAATCTTGGGTCCACATATGATCTTGTGGAGGTTTACAACCTAGGTGCCCAGTCTCACGTGAAGCTCTCATTTGACCAGCCAGAGTACACTGCGAACGTCGACGCCATGGGAACCCTTCGTATTCTCGAAGCGATTCGTCAGACAAATTTTGTTTCTAAATTCAAGTTTTACCAGGCTGGTACGAGTGAAATGTTCGGCAAGATTCAAAATCCCGTCCAGAATGAAGAGACGCCCTTTTACCCACGGAGCCCGTACGGGGTCTCGAAGCTCTTTGGGTTCTGGATCACAAAGAACTACCGCGAGTCGTATAATCTCTTTGCATGTACCGGAATTTTGTTCAATCACGAGTCAGAACGCAGAGGCTCTGAGTTTGTGACGCGCAAGATTACCCTCGGTCTGGCAGAGTGGAAAAAGTCGGGGAAGGTTATCGAGTTGGGGAACATGGACGCCAAGCGCGACTGGGGTCATGCACAAGATTACGTCGAGGCGATGTGGCTCATGCTTCAGCAGCCCACCCCAGATGACTTTGTGATTGCCACTGGCGAGACGCACAGCATCCGCGAGTTTGTTGTTTTTGCATGTGACCAGATAGGAGTCACGACCCGCTGGTCGGGCACAGGTGTTGATGAGACGTGTGCTGACTTGGCGACCGGTCAGGTTATTATCAAGGTGAATCCAGAGTTTTACCGACCTGCAGAGGTGGATGTGCTCATAGGCGACGCCAGAAAGGCGCAGGATAAGCTGGGATGGCAGCCAAAGATTTCATTTCGTGAATTAGTTAAACGGATGATCCTTAGTGATTCTAAATGAAGTGGCTCTTCATAGGCCCTAGGCTTCTCGCAGGGATTGGCCAGGTGACGAACCGCTACGCGGAGCTGCTCCGTGAAAATGGCAAGGATGCCGAGTACGTCGAGTTTGGTCAACAACCCAAAAAGACGCACTACGATAGAGGATTTGCATTTGTTCTGCCAACTGATGAGCACATTTCCATGGTTGATCAATATTCCGCAATTTGTGACTCGGTCATGTATATGACAATTTGCGAGACTGAGCCGGTCAATCCCGTATATGGAAAGTTGACCAAGTACGGAACGTTGTACGTTGCTTCAGAATTCTGTAAAAAGGTTTTTGAGAAACAATTTCCAGATGTGAATTGGAAGATTCTGCGACTCTACGCCGACGGTACGCCATCTGTACCAAGAGCTTTTAGCTCTCCATACATCTTCTACACCATCGGAAACATCATGGACCCGCGCAAGAACATCCGAGGTCTCATAGACGCGTATTTACGCTGCGAATTCAAGGATTCTGCACACCTCGTGCTGAAGGCGACGTGTATGCAGGATGTGACGTGGCGCGTTCCTGGTGTGACGGTCATCAACGGTCTCTTGTCAAATGAGGACCTAGAGAAGGTGCATGACCAGTCTCACTGTTATATCAATTGCTCACACTCCGAGGGTGTCGGAATGGGGGCCGTTGAGGCGGCTCTACGAGCCAAACCCGTCATTATTACTGATTACGGGGGCCTGAAGGAGTATGTGAAGACTCCGTGGATAGTGCCGTGTACAAAGGGGCCGATTGGATTCAATGATTTTCTATTCACGGCTGATCAGAACTGGGGATTTCCTTCGGGTGAAGAACTTCAGAAGTGCCTTTTGGACTGCTGTGAGAAGAAGGTGACCACATGGGATCACTCCCACACGCGTGAGCTTATGCAGACGCTGAAATGTTGCCCGGAGTTCCAGCAGTAACAATCATACCCTTGGGTGCCATAGCCTTGATGGCGTTGGCGGCGCTCTTCAGCGCCTTGATGATCTGAGCCTTCTTCACGGCGTTGGCCGCAGAGTTCAGATTCTTGGCCACGTTGTTGAGGCCGAGGGTCTTTGCCTGGTTTGCCGCAGTGCGAAACTGGTTGTTGGCAGTCATGGCACTGTTGGCCGCGGCGTTGGCCATGCGGGTCGCATTCGCTGCGTTACCCATAGCCGCCTGATTAGACGCCATCCGCATCTGGTTGTTCGCCTTGACGGTGTTATTCACAGCCGCATTCATAGCGCGATTCATTTATAAATCAACAATATTAAAATTTAGGAGGACTCGTTGGTCCTGTGCTCGTAGTGTCCGCTGCTGAGGCAACCCAGTAATGAGACCCGTACGTTACGAGGGCAATCACGATCGAACTGGAGAGTATGAAGCTCTTCGTGGAGTTGAGGTAGAGGACGGTGTCGTCCAGAACCTTGATCCCCGTTGGCTTCTTTATCAGACGAGGGACGATATAGACGAGCAAAAAGTTGATGACGAGAGCGGCCCACAAATAGTTCCAGTTGAAGTTTTCCATCCGTTACACTTGGTTCACATTTTTTCTGAGACGTTGTGCTTCTTGCAAAACTCCCCACAGGTCGCCTTGAACCCACATCTCCGCCCCTCGAGCGTCATCGCCCGACATCTACACGCGTCGTGCAGAACCTGCTTTGCCTTGGCTGTTCCCTTGTTCACCGCGCTCGTCTCACTCGGCTTGGGCACCTCGGTGGTAACCTTCGCCTTGTGCCTTTTAGCATCCAACTCGAGGCTGAGTTCCCTTGATCTCAGAAGCGTGTCGGCCAGTTTCTCGGGCATCGGATGGCGCTGGGCTACTGCATCGTTGTAGAACTTTTGCCAGAGAGGACCCCCCTTGCCCTTTGGAGGCTGTGCAAGCTGCTTGGCAACATTCGCAGCAGGGGCGGGCCGAGTGCGACCCTCGGCCACAGGGCCGAGAGGTGCGCGCCACTGGCTGTAGGTGGGGCGGAGCTTGTTGAGATCCATGGTTTGTTTTGAGGTGAGACCCCAAGAACCTGACTCGGGCAGGACACGTTTTTATGTTGGCGTTTAATAAAGAATGGCGTCAATGGCAGGCATGTTTGCTAAAAAGATGGCTCTCAAGGCTCAGAATCAGGGAAAGCAGATGGCGCGCCAGGCGGCCATGAAGGCGCAGAACCAGGCGAAGCAGTACGCCCTCCAGAAGATGCGGCAGGCGTCCGTCCGCGCCCAAAATCAGGCAAAGAAGGTGATAATCTCCAAGCTCGGCAATACGAACGCGGCTCGGTCCCTGGTGGGAACTGTCAATGCTGGGACGCGGGCGGCTCATAATACCGCGGCAGCGCGAGTGGGTAAAATGCAACTTAGCTTTTAATTAAAATTTATACTAATATTAAATAGAAATGCAGATCTTCGTGAAGACTCTGACGGGCAAAACCATCACACTCGAGGTTGAATCTAGCGACTCAATCGCCAATGTGAAGTCTAAAATTCAGGACAAAGAAGGCATCCCACCAGACCAGCAGAGACTGATTTTCGCAGGAAAACAGTTGGAGGATGACCGGACCATGGCGGACTACAACATACAGAAGGAGTCGACTTTACATCTCGTTCTGCGGCTTCGTGGTGGAAACTAATTTCATATGTAATATAAATGGCGTTCCGTGTTCAGGACCCCGTTTCTAGTCTTTTTTGGGAAGTCGATGCCGGTTACCGTATTCGTCTTGGCGAAAAAGGCTCGGTCTATACGCAGAGCGCTGATGGATCCATCGTGAACGTCGAGACGGGCATGTCTATGCGCGTTGCGGGTAACAAGGTGATCGAGGGCGATTGGGCCACCTCGTGGACGATCGCAGACGGCGTCATCTCCATGGATATCCAGCACATCATACAGTACGACGAGACCTCCTCGAGCCTCCGAGTGGCGAGTGAACCAGCGTCGTGGATCATTGTTCCAGAGGTCCCAGAGCCTGTGGCGGTCCCAGAGCCTGTGGCCGTCCCAGAGCCTGTGGAGGTCCCAGAGCCAGTAGCCGTCCCAGAGCCTGTGGCGGTCCCAGAGCCTGTGGCGGTCCCAGAGCCTG
>Ga0209442_1000827_pt1 | contig 17976 bp, 32 predicted proteins | sample LauGreSBDMM110DD_2_FD_187565 | JGI IMG/M metagenome (GOLD analysis project Ga0209442, IMG submission 187565) | Freshwater lake microbial communities from Lake Michigan, USA - Sp13.BD.MM110.DD (SPAdes) (version 2) | ecosystem: Environmental > Aquatic > Freshwater > Lake | place: Lake Michigan...
TGACGAAACAATGCATGCTGAGAATATGATTAGATTGTTCAAAGAATTCATCAAAGAGAATCCAGAGATCTGGAATGATGAATTGAAAGGTAGAATATACACAATAGCTGAAAAGATGGTTGAACTTGAAGATAAGTTTATCGATCTTTCATTTGCTGGCGCAGATATGCGTGAACTAACGTCTGAAGAAGTTAAGAAGTACATCCGCTATATTGCTGATCGTCGTCTTATCTCTTTGGGTATGAAGGGGATTTTCAAAGTGAAAAAGAATCCTCTTCCATGGGTAGAAGAAATGATCAATGCACCAGTGCATGGGAATTTCTTCGAAAATCGTGTGACCGACTATGCAAAAGGTGCATTGTCTGGATCATGGGATGATGTGTGGGGCAAAGCTGCCTGATTTAAATTAAAAGGAAAACATGAAATTAACAAAATTATTAGTAACAATTGGTGCATTAATGATCACAGGGTCAGCACTCGCCAACAGCTATGCTACATATGAGTATAGCGAAGAAGAAAATACTGTAACTAACGTATACAATATTTCTAACGCTGTAGTAGTTGGTGTCAAAACCACAGAAGGATGGGATTATAGTCTAAAAAGCAATAGTAGCCAAACTTCACTAGGTTCAGGTTCAATCAGCTCAGGTTTAGAAGTTCGTGCTAGAAAATCACTGGGTGCATTCTACTTGGGTGGACGACTAGGTGAACGTATCACTAGTAGCACACACTTTAGCACCTATGCTATCGACGCAGGTGTCAAGTTTCCATTGGTAGCAGGTTTCACTGGTGATGTAGGTGGTCGTTATCGCAATGCGTTTGAAAGTGGTAAAGCCTACAAAACTCAACGTGTACATGCCACAGTAGGATATGCACTTACTAAACAAGACGCAGTTGCTGTTCGTTTTTCACGTAGCTACGGTGACGAAGAAAAAGATGCATGGCGTTTGAGCTACACACGTAGCTTCTGATAAAAAGATGGGCGAAAGCCCATCTCTTCCTATAAAAAGAATAACAAAAGGAATGTAATGAAAAAGTTTTTAATCTCACTTAGTGTATTCGCATGGTCTATTGTAGCAGTAGCGAATCCAATTGATGATTCATGCCCACAACATGTTGTTTGGGGTGCACCACAGATTGCTGTTGAAGGTAACAATCAATACCTATGTCGTATTGGTTATGCAGTAAACTACAACTACAAGACTAAAGTTTCTTACTATGCAGTAGAGCATATTAAGGCTGAGATGTTGGTTAAAAATGTTTCTCGTAAAGATGACTTCAGAGAAGATCCATCTATTCCTGCTGAAGTTCGTGCCACATTAAAGGACTATGTTGGTTCTGGTTTAGATCGTGGACACATGGCACCTGCAGCTGATTTAACTTTCTCTGCAGAAGCTATGTCAGAATCGTTCTTCCTTACCAATATGATGCCACAAGCACCTGGAAATAATCGTGGTATTTGGAAGTACTTAGAAGAAATGACTCGCTATTGGGCACAAACCCATGGCGAAGTCTATGTGATTACTGGAACATATTTTGGACAGGGTTCATCATTGATGGGCAACAAAGTTCATGTTCCAAGTCATGTGTATAAAATTATTATTGATCCAAAACGTGGACAGGCAATCGCTTTTATGTTCCCCAATGTTAAGTTGGATCCAAAAACAATTGAACAATATATAGTTGCAGTTTCTGATATCGAAGCATATACAGGAATCAACTTCTCACCTAACATACCTGCTAATCTAAAAGCAATCGAGAATGTTAAGGCAAATCTAAAGGACTGGTAAATGACGACTAAATATTTTGAGTGTGAATCATGCGAGGCAAGAGGAAAGATCGTCCTCAAAGGAGATGACCACTCAACATCGGATATTGTATATTGTCCAGTATGTTCAGCGGACATCTATGAAGATGAGGATGACTTCCAAGAGGAAGAATGAGTTGGTATTATCAAGACAAACTTGTAGAAGAATTACCTGAAGACTGCGTTGGCTTTGTATACTTAATTGTAAACAAAGCCAATAGTCGTATGTACATTGGTAAAAAGTTAGCTAAGTTTTCCAAGACAACTTACAAAGTAGTTAAGTTGAAAAATGGAACAAAGAAAAAGAAGAAGGTTAGAAGTAAGATTGATTCTGACTGGATGGAATATTATGGTTCAAGTATAGACCTAAATAAAGATGTAGAGTCTCTCGGGAAGGAAAACTTCACACGAGAGATTTTGTACTTTTGTAAGTCTAAAGCTGAGTGCTCATACATAGAAGCACGAGAACAATTTGGGAGGAAAGTATTAGAATCAGATGACTATTATAATGGACAGATTTCTGTTCGAGTCCATGGTTCTCATATTAAAAATAAATTATGACATATCTACTATTTGCAGTTGCGTTATCTCTTTCTGCTGTTGCCGCATACTATGCCATCTTTGGATTGATGGCTATCTTTGCTGCAGCTGCAATTCCTATCGCCATCATGGGTGGATTGCTTGAAGCATCCAAACTTGTTGTGGCTTCATGGCTGTACCGTAATTGGAAAGAAATACCAAAGATATTCAAAGTGTATTTCTTAACAGCACTAGTGATTCTAATGATGCTCACATCAATGGGCATCTTTGGATACTTGTCCAAGGCACACTTGGATCAGGCAGTACCGACTGGTAACGTGGCTTCTGAAGTCGCAATACTTGATGAGAAAATAGCAATACAAAAGGAGAATATAAATGCAGCTCGTAGACAAATTAGTCAAATGGATTCAATCAATGATCAAACCATCAGTCGAACCGACGATGCCAAAGGAATTGAGCGAGCCAATCAAATCAGAAGAAGTCAGCAAAAAGAGCGAGCCAGACTCCTTGACGAAATCTCCAGCGCCCAGAAAGAGATCTCCAAGCTCAACGACCAAAAAGCCCCAATCGCCAAAGACCTCCGTAAAATCGAAGCAGAAGTCGGTCCAATAAAATACATTGCCGCAATAATTTATGGTGAAGATACTGATACTGATGTTTTAGAAAAAGCAGTCAGGTTTGTCATCATGATGATTGTGGCAGTATTTGATCCATTAGCAGTTTTAATGTTGGTTGCTGCTAACTGGAATATGAAAAACATTAAACCTGTTCCTAAAGAAAAACATGAGCCTGTCTATGTTGCTGAAGTAACAATACCAGAGCCTACTGATGAAGAGAATGCTGCTTTAAACGAAGCTGCAGCATATCAAAATTTAGATAAATTCTTCCAACGAAGTAGAGAAGTAGCACGTAGATTAGATGCTGAACAGAGTTTGGAAACCACTCCAGATGTTACAGTTGAAGAAGTACCTAAAGAAACAGAGACTGTTACTGAAGAACAAATAACAGAAGAACCGCTAAAGATTGAGGTGGACGAACCGACAAAAGATTGGGAACCACCATTATATCAAAGAGTAGAAGATAAAGAAATAGGACGATATATGCAGGAAGTTGGTGTAAAGCCAGCTAAAACTGAATCGTTCTTGAAAAAGGTTCAATCAGTATACGCTGAACCTATTGAAGTTGAAGTGGACGACTTGCAAAAACCTAAATAAAAGTGGGGAGATTACTCCCATAGTTTAGGAAAATATGACTAAAAAGAACGCAGTACCTGCGGTGCTTTTTATCATGTATACATTACTGACATTCGTCACCGATTCGAACAGCACCCAACACACTAATCAACAAAATGAAGAGTATGTCTGCGTTAAGTGGACAGGCTCAGCTGACTTCTCTCAAAAAAGACCTAGTGTATGTTTAGTTTGGGAGAAAAGACCAGTCCCATGGTATAGGAAAAGGTAATGGATCCGATTACTATAGGACTCGCATTTGCTGCCGCACAATCAGCTGTTGGACATATCAAACAAGCCATCGCATTAGGTAAGGACATTCACAGCCTCACTGCACAATTCGGAAAGTTCTTTGAATCTGCTGATACTGTCCACATCGCCAGCACAAAATCTAGAGTTAACAATATTGGTAAAAGTGATGCACAACTAGGGCGTCAAGCACTTGAGTTTGCTATGCACAGCAACAAACTTCGTGAAGATGAACGTGCTCTTAAAGATATGATACTCTGGGAGTTGGGTAAGCCACAGATCTGGGAAGACATGATCAAAGAGCGTACTCGTTTAATGAAAGAGAAACTAGCTGCTGAACGTGCAATAGAAGAAGAAAATCAAAAACATAAACAGAAGATGGCAGACTTGTTTATGTATGGAATGCTGTTTGTTGGTGGTGCTGTTGTTTTATTTGCAGTGCTAATGGGTGGAATTAGTGTTTATGGTGCTATTGAAGAAAAGAACGAATTTGAAGCTAAGCAAGCAAAGCGAGTAAGAATTATACAACAACAAAGATATGCAAGGGAATTGGAACAAAAATCCAAAGTTGAAAAATCTGCTAAAGAATCTGGATAGGAAATTCTTTGGATCCGATTACACTATTCGCATTAGCCAATGGAGCAGTTGCTGCTGTCAAGAAGGGATGTGCTTTATATAAAGAGATCAAGGGTGTTACTGGTGATGTAAAAGGTATTCTCAAAGATCTTGATGAACAATTCCACAAGAAATATGAAGGTAAGGTTGTTCCTCCAGAAGCGAAGAAACAGCTTAATGAAGAAAAGCAACGTGTTCAGGAATTATCTAAAAAAGATCCAGGTGATGTATACTCTGAAATTGGTGAGCAGCTTGGTGCGTATTTTGACAACATGGCAAAATGTAAAGCAGTCTTTGATGAAGAAGAAAGACGTAGTAAATCTCAAGTTTATACTGGTGATGCGAGTTTAGGTAAACGTGCGCTACAGCGTGTGTTGATGCGTAAGAAACTTGAGCAGATGGAAATTGAACTACGTGAGTTGATGATCTATCAGAGTCCACCAGAACTAGGTGCTCTTTGGACAGAAGTAAATGAGATGATGGAAAAGTTAGGCAAAGAACAAAAGACTCAAATTGCCAAACAAATGCGTATCGAACAGGCTGCTGCTGCTAAACGTGAACGTAAAATTAAAAAACTTAAGCAAGAGATGTGGTGGGTTTTTGGTGTTGTAATAGTTCTAATATTTTATGCTCTTTGTTTAGTTTGGATTGTTGAACTACGTAAAGAAGATTATCCAGAATATGGGCAAAATTTTATACCACGTCTGGTTACTGATCATGAAAGGATAATTGCAGAAAGAAATAAGAAGTACTGGGATAAGAAAGCTGAAGAGTATCGCAGACAACAAAGGAACTAAAATAAAAAGTAAAGCTATCCTACTAAGTTGTATCACCATCATTGGGATATTTCTTATTCCTGCTATACTCATAGTACTGCGTTCGTATTTGTATGCGATCATTGCTATTGGTACATTCATAGCATCTTTTGCTATATTTGGGTACATGTTGTATCTGGAGATACTTCCAATTCTTATTAGGGAACACCTACAAGAACAGGAAATTATTCAGAGATTCGCTGGTAATAAAGAAAAGATTCGTTTCTACAGAGGGTTCAAAAAGTATTTCGATGGAGACTTCAATACAGAGGGTTTGAAGAAGTGGTTTATGAATCACCCAAGATAATAAATAGTTGCAAAAGGAGAATTTATGGCAGACACACCAAAACCACTATCACGTTCAGAGCGTGAGGCACTAATTAAAGACAAGGCTGGATGGGTAATCACTCTTTTAGCTGCTTTACTGGCTATCAATACTCTAATGGGTGGTAGCAACTCAAGTAAAGTGCTAAACAATACAATTGATGCTAATAATACATGGGCATTCTATCAGGCTAAGTCTATCAAAAGCACTTTAGCTGAGATGGCTTTAGAAGATGCTAAGGATCCTAAAAGAATTAGAGAGTTGGCATCTAAGATTGCTCGATATGAATCTGATCCAGCATCTGGTGAAGGTAAAAAAGAATTGATGGCAAAGGCACGAAAACTAGAAGAAGAACGTGCAGTGGCGAAATCACGTAGTCCATGGTACACTTATGGTGGATCCTTACTACAGATCGCAATTGTTTTACTGACTGCTTCTATTTTGGCTGTTAACAATAGACTATATTATGCAAGTCTCGGAGTAGGTGGTTTAGCTGCTCTGTTGATGTCACAGGCAATATGGTTGTGGCTTCCAATAACACTATAATAAGGAAGAATGATGGCTGAAGAAGTTAAAGAAGTTAAGAAAGACGAAGACTGGATGCAGAAGAAGTGGCGTCCAGCGATGGGGTGGATGTATATGCTTGTGTGTACTCTGGATATGGCAGTATTCCCTGTCCTATGGAGTTTAGTACAAGTTCTTCTTAAACAACCAGTGTCTCAGTGGCAACCACTGACGCTACAGGGAGCAGGGTTGTTCCATTTGGCAATGGGTGCTGTTCTGGGTATCGCTGCTTTTGGTCGTACACAAGAGAAAATCGCTGGCACTGCTGCTAACGCACCTGCTCCATCTCCAATGGCTCCACCACCGATGCCTGCTCCAATGCCTGCACCGATGGCGAGAACGATGGCTCCACCACCTCCACCGCCAATGGACTTGTTGCCCGACGATCCACCGACTCGCAACACCCGAAACGACTAATCTCGTAATCCCCTACAGTATGTAGGGTCATAAACCCCTGTAAGTTGTTGAATTTGCAGGGGTTTTTTGTTGCATAAATTTGTTGCCTTTAAATGCAATTTGCTGTATAATTAAGGTATGAAAAATGAAAAATTGATAAAGAAATTAGGTGCTCTTAGTGGTTGGATTGGAATGGTACTGATTCATGGTGCGACTCTCCCAACGACTATTGGGGTGATTCTTGGATACTCAAATACAGTTCCACCAGTCAGTATGGTGATTCTTGTTTGGTCTGGTTTGATGTTGTTTTTGTTTAGAGCCATCGTGCAAAAAGATACGTTATACATAGTATCGAATGCAGTTGGATTCTTCTTTAACAGTATCTTGTTGGCTTTGATTGTTTTTAAATAAGGAATAGATCATGAGTGAATTTAAGTCTTGGGAAGAAATGTCTGTGTTGGAACAAATGCAGTGCCAGTACTGGGATATGTATAAGGATGCCTATGGTGTTCGTCCTCGTGGTATTGATACATCCAACTGGACTGAAGCAGACTTCGAGAATGAGTTTGCCAGTTTGGGTGCTGTGATCGAGCGTGAAGACATTGCTCGCAAGGAAGCTGAAGCTAGTGCTGTGATTCGTTTCGAAGCGCAGATAGATTCGCTGATCTCTGCTGGTGCTGTGGATCGTGAAGCTGCACTGAAGTGGATTCACGAAGCTGAGGGTACAAATGGCGACGACGAGTACCTGTGTTTCACTCTTGGTTTACCCTATCATTATTTTAAAGTGAAAGAGGTGGCATAATGCGTGGTTCAATTCGTTTAGGTATTGGATTTTTGATGGTGTTTGCTTCAGTGGGCACTCTTGACGCAGATCCAAATGCGTCGTTGTTGTCTGTAATCTTGTTGGCAACCTTTGGGTTGTTGTTGATGTTGTCTGGTGTTAACGCAATGGAGAAGCGATGAATAAATTTGCAATGATGAAACAAAAGAATGCGATTGACAGTGAGATTCTGTTGATCACGCAGGAAGAATGTGCTGAAGTTAGTCAAGCGATAAGTAAAGTATTCAGGTTTGGTATGGAAGACGCACACCCAGTAACCAAAATTAACAATCGAGAACATCTCGAAGAAGAAATTGGTGACCTGATGTGTATGATTGACCTGCTAATTGATAATGGTATCGTTAGTGAAGCTGCTTGTTTGGCTGCAAAGAATGAGAAGCTGAATAAGCTGATGACATGGTCTAACATTTTTAAGGAAACAGTATGATTACGATTAAAGGTATCTCCAAGCGTCATGTGCAACTCTTGGATGAGATGTGGGCGTGTGATTCATTCGATGAATTCGAAGCGTGGAAATCTTCTCACTCTGAACAAGACCAACTCATTATTGATTCACTAATGCGTATGGTATTGGCTGAGTGTATTGATAATGACCTTGGAGACATGGCAGAAGCTAAAGAATTGCTGAGTAAATTCTAATGTTAGAGATTCATGATAACTTAGTAAATGAAAATTATGCAAACAGACTGCGTAATATTTTATTATCTCCAAACTTTCCATGGTATTATTTACCAGAAACAACACCATTTGATGGAGCGCATGATTTTGGAACATTGACTCATATCTTTGATCATGAGGATGTTTCCGTTAAAACGTCTGAGTATATCGGGACTGCTATAACTTTGTTAGAGTTATTTTCAGGTTCTACTGGTTATAAGATTGACAAAATAATAAGAAGTAGATCTAATCTAGTGATTGGATATCCAGGCTTGCATGATAGAATGTCTGATAAACACATAGATTATGACATCCCACATCATGTGATACTATATTATGTTTGTGGAAATGCTAATACAGTCTTCTTTAACGAAGATGGAAGTATCTTGCAGGAAGTAGAATCAAAAACAGGAAGATTCGTTATCTTTGATGGAAGTCTAATGCACTCTATAAGAATTCCAGAAGCAACACGAGTTGTATTTAATTTTAATGTAATCTTAAAATAAAATTTGCTTTGTAAGAGACTATCATGTATAATAACAAAACACTGAAACGAAGAAATCCGATTGCAAAGGATTTGCGCACTCCAAAATATCGTCAAAGAGTTGTGGAGTCTAAGGTTCAGTACATTCGAAACCCTAAGCACAAGAAGGATATGTATGAGTCTCAACTATGAAGCAGAGTTGTACAAGGGTGGACTACTCACCACCGTAAAGGTCATGAAACATGAGTATGACAACATTGAAGTTACATTCAAGAGAAACCTAAAGAATGAGACTGGTAAACCTATCGTTGATAGTTCGTTTACTATGTTTTATACCGAACGAGAATTTAAAGAATTCTTTTTGCCATTTATTAATGAATTGAAAGTGAGATTTGAAAATGAACTTGAACCTAGCAACTGATACAGAAGCACAACAACATGTCCTCAAAAATTTGCGCACTAATGAACAAGGAATTCGGATTGTCTTCACCAAAAAAGATGGTACAGAACGATCAATGCTCTGTACCCTCTCCGAAGCGAAAATCCCGCAAGACAAACAACCAAAAACCGAAACGACAACTAGCCAGACTTCTGGATCCGCAGTACGTGTCTTCGACTTAGAGAAATCTGAGTGGCGCAGTTTTCGTTGGGACAGTGTAACATCAATGGAGATTTAATATGAAATTTGATAATTCAGCAGCATATATTTCTGTAGTTCTACTTGTTGTAGCACTATTCATTCTTATACCATTTGCAGTCATCTGGTCACTGAATACACTGTTCACTGTTCTTGCAATTCCGTATACCTTTGAGACATGGTTAGCCATTGTTGTTCTCAGTGGTGTGTTTAAAACAACTGTTACAAAGAAATAATATGAGTATTCAATCAGAAGAAGATCGCAAGAAACTGCGTGGAGCAATCCAAGAGATTAGCGCATCAATGACACGTACAGAAGCTGAACGTGACTTAATCAAGGAAATCATTAAGGAAATGTCAGACCAGTTCCAGATCCCGAAGAAAACGATTAAGAAGATTGCAGTAACTTTCCATAAGCAGAATCTAACACAGGAAGTTGCAGACCACGAGGACTTCGTAGACCTATACGAGACTGTGACAAAGACCACACAGAGTTGAGGGGATTGAAAATAGTGCTTGACACTAATTGCGTTTTGCGGTATAATATATTATAAATTGGAGGATTATTCCTATGGCGACAGCTGCAAAACGTAGAGCAAATGCTCATGCTTCTCTTAACCGAAAAGCTGATGAGCCGATGTTGGATCAAGACAACTACAATGTCTCAATTTCGAGAGCATTGCAATGGTATACTTTAAACGCAGACGACAAACTGCGTCGCAAGTATGCCATTGAGTATTTCGCAAAACAAAGTAAGAAAAAAGAAGTCATTGCCATCAGCAAGGCAGAAGATTATGATGTGCGCCAGCTTGGTACACTCTGTCGTCTGATTGCAAATGGTAATACACTTTCTGAAGACCATATGACTGCACTGAACAATATGGTCAAGAATATTATGAGTAAAGAAGTACCCACTGTAACTAAACAGGATACAGCAGTGATTGTTCCAGTGGTTTCTATTCAAGACCGCATGGAAGAAAAGGCACATCAACTTGCTGCTGAGATCGATGCTGCAATTGATGATTTTGTTATCAACAGAACATCCGACTTCTCCACGAAGAACTATCTGCTTACCAATAGCGTTGCAGCACCTATTGCCAAACGCATTGGTGAGATGTATGTTAGTACATTGGATGAGTTGAATGAGGTTCTTGCTGGTGACGATGAACAACTGGTCGAAGGTTACTCTCATTTCTCTAAACGAGAGTTGAAGAAATTCATCCAGTTTATGGAATCAATCATCCAAGACTGTCAACAACAAGTACAGACTGCTAAGGCATCTCGTGCGCCACGCAAGCGTAAGGCTACGAATCCTAACAAGGTAGTTTCAAAGATGAAGTACCTGAAAGAGTTTGCTGAATTAAAACTCAAGTCATGCAATCCAGTTGACATTATCACTGCAACTGAGTTGTGGGTGTATAATACGAAGTATCGTAAGGTTACTGTCTACAAAGCAGACGTTGGTTCATTATCTGTTAAAGGTACGACTATCCTTGGATTTAGTGTCAGCGAGTCTAAGACTATGACACTACGCAAACCAGAAGAATTCTTCAATGGATTGTCTATGGGTAAGAGAGCACTGAATGGTGCTTTCAAGAAATTGACCACAAAGCCAACTGTGCCGAATGGTCGTGTGAATGAAGAATGTGTATTGCTGGGAGCATTTTAATGATATTAGTTGATTATAGTCAGGTTGCACTTGCAGCTATCTTAACTTTTCAACGAGAGTTAAAGGGTACTGAAGCAGAAGTGAAGAATCTTATTCGACATGTGACATTGTCCACATTGAAGTCATACAAGAAAAAGTATGGCAAAGAATATGGTGAGATGGTTATCTGTTGTGATGGTCGCAAGTACTGGAGGAAAGACTTCTTCCCTAACTACAAAGCATCACGCAAGAAAAATCGTGAAGCATCCGATCTGGATTGGAAGCTAATCTTTGATACACTATCAGAGATGCGAGATGACTTGGCTGTTTACTTTCCATATCGAGTTATCCATGTGGAACAGGCAGAAGCAGATGATGTTATTGCTGTGATGACCAAGTGGCTCCAGACCAACAACCAATGCATCCAAGGATTGGTTGAGGAACCACAGAAGATTCTTGTTCTTTCTTCTGATAAAGACTTCAAACAACTGCAATTGTATCCTACTGTGAAGCAGTGGTCACCAATGCAGAAGAAGTATGTCATTGCAACTCAGAAAGAGATCCATGAGTTTATGATTGAGCATATCGTCAAAGGTGACTCTGGTGATGGTATTCCAAACATTCTGAGTAAGGATGATGTGTTCGTTAATGTTGAGCGTCAGAAGACTGTATCATCTAAACGACTGCAGGAATTTATTGATAATGGATTCAAGGCATGCCGTAATGATGAAGAGCGACGCAACTGGCATCGTAACTCTACACTGGTAGCATTCGAACATATTCCAGAAGAAGTTACACAGAACATCGTCCAAGCGTATCTAAATACTAAGCCAAATAACGATAAGATGAAGATCATGAACTATCTCATGGAACATCGTTGTCGATTACTATTAGACGAAATTGAGGATTTTTAAATGAGAAAATATGTAACAGAAATGCTTAAAGAAATCAATGCTGACACAACATCATTGGACAAGTACAAAGAAGATGCAGCACTGAAAATTATCTTTGATTATGCATTCGATCCAGCCAAGAAGTTTATTCTTCCAGAGGGTGAGCCACCATTCAAACCAGCAGATGAACCACTGGGTATGACTCCAACAAATATGTTCAATGAGGTTAGACGATTCTATGTATTCTGTCGTACTGATTTGAAACCTATCAAACGAGAGAGCCTATTCGTTTCTTTCTTGGAAGGTATTCATCCAGACGAAGCTAAGTTGATGCTTGCCATTAAAGACCAGAAGCTGACGAAGTTATATCCAAAGATTACACGTAAGCTGTTGGAGTCTCATAACTTGATCAAACCCATCGTGAAGGAAACTAAAGATGCCTAATTGGTGCAGCAACTCAGCAACATTGTTCCATGAACTCAAAGAGAAAGTTGATGCTCTTGAGCAGGAACTACAAAAAGGTGATGAAGCCAGAGTGTTAAATCATCTTGTACCATGTCCTCCAGAAGAAAAGGAAAACTGGTACATGTGGAATGTAAACAATTGGGGTACTAAATGGGATGCTACAATTTATGATTGGCAACGAGTTGATGAACATACTATCTTTATAAGTTTTGATACAGCATGGTCGCCACCAAGTACATTGTATGAAGTGATTGGTGATGAGGAATGGATTATCAAAGCACACTACCATGAACCTGGAATGGGATTCATTGGTAAGTTTGAAGACGGTATCGATGAGTACTACGAATACGATCTTTCAGACAGAGGAAGTATTGAACTGCTTCCAGAGGATGTGGTTGAATATGGCAATCTAATGGAAGAACATGAGATGTGGGTAGAGAATAACGAAGAGGATGAGTAATGTTTTGGATTAAACCATCAGAGATAACTGTTGATTGCTTCACAAGCAATCCTATGCTCTATCATAACTACAGAATTGATAAGGCTAGTAAATTCTTTCCAGAAGAAATTAAACAGATGCCTAACTATGTGCAACTGAAAAAGAATCACAACCCTGCAAGTGCGTTAATGGAAGATATTCCTACAATTAGACGTTGTGTAGGTTTGAAAGATTTATTCAGTTATGGGTATATTTTACCTGCATGGTCAGATATATCTCTAGAGGTCACCGAAGATGGTCAGATTTTTTGTGCTGATAGCGTTAGTAGTCCAGCTGATACTTTAACTTTACAACAACATGATCGTATCCAATATGGATCAGGTGTCTATACAGATAGAGTGCATGTCAAATTATTGGCACCATGGCATTTGTCTGAAAAGACTGGTGTTAAGTTTACTTGGAATATGTGCGATTGGAATAGGACTGATACTGCTGATAATATACGTATATTATCAGGCATGTTGGATTTTAGATATCAACATCAGGTTAATGTTAATGCATTCGTTCGTAAAGGTTGTGTTATATCATACAATACTGGAGATCCGTTGGTTCATATGATTCCAGTCACTGATAAGAAAGTTAATTTTAAATATCATCTTGTTGATGATAAAGAATATAATGAGTTGACTAGACTTACAATGATCGAAACTTCTTATCATAATCATAGAAAATTAAAACCACATGATGTCACTGAAGGTAAATGTCCTTTCGGGTTTGGAAAATGAAACAGAAATGGGATGAAGCATTTATGGATACAGCTGAGAGGTTTGCTCAGCTGTCTTCTGCTAAGCGATTGCATGTTGGTGCTGTTGTAGTCAAAGATGATCGTATCATCTCAATTGGCTACAATGGTATGCCATCTGGATGGGATAACAATTGTGAATATGAATTTGTACATCCGCAAACGAAAATTCCAGAACTCGTAACACGTAAAGAGGTATTACATGCTGAAACGAATGCGATTGCGAAACTGGCTAAGTCCAACGAATCTGGTCTGGGTGCTACTATGTTTATTACCCATGCTCCATGTTTGGACTGTGCCAAACTTATCTACCAAAGTGGTATTGGGAGTGTTCTATATCGGAACTCTTATCGGGATACTGCTGGTATCGATTTTCTCAAAAAATGTAACGTGGAAGTAGAACAGTTATGCAAATGATTGAGTATAAATTATTTCCTACATTGGTAGGTAAATTTGAAGAAGTATTACATCATAGTCAGTGTGATAATATTATTGCTCATATTGACAATACTATTTTAGAAAAATATGGAGCTATTACTGGAGATTCTGTTTCTTCTTTTGTAAAAAAAGAAAGTGTATTAAATGAGTTGCCCGCTGAAATAAGTCTTTTGATACGTATTAAACTGGAGTTGTGTATTACTCAGTATATTTCTACATATGGTCATGTCCCTGTTCAAATTTATAATAACTGGGTTTCCTACCAATATCCAAACACAAAGCTGAAGCGTCACACTCATCCAGGGAGTGCTATTTCTGGTGTTCTTTATTTAAGAGCAGATGAAAATAGTAGTCCATTGTATTTTTACAACCCCAATCCATTTGCAACTATTACCGAAATACACAATAAAGAAAATGAATTCACTCGTGAATCAGTTAAATTCCAACCAAAGACTGGTGATATGTTTATTTTTCCTAGTTGGTTAGCACATGGTTCAGATATTGAGGAGAATATGTCTGAAGAAAGAATTATTTTTAGTTTTAATACAGAAATCATTGGTTTTAAGAATTAAATTTTCCTATATAATTAACCATGCCGAGAGTATGGTTATTGCAAATTAGTGCTTGACATTTAAAGAAAGTTAGTGTAGAATTCAACTATGATAAATTGTTCCGTAAGATCTAGTAAACACCTTCCATTAAATAATGGATGGACTGGCTCACGCACACAGTTTGCGATTGAGTATGATAGTGAGGGTTTTGGCAAGTGAAGTAAATCAAAGTTTACTTACCAAAACCCTCGAAGATGAAAGTCTCGAGGGTTTTTTGTTTTATGTCCTACTATTTTGTAGGGTTATCCAGAAACTGGTTGACATGCATTAAAATCTGATGTATACTTCTGTTTCTGAGTTAGTAGTGTATCTACCTACTGACATTGTTCTTTTAAAATTTGGATTCTTTTGTTGGGGGTTAGTGTAGCGGTAACACTACAGACTTTGACTCTGTCATCACTGGTTCGATCCCAGTACCCTCTGCCATATAAAAACACTCTAAACTGGACGCAGGATCAGAGAAGGTCGAAAATGGACTGATCCCCATGAGTAGGCTGGAGGTCAAGAGTGTTTCTATATGGTAAGTTTTTAAACAAGGAGAAAGTAATGAAGCGAAAGAGTAAAACACGAAAACCTATGGGGGTATAACTTAACGGCTAAAGTAGCTGGCTTTTAACCAGTAAATCAGAGTTCGATTCTCTGTGCCCCTACCATATAAAAACACATTACGCCTATGTGGACACGATGAGAAGCATAGGTTCAAGTAGTGTGTTTCTATATGGTGTCGTTAGTTTAGTGGTAAAACTACGGGTTGTGATTCCGTCATCATGAGTTCAATTCTCATACGATACCCCAAATTTTATGCCAAGATAGCTCAGTTGGTAGAGCACCTGTTTGAAGCACAGGGTGTGGGCGGTTCGATCCCGTCTCTTGGTACCAAATATTCCTCTTGTAGCTCAATGGTAGAGCAATCGCTTGATAAGCGATAGACCTAAGGTTCGATTCCTTTCGAGAGGACCAATGCCTCGTTAACTCAGTGGTAGAGTAACGCTTTTACACAGCGAAGGTCGGCAGTTCGAATCTGTCACGAGGTACCAAATTTTGCGCTTTTAGTAAAATGGATATTACACGATGCTACGAACGTCGGATTGGGAGTTCGATTCTCTCAGAGCGCACCAAGTTATGGAAGATGATGCAGCGGTGTTGGTACTGCGACCAGCCTTGAAAACTGGGTTCTCAGAAATGGGATGGGGTTCGACTCCTCCGTCTTCCGCCAAATTTTATGATAAAGGAGATGTATATGCCAAGTGTATTTTTAGTAAGCGATACGCACTTTGGTCACTCAGGTGTATGCAGGTTCATGCAGAACGATGGTGTGACAAAGTTACGACCATGGACTGATCCAGAAGAAATGGATGAGGAAATGGTAAAGCGATGGAACGAAACAGTGAAGCCAACTGATAAAGTTTATCATCTTGGTGATGTTGTAATTAACCGCAAGGCATTAAAGATTATGCATCGGTTAAATGGTGACAAGGTATTGATTCGTGGTAACCATGACATCTTTCGAGATGATGAATACCGTGAACACTTTCGAGAGTTACGTGCATATCATGTGATGAATGGAATGATTCTTTCTCACATACCTTTGCATCCAGAAAGTCTTGGAAGATTCGGTGTTAACATTCATGGACATACTCATAGCAATAGAGTTATGACTTGGCATCCAATCAAGCAACATCCTATTGTTGATACACGATACCACTGCGTCTGCGTTGAGCAAACAGACTTCAGACCCATCTTGTTTGAGGACGTGATACAACGTATCAAAGACGAAGGTGGTAGCGTGGGATTCAAGAATGGTAATGGACCAATAATGTAGGAAGATGGGCAGGACGGTAATGCAGCGGATTGCTAATCCGTAGATTCACGAAAGTGGGTCACAGGGTTCGATTCCCTGATCTTCCACCAATGGTTTGCTCCGATGGCGTAATAGGTAGCCGCAAGGGACTTAAAATCCCTTATCTTCGGGTGTGTCGGTTCGAGTCCGACTCGGAGCACCAAGTTTGCGGCATTAGTATAATGGATAATGCAAAGGTCTTCTACACCTTGAATGTGGGTTCGATTCCTGCATGCCGCACCAGTATTGGGCTGATAGCTTAATGGTAAAGCAGTGAACTCATAATTCATTGAGTCTAGGTTCAATTCCTAGTCAGCCCACCAAATGCACGTGTGACTGAATGGTAAGGTAGCTGTCTGCAAAACAGATGTTCGTAGGTTCGATTCCTACTACGTGCTCCAGAAAACGAAAGTATTAACCCTGCAAGTTGTAAGGTTATTATTGATAGGTGTTGACATTCAATGTGATTTACTGTAGAATTATGTCTTAGTTGATTAGGAGATTGAATGGAAGAAATTAAGAAACAAGCTGTGTATCAAACGCTGCTTATCATCGCTGCAATTGTCATGTGTTCTTTAGTGTTCAATGTGATTGTAATGTATACACCTATTCAGGTGGTGCATGCAGTATTGGGTATTGGTCTGGTTGCATTTTTGGTTTCCGCCATCTATGGTGTCGTTCTGTCGAGACTGGAATATGATGCGAAGTTGAAAAAACTTACTGATGAGAAAAATAAGTGTTGACATTCAAAGTTATTTGATGTATAATAGTTACTCTGAAGTCCTCTCTGAGTCTACGGTAAATACGTAGCATGAGGCAAGGAAAGGTTGTTTCAAAACGCAAGGCAGGACGCATTAACTAGATCCAAAGGATCAGCCCTATTGGGGGTGTGCATGTCAAAACGCTGAGCAAGAAACATTAAATGAGCTAGTCTCAGCCGAAAGTCTTACTGGAGGAATATCCGTGGCAAGACTTTAAACTAGCCAAAACAGCAGTGCTTTGATGGTTTCCACTTCAAGAAACCACCACCTATGCTGCGTTCGTCTATCGGTTAGGACAGTGGGTTTTCAGTCCACTAAGAGGAGTTCGATTCTCCTACGCAGTACCAGTTTTTGGAGCAATTGATGCTATGGCGTGTGCATCGGCAGACTGTAAATCTGTCCCCACTGGGTAAACATTCTTGGTTCGACTCCAAGTTGCTCCACCAGTTTTTGGCTCGTTCGTATAATGGTCATTACGTCGGATTGTCTATCCGATCACAGGAGTTCGATTCTCCTACGAGTCGCCAGATGTTGTAAGGAAATGAAATGAATATAGAAAAAATGGTTGGAAAAGTGTTCACTTCGGTGACACAAAATGGTGCTGAGATGGTGTTTGCGAACGAAACTGAAACATTCAGATTCTTCCACTATCAAGATTGTTGCGAGTCTGTTTCGATCGATGATATCGTTGGTGACTTGTCTGACTTAGAAGGTGAACCACTGTTGATTGCTGAAGAAGTATCTGGTGAAGCACCTGTTCTGGAAGATGAGTATCATGATGTAGTTGAGTGGACATTCTACAAGTTTGCCACTCGCAAGGGTTATGTTGATGTTCGTTGGTTTGGTGAGTCGAATGGCTACTACTCAACCAGCGTAAGTTTGGAGCATGATTTAGTTTAAGATTGCGGAGTATGGAAGTG